>Ga0209061_1000464_pt1 | contig 103506 bp, 98 predicted proteins | sample Coa_R1_10_FD_187157 | JGI IMG/M metagenome (GOLD analysis project Ga0209061, IMG submission 187157) | Surface soil microbial communities from Centralia Pennsylvania, which are recovering from an underground coalmine fire - Coalmine... | ecosystem: Environmental > Terrestrial > Soil >... | reverse complement strand
CGGCTTGCCTTCATGGGACAGCGCCAAGGAGCTCGTGCTAGCCGGTGCCGAGATGGGGCACCGGCCGAGGCGGGCGAGCGATGAGGGGGCCACGGGCGCAATGAGCGGGAGCGGCGGGGCTGGCGCCAGGTGGGTAGCGTTCGAAGGGGCAACCAACTTCCGTGACCTCGGGGGTTACCCGGCCCTTCTCGGGCGACAGACCCGCTGGGGCCTCGTTTACCGCTCGGGCAACCTGCACCACTTGACGGCCAAGGACCTAGAGCGCTTCGAGCGCTTGGGGGTCAAGGCGGTGTTCGACCTGCGTGGGGGTACTGAACGACGACTGGAGCCAGACCCGGTGGCGTCCTTTCACATGCCCGTTTTGGACGAGGCAGCCTCGAGTGAAGCTGCCAGCGTGCTCGTCGCTCGCAGCGCTCGGGAGGCAGAGGAGGCCCTGTTCCACATCTACTGGGGCATGCTGGAACGCCGAGCGGCAGTTTTTGGCCAGTTGCTGAGCCACCTGGCCGAGCCAGAGAACTTGCCGGCTGTCGTCCACTGCGCCGGCGGCAAAGATCGCACCGGCCTGGCAGCCGCCTTGTTGCTGAGCACGCTCGGGGTGCCCAGAGAGGTCGTCCTGGAGGACTATGCCCTAAGCGGGGAGGTACCTGCGGCAGGTTCACAGTCCTTGCGCCAGGCGCTGGCCGGTGCCGGCGTACCGTCCGAAGCGGCCTCGGTGCTCCTCGAAAGCCCTCCCGGGCCAATGGCCCGCTGCCTCTTGGAGATCGACCGCCGCTACGGCAGCACGGAGGCGTACCTGCTCGGGCCCGCCGGCGTTGCGCCCGCCACGTTGTCAAGGCTCAGGGAGCTGCTGACCGACTGGGGCCCGGCTGACCAAGAAGAGCCCGGCGACGGGTGAGCGGCGGGCTCAGGGAGCTGCTGAGCTGACCAAAGAGAGCGAGCGACCGAGGACAGCCTGGTGGCGGCCGAGGCATGCCAGGCCCGCGCCTGCGCCTAGGTTGTGGAACTGCCCTTCGGCACGCAGGACCAACCCCAACATGAGCGGAGGAAAGAAATGGAGTACACGAAACTTGGTTCCACCGGCCTCGAGGTCTCCCGAATCTGCCTAGGGTGCATGAGCTTCGGGGTGCCTGAGCGTGGCGGTCACCCCTGGAGCCTCGACGAGGGACAGGCAGCGCCCATCATCCAAAGGGCGCTAGACGCCGGCATCAACTTCTTCGACACCGCCAATGTCTATTCGGACGGGACAAGCGAGGAAATCACGGGCAAGGTGCTCCGGTCCTCCGCGCGAAGAGACGAGATCGTTGTTGCCACAAAGGTCAACGGCCGCACGCACGCCGGGCCCAACGGCGCCGGCCTGTCCCGAAAGGCGGTCCTCACCGAGATCGACAACAGCCTTCGCCGGCTCGGGACGGACTATGTGGACCTCTACCAGATCCACCGCTTTGACCCGACCACCCCCATCGAAGAGACGCTCGAAGCCCTCCACGACGTCGTAAAGGCAGGCAAGGCACGTTACATCGGCGCGTCGTCCATGTTCGCCTGGCAGTTCGCCAAGATGCTGTACACCTCCGACGCGCACGGCTTTAGCCGCTTCGTGTCGATGCAAAACCACTACAACCTGCTCTATCGGGAGGAGGAGCGAGAAATGCTCCCCCTGTGCGCTGACCAAGGAATTGGCGTCATCCCTTGGAGCCCGCTTGCACGGGGCCGCCTCACTCGCGCCTGGGACGCCGTTACGGCGCGCAGCGAGACCGATGAGTTCGGCCGGCGGCTGTACACAGAGACCGACCGCTCGGTAGTCGAGGCGGTAGCGACCGTGGCAGAAAAGCGGGGCCTGAGCAAGGCTCAGGTGGCTCTGGCCTGGCTGCTCGCCAACCCCGTGGTCACGGCGCCCATCGTCGGCGTCACCAGCGTTGAGCAGCTCGACGACTTGCTCGGCGCGCTCTCGGTGGAGCTCACGCCCGAGGAGCTGGAGCAGCTCGAGGAACCCTACGAGCCTCATGGAGTCACCGGCATAGAGGTACCCAGAGCTCGCCAGCTCCGGGTCAAGCAACGCCGCTAAGCGCAGCCGGACCGGCTCGCTAACAAGCTCGTCGCTTCTTCCGCCCTGTACCCACGCGGCTGGGTCGACGCGTGACGTCGCCGACGAGCGAGGATGGTTGCGTGAAGGCGACCGAGCGCGGCCGACCGCCTGTGCGCCCCGTCGTCAGGGCGACCAGACGGGGTTTCGAGCTGGCTCGTCGGCGGATCGTGCCGCTGCTCGGCGGCGCCCAACGCGCGCGGGTGGTGGTCGTGCTCGCCTGCGTACTGGCGCTCTCCAGCGCCGACACAGCCACGGTCGGCTCGGCCGCCTCGGAGCTCCGACGAGCCCTCCACATAGGCAACACCGACATCGGCCTACTGGTAGCGGTCACCTCCGTCGTGGCCGCCGTCTTTTCCCTGCCCTTCGGGGCCCTCGCCGACCGCGTGCGGCGGACTTACTTGCTCGGTTTGGCCATCCTCGCCTGGAGCGTCGCGATGGTATGGAGCGCCACGGCGAACAGCTTTTCCGAGCTCCTCTACGCCCGCCTGGCTCTCGGTGCCGTCAGCGCCGCAGCCGGGCCAGTAGTGGCATCGCTCGTCGGTGACTGGTTCCTCGCCAGCGAGCGTGGGCAGATCTACAGCTACGTACTGACCGGCGAGCTCCTCGGCGCCGGCGTTGGCTTCGCGGTCACGGGGGACGTCGCCGCCCTGTCTTGGCGGGTAGCCTTCGTGGTCCTGGCACTGCCGGCTGTCCCCATAGCCTGGGCCGTCTTCCACCTACCAGAACCCGCAAGAGGAGGGGCGGGGGCCCTGCTCCCAGAGAGGGGTGCACGCCCCTTGGCTTCTCCCCAGTCACGCGACGGGGCCCCGGCTAGCTCTTGGCACGAGCCGCCGCCTCCGCCAGCGGCCCCCGAGCGTTCAGGCCGTTCCCGCGGAGAGCTAACAGACGCCCAACGGATCGTGCTCGGCAGCGGCATCAAGCCTGACGCTCGCCTAGCTGCCAAGGCCCGCCCGGCAATGGGCTTCGCTGACGCAGTACGGTACGTACTGTCAGTTCGGACCAACATAGCCCTCATCGTTTCGGGGGCGCTCGGGTATTACTTCCTAGCCGGCATCGAGACCTTCGGCGAAGAGTTCGTCTCTTCGCAGTACCACATAACCCAAGTCCTTGCCAACTTGTTACTGTTGCTGGTCGGGGCGGGAGCCGTCGCAGGCGTGCTTGTCGCCGGCCCGCTCGGTGACCGGCTGCTCCACAAAGGACGTGTGTCGGGAAGAGTCACGGTCGCCGCCGTGTCCGCCACATTGGCGGTCGTCCTCCTGAGCCCGGCCTTGGCTATCCACAATGCCCTCGGCGCCCTCCCCTACATCACCCTCGGCGCGGCTTGCATGTCCGCCCAGAACCCCCCGATCGACGCCGCCCGGCTCGACATCGTCCCGTCGTGGCTCTGGGGCCGTGCAGAGGGCGTCCGCACCTTCGCCAGAACGGGCGCACAGGCGCTCGCCCCGCTAGTGTTCGGCGTGGTCTCAGAGTACGTGTTCGGAGGCGGGAACGCCGGCCTCTACTGGACGTTCGTGGTGATGCTCGTGCCACTGTCTGCAAGTGCCGTGTACCTGTTCTTCGCAGCGCACCGGTACCCGAGAGACGTCGCAACGGCAGTGGCAGCTGCTCAATCGGCGGCGCGGGTACAGTAACCTTCGCTCGCTCATCGCCGGCTACCTCACCGTCCACCGGGCAGGGCCTCGACCTCTTCGCCGGCGACCTCCGCTCCGGCTGCCGCCAGCTCCCTCAGGGCGGCCGACCCGTCCCCGGGGCGAAGGTTCACGGCTCTCGTCAGCGGCACAATTACGGTCGCCTTGTACCCGAGGCCAAGCGCGTCCAAGGCAGTGTGCTTCACGCAGTAGTCGGTGGCCAGGCCGACCACTGCCACTAACGACACCCTGCGTGCTCGCAGCAACGCGTCCAGTTCCGTAGGACGGGGCTCACCACTCACTGGTCCCCGAACGTAAAACGCCGAGTAACCGTCCTCGCCGGCGGCCCCTTTGCGCACCACTGGGCCCGCGACACATAGCTGGTCGGCGAAATCAGCTCCCCACGAACCTCGCAAGCAGTGCACGGGCCATATGCCGCCGTCCTTTTTGAAGTGCGGGGTGGCAGGCGGGTGCCAGTCTTGGGTATAAACCACGAAGGCTCCAGCTTGCAACGCCCGGTTTATTTCGTCATTTATCGGCTTGACAACCTCCTCACCGCCCGGGACGTAAAGCGAGCCCAGCGGGTCGGCAAAGTCGTTTTGGACGTCCACGACCACCAGCGCCTTCCCCGGCCCGTAACCGACCACGCACCCAAACTATGCGCCGGCGCACTTCACCGGGCGCTGTTGACCATGAGGCGCCGCTCAGCCGCAGCCAGCCCCGCCTGGGACGTCTCCTCCAGGCTCTACCTCTTGGCTCCTCGCGTTGGCCGGGGCAGCTTTGCCCCCTGCTTGCAGAGCGCTCGGGCCCTTTCGCACGTCGGCTCCCCGCCCGGTGGGTTCCCAATAGACCCGGCCCTCCAGGTGCGCAGGTCGGTACTGCTGGGCTACCCACCCACCCGGTTCGTCATGGGGGTACACGTACCCCTTACCGTGCCCGAGGCGGGCCGCTCCCTTGTAGTGGGAGTCACGCAGGTGCTTGGGCACCTCGCCGCTAGCGAGCTCCTGCACGTCCGACCTCGCCCTGCCGAGGGCAACGGTCACCGAGTTGGACTTGGGCGCGTTGGCCAAATGGACCACCGCATGGGCCAAGTTGAGCTGCGCCTCAGGCAGGCCTACGAACTCCACTGCCCGGGCCGCCGCATCTGCGACTAGCAAAGAAGTAGGGTCGGCCATCCCTACGTCCTCGCTAGCCAATATGACTAGGCGGCGAGCGATGAAGCGTGGGTCTTCGCCGGCTTCGAGCATTCGCGCCAGCCAGTACAGCCCGGCGTCGGGGTCAGAACCCCGAACCGACTTTATGAACGCGCTCACCACGTCGTAGTGCTCGTCCTCTCCGTAACGGAGCGCCCTTGTGCCCCTAGCCGCCTCTACGTCCTCGAGGCCCACCGCCTGCCTGCCAGCGGCCTCCGCCAGCGCCAGCGCCACCTCCAAACCGTTCAACGCGCTGCGAGCGTCTCCCTCGGCCAAACGAGCGAGCAAAGCCAATGCGGCTTCATCAGCTGAAGCCCCCTCCTGTTGCAGCGCGCGCCGCAACAGTACGAGCAAATGAGCCTCAGACAATGGTTCGAGCCGGAACAGGCTGCTCCGGCTGAGAAGCGGCCCGTTGACAGAAAAGAACGGGTTTTCCGTCGTCGCCCCGATGAAAGTGAGCTCACCTGACTCCACTGAGGGCAAAAGGGCGTCCTGCTGCGCTCGGTTGAAACGGTGAACTTCGTCCAAGAAAAGCACGGTGCCTCTGCCCTCCAAAGCGAGCCGCTCACGAGCCGCCTCCACGGTGTCCCGCACGTCTTTCACGCCAGCAGCAACTGCGGACATCGCGACAAAAGCACGTCTGGTCGCGCCGGCGACCAGGTGGGCGAGCGTGGTCTTGCCTGTCCCCGGAGGCCCCCACAGCACTGCCGAAGATAGCCGGTCAGCCTCGATCAGCGCCCGCAGAGGGCGGCCCGGCCCCAGCAAGTGCCCTTGGCCCACCATTTCGTCGAGCGAACGCGGCCGCATCCTCGCTGCCAACGGGCCCCTTTCTGCCAAGCGACGTTGGAGCGCTGCCTCGAAAAGGTCGGCAGACCTCGAGGCCTTGGCTTTGACGGCCTCAGCCATCTAGCCTCCGGCTGCCCCGAGGCACCTCAGGCTTGCCGCTCGGCACCGGGCGCCTCCGACGACCGCCCACGGCGAGCTCAGTGGGAGCCGTTGCCCAAACCGGGCAACGCCCGGTAGGCGTCGTAGACACTGTCCACCCTCTTTAGAGCGCTCAGCACTGACTCTAGGTGTGCTGGGTCCGCCAACTCGAACTCGAAACGCATCTTGCTCACCCTGTCTGCCCCGGTGTGGCTTTCGCTACGGACGATGTTCAGGTGGTGGTCGGAGAGGACCTTCCAAATGTCCACCCCAAGACGCGTGCGGTCGAGGGCCTTCACCTCGAGGGCAGCTAGGAAGCTCCCCGGACGCTCTCTGTCCCACTCGACCTCGATCAGCCGGCCCACTTCGGTCGCGGCGAGCGCGGCAGCGTTGGTGCAGTCGCTCCGGTGGACAGACACGCCGCGGCCTCGGGTGACGAAACCGATTATCTCGTCACCAGGCACGGGTGTGCAGCAGCGGGCTAGGCGGACCATGACGTCGTCCAAGCCCTCCACATGGACCCCTATCCCCTGGCTGGAGGGCCGACGGGGTTGGCGAACCGTGGAGGGCAGCTGCACCTCTTGCTCGCCGCCACGAAGCTCCCGAACAAGCCTCTGGGCGACGGCTTGGCCGGAGACGTGGCCCTCGCCGATCGACGCGTACATGGCGTCGAGGTCGGAAAAGTGCATCACTTCTCCCACCCGCCGAAGCGCTTCGCTGCCGACGAGCTTTTGGGCGGGCAAGCCCTCCTTGCGGAGCGCCCTTAGAAGCTCCTCTCGCCCGGTCTCCATCGCGTCTTCCCTCCGCTCGCGGCTGAACCACTGGCGGATCTTGTTGCGTGCTCGAGGTGTGACGACGATGTTCAGCCAATCCCGGGAGGGCCCCGCAGACGGCACCTTCGAGGTAAAAATCTCGACGCTGTCACCGGAGGAAAGCTTGGAATCGAGAGGCACGAGCCGCCCGTTGACCTTCGCCCCGATGCAGCGGTGGCCGACCTCGGTGTGGATGGAGTAAGCAAAATCGACGGGCGTCGCCCCAACGGGCAGTGCCACGACATCTCCCTTGGGCGTAAAGACGAACACCTCGTCGCTCTCGAGGTCGAGCTTCAGGCCCTCCAAGAACTCAGCGGGGTCAGTGCTTTGGACCGACCAGTCCACGATGCGCTGCAGCCACGCGACATCGGCTGCGGAAGCGTTCTCCTTGTAACCCCAGTGGGCGGCTATACCTCGCTCGGCCCGGTTGTGCATCTCCCAAGTACGGATCTGCACCTCGAGAGGCTTGCCCTGCGGCCCTACAACAGTCGTGTGCAGCGATTGGTAAAGGTTGAACTTGGGCGTATTTATGTAGTCTTTGAACCTCCCCACCACTGGCGCCCAAGTCCCATGGACCGCGCCCAGCGCAGCCCAGCAATCTTTCACCGAGCCGACGATCACACGGACCCCCATGAGGTCATAGATCTCGTCAAATTCCTTGTTCTTCAGCACCATTTTCTCGTAGATCGAGTACAGGTGCTTGGGCCGGCCAGTCACTGTAGCTTCGATCCGCGCTGCCGAAAGGCGCTCTTGGACCTCTTGGGTCACCTGGGCCAGGTAGATGTCGCGTTCGGGGGCGCGAGCCGCCACCATCTGCTCGATCTGCGCGTAGCGGCGGGGGTGCAGCGTGGCGAAGGCCAGGTCCTCGAGCTGCCACTTGATATCTGCGATACCAAAACGGTGAGCTAGGGGTGCATAAATGTCGAGCGTCTCTTGGGCCGTGCGCTTTTGGCTCGCGTCGGGCATTGCGGCGAGCGTGCGCATGTTGTGCAGGCGGTCAGCAAGCTTGATCAAGATGACCCTTGGGTCCTTTGCCATGGCCACCAACATCTTTCGCATCGTGGCCGCCTGCGCCGCCGCCCGCGAGTCGAAGGCGACCCGTTCGAGCTTGGTGACACCGTCGACGATCTGGGCCACGACCGGGCCGAAGGCCGCGTCTATCTCCGCCAGTGAAACGACGGTGTCCTCCACGGAGTCGTGCAACAGCGCCGCTGCCAGCGTCACGTCGTCCATGCCGAGGCCCGCGAGGACCTTGGCCACCTCTATAGGGTGCGTGACGAAAGGCTCCCCTGAGCGACGGTACTGGCCCTCGTGGGCCTTGACTGCCGTCTCGTAGGCCCTTACGACGAGGCTTGGGTCCCCCTTGGGGTGGCGCTCTCGGTACGCAGCGAGCAGGGACGCAAGAGGGTCTGTGCCAGTGCCTGCAGGCCGGCGCCAAGGCAGGACGCGCTCTACGGTCGCCACCGCCCGCGCCCTCGGGGCCCTCTCCGGCGTCGTCACCACGGCTCCCATGTCATCTTCTACACCGTCACCAACGCCTCTATTTCCATACCCTCCACCCCCCCAAGCTTTTCGCGCCCCCCGAGGAAGCTGAGCTCCAGGACGCAGCCGAAGCCGACTGTCATGGCGCCGAGCTGTTCGGTCAGCCGCTTGGTGGCGAGCGCGGTGCCCCCTGTGGCAAGCACGTCGTCCACGACCAACACTCGTTCGCCGGCCGCAAGGGCGTCCCTGTGGACCTCGAGGGTATCGGTCCCGTACTCGAGGCCGTAGGTGTAAGAGTAGACGGGGCCAGGCAGCTTTCCCTTCTTGCGGACCGGCACAAAACCTGCACCTAGGTGGTAGGCAACAGGTGCCGCGATGATGAAGCCTCGGGCCTCGACACCGATGACCTTGTCCACGCCCTCGCCGGCAAAGCGTCCCGCGAGCGCCTCGACGCAATAGCGGAACGCCCGCGCGTCGGCGAGGAGAGGCGTTATATCCTTGAACACAACGCCGGGCCGCGGGAAGTCAACTACATCTCTGATCAAGTCCTTTACCAGCGCGACACCCTGTTCCACATGGCCAGCCTACTCATGTGCCGCCGCTCGCTCCGAACAGCAGTTGTGGCGAGCCGCGTCGTGGCGGCGGCCAAGGAGAGCGCCGGGCCGTGGAGGAGCTATAGAGCCGCTTTTCCACTGGGCGAGACGTTTGTCATTGATCTGTCTACATGAAATACCATAAGAAAGTACTACGACGGCGTGCAGCCTCAGCCACGTTGCAGGCCAGAGCGCCCAAGGGCCGTCCCGGCGCGCGCCGAGCTCATCGTGAGCTCAGCCGCTAGGACCTTCAGGTCCTGATCGTTCTCCAGGTCCTCATAGTTGGCCCCGGGTCGACGCCGGCACCAACTCCCTCTCAGCGCCGGCGGGGGCTCTTTTTCTTCGGCCGCGGCCTCGGCGGCGCCGGCCGGCGCGCCTGGCCTTGGCCCCGCACCGGGCTGCCAGAGGGGGAAGCAGCGTCTTGGGCCCCAGGGCCAGCCGGCCGTGCGCCTGCTGAAGGCACGCCCGAGGCGTCGCCAGTTTGAGCGGGACCGGTGCCGGCGTCGTCTCCTTCTACCGCTCCGGCGCCGGTCCCGCCTGCTCTCCCCCTGCTGAGATCCGCGCTCGCCGGCAGCTCACCCTGCTCGAGCCTCATCTCGCCGGCAAGCCCCGCCGCCGCCACCGGCCCGCTTGCCCCGCTGCCGCCGTTACCTGCCGCTCGGCCGTTAGCACCTCCCGCTGCGCCATTGACCTCGGCACGGCCGCTCCCGCCAACGACGCCGTTGACCTCGGCATGTCCACTGATGCCGGCCGCGCTCGCGAGCCCAGCACCTCGGTACCCCCCACCAGCGCCGGGGGCGCCCGCGCCGGCACGGCTCTTGCTGCCCGGACCGCGCTCGCCGGCGAGATCTTCGTCTGGAGCGAGCCCTGGCCCATTACGGCCGGACGTCCTGCTCGCCTGAGCGCCGGTCCCCAAGGCGAGCCCCTTGGCGCCGGCGCGAGCACCGGCGCCGGCAGACGCCCCGGTGCCTATCAGGGCGCCGCCGGAAACGTTCGCTGCGGTGAGGATCTGACGGGCCTGGGGGTAGGCGGCAAGGCGCCGGCGGATCTCGACATAGCGAGGCTCGCGCTCTTTTAGGAGAGCCAAGACGGGCGAGGCGATGAAGATCGAAGAATAGGCGCCTGAGAGGAGGCCGATGAACAGAGCCAAGCCGAAGTCGTTCAGCGCCGAGGCGCCGAGGATCCAAGAGCCGATCACGAGGATGCAAAACACCGGCATGATCGCGACGAAGCTCGTGTTGATCGAACGAGCGAGGACTTGGTTCATCGACAAGTTGACCACGTCGGTGTAAGTAACGCGATTGGTGGAAGCGAGGCCCTTGGTATTTTCCTTCACCTTGTCGAACACGACGATGGTGTCGTAGAGGCTGTAGCCAAGGACCGTCAAAAAGGCAATGACCGTATCGGGGCTTACCTGGAAACCGGACAAGGCATAGATCCCTACTGTCACTGCCATGTCGTGGAGAAGGGCAACTATCGCCCCGATCGCCATCTTGGTCTCGAAGTAGAAGGCGATCGCTAGGAATATCAGCACGACGAACACGACGACCGCTTCAACCGCCTTGTTGGTTATCGTGCTGCCCCAGCTCGGGCCCACGGCGTTGAAGGTCACCTGGTCCACGGGTACGCCGGCGATCTTCGCGAGAGCCGTGGTGACCTGGTTTTCCAGATGGGTATTGCTGGTCACCGACGAAGGCAGCTCCACTTGGATGTTTTGCTTGCCTGTCGTGCGGCTCGTCAGCTGGATCACGGTCGCCTTGTTGAGGACGGAGTTGACCGACGCGAGCTTCGACTTGACGGTGGCTACCGAGGCTGTTGTCGGTACCTGCCACTCGGTCCCGCCCTTGAAGTCGATGCTGAAGTTGAGGCCTCGCACGCCGAGCGCCACCAAGCCGATGGCGATGACCGTGCCCGAGAGGGCGAACCAGTACTTCCAGCGGTTTATGAAGTCGAAGTTCGTCTCGCCCCTGTAAAGGCGGGCGAACGCGCTGGCCTTGAGCCCCTTGCTACCGAGAAAGGGCCCCTCCTGACGGGTACGTGCAAGCCGTGGCGCCGGCACCCTAGTTGCCACCTCCGAGCCCACCTGAACCAGGCCCGCCGAGGCCGCCTGGGCCAGCGCTGGCACCGAGGCCTCCAGCACCGCCGGCGCCGGCCCCAAGCAGGCGCCCCGCCCCGAGGCCGCGGCCCACTCCGAGCAGGCCTCCTTCGCCAATAGAACGCCGGCCGATCAAGATGACGAGAGGTCTCGTGAAAAAGTACGTGGTAACTACGTTCAACAGCGTTGCGAGGCCCAAGAAGAACGCGAACCCCCTCACGTCTCCCACAGTAAGAGCGTAGAGAACCAGCGCGCCGATGAACGATGAAAGGTCCGCTGCCAGGATCGTCCTGAAAGCCCTCTTGAAGCCCCGCTCGACCGAGGTGCGCACCGTGCGGCCAGAGCGGATCTCTTCTTTCAGGCGCTCGAAGTAGACCACGCACGAGTCAGCCGTTACACCGACTGACACGATGAGGCCGATCACGCCGGACAAGGTGAGCGCCAGGCCCGAGGTGGCGCTTAGCAAGGTCGTAATAGCGTACAGGAGAGCCCCAGACATGCATATGCCGAGCACGACCACCAATCCGAGCGCCCGGTAGTAAGCGACCAAGTAGATGATGACGAGCAGTACAGCCACCGCGCCCGCTATCGCTCCCGCCCGCAGGGACTGGGTCCCGATGGTGGGCGACACGTTGGAGATCGTCTGGGTGACGAGCCGGACCGGTAGCGACCCGTAGTTCAAGGCGTTGGCGAGGCTTTGCGCCTCCTGCTGGGTGAAAGGATTGGAAGTCGAGCCACTTATGGTAGCCCCGCCGTTAAACGTGCTCGCTCCGATGTAAGGGGCCGATTCCACCACTCCGTCCAGTTCGACGGCTTGGTAAGAGCCGTAAGGAGGGCATTGCAGCGCAAAGGGCGGGTTGCTTTTGTCCTGCAGGTAGCACGAGTAGTAGGACGAGGCGTACTTGTTGAACTCGTTGGAGCCCTTGCCAGTGAAGCTCAAGTTCACTTCCCACTCGTCGTTGGAGGTGTTGATGTCTGCCGCGGCGGTCTTCACGATGGAGCCGGTCATCTGCGCCGGCCCGAGCACGTAACGGTCGCCGCGGGAGTACTGGCCCTTGCTGTTGAAGTCCGCGTAGTACGGCAGCACGACGGTCGAGCCCGGCAGGTCCCACGCCGGCGGAGTGAGGCCGTGGGCGTCTCCGTGAGGCGGCGAGTAGGCCTCCTGCTCGGCAGTGGTCATGCTGCAAATACGCTGAGCGAGAGCGACAGTGGTGGTGGTAGTGGACGGCGCGGTCGTGGCGGGGGACGCAGAAGTTTTGGCGCCGGCGCCGGCGGGGGCCTTCTTTCCCGCTGCAAGGTGCCGGACGGCGACAGCGAGCTTGGCTTGCTGGCCGTCCGGGCGCTCAGGGGACGAGGCGGCAGCTTTGTGAGGAGCCGTCGTGGCCGTGGTCGTCTTCGAGGGCTCCGTTGCTTTGGCAGCAGGTGGAAGATAGGGAGCAATGATGCACTCGACGGGGCGGAAGAACAGCTGGGCCGTTTGGCCTAGCTCGGAGAGGATCTGGGTATCGTTCTTGGCGCCGGGCAACTCGATCACGATGTCGTTACCCTGCCTGGTCACCTGAGCGTTGGAGATGCCGTAGCCGTTCACGCGGTTGTCGATGATGTTCACGGCTTCTGCCAGCGTCGTAGTACTGGCGTTCTTGGTCTGCGGCTGCAGCACGACCTCTACACCGCCCTTTAGGTCCAATCCGAGGAGCGGAGCCTTGCCCGTAGCGAAGGTCGCCCCGAGCGCCGCCACCGCTACCAGCAGGACCAGCACCAAAGACCAAGCCAGCGCTTTCGGGTTCACGCGAAAACCCCCTGGCTAATGCTGCTCAAATGTCCCAAATGCACCCCTCAGCTGGCCGGCACAGCCCCGCCGCTCGAAGCCGGGGGGCTGCCTGTTGACGACCACGGCCCAAGCCCCCGCTCGTCGGTCCCTCCGCCGGGCGAGCTCGCCTCAGCTGGTCCCGGCCAGGCATCCTCGGTCCCGTTGGGGACAGACGACCCGCCGGGCGAGCTCGCCTCAGCTGGTCCCGGCCAGGCATCCTCGGTCCCGTTGGGGACAGACGACCCGCCAAAGGTGCTGTTCCCCCCTCCTGCGGCCGCTACGGTGCCTGCGCCGCTCCCTGAGCGAGCGCTGCCCGTCCCCGCGCCGCCACCGCCGAAGAGGCCCCCGCCTCGGCTCGCCTGAGCAGCCTGGTAGGAAGAAAGCAGCTGCACCGCCTGAGGCACGAACGAGACCACCACGCCGTCTGAAACCTCGACCTCCACTTGCCCGTCCCCGACACGGGCCACCCGGCCCACCATGCCACCCGCAACCACCTCGTCGCCCACGCCGTAGGTGCGGCTCTGGCGCATGGCTTGCATGCGCCGGCGCTGGTTCGGCCTTATGAGCAGGAAATAGAGCAAGACAAACAGCACCACGATGACGAGCAGGAACTCCGAAGAGCCGCCGCCGGTGGACTTGGTTGTCGTCGTGGTCTTGCTGGCGGCGCTTAGCATCGCTACCAGGTAAGACGCGCTGTGTATGAAGTGCATGTCGAGCTCCGTGCCGTCGCGGCACTCGAAATCTAGTGAGCCTCGACGTCCGAGGCCCATGTCCGGCGGGACGCCAGCCTAGCCTCTAGTTGGCCCCACTGTCGGTCGGCTGTGCCCTTCAGCTGCCCGGCCCAGCTCCAGCCGGCGCCCAGGTGGCAGCCACCTCTTCTACCAGTTCCCCCAAGCGGCCCGCCAGCACGGCCTCCCTGGCCCTCTTTAGCAGGCAGAACAGCCAGGCGAGGTTGTGCAGGCTGAGGAGGCGCCCGGCCGAGGGCTCGCCGGCGTTGAACAAGTGGCGCAGGTAGCCACGGCTGTAGCGCCGGCACACTTCGCACCCACAAGCGGGGTCGATGGGGCCGGCGTCGCACGCGAAGCGCCCCGCTTTGACCGCCACCTTGCCTGAGCTGGTCAGCGCAGTGCCGTGACGCCCGAGCCTGGTCGGCAGGACGCAGTCGAACATGTCCACGCCGAGCGCAATGGCTCTCAGCAGGGTCAAAGGGTCGCCCACTCCCATCAAATAGCGCGGCCGGCAAGAAGGCAGAGGCCAGAGGCACGCCGAGAGCGCGGTGAGCGTCTCCTCCGGGGTTTCTCCGACTGACAACCCTCCTATGCCGAACCCGTCAAAGCCCATCCCGGCCAGCCGTTCGGCGAAGCGTTCCCTCAGGTCGACTTCGGTACCGCCCTGAACTATGCCGAACAGCAGTTGGCCCGCTCCCCCCCCTTCACGGGCCTCGCGAGCCGCCACAGAACGCTCTGCCCACCTCAAGGTCCGCTCGCCCGCCTCCAAAACCGCGTCTCGCTCCGCCGGCAAGGCGATGCACACATCGAGCACCATGGCGATGTCCGAACTGAGGGCCGCCTGCACCTCGAGCGCTCCCTCTGGGGTCAGCCTCTGCCAAGACCCGTCGTAGGCAGAGCGGAACTCAACGCCGTCCTCGTCGAGCTTGCAGGGCAGCGACATGACCTGGTAGCCCCCTGAGTCGGTGAGGAAATGGCCCTGCCAGCCGGTAAAGCCGTGCAGGCCGCCAAGCGCCTCCACCACTTTGGCCCCCGGCCGGAGCATCAAGTGGTAGGTATTGGCCAGCACGACTTCGGCGCCGGCCCGGTCGAGGTCCTCCGCCGACAAGAGACGCACCGTTCCCCGGGTACCAACTGGCATGAAGCAAGGAGTGGCAAAGCGGCCTCGAGCCGTCTTGACCCAGCCCGCCCGCGCTCTCCCGTCAGTGCCTTCGAGCTCGAACGTGGCGCCGCTCAAGCCCGCCCCACCACCATGGCGTCCCCGAACGACAAAAACCTGTACCCCTTTGCAAGCGCAAGGGCGTACAAGTCTCGCCAGCGCCGTCCGGCGAAAGCCTCGAGCAGCACGAGGAGCGTGCTCTTTGGCTGGTGGAAGTTCGTCATGAGGACGTCCACCACCAAGAAATGGTGGCCCGGTCGTATGTACAGCTCGGTGCGGCCCTGGAACGACCCCGTGGCAGCAGCCGACTCCAAAGCGCGCACGGCCGTGGTGCCCACCGCCCACACCCTCCCACCGGCGCGCCTTGCTTCCTGGCACGCCTCCCAGGTCTGTGGTGGGACGCTGTAGCGTTCGGCGTGCATTTCGTGGTCCTCGGCCCGGCCGGCCTTGATGGGCTTGAACGTCCCCGGCCCGACGGCGAGGTCCACCGACACGAAACGGGCGCCGCGCTCGCGGCACTCTTGCATGACCCTCTCGGTGAGGTGCAAGCCGGCGGTCGGGGCAGCGACGCTGCCAGGGCGGTCGGAGTACACGGTTTGGTAGCGCTCGGGGTCCTTGAGCGGCTCGTGGATGTAGGAGGGCAGGGCCAGCTCGGCGAGAGCGGTGAGGTCAGGCACGAGGCTCCGGACGGCCCGGGTACCGCCCGGGAGGCGTTCGGCCACTTGCAGCACCGCCAAGGGGCCTCGGTAAAGCACGGTCCCGGGAGGTAGGCGCCGGCCGGGGCGGACCATCGCCTCCCAGGTGCCCTCGTCGTCGAGCGTCTCGAGGAGCAGCACCTCTGCCTCCCCGCCGGTCTGCTTGCGCAGCATGAGGCGGGCGGGGACGACCCTTGAGGTGTTGAGCACTAAGACGTCTCCTTTGGCCACAAGAGACGGGAGGTCCCTAACGCTCAGGTGCCGAGGCGGCTCATGGAGGGCGTCTAGCAGGCGGGCAGAGTCCCTCGGCTCTGCCGGCACCTGGGCTATCGCTTCTTCTGGCAGGTGGTAGTCGGGGACTTCCATGCTGGAGATGGAAGGCTAGTGCCAACCAGGCATTGCCAGGCTGCGACAGCCCCAGCGCTGCAAGACCGCCCGCCGGCACAGCTCGGTGAAGCCGAAGCCACAACGCCGGCGCAGGTTTCACCAAAGGCTGTGGGGGGCGGCTGCTCCCGCGCCGAACAGCCCTGCCGGCGCCGCCAAGCCCAGGTGCTCGAAAGCGAGGGGGGTCGCCACCCGGCCCCGTGGCGTCCGCATGAGCATCCCGAGCTGTAGCAAGAACGGCTCGTAGACGTCCTCGACGGTCTCGGGCGCCTCGCCCACCGCGACCGCCAAAGTGCCGAGCCCCACCGGGCCGCCCCCGAAACGGGCGCAAGTCGCCTCGAGGATCGCCCGGTCCACTTTGTCGAGGCCGAGCTCGTCGACCTGGAAAAGCTCCAGACCGGCTCTGGCAACTTCGGTGCCGATCCTGCCGTCCCCGCGTACCTCGGCATAGTCGCGGACGCGCCGGAGGAGGCGGTTGGCAAGCCGGGGCGTGCCCCGGGAACGCGCGGCGATCTCCGCTGCGCCGCCGTCGTCCAAAAGGGCACCCAAAAGCCCGGCAGAGCGTCGCACGACGAGCTCTAGCTCCTCAGGCGAGTAGTAGTCGAGACGGGCGACAAAGCCAAAGCGGTCCCGGAGGGGGCCGGTTATAAGGCCTGTGCGCGTCGTGGCCCCTATCAAGGTGAAGCGGGGAAGGTCCAGGCGAAGCGACCGGGCCGCCGGCCCCTTGCCCAGGACGATGTCAAGCTGGAAGTCCTCCATCGCTGGGTACAAGATCTCCTCGACCGGGCGCGCCAAACGGTGGATTTCGTCCACGAAGAGCACGTCGCCCTCGGAAAGGTTCGTGAGCAACGCCGCCAAGTCCCCCGCGCGCACCAGCGCCGGCCCCGAAGTGACCCGGAAGCCGGCCTCCATCTCGTTGGCGACAATGCCCGCAAGTGAGGTCTTCCCGAGGCCGGGCGGCCCCGCAAAGAGCATGTGGTCTACCGGCTCGCCCCGCCGGCGAGCAGCCTCCAGCATGATCGAGAGGTGTTCTTTTAGCTGTGACTGGCCGACGAACTCCGAGAGCCTCTTCGGCCTTAGGGTCAGCTCCTCCGCCTCCTCTTCGGGCCGAGCGGCAGGGGCAAGCAGGCGGGCGGTGCCGCCTGAGTCCTTTTGCAGGCCCTTTTGCACAGCGCTCACCGGGCCGCCGCCAGCTCTCGGAGCGCTTGGCGCAGCATCTCCTCCGGCGCCTCGTCGCCGAGGCGAGCAACCACAGAGCGCACCTCTTCGGCGCCGTAGCCGAGCGAGGTGAGGGCGGCCCGAACCTCTTCACGCCGCGGGTGCCCCGCACCGCCGGCGGCGGGCGCCTCCGCGCCGGCGGGAGAGCCGCCGGCGCCGGCCTCCAGGCCGAGCGTCACCGCCTCAAACCTAGGAGCGAGCTCGAGCACCAAGCGCTGAGCCGTCTTCTTGCCGATGCCCGGCACCAAGGCCAAGGCATCAGCGTCGCCGGAGAGGACGGCGCGGCGCAAAGCCGCCGGCGAAAGCACGGAGACAACGGTGGCCGCGAGCGCCGGCCCGACCCCGTGCGCCGCGAGCAACAACTCAAAGCAGTCCCGCTCTTGCCTTGAAGGGAACCCATAGAGCACCAGAGCGTCTTCACGCACGTGAGTGTGGACCCAAAGGAAGCTCTCGCCCCCGACTTCGCCTGCCCGCGCCGCGCTCCCCGCCGGCACTAGGACCCGGTAGCCCACGCCACCGGCCTCGACCAAAACCTCGACTTGGTGCTCGGAACGGGCCACTCGCTCGGCGAGGGTCCCCCTGAGGGAGCCGATCACCTGCCGTCCTTTCTCATGGCCGACGCCGCTGCCTTAACGAAGGGAGCGCTTGCCAGGTGGCACAAGGCAAGGGCCAGCGCGTCGGCCCTGTCGGGAGGCGAAGGGACCTCGGGGAGGCCGAGCAAGGCCTGCACCATCCGCTGCACTTGCGCCTTGCCCGCCCCGCCCCAGCCCGTCACCGCCTGCTTTACTTCGTTGGGGCTGTACTGGGCCACAGCGACACCTGCCTCCCCGGCAGCCGCCAAAGCCAGGCCGCTCGCTTGGCCGACAGCCATAGCGGTCTTGGTATTGGCCTGGAACAGCACGCGCTCTACTACGACGACGTCAGGCATGAGCCGCGCCAACAGGCCCCGGATCTCACGGTAAAGCTGTGCCAAACGGTGCTCCAACGCCACCTCCGCGGGCGTGGTCAGCACCCCTGAAATGACCGCCTCGGGCTGCGCGCCAGCCTGGCGGACAGCCCCGTAGCCGCAGCGCGAAAGGCCGGGATCGATCCCCAACACAAACATTAGTTCGTGACATTAGCACGGCGGGGGTGCAAAGTGGTGGATTTAGACGGCCACCAGCTCCATGAGCGAGTCGGGGATGTCGAAGTTGGCGTAGACGTTTTGCACGTCCTCGTGCTCGTCGAGCAAGTCGATCAAGCGGAGCACACGGCGGGCGTCGGGCTCGCTCGTAATAGGCACGCTCGTCGTCGGCTGCATGGTGAGCTCGGCGTCTTCCACGTGCCAGCCCTTGGCCTCGAGCGCGGCGCGCACGGCCGCCAGGTCCGCCGGCGGCATCACCACCTCCCAGGAGCCCCCGTTGTCGCGCACGTCTTCGGCGCCCGCGTCCGCAGCGACCAAGGTGAGCTCGTCTTCATCGGCGTCCTTGCTTACATGCAGCACGCCTTTGCGTTCGAACTGCCATGACACTGCACCGGGTTCTGCCATCGAGCCGCCATTTTTTGTGAAAATTGAGCGCACCTCGGCGCTCGCCCGGTTGCGGTTGTCAGTCAAGAGCTCTACTATCACAGCTACTCCACAGGGTGCGTAACCCTCGTAGGTGACCGGCTCGTAGCGGACGCCTTCCAGTTCGCCGGTACCTCGCTTGATCGCCCGCTCCAAAGTATCGAGCGGCACCGACGCATCGCGGGCTTTCTGGAACATCGTTCGCAGCGTGGGGTTGGCGTCCAGGTCGCCACCGCCTTCGCGCGCCGCCACCTCGACCTGGCGTATCAGCTTGGCAAACAGCTTGCCCCGGGCCGCATCGACGGCCGCCTTTTTGTGCTTGGTCGTGGCCCACTTAGAGTGCCCTGACATTTTCCTTCCTTTCGTTTTTTTCGTTCAAAAGCATCTCGTGAAGCCGGGGGTCGCCGGCCAGTTCCGGGTGGAACGACGCGACTATCACCCGGCCCTGGCGGCAAACAACGGGTCTACGCCCCCCGTCTGGTACTTCTACCGTGGAGAGCACTTCGACGCCCTCGCCGGCCCGCTCGACGACCGGAGCCCTGATGAAAACGGCGTGCAAAGGGCGAGAGAACCCCCGCACCTCGAGGTCCTCCTCGAACGATTCGCGCTGGCGGCCGAACGCGTTCCGCCTCACTGTTATGTCGATGGCCCCGAAGCACCGCTGGCCCGGCTTGGCGTCCAGCACCTGCTTTGCGAGCAGGATCATGCCCGCGCAGGTGCCGAGGGCGGGGGCCCCCGCCGCCAAGAGCTCCTGCAGTGGTGCGAGCAGGCCGGAGCTCTCGAGGAGGAGGGACATGGTCGTGGACTCGCCTCCAGGCAGAACGAGAGCGCCCACGCCCTCGAGGTCCGCCGGCACGCGCACGGGCACCGCTGGGGCGCCGAGCTGGTGCAGGATGCTCAGGTGCTCGCGGAAATCACCTTGGAGCGCGAGCACGCCCACCGGCCCGCCTCCTAAGGAGGCGCGAGGGGGCACCTGGGGGCACCTTCTTTCCCGTCCTCATCGCCGCTACCAACCCCGCTCAGAAAGGCGCGTCGCGACCGAGCCGGCTTCCTCCCCTCGCATCGCCTCGCCGAGGCCGCGGCTCACTTTGGCCACTATGGCGTAGTCGCTGTAGTGCGTGGTCGCCTCGACTATGGCGCGGGCAAAACGAGGCGGGTCAGAGCTCTTGAATATCCCAGAGCCCACGAACACCGCCTGGGCACCGAGCTCCATGACCAAGGCAGCGTCCGCCGGCGTGGCCACACCACCAGCACAGAAAAGCGGGACCGGCAGCTCTCCCGTCTCCGCGATCTCGCGCACGAGGCTTATAGGAGCGCTCAGCTGCTTGGCCCACGAGTACAGCTCGGCGGAGTCGGCTTGGGTGATCTTGCGGATGTCGCCTACGATCTGGCGAAGGTGGCGGACCGCCTCTTTCACGTCACCGGTGCCCGCCTCACCCTTGCTCCGGATCATCGCCGCACCTTCGGAAATGCGCCGTAGCGCCTCCCCCAGGTTGTTGGCGCCGCAGACGAAGGGCACCGTAAAAGCCCACTTGTCTATGTGGTGCTCGTCGTCCGCCGGCGTAAGCACCTCGCTTTCGTCTATGTAGTCCACGCCGAGGGCTTCCAAGACCTTGGCCTCTGAATAGTGGCCGATGCGTGCCTTGGCCATGACCGGGATGCTGACAGCGTTCATGATGGCCTCGACGAGCGCCGGGTCGCTCATGCGGGCAACACCGCCCTCCCGGCGGATGTCGGCAGGTACCCGCTCGAGCGCCATAACCGCCACGGCGCCGGCGTCCTCAGCGACCTTGGCCTGCTCCGGCGTGACCACGTCCATGATGACACCGCCGCGCAGCTGGGTGGCAAGGCCCCGTTTTACAAGGTCCGTGCCGGTCCTGTGCGCTCCTAGCTGCCTGTCGTCGCTATTGGTCATACATCGATCCTACTCGGCAGCTCCGGCCAGCCGTCAGGGCCCTCGTTTGCACTGGACGGCGCCGGGAGGTAGGGGGCTTGGGGCGCCGGCGTCTATTTGCGGCGACGAAGCTAAGGCCCGAGGACCTGCCGACGGCTGCGGCAGAGCGGCGCAGAGCAGCAGCTGTAGTGGGGGCCGGCGGCCAAGTGGCCCGTCTTAGAGCTCGGCGAGGGCCTCGATGCGGTCTCGCAGCGGTGTGGGCACCTTGGCGCCGGCAGCAGGCTCGGCGAACCACAGCAGCGCGGTGGCGCGCGACGCTCCTCGCACCTCGGTCCCTTTCAGCTCCATCTTCTCGAGCGCGCTCGCCAACGCCGGCGGATAGCGCGTGAAGCCGACGGCAGCGCGGTCTATCGCGGTTACCGGTTCGGGCGGAGAGAGAAAGCTTGCTCCTATCCCCAAAGTCGCCACTGTGACCGTAGCGGGCAGCATGTCATAACAGCGGACGCGCGTAAGCAACTGGGCGACAACGCCCTCTAGTTCGAGCCGGTCGAGCTCGTCGAGAAGGCCTTGGGTGACCACAAGCGTGGCGCTGCGCCGGCGCCGGCCGCACACGGCGGCATTGAGGGAGCTCTCGTCGCGCACGCGCACAACTGGCTGGCGCACGCCGATGGTCGCGCAGAGGCCCTCGACCAAGTTGAGCAGGCGAGCGTGGCGCCAGGGGTCCGCCTTGGCACCTCCGAGGGCGCGCCTAGCCAGCGGTTCGGCGGCCCACCATATGGCGACCGCGAGCAAGGCGGTGCTGACGGCAAAGCCGACGATAGCGAACGGCCAGGAAGACGCCCACCACACTATGAGGCCGATGGCGACGCCGAGCGGGCCAGAACAGACGGCAACGAGCGCACCAGCTCGCCGGCGGTTGGCCACGGTGCGAGCACGCAGCACGTCGGGTGCCATAGTGGGAAAGAATGCTAGCGAGAGCCTTGCGGCGGGCGTTCTTAGACCGCTGGGTGCCGGCGGCCGGCGGCTAGGCGCCGCCAGTGCGACCATTTTTCGGCCGCCAGCCGGGCGAGGACGGTTGAGTTGCAAGCAGAGCGGAGCCCGGCTACTGCTAGACGGGTGCGTGGCCACTACCGGCCTCGGGCAGGAAGGACAGATGAGACATGGGGGCCCCTAGTTCCAGACCGCCCCTCGCGGGAGAGGGGCCTGCCGGCGCAGGGCGGGGCAGCGGCGAACCTCCCCCACCGCAGAGGGGCGACGCCTACATCGGCTGCTCCGGTTGGTCCTACCAGGATTGGCGCGGGGTCATTTACCCCCCCAGGCTCCCGGCTCGCGAATGGTTCACCTATTACTCGAGCCTCTTCAACACGGTAGAAGTAAACAACACGTTCTACCGCCTACCGGCTGAGAGAACCTTCGCCGCCTGGGCGGCACAAGCCCCGCCAGGGTTCACCTACGCGCTGAAGGTCAACCGTTTCGGTACCCACCAGCTCAAGCTGGCTAGGCCCGAGCGTTGGCTGCCTGCCTACATGGAACGGGCCAGCCTGCTCGGGCCGGCGCTCGGGCCGAACCTGCTGCAGCTCCCACCGCACTGGAAGCGCGCTACAGAAAGGTTGGCGTCTTTTCTCGATGTAGCGGCCGAGACAGCCACCAGCCTCGCAAAACGCGCACCAAGGGCGAGCTGGCTCTGGGCAGTCGAGGTGAGAGATCCCTCCTGGCTCGACGCTGCGACTTACCAGGTCCTCGCCGAGCATGGGGCCGCGCTGTGCTGGCACGACATGATCGCAGGCCACCCCTGGGTGCTCACGGCACCTCCTCGCCAGGGCGGCCATCGCGGGTGGGCCTATGCCCGTTTCCACGGCCCGAGAGCGCCAGCGGAAAAGTACGCCGGCGACTATGGGGAGGCTCGCTTGGGAGCAGCGGCAGAGAAGTTGCTTGCATGGCTCGACGCCGGCTGCGACGTGTACGCGTACTTCAACAACGACCAAGGCGGGGCCGCCGTGCGCGACGCCGCCATCCTCGCCCGTCTATTAGGCAGCGCCGCTCGGCCTTTGTACCCCCTCGGCGACAAGTGACGCCTCGTAGACCGCTTCGTGACAAGTGACGCTCCTCCTGGCAGTGGAGGTCACCTTTCGACCGGTACGGCCCTTCTCACAACTTCTATTACATAAGATAGCATAGAAAATCATAGAAGCCTAATTGCTAACCCTAACGAGCCAGCGCCGACGGGCGAGACGGCGTAGCGACGACGAGGCGAGTGCCGCTGCCCGAGGTTGAGCGGGCCCATGGCGCAAGTAATTGAGCCTTGCGTGCACCCCAGGCGTAAGCCGAGCGGCCAGCGCCAGCGTGTGGGCGCCCGGTCCCCCGGTTAGGATGGCGGCCGTGATAGCTGACGTCGCGAACGCGCTCGTAGCCGCTACCAACAACGCACCGCTCGACTGGGCGTACGGGACAGCAGCCTCGGTCGTTTTCGTGGCCCTCATCGCCGTACCAGCTGCCGTCCTCAACTCTCGCGAGAACCGCCGGCGCCAAGCTACGAGACCTGGCGCTGAGCGGCAGGACGTCTGAGCCCCGCCCGCTAGGTGGCGGCACCCCTGAGCTAGCTCGGGGGTACAGAGGCCGGGCGGCTCTCTCCGGAAGCTCCGTCCAAAGCGCCGGCGCCTTCCCCGTACCCTCGCCAGCCGGCAACGTCCGCTTCGGCCCTCGAGGACCTGCGGTTGTGCAAGGCCAGCCAGCCGGCTGCGACCCATCCCACGATCAACAAAAGCCAGTAGGAGACAGCCCTGTACATGAGGGTGCCAGCCGTGGCCTGCGTCACGGTCAAGTGGAACCTCGTGAGCAGTTCAGTGAGGCCACCTTCGACCAGGCCCAGGCCTCCTGGGGTGATGGGCAACTCGACCAGCAGTTGTGCAGCTGCATAGCTGAGCAGCACCGCCCTCCACGGCACGGGAGCGCCTACGGTCAGCAGCCCGCCGACAAGCACGACGCAGTCCAAGGCCCAGTTGGCGGTACCCACCAGCCAGCATTTGACCCACAGTTGCTTGCTCGGGCGGAAGCAGTCCATCTGGACGAGCGACGTCTCAGCGTTGCGCATGTGGTCGGCGGCTCTTTTGGAAAGGAACCGCTCGGACTCAGCTAGGACGCGGGCGACAAGGCGCCCGAGCAAGCCCGGCCGGCGGAACAAGGCTGCTGCGACGCCAGCGCCCACCCACACAAAGCCGAGGGCGGGGACAACGTCGAGCCTCAGGCTGGCGCCCACTGTAACGGCCCCCACCAAGGCGACGGTGGCGAGGGCGAACGCTTGCAAAGCCCCGGCCGCCAGTTCGGTCCAAACTCCGAGGGCCCAAGTCGCGCCCAGCCTTTGGTACTGGCGGAACGAGTAGCCCTCAGCGAACAGCGACCCCCCCGGCAGCGACAGCGTCACCGCGTTGGCGGCCATCGTCACGGGCAGCAAGTTGCGGGCCTGGACGCCTAGGTGCCCCTCGCTCAGGATGCGGGCCTGCAGCCAGGACAGGCAGTACATGGACCCGCCTTCGGCCGCTACCGAGAGGAACAGCCAGTGCCAGTGCAAGTGCTTGAACGTCGAGCCGATGGCGCCCAAACTGTCGCCCGCCCGCAGCACCACGAACACGGCAGCGGCCGCCAGTACCACCGCCTCCAGCGCCCATCTGAGCGCGGCACGGTTGCGTCGCTCTGCCCGCGACTTCGGGCGCGCGGCGCCGCTGGAGGGGCCCGCCGAGACAGGCTGACGGGGGCCCGAGGCGGTCACTGCGCGCAGGTTGCCGTCCGCGGCACCTTCAGTGGGCAAAGAAGCCAACTCAGCGTTAGACGCTAGCTGGAACGCGAACTAAAGCTGATAAGAACCTGAAGACGGGCCTCTCGCATGGAACCCAGGGAAGGCCTGCGCGAGTATGTACCCACGGCTGGGCGAGCTTGCTCATGCCCTTGGTGGCGCCCAAAGCGGTCCCTGGGCGTACCCAGAGATGTCGCTTGTCACAACAGGAGCCCTCAACTGAAAAGCCTGAAAGCCACGCAGGCACCCCGCCGGCGCACCCCGACCTTCGCCATATGAGACTACCTGCACCTTTGCGCCTCGCAGCCGACCTGTTGGCCGGAAAGGCTAATGCCAGCCCTCTTCCAGGCCGACCAAAGGGTGTGGAGCAAGCCCATCACCACTTCGAGCTTCCCAGGCTCCGAGACCTAGCCCGGCACGCCGCCCCCAAGGCGCTGGAGGCCACTATCGGCCCTGTGGCCCTCTTCTACCTGACCCTCAAGCTCATGGGGCCCACGGGCGCGATATGCATGGCGCTCGGCTGGAACTACTTGGCCCTGCTCAGGCGGTTCGTCCGGCGGGAGAAAGTGCCCGGGCTGCTCGTGCTATCGAGCCTCGCGCTCACGGGCCGGTCCTTGCTCGCGTTGGCGAGCCATGCAAGCCTGTTCGTCTACTTCCTCCAACCCTCCCTTGCGACCGCCCTCATCGGCGGTGCCTTCCTGCTCTCGGTGCCCCTGGGCAAACCGTTGGCCGAAAGGCTCGCCCACGACTTCGTGCCGCTCCCGCCTGGGCTCCTAAAAAGGCCGAGGATACGGCGCCTGTTTTTGCGCATCAGCCTGCTCTGGGCCTTGGTGCTCATCACCAACGCCGCCGGCACCGTGGCGCTGCTCGTGAACGTCCCGATCGCTACGTACCTGGTAGCCAAGACCGGCTTGTCGATCGGCCTCACCGTGGCCGGCGTCGTGGTGTCGTTTTGGTGGTTCCGCCGGGGCTTGCGCCGTCACAACGCTGAGGCCCTGGCAGCCTCCGCCTAGGCCCCTTCGAGCCACCACGCCAGCCCAGCCAGGCCGGGGCCGGTGTGGGCAAGCATCACTGAGGAGAAAGAGCCTACGAACGCGCTCGCCGGCTCCACCCGCCGGTAGACGTCGTCAAGCAGCGCTTTGGCTACAGCCTCGTCCATCGAATGTAACGCCGCAACATGAGCGCGGCGACCAGGCGCACGGTCGAGGTCGGCATAGAACGCCTCGACCAGCCGCCGGTGGGCCGCTTGGGGGCTCCGCGACGGCCTGAGCGGCCGCACCTTGCCCTTTTGGAACTCGAAGAGCGGGTTGAGCCCCAGCCATGCCGCCCCCCATGCGGCTGCCCCTGGCACCCGCCCGCTACGAGCAAGCTGCTCGAGCGAAGGCAACGTGGCGAGCAGCCTCACGCCCTGAGCAGCCCCCTCTGCCGCCGCCGCCACTTTGTCGAGGTCTTGTCCCGCTAGAGCCGCCCTGGCAGCGGCCAGCACCACGAGGCCCTGAGCTCCCGCGGCGGTCCCCGTGTCCAAGACGGCGACCCTCCTTTTTCCTCCGAGGACGGTCTTTGCCAGCAAGGCGGCCCGGTGCGTGCTGCTCATCTGCGACGAGATCGTAAGGACGGCCACCCCGTCGCCGCTGTCGGCGGCCTCGATGGCGTCAACGAGCTCCCCGGGGGCAGGCCCCGAAGTACTGAGCCCCTGTCCCAGCTTGGCTGCGACCTCCTCCAAGCCGAGCTCTCCGTCCCGGTAGGTCTCACCGCCGACGTTCACGTGCATCGGGACGACCACGACCCCGTTGGCAGCGGCAAGTTCCGCTGGCAGCGAGCACGCGCTGTCTGTGACTACCCCGACGGTCACCGGGCCTGCCGGCCCTTGTCCCACGTGTCGCGGTCGAACAGCAAGCGACAGAGGTAGACGTCCCAGCGGGCCTCGCGAGGGGGGCCATTGCCGCACAGGCGCTTCCAGAGCATCGGCACCAAGACTGCTACTGCAGCCAGGGCGCCGGCGTCCCCGTGGTAGCGGCGAGCCAGCGGGACAAGGGCCATGTCCGCAGCCAGCGAGCCGAGGGCGGTCTCCCCGGCCAGGCGCCCCAAGGCAAGACCCGCAAGTAGTAAGGCGGCCCCAGCAGGCGCGTTGACCGCCAGTGCGCCCATCGCCGGCGAAATACCGCGGCCGCCAGCGCCTCGGAGCCAGGGCGACCAGTTGTGGCCCGCTACCGCGCACCCGCCTGCTACGGCGGCGACGACCGGGCGCCCGCGAGCCAGAGCTGGGCCGACCGCGCCCTTGGCCACCTCGAAGATACCGGTCACGACCAAGGTGCTCGTGCCAGCGACCCGAGCGAGCGCCGTCCCCGAGACCGTCCCGTTGCCGAAGTGGCGGAGGTCCACGCCCGCTCGCCGGCGAGCAGCCAGGTTGGACAGGGGGACCGAGCCCACGACGAAGCCGACCGCCGGAGCGCTCAGCACCCTTACGAGGCCCACTCGCCCGCCTTCATGGTCCCGAAGGTTACCAAGGCGAAACTTTTGGCTAATGAGGGGCGCAAGCGCCGAAGGTGCCGTACTGTGAACCAGAGGCACATGGAACGAGGTTAAGGAGCACACATGACGGTCCTGCTCGTCGCCTTGGTGGTCGTATGTGCCCTCGGCATAGCGGTCCAGTTCGGTCGTTCGGTTTGGGCACGGGCCCGCTCTGCCGAACGCCATCGCCAAGCTCTCGACACGCTCGCAGGGATGACCCACGGCGCCGCTCCCTCCCCGGCGGGAGATGGAGAGCACGACTACCAAGCGCACGTTCGCTTGCTCGGCTCATCAGGCGAGGCGGGAGCCAACGGGGGTCGCTCTCTCCCCCCACCGCGGGCGCTCCCCCCGGTCCAGCACTCCAACTCCTCGCCACTGCGAAGGCCGTCGCGAGCAACCTCTGCCTCGCGCCAGCACTCTGAAGCCCCTCCGCTAGCCGCTCCCTCGAACGAAGAACCCGAAGACGAGCCGACCCGCGTGATCCCCGGGCTCACGCCGCCGCCGCCCCATTCGCCCCCCCTGCGGCCGGCGCCGGCTGCAAGGCCTCATGTGTTCTATTTCGACGACCTGTCGCCTCTGTCCAGCGCGCGCGGCCCCGAGGGTGACGTCACGCCCAGCAATGCACCTAGCCCCGCCAACCCGCCGGCGGAACTGACAGCCGCTGCTAGCCTGGCAGGTCCCGACGGCCAACGGCGGACCGCCGCGCAGGCGCTGGTTGCTGCTGGCGTAGCCCTAGTCGTAGCGGCCGGAGCGGTCTACATCGCGCTGGCCAGCCACAAGGGCCCAGGCGGGCTCGCATCAGGCCCGGGTACGCCAAGCCCAGCACCCACTCACCTGCTGGGCAGCAAGGCGGGGCGAACCAGCACCCCGACGCCCAGCCGGACCGGTTCGCTGCCTACGTCTGCGTCTTCGACTTCGGTGCCCTCGAGCTCGACCACGAGGGCCACCACCACGACCACGCCTCGCCAGCCGGTGGAGCTCATCTCCGCCGTCGGCGGCACCGACACCTTCCAGCTCACATCGAGGACCGCCTCGATAGTGGTCACCGCGAGCGGCCCCTGCTGGGTGGAAGTCCGGGCGGGTAGCTCCTCCGGCCAAGTCGTGACCGAAGAGACTCTTGCAGCCGGTCAGCAAGCCAAGGTGACCGGGCCGGCGTGGATCCGCCTCGGTGACCCTCCTAACGCGGCCGTGACCGTGGACGGCACTCCTACTACCATCCCCGGGGCTCGCTCAGGAGTGCCACTGAACCTCGACTTCACGGTCAGCTAGGCGAAGGCCCTCGCTCGACGCTGGTGGCGTCGTCCCAAGTGAGCAGCAAGTGGCGAGCTGCCCTCGCCTCGTCCACCCTGCTAACGGGCGTCGTCCTAGGTGACAAACGAGCCTCCTCAGGGCTCTCGTGCGCTATCTCTAAGAGGGCGTCGGCTAAAGCGGCGACTGTAGCTGGGCTCTCGGTCTCGGTCGGCTCTATCATGAGCGCCTCCGGTACGACCAGGGGGAAGTGCACCGTAGGCGCGTGGAAGCCCTTCTCCAGTAGCCTCTTGCCCACGTCCAAGGCGCGCAGCTGCCCGCCGGGGCCGGCGCCTCGGGCCGAGACCACCACCTCGTGCATGGCGGGGCGGTCGAAGGGTACGGCATAGGTGCCCCTCAACCTAGCGAGCAGCCAGTTGGCGTTGAGCACGGCCATTTCGGACACCCTCCTGAGGCCGTCGGAGCCGTTGCAAAGCACGTACGCCCACGCACGCACGAGGGCGAGAGCGTTGCCGTGCCAGCTGTGCACGCGGCCGATCGAGCGGGAGGGCTGCCGCCAATAAAACGTGCCGTCTGCAGAGCGTGCCACTACCGGGCCAGGGAGGAACTCCGCCAGCCGCTCAGTCACGGCCACCGGTCCCGCTCCCGGCCCTCCCCCACCGTGGGGGACCGCAAAGGTCTTATGGAGGTTGAGGTGGACGATGTCGAAGCCCATGGCGGCAGGCTTGGTCACGCCCATGATGGCGTTCAAGTTGGCGCCGTCGTAATAGAGGAGGCCTTGAGCCTCGTGAACGGCTTCGGCGACTTCGGCTATTCTCTCCTCGAAGAGCCCCAAGGTGTTGGGGTTCGTGAGCATGATCCCAGCTACGTCGCCGTCGAGGCGCCGCCTCACCTCTACCGGCGAGACGAGGCCGCGCTCGTCCGAGGGGACGCTCACGGTTTGGTACCCGGCGAGACTGACAGATGCAGGGTTGGTCCCGTGCGCCGAGTCTGGTATAAGCACCTTCTTCGGTGAGCGGCCCTCGGCCTGGTGCCAGGCGCGCATCATGAGAAGCCCGGTGAGCTCACCGGCGGCGCCGGCGGGCGGCTGGAGGCTGGCCGCAGACATCCCGGTCAGTTCGCACAGAGCACCCGAGAGCGACCACAACAGCTCTAGCCAACCCTGCGCCTGGCTCGCAGGAGCGGCTGGGTGCACGGAAGTGAAGCCCGCCAGGCTGGCCGCATCGTCGCAAACCTTTGGGTTGTACTTCATCGTGCACGACCCGAGCGGGTAGGCACCTAGGTCGACCGAGTACTGACGGTGGGAGAGCCGGGTGAGGTGGGCAACCAGGTCGCGTTCGGATACTTCCGCCAGGGGCGGGGGCTCGGGGCGCAGCTCCTCGGCTGGCAGGAGCTCCTCGGCGCTCCACTCGGGCACACCCGTGGTGCGGAAGCTGGCCGAGGCCCTGCCCGGCACCGACAGCTCGAAGAGCGTCGGTTCCTCCTCGCGGCCGAGCAAGGGTGCTGAGGCGGCCTTGCCACCAGGGCGTGAGGCCGATGGAAGAGCCCGGGCTGTAGCCGGCTGCGGCTGCTCCGCAACGGGGCGGCCGGGGCCGCTCACCCGGTCACCTTTTCCATGGCAGCCAAATAAGCGTCCATCTCGGCTTTCGTACGCTTTTCGGTCACAGCCACGAGCAACCCCTCCCGGCCCCCCACCTGCACCGGCAACCCAGCGAGGAAACCCTCGTCGGCCATGCGCTCGACGACCACCTCTGGCGCCACGGGCAGCGCCAACGCGAACTCCCTCACCACAGGCGCCCCTACCAACGGCTCGACGCCCGGGAGCCTGAGAAGCCCGTCGCGCAGGTAGCGGGTGCCGCGGGCACAGCGCAGGGCAAGCTCCCTTAGCCCACTGGTACCCAACCACGCTAGCTGCACCATGGCGGCTATGGCGACCAGTGTCTGGTTGGTGCAGATGTTGGAGGAGGCACGCTCTCTGCGTATGTCTTGCTCGCGCGCCCGGAGCGTCGTTACGTAGGCGACCCGGCCGGCGCTGTCCAAGGTCCGGCCGACAAGACGCCCAGGCAGGCGGCGAACGTGCTCGCGTGAAACCGCCAACATCCCAAGGTACGGCCCACCGAAACCGAGCGGGGGCCCAAGCGGCTGGCCCTCCGCTACTGCAACGTCAGCTCCCTGCTCTCCTGGGGTGCGCAAGAGCCCCGCTGCCACGGGGTCAAAGACCGAGACCAACACCGCGCCCGCTTGCTGAGCGGCCATCTTGGCAGGTGCCAGCGGGTCAATACAGCCGAAGTAGTTAGGGCATGCGACCACAACGGCCGCCGGCGGGGCCCCGCCGCTCGCGGCGCTGGTGGCCCGTTGCCAAGCGGTCAGGCCGTCTACGAGCGGCACCTCGACCAGTTCCGTCTCGCGACCCGCAGTAAGGGTGGCGAGGACCTCACGCCACCTCGGGTTGACGCCCTCGCTCACCCACACCGAGCGCCTCCCGGTGGCCGCCGTGGCCAGGTTCACCGCCTCCACGAGCGCCGACGCCCCGTCGTAGACCGACGCGTTGGCCACCGGCAGGCCGGCGAGGCGTGAAACGAGAGTCTGGTACTCGAACAGCGCCTGGAGCACTCCTTGGGCTACCTCAGGCTGGTAGGGCGTATAAGAGGTCACGAACTCGCTCCGCCCCGCGAGGGCGCGGGTGACCGCTGCCACGTCGTGGTCGTAAGCGCCGCCGCCGGCAAAGCACACGAGCTCCGTACCGGCACGGTTTGCTGCCGCCAAGCGGGCCATTTCGCTCGCGACATCGGCTTCGGGGAGCCCTGGCGGGAGGTGTAGGTCGCCCCCTGTAATGCGTAGCGCCTGCGGCACGACGGCAAAGAGCTCCTCGGTGCTCGACAGGCCCAGGTCGGCGAGCATGCTGTCGACCTCCTGGGCTGTGTGGGGGACGTAGCTAGCCATGGGCCCGGTCTTCAGCGAGCAGGTGCTTTAGCCCCACGCACGAAGGGGAGCTTGACCACCGTCGCTGGCAACCCCCCGCGCACGCTGGCACGAGTGCCAGGCTGCACCTGCGATGGCAGGAAGCACATGCCTATCCCTCTTTCTAGCACGGGGGAGTAGTTACCGCTGGTGAGAACCGCTTCGGACGGCTCACCTGGGGTTGCCGAGGCGCCCGCAGGCACGGAGGGAGCCGGCGCAAAGCCGCTGGCACCAGCCGTCCCGCTCGTGCATACGGGCCCGAGCGGCACCGAAAGGCAGTCAGCGCAGGCCATGGCGCCTCCGCGGGGGGAGGCCAGGCCGGCCAGAACAGGGCCCGGCTCAGAGGGCGGTGAGCTCGGCTCAGGAGCGACCAGGGTCTCGAGGCAGACGGAGTAACCCTCACGGAAGGGCTGACGGCCGTCACCAAGCACGCCCATGAGCCTCCTACGCACCCCTGCGCTGCGCTTTTCCAGCAGGGCGGGCAAGCCCCTGAAACCTCCGGGCTTTTCCCACGCGACTACCCAAGACAGGCCCGCCTCGAGAGGCGTAGTACCGGGGCCGAGCTCGTGGCCGTGGAGCGGCAAACCGGCTTCTAGGCGGAGGGTGTCTCTCGCTCCAAGGCCGGCGGGCACGGCACCGGCGGCCAGCAAGGCTTCCCAAAGGCCCTCTGCGGCCTCGGCAGGGACCGCGACCTCGACCCCGTCCTCGCCCGTGTAGCCGGTCCCGGCTACCACGGTGGGGACTGCCAGCCGGCTCGTCTCCGGGCGGTCTATGGGCTGACCGCCTGTGGTGCCCCGTCGCCAGGTCGGCGGGCGCCAAGTGAGCCGGCGCACCTGGAAGCGCCCCACCTCGCAAGCTTCTGGGAAGGCGGCAGCGAGGACGCTCCGCGCAGCAGGCCCTTGCACAGCCAGTACAGCGCGCCCTGCCGTGACGTCCTCGCCACCGAGCACCGCGCGGGCCCTACTTGTGTTCGAGGCGTTCGGCATGACGTCAAAGCGCTCTTCGGCCACCCACCACACGATCATGTCGTCGAGCACCGACCCGTCGTCGTCCAGCAAGTGGGTGTACTGCGCTCGCCCCGGGCTGATCTTTCTGAGGTCGTTGGTCAAGCCCGCCTGAAGCACTGCGAAGGCCCCCGGCCCCTCGAAGCGGACGGTGCCGAGGTGGCTCACGTCGAAAACCGCCGCGGCACGCCTGCACGCGAGGTGTTCGGCCAAGGTCCCGCCGGAAAAACGCAAGGGCATCTCCCAGCCCCCGAACTCCACCATCTTGGCCCCGTGCGCCCGGTGCCAACGGTCGAGAGGGCTTCTCCTCGGTGAAGTCGTTACCGCCTCCTGGCTTGCCGGCACCGAAGCGCTGGGGGCCGAGCCAGAAGCGCAGTGCGCCGAGCCAGCGGGTAAGCCGGACCTCACTCGGCTCAGCCTACTGGGGCCTAGTACGCCGTCTTACGACACGTTCGGCCAGCTAGCCGAGCGCGACCTCAGCCTGTCCGCTCAGGGGCCCCGTCGCTCCCATCGGAGCGGTTTGGGAGGCGTGCCGGCCCTCCTCGGGGCGAGGGTTGCGGCGCAGCTCCGTTATCGCGGCGTCCACCTCCGATGCGAGCTTGTCGACTCCGAGAGCCATGGTGAGCACCCCCTGCCCTCCGTGCATGAGGTCGAAGACCTCTTCACCTGAGCCAGCGAGGACCGTCTTGTCATCTACTATCACCAACTTCGCGCTGGCCAGGTCTGCTCCCGAGTTGCGCAGGCATTCGATCGCCTTGCGCGTCGCGCGCGGCGACACGCCGGCTGCGATCAGCCGCTTTATGACCTTGAGCTGGACGAGGTCGGTGTAGGAGTAAAGCCGTTGGCTCCCGCTGCCGCGCGCGTCATGGACCGAGGGGCGCAACAGGTCCGTACGCGCCCAATAATCGAGCTGCCGGTAGGTGATGCCGATGATCTTGCAGACCTGAGGGCCGCGGAAGGCGCCTCGAGCTTCGAGGGCACCTGGGCTGGGCCCGTCCTTTGGTCCTTGTGCCCTTCGCGAGCTCCTGCCACCGTGAGCGACGCTCTCAGCGGGAGCAGCCCCGAGCGGGGCACGTTCGGCCGACCTGCCACTATCTGGCCCCTCAGCACTTGCGCGGCGGCTAGAGCCGTCTAGCACAACCTCGCTCACCTCGTCAGTGCCCCTCCCGATCGGCAAAGCCTGCTGCTCGCCGCTCCGATGCCTGTCCATGTGCCCTCCTCGTGCCTAGCCGCTGACCTCTCGCGTAATTACACTGACCTCTCACGTAATTACAGCAGTGTTGGCCTCACAGTAGCCCTTGGGCGGCGCGCTCCACAAGGGCTCAGTCCGCCAGAGCCGCCCCCGCTAGGCCAACCTCGTCCGCCGGGACAACGACGGCGGTCGAGCGCAGCGTCCACGTCCGTTGGGGCAACCGCTCTGAGCAGCTCACTTGTCGAAGTCTTCAGGCCTTACGGCTTCCAAGAACTCGTGGAACTGGGCAACGAGCTCTTCACCCTCGGCCGAGTCGGGCGCCTCATCGCGCTGAGAGATAACGATACCCTCAGCGTCCAACAGCGCCTCCTCGGCGTAGATAGTCGCACCCGTCCGCAGAGCGAGGGCAATGGCGTCGGAGGGCCGTGAGCTCACGACGTAGCTCGTGCCACCACGGCGCAGCCGGAGCTCAGCGTAGAAAGTTTGATCCCGGAGCTCGGTGATCACGACGTGGTCCAACACGACGCCCAGCTCGGTCAAGATGTCGCGCATGAGGTCGTGAGTCATGGGCCGCTTGGTGACCACCCCTTGCAAAGCACCCGCGATGGCTTCCGCCTCTGGCCTGCCGACGTAGATCGGCAGCGTCCGGTCCCCCGAGGCCTCCTGCAGCAGCAGGATCGGCACGTTGGTCGGAAGCTCAACTCGGACCGCAGAGAGGTGCATCTCGACCATGCTTAGAACTTACAACCGCCGCTGCTACAGTCGGCGGCGGCTGTAAGCCCAGCGCTATGGGCCCGCCTCGTCTGGGCCCACTTCTTCAGCGCAGCTCAGCTAGCGCTTCGCGCAAAAGCACACTGCGCAGCTCTGCCCCGAGAGCAGAAAGCTCCTCCACGGCCCGAGACGCTGCCCGCCTGGCCTCAGGGTTGCGCTGCCGGACCAAGGGCATGACTACTTGCTGGACCAAGCCCGCCTCTCGCTCAGCTGCCCCTTTGTAGGCGCGAAGATGCCTCGCCTCGACGCCGTGCCGAGCAAATGCGCCGGCTAGGTGGGCTATGACGGAAGCGTCACGGGAGTAATAGGGCACGCCAGCGACGAACCTGGGCGAGATGAGCCCGTAGCGTTCCAGGTCCCGCACGGTCTCGAGGCTCACTCCCGAAGCTTCGATCAGCTCCTCGGTGGAAAGCTCGTCCCTCGCTTGAGAGGGGCCGGGCCCGGCGGCACCGGCGGCGTCCCGCTCTTGTGCAGTGCCCTTTGCCGACCTATGGCGCTTGGTGGCCTTCGGGCCGTCTGCTGCCGGCTCCCTGGCTGCACCGGCCTCCTCAGGAGCCGGTGCGGCAGCCGTCAGCTGAGCCTGTCCTGTCCCCCTGCCCCGAGCAACCCCCATGCCTGTGGCCCAGGGCGCGCCAGAGCGCGAGCCTCCCGCACCTCCGCCACCGGATCTCGTAGCCATGCCCTTTGGCCCCGGGCCGCCACTTTCTGATCGTCCTGCCTCTCCCCGACGGGCTCGCTGCGAGCTAGGCACTACGCTGGCGCGGCCTCGCTCCGGCCCCTCCTCCCCCGAAGCTGGGTAGCCCGCTGGGCCGTCCTCGGCGGGACTTTCCGGGGAGGTACCACCAGCGTCTCGCCCAAGCTCGCTCGGCTCCTCAAACGCTAAAGCCCCCTGCCCCTCGAGGCGGCCCTTTATGACCTTGAGAGGCAAAAAAGCGTCCCTTTGTTGGCGGAGGACCCAGCGGAGGCGTTGGATATCTTCTTCGTAGAACTTTCGGTAGCCGGAGGGGGTGCGCTCCGGTCCCACGAGGCCCTGGCTCTCCAGGAACCGTATCTTGGAGATAGTAATGTCGGGGAACTCATCTTGCAGCAAAGAGAGCACTTCCCCGATCGATAGGTAAGAGCGGTCAGCCAATTCCGTACCCTTTACGCCTGCGGTACCGGAGAGAGGAAAAGAAGCCGGAACTTGCCGACTTGCAGCTCGTCACCACTGGCAAGCTGCGCATTGTCGATGCTCTGGCGGTTGACATAGGTCCCGTTCAGACTGCCGACGTCATGAGCCCAAAAGGTCCCTTCGTTGTGGCTGATCTCCGCGTGCCGGCGCGACACGGTGATATCGTCCAGAAAGATGTCGCTATCAGGGTGCCGACCTATGGTGACGACAAGCGAGTCCTCGGGCAATAGCACGTAGCGAGAGCCGGCGTTGGGGCCACGAGTGACGACGAGCACCCCGCCCCCTAGGGGGACGCCGTAGAGCAAGTCGTCGGCCTCCAGCTGGAACGGTTCGCCGGCTTCGCCAGGTACGAGCACCACCGGAGGCAGCGCCGTCGTGGTCGGCTCGGTTTCGCTACCCGAACGTTCCAACCTCGTGCCGCACGATGAGCAGAAGTTCGCCCCCGGTGGGTTCCTGTGCCCGCAACGGTTACAGTACAAGTCTTTTAGGCCTCGATCAGCTTACGGTACTCCTCGGCTCCCATGAGCGCCCCGAGCGCACCGGCAGACGCCGGCTTGATGACGCAAATCCAACCCTCGCCGTAAGGGTCTTCGTTGACCCGTTGGGGTGCGTCGACCAGCTCGCTGTTCACCTCCACGACAGTGCCGTCCATGGGCGCGTACACGTCTGAGACGGACTTGGTGGACTCCAGCTCGCAAAGAGGCTGGCCCGCCGTCGCAACCGCCCCTGGTTCAGGCAGCTGGACGTAGACGATGTCACCGAGCGCATCTTGGGCGTAGTCCGTGATCCCGACCCGGACCTGGTCCCCTTCGAGGCGGGCCCATTCGTGGTCGGCGCTGTAGCGGAGGTCCTCGGGAACGTTCACGCACTCAGAAGATACTGTGCTCCACGCCTCCGCGCCCGTCCCGCTAAGAGACCATGGCGGGGGGGCTGCGGCGGCCTCGCCGAGCTGGGACCGGGCCCGCCGGCGCCAGCACGCCTAGGAGGCGCAGGGCCCCCACTGCAGCTGCCCCCCGAGCGAGGGCGGCGGGCGGCGTGGCCTCGCCGAGCTGGGGCGAGGGCCCGCCGGCGCCCTGGCCCAGGCACTGGGACGGGCAGGCGGCTAGGGCCTGCCTCCGAGCTCCACCGCTTTCACGATGAGGAGCAGCACAGCGATCACGAGGTAGCCGCGCAGGGCCCACATGGCGACAACCCGGCCGCGAGACCAAGGGGGCCGGCCAAGTAGCGCCAAGGGCTTCATCCGCCAGGTCTCGCGTTGTGAACGCGGCACAGGCGGCGCCTCCGGGCCTGGGGCTTTGCGCAACGCCGAGTAAGCCCAGGCGCTGGCAAGAGCCACAACCAAGGCACCTCCCAGGGCTGCCGAGAGCAACTTGACGTCCACGTTGGGGAAGACCGTCGTTGCGACGAGGATGAGGGACATCACGAGCAGGGCCCCGATGATGAGGGTGGCGACAGCGTTGAGCCAGGGCCGGTTGACCCAAGGGCCCAGCACCTCCTTGTCGTTGCACAGCAGTACCAGAAAGACCGCAGCCGAGGGAAGCAGCACGCCAGCCAGCGCTTGGACAGCTTCTGTGATGAGCCCCAGCGGAGCGCCCGGGACGAGCACTATGCCTGCGGCGACAGCGACCAGCCCGGCGAAGCTCGCGTAGAACCCTTTGGCCTCAAAGAAGTTGCGGTGCAACGAATGGCGCGCCCCGAAGAAGTCTCCGAAAGCATATGAGGTCCCAAGCGTCACCGCTGCGGCACCGATGATCGAGGCGTTGAGCAGGACGAGCGAGTACAACACCCCAGCACCGTGCCCGAGCAGCTTTTCGAGCCCGGCCGCAACGGTCCCGGCGTTGTTGAACGCCCCATAATAACGCGAGCCCGAAAACGCGGCTGCGCAGGTGATGATTATTGCTCCGGCACCTATGACAGTAACGAAGCTACCTATAACTGTGTCGGCACGCTCATAATTGACCCAGCGGGGAGTTATCCTCTTGTCCACTATGTTTGACTGCTGAAAGAAAAGTTGCCACGGAGCGACCGTCGTGCCGACTATAGAGATAATGAGCAAGATAGCGGTGGAGTTGGAGCCTCCTGCCACCCCGGGCACGAAACCGTGGAGGACCGGGCCGCCATGAGGGTGGCTGAACACCATCAACGGTATTACCAAGAAGTTAACTGCTACGAAGACCAGCATGAAACGTTCCCAGCGCCGGAAGCTCCCAGTAGCGGTCATCGCAACCAAGCCGAACCCGGCCAAAGGAACAGATATGTACTTGCTCACGCCAAAATAACCAAGAGCAAGGTCAACCCCAATGAACTCCGTTACGATCGTCAGGAAGTCGAGGACAAACAGGTCTCCTATAGAAAAGAGCCCCCAAAACCTGCCGAAGCGCTCCTTTATGAGGCGGGCGTGGCCCACGCCGGTCACGGCGCCGAGGCGCACTACCATCTCCTGGTTGACAATGAGCACCGGGATGAGAAGCGGGAGCACCCACAAAAGGCTGTAGCCGTAGTTTTGGCCCGCCTGAGAGTACGTGGCTACACCTCCGGCGTCGTTGTCTCCGACCATGACGATGATGCCTGGGCCGATGATCGCCGCGAGCGTGAGAAGGCGGGCACGCCAGTTGCGCCGGGCACCAAGGTCTCCTTGGCGTATGGTGCCCAACGCGCCGCGGATGTCACCTACGTGGGCGTCGTCAAGCACCGCCGTCTCGGCCGGGGCGGCCGGCGGTGCAGTCTCCAGCATTTCTCGGGCCATCGCCAGTGGACCTCCCGGGCTCGTTGGGGACAGGCGTTCGTCAATCGGCGTGCTTCACCAAGGGCGCACACGCCCGCCCCGAGCCCGCTTAGGTAGCCGTGGCCCGTGCGGACGTGCGCGCCGAGGGTTGGTGAGGCGACCCTCTATCGGCGCTCAGTTCTGCTCCTTTTGTCGACCTACAGGACATGCCCCGCGCCAGGCTTACGAGAGCCGTGCTCCGGAGCACGGCCACCTTACCACACTGAAGCTGCGGGGCCGGCGGGGACTAGTACTTGCCGGGCGCCCTTCCCATGACCTAGCGGCGCCGGGCAACGACTTGCCCGGGCGGGCGCACTGGGCGCGACAGGCCTGGCCGGGGAACCTTTCGCCTACTCCGGTGCGGTCATCCCGTACTGCCGCCTCCAACCGGAGGGCAGCAGCATCTCTAAGACGTCGTCCACAGTGATCTGGCCGAGCATCCGTCCCTCGCTGTCCACGACCGGCGCAACAGCGAGGTTGTAGTCGGTCATCTTCCGGACGACTTCATGGATGTCCGCGTCGGCCTGCAAAGTGGCCGGGTCAGGACGGGCGGCCTCGGTGACGCGAGCGCCGGACGGCGCCCGCAGCAGGTCGACGACCAAAGCGGTGCCGACCAAGCGACCGTCTTCACCCGTGACGAAGACGGCTCCTGACGCTTCGGGCGGGCTGACCGACGTCCTGACGGCGTCGATCGCTTGAGCAACGCTCGCCGTATCGAGGACCGAAATGAAATCGGGGTTCATTAGCCCGCCGGCGGTCTCAGGATTGTAACTTAGCAGGGCGCGAATCTTGGTTTGCGCGGGCTCGGCCATCTTTTCCAGGATCGGCAGCCGCCTTTTTTGGTCAAGCTCTGTCAGCAAGTCGACAGCGTCGTCGGGAGCCATGGCGCTTAGCAGCTTGGCGGCTTCCTCGTCCGAGCGACCTCGCAAGAACTCGAGCTGGTGCTCGGTGTCGAGCTCTTCGAAAACGTCGGCTTCTAGAGCCGGGTCCGCACTGACGGCCTTGATGATCTCCTCACCTTCTTGATGGGAGGCCGCCTCGACGAGGTCCGCGATCGCCGCGGGATGAAGGCGTCGGAGCCGACGGAAAGGGATCCGCAGCCGGGCAGTCGGCACGTGCGAGACGAAAGGTTCCACCTCTGCCCAGTCCACGAACCCCCTCCGCTTCACCCGCCCCCGCAGTGGGCGGGGCAGGAGGCGGCGCACGGCCGGCCTCGAACTTATGTCGACGCCGAGCACTTGCCACGAGGTGCCTACTCGGGCGAGGGCGATGTCGTTCGCACGCACAAGGCGCGCCCGGGGCAAGTAGATGAAGTGCCGGGAGCTCAGGTCGCGGCCGAGCAACACCTCGCCTGGTCGCCGCTCGAACGGCCCGAGCGATGCCAGGTCCACGTTTAGCACTGCTCGCTCGTCGGCAAGCTCCGAAAGCTGGTACGCATGTGCGAACCTATCGGCCCCCTCCACCGAGACAACCAGGCCGGTCACGCGGGGGTACCACGCCGGCGAGGTGTCACCGCCAAGCCTTGCGATCACGTCAGCAAGACGGCCTTCTGTGGGGCCCGCCACGCCCGAGACGGGAGCACCGAGGAGGCTCGACAGGTAGACGACCGGGCCCCGTACCTCGATGTTTGCGCCCCCACTACCTTCTGAGGCCTTGACCGTACTTGGGGGCTGGCCGCCCCTCGTCCGCGGCACGGCACAAGCGTACCTCTACCGGTTTTCTCGGGCCGCACAAAGCCGCCCCGCGAACGTCTTGCCTGCACCGGAGCGGACTGGGCAACCTAGGAGCCCAGTTGCATGAGCTCGGTCTGCCCCGGCGCCGAGCAACGCACCCACGCGGTCACCTCACACGTCCAAGCCCGTCCCGCAGGTGCCAGCCCTCGGCCTGCTGGCACCTGCGGGCAGCGAACCCATAAGCGCCGATAACAGCTCCGAAGGCTCCGCGGGAACGCCCGTCGCCACGCCGGCAAGGTCTCGAACAGCTGTCCTTCGTTCCCGAGCACTGAGGCGAAGCAAGCTGACTAAGCGTTCTGGTTCCCAGCGCAACAAGCAGGAACACTGGAAGAGCGTCCCAAACTTTGTCCGCCGTTGAGCGATCCCGACAAGCTTGGTGCGCCCGAACGACGAGGCAAGTGCAGGGTCGACGCTGTCCAAGGTGGCGACAGCCCCCCCAGGGGCCGGCCGCTCCTCCGGGCTCCAGGTCACTTCACCCGCCCCCAGAGTGGCAAAACAGGACAGGTCGCCGCCTGGGCGCCTGGCAAACGCCCCTTTCCATACTGCTGCTCCCGACAGGCCGACGCTGGCAAGCGCCCTAGCCCAAGCCTCTCCCACCCACCAAGCCGCCCTCCCCACGTCGGGCTCCCACAGGGCATCGCCGGCAGGTACCAGAAGGTCGACCCACAGCTGTCCGCCCGGCTCCACCAAGACCACGCCGCCCCCGCTTCGCCGGCGCACGATGCGCACCCCCTCGCGCGCGCACGCCTTGGCATCAGCGATACCAGCAGGCTGTGAGCTCCCAAGCACGAGGGCCCTGTCGACAGGCTCCATGACGAACGCCGACCGAGCAGCCGGCGCCGAGCTGCCGAGGCCGGCAAGAGCCTGCGCAGAGCGCTCGTGCAGGTCCGCGGTCGCCCCGCTCAAGTGTTGGAGCACCCAGCCGGGCTCAGGCAGATAGCGCCGCCCCGTCCGCGAGGCTCACCACCCGGCCTGGCAAGCCGAGATAGGGCTCCCAGTCAGGCAGGACCGAGCCGAGGGCTAGCAGCGCCCACTGGCGGCCCTTGGGGACTGCTGGGGCCCGGCGCAGCTTCATGCCGGTCTCCTCCAAAAGGTGGTCCCGCTTTCGCGCGTTGCACCGTCGGCAGGCCGCCACCACGTTGTCCCAGCTGTGCTGGCCACCCTTGGACCTTGGGACTATGTGGTCGATGTTCTCGGCTTGCGCCCCACAGTACTGGCAGCGGTGGCCGTCTCGCGCAAAGACTGAGCGGCGGTTGAGGGCGACATGGGCCTGGTAGGGCACGCGAACGAAGTGGGCCAGGCGTACGACCGAAGGCTCAGGGAAGCTCACCCGGGAAGCGTGGAAGACGCGACCAGTACCGGAGAGGAGCTCGGCTTTTGCCTGCAGGACCAAAACGAGCGCCCGCCTTGTGGGCACGACGCAGAGCGGCTCGTACGTGGCGTTGAGGACGAGCGCTCGCGACATGTCCTCGTCCTACCTAGCTATGAGCGGCACCTGGAGCAAGAACGGCACGATCAAAGAACTTAGCGCGCGAGCTCCTCCATCCTGTGGCACCATTCCAAGTAGGCCAGGACCTCAGAGGCACTGGGCCGCTCGGAGCCGCTGCCGTACATGGCCTCCATGCGAAAAGCAAGGTAGGCCCGGTCGGGTGCCGGCAGCGGTGGCCACGTGGCCCACCAGCCTCGGGGGCAGAGAGCCTTCCACTGACGAAACGCCGTCGCCCAGAGGCGCGGGCGCGTCGCGACCACTCGCACCAGCCCGGCAACGAACCCAAGAACCCTGCTAGGCACTGCCAGAAGGCTACTCGAGCCCGAGCCGCCCGCCGTGGCGGAGGGTAGCGGTGGCCGAGAAGGCCGCTACGGTGTGCCTGCGCCTCAGCCTTCGCTAGCGGGGTGCGGGTACCCGAACGTGGCCGGCTCGGGGGGCGACGCAACATAGAAATGTGCCGCCCAGCCGTCCTCTTCTTTGCCGTTTAGCCGGACCTGCCAGCGGTAGATGCCGGGCGGCAGCGGCAGCCCGGTGGGCAGCTCCATCATGGCGGTCGCCCGACCTGGGAAGCCGGTGGGCACCCCAGGAGGCGAAGGCACCACGATCCGCTGCTCTAGCCGGACCGGTTGCGGACCGGCGGGCCCCGGCACGTGCACGAGCTCGCCATCTTCTGACAAGAGCACGATCTCAAGACTGAGCGGCCGGTTGCACATGGAGAGCTCGGCCTCCAAGAACACCACGACCACTTGCGGGCCGGTCACCAACAAAGTGCCCGCCGGCGCTTGCGGCCCGGCGACTCGGCGCAACTGGGTGACAGACCAGCCGACGTTTAGCAGGTTGAGCGTCCCGCCGTGAGGGTTCTGAGTGCCCCGGTCGGCAAGCAGCACGTAGACCTTCACTGGGCTTGCGTACCCCAAAGCTTGCGCCCTCCGAGCGCGCTAGTGCTCAGTTCGGGTGACACTGCATGGGGCACAGCGCTCGGCCTGACTAGCTCGGTTCGCCGTCTTGCTGGTCGCCGGCCCTCCAGTCCGGCCCCCACTGACCGTGAGCGCCCCGCCGACGCCCCTGTAGCTCGTCCTTGCCGTCGCCGACCTCAGCCCAACGATCTTCCACCAAGCAGCGCGTTGACTGCACGAACACGACGGCTGCCCCGAGCATCACGAGGAACCCGATCAGCCCTAGGGCCCAAGACGATGAGAACGACGCCAGCAAAGCCGCCAAGCCAGCCACGAAGGCGAGCGCGCCGCGCTTGGCGTTGCGAGCTGCCTGTCGCGGGTCAGCTGGCATACGAAGGCTTCGAGCGAGGCCCCGCTCACTTTGCAGCTGGCGCTCGATCTGGCGCAGCATGCGCTGTTCGTGCTCTGACAGAGGCACCTCAGCTGCCCCTCTGCCAGCCGTGTTGACTTCTTACCATCTTTGCCCAAGCCTTGTCCGCAGGGTCCCTCAGTCCGACCCCCAAGTTACACCCGGTGCCTGCCTTACAAGCCGCGGCGCCGGCCAAGGACTGGGCGGGGCTCCCTCCGTCCGAAAGGCGCGCCGTCGGCGATGCCGGCAGGCTGACCCGCTAGGAGGTGGCGGCCACTAAGACAAGACCTCCGAGACCGGACGCGGAGCCACTACAGGGCGCCTCAAGTGCCCGCGTAGTGCAGCTCGCGAAGCGCAGCTCGCGAAGCGCAGCTCACAACCGTCGCCAGCCAACCGGCAGCCCGTGGACCGCTCCCAACCCGCTGGGGGCGATGCTCGCGACCCGCCGGCTGAGGGAGCTGGCTAGCTTCGCCGGAGGGCCGCCAAGGCGAGGACGGTTGTCGCCGAGCCCAGCCACCCCCTCCACATGACCGGCGTGTACTGGTCCCCCTTGCTCTGCGACGAGGGGTAGCCCCGCCACACCTTCGTGTTGGCCTGGAACCAGGCACCTGTGTACCAAAGCGGGATCTCCGGCAGTTGCTCCAAGAAGTCCACCTGCAGCTCGTCGTAAAGCCTGCTCAGGACTGCCCTGTCGCTAGCCGGCGTCGCAGCTGCTTGCTCTACCAAAGCCCAGGCGGCAGGATCGCTAAAGCGCTCGGTGTTTTGGCCGGCGGCAAGTGCCGCCGGCAACGGCAACCGGTACACCGTGTCGAAGTACTCCCACGGGCTCGAAGAGACCTCGACCTGTTGGTTTATCACCATGTCGTAGTGGCCCGAGGCGATGTCCTTGGCAACGGTCCCCGTGGTAGCGGCCTCGACCGAGACGTGCACGCCCACCTTGGCAAGTTGCCCGGCAAAAAGCTCAGCCGCGTCTCGCAGGTCAGTTTTTCTCTCCGGCACCAAGAACGTGAGCTTCTGGCCCTTGTAGCCAGATTTGGCAAGGTACTTCTTGGCGAGCGAGGGCGAATAATGAAACCCGAGCTTCTTCTCTGCGGCCACGTCGGCCCACGAGCTGAGCTCGGGGAGGAGCCCCGAGGGCGATGCCACCTGGACGGTCCCCGCGTAGGCGTCTTGCGCTACCACGGCCGGGTCCAGCGCGTAGGCGACGCCGAGACGAAAGTCCAAGTTGCTCATGGGAGAACGCGCCAGGTTCATCTGGAGCCAGGCTGTGCTGGCGGGGATCATGAAAGGTGCCGAGGGGTAATAGGTCTTGATGCCGTAGCCGGCCGCCTTGGAGTCGGCCACGTTGGCGATGCCCCGGAGGAACTGGTTGCTCCAGTCCACCCTGTCGTCTAGCAGCTGGGCGAGCCCCGCCCCGCTCGTCGGGCTAACCAGGTCGCACAGATAAGTGAACTTGAACCGGAGCCCGAGCGCCGAGCTCGCCCACCAGTGCGGGTTGTCCCGGTAACAGGCGCCCGACTTCGAGCTGGAGAGCAGGAGCATGGGACCGGTGGCCACGGGCTGCATGTTCGGCGAGCCCGAGGGTTGCTTGGACCAGGTCGCCGCCGGCAGGACCGGCGCGTGCCAGATGAAGTCCTGCCACTGGGCGTAGCCCACCGGGCGAGCGAAATGCACTGTCACCGACAAGCCCGAACTGCTGACCGACCGGACGCTGGCCACGTCCTGGTGCGCCGGGTCCGACGGGTCCGACATGGCCAGGCGGACCGTGAAGGCTACGTCTGCTCCCGAGAGAGTGCCGGCGGGCGCTCCCGTCGGGCTGGCAACCCACTCGACTCCGGGCCGCAGCTCCAAGCGGTAAGTCGTAGGTCCAGACCACGAGCCAGATTGCGCCAGCCAGGGTAGGAACTTGCCGTGGAGCGGGTCGTAGAGGAAGAGCGGTTCGTAGAGGAGGCCTACTGTGCCGGTATAACTCGTGGGCAGCAGGGGGTTGAAGTTGGCTGGCGGCGAGGTCGACGTGCCGCTCGTATAGAGGGTCTCGTCACGAGGGAGGTACGACGATGCACTTGCAGGAGCGCAAGCAAGCAAGAGCGCGCCGAGCAGGCCCGCCCCACCGATGCCCAGGCCAAGCTTTCCCCTCCAGGCTATGCCCACGACATTAGCGCTGCTCACGAACGGCCCGGACGGCCCGAGCAGGCTGGAGCGCAGCGAAACCAAAGCGCCCGCGCACCGCGTCGAGGGCCTCCATCGCCTTGTCCCACTTAGGCGGCGAGCCGAGCTCTAGCTGGAGCTGCTCGCCCGGCGCGGGGCCTTTCGGGACTAGCCCGGACGCGCTCACCCCTAGGAGGCGCACCCCTTTTCCGAGCGCCAGCTTCGCGAACAGCTCCCGTGCCGCCCCCACCACCGCCGGCCCGCTAGAGACGGCTCCTGCGAAGGTGCGGCTCCTCGTTAATGTCCGAAAATCCCCGTAGCGCAACTTGACCGTGACCGTGCGAGCGACCATGCCCTCGGCCCGCACCCTACCCGCTACTTGGTCCGCCATGAGGACGAGCCGGCGCTCTAGCTCAGCCCTGTCGGTCAGGTCTAACTCGTAAGTCTCTTCGTGGCCGATCGACTTCGGCGCCCGCTGCCCGACTACACTGCGGTCGTCGCGGCCCCAAGCGAGCTCGTGGGCAAGACGGCCGGCGGCTCTACCGAGAGCCGCGACCAGCGCCTCCTCGGGCAGGCGTGCCAGGTCGCCCACTTTTTGTACACCGAGCTTGGCGAGGCGTGCCGCGCTCGCCGGGCCGACCCCCCACAGAGAGCTGACCGGTAGAGGCCAAAGAAACCCGAGCACGTCTTCTTCTGCAACGACGACCACGCCGGGGCCCGCTACGACGCCGGTCCTAAAGGCGCGGGGTTTGGCAGCCTCTGACGCCAGCTTCGCCACAAGCTTGTTGGGGCCAGCGCCGACCGAGGCGGAAAGGTGCAACTTCTCAGCCACTTCTCGCCGGACGCGAGCGGCTATCTCTGCTGGGGGGCCGAAAAGAGCCGTCGCAGCGCTGACGTCCAAGAACGCTTCGTCGAGAGCGATACCCTCCACGGCAGGGGTCACCTGAGCGAGGACCTCGTGCAAACCCGCGCTCGCCTTCTTGTAAAGCTCGAAACGGGGAGGCAAGAAGACCGCCTGCGGGCACAACCGGCGAGCTTGGCTTACCGGCATGGCGGAGCGAACTCCATAGCTACGGGCCTCGTAGCTGGCCGATGCCACCACCCCCCTCGCGCCCGTACCGCCTACGACCACCGGCCGGCCTGCCAAGGAGGGATCCTCGTTCGCCTCCACCGACGCATAGAACGCGTCCATGTCCACGTGCATGACCCAGCGCTTGCTCACGCGAACTGGACCCTCCGGAAAGCCTCTGCGTAGGGCGTCCCAGCGGCCCGGCCTGCTTCTTCGGCCCTCTCGCGCACCGCTTCGCGCCACTCGCCCCCCTCGCCCACCTGGCTCGCGTGGCAGGCGAGAGCGGCGACTTTGGCCTCGAGGGAGCCAGAGATGTCGACGAAGCAGTCCGGTTCGAGCGAGCCAGACAAATAAAGGGCCCTCACCTGGTGCGGGGGGCCCGTGCCTGGGAAGTAATGGGGGCTGGCAGCCGCTGGCGAGACCGCGTCGAGCACGGACCAGCCTACTTGGCGGTGGTCGCGGTGGTTCACGTAGTTGGAGCCGAAGTACACCGCGGTCGGGTCAGGGCCGACCACGGCGTCGGGGCGGAGGGTGCGGATGAGCGCCACCAGACGGCCTCGTAGGCCGGGCGAGTCCTCCACTTCACCGTCTTTGTAGCCGAGCCAGTGGTGGGACGTGACCCCAAGTACCCGGCCGGACTCGGCGACCTCCTGACGCCGGCGTCCCACAAGCTCCTCCGGCACGGTCGCAGGGTCCGAACTGCCCTTGTCCCCCTCGCAGCAGAGGCACACATGCACTTCGCCTCCGGCCCTCGACCAGGCAGCGAGGGTGCCGCCGCAGGCGAGGTCGGGGTCGTCTGGGTGGGCGTAGATGGCGAGCGCTCTGACCGGGACGCTCGCGTCGAGCACTGGCACTGTCCCAACGCTAGCTTCGAAGCGGTGAAGCCCACGTGAAGCTGCACGAGGTACGAGTAAGGAAGAGCGCGGAGGAGTTCCCTCGGGAGGACCACCTCGCTTGGCAGCTGGCGCTGGTCGCCGCGGACCCCGTCCCTGTCGAGGCGGACGTGGCAGAGATGGTGGCCAACCGGCTGATCGACGACGCCGCCGTAGCGGCGGCCGCGCTCGCGCGGCGCCCCGTCGCCAATGCACGAGCACAGGCCGCTCCTCACCGCTTGGTGCCCGGGGCCTCACTGTGGGGCACCTCGGGCTTAGGCGGGACCTCCCCCGAGTGGGCGGCCTGGGCGAACGGGGCGGCGGTGAGGGAGCTCGACTACCACGACACGTTCCTGGCGGCCGAGTACTCTCATCCTGGGGACAACATCCCCCCTCTGTTGGCAGTCGCCCAGCATGCAGGCAAAGACGGTCGGGACCTCGTCCGCGCCATCGCCACCGCGTACGAGGTGCAGGTGGACCTGTGCCGGGCCATCGCCCTGCACCCCCATCGCATCGACCACGTGGCCCATCTCGGCGCTTCGGTGGCCGCGGGCCTCGGCACGCTGCTCCGGCTCCCGCCGGAGGTCACCTACCAGGCGATAGGCCAGGCCCTCCACACGACCACGGCGACCCGCCAGTCCCGCAAGGGAGAGATCTCGACCTGGAAGGCGTACGCGCCAGCCTTCGCCGGCAAGGTGGCGATCGAGGCGGTAGACCGGGCGATGCGTGGCGAGACGTCCCCGGCGCCCATCTACGAGGGCGAAGACGGCGTGATCGCTTGGCTGCTGGACGGGCCGGGGGCGCGTTACGAGGTGCCGCTGCCAGAGCCGGGCGAAGCGAAACGGGCCATCCTTTCCACCTACTCAAAGGAGTACTCTGCCGAGTACCAAGCCCAGGCTTTCATCGACCTGGCCAAGCGGCTGCGCGAGCAGGCCCCAGACCTGGGAGCGGTGACGGCGGTGACCATATATACGAGCCACCACACCCACACGGTGATCGGTACAGGCTCGGGCGACCCCCAAAAGTTCGACCCAGACGCCACCCGCGAGACGCTCGACCATTCCCTCCCTTATATTTTCGCCGTCGCGCTGGAGGACGGCACCTGGCACCACGAGGCCTCGTACGCGCCCGAAAGAGCGCACCGGCCCTCGACGCTCGAGCTGTGGCGGAAGATAAGCACCGTCGAGAGCCCGGAGTGGACCGAGCGCTACCTGGAGGGCAAAGCGTTCGGGGGCCGGGCGGTGGTCGAACTGTCCGGAGGCCGCGTCTTGGAAGGCTCGATCGACGTGGCCGACGCTCACCCCCTGGGGGCGCGGCCGTTCGGACGAGCGGAATACCTGGACAAGTTCCGCCGCCTGACAAGCGGCATCCTGGAGCAGGCCGAGCAGGAGCGGTTTTTGTCGCTCGCCGAGCACCTGGAACAGCTTTCGCCGGCCGAAGTGCGAAGCCTTTCTTTCACCTCCGCCCTGGCACCGGCAGCGGGAAAGGGGTTGTGGTGACCTTCCACGCCCGCGCCACGGCGTCAGAGCGCAGGGAGGCCTTCCGCGCCGGGCTCGCTTCGGGCCGTTTGCTGCGCTTCCCGGGCGCCTTCAACCCCCTCTCTGCGATCCTCATTGAGCGAACGGGCTTCGAGGGGATCTATGTTTCTGGGGCAGCCATCTCGGCTTCGCTCGGCCTGCCCGACATCGGGCTCGTCACCCTGAGCGAAGTCGCGCGCAACGCCCACGAGATAGGCAGGGTGAGCACCCTCCCCACGCTCGTGGACGCCGATACTGGCTTTGGGGAGCCGCTCAACGTGGCCCGCACGGTAAACGTGCTGGAGGAGCTGGGCGCCTCGGGCGTCCAGGTCGAGGACCAGGTGAACCCCAAGCGTTGCGGGCACCTCGAGGGCAAAGAAGTGGTCCCGGTGGGCCAGATGTGCCGGCGGGTAGCGGCTGCGTGCCGCGCTCGGCGCGACCGAAGTTTCGTCGTGTGCGCCAGGACCGACGCCCGGGCGGTCGAAGGCTTGGAGGGCGCTGTCCAACGCGCCAAGGCGTACCTGGACGCTGGCGCCGACCTCGTGTTCCCAGAGGCGTTGAAGGGGCTGGCTGAGCTCGAGGCGTTCAAGGCCGCCGTCGGAGCGCCGGTGCTGGCGAACATGACTGAGTTCGGCAAGACAGAGCTGGTCCAAGCTGAGGCGCTCGCCTCGATCGGCGTCAACGTGGTGATATACCCTGTCACGCTGTTGCGCCTGGCGATGGGTGCCGCCGAGCGGGGCTTACGCGCCATTAGCGAGGAGGGTACACAAAGAGCAGTGTTGGACCAGATGCAGACTCGAGCCCAGCTCTACGAGCTGCTGGGCTATGACGCCTATACCCGCCTGGACGCGGAGCTGAGCCAACTGTGAGCGAGCACCGAGCGCCGAGCGCGGGGCCCGCCTCCGAGCAACCCCCCGTGCAGCGCGGCCTCGCCGGCGTGGTCGCAGATACGACGGCGGTCTCGGTCATCGACGAAGCGTCAGGGAAACTGCTCTACCGGGGTTACCCCGTGCCCGAGCTAGCGGAGTCGTTCTCCTTTGAAGAAGTGGCGTACCTCATATGGCACGGGGACCTACCGAGCCCGTCCGAGCTCGCCGCGTTCAGCGCCGCCGAGAGACAGGCGCGGCGGCTGCCGGCGGAACTGTCCGCGGCCCTGGCCCAGTTACCGCCCACCGCCAAGCCCATGGACGTCCTGCGGAGCGCCATCAGCCTCCTAGGCGCGCTGGCAGGCCAAGACGAGGGCGCCACCGGCACCAGCGGCCCGGCGGGCGGTCGCGGGGAGCCAGCGGCAGACAGTAGGGGGGGCAGCGAAGCTGCGCAGCGAGACCTCGGCGCCTCCCTCGACCTCATGGCCAAGATCCCGACCATCGTTGCTGCCCTCCAGCGCGCTCGGCGCGGGCAAGCCGCCATCGCCCCTGACCCTGGCCTCAGCTTCGCCGAGAACTTCTTTTACATGTGCAACGGCACGGTCCCCGACGCGGGGCTGCTCGGGTGCTTGGAGACCTCGCTTGTCTTGTACGCTGAGCACGGCTTCAACGCCTCCACGTTCACCGCACGGGTCATCACTTCGACGGGCTCGGACATCTATTCTGCGGTTACCGGAGCCGTGGGCGCCCTAAAAGGGCCGCTCCACGGCGGGGCCAACGAGGCGGTGATGGAGCAGTTCTTCTTCCAGGTGCGAGAGCCTGAAGACGTGGACGCCTGGTTGGAGCGCACGCTCGCCGCCCGGGAAAGGGTAATGGGCTTCGGCCACCGCGTCTACAAGCACGGCGACAGCCGCGTCCCGACCATGCGGGCGGCGCTGGAACGCCTCGCTGCGGGCAGCGAAGAGGGCCGGCGCATGATGGCTGTCTACACCCGTCTCGAAGAAGCGATGCGGGAAAGAAAAGGGCTTTACCCGAACCTCGACTACCCGACGGGCCCGGCTTACCACCTTATGGGTTTCGACGTCCCGACCTTTACGCCGATCTTCGTGATGAGCCGCATCACCGGCTGGACCGCTCATGTCATGGAACAAAAGGCCAACAACGCCCTAATACGGCCGCTTTCTGCCTATGTCGGCCCGAGCCTCCGGCAGCTCCCGAGGGCGGGGGCCCGCCGGCCGAGCTGATGCCCCAGCACTCCGCCCCCTCTCGCTTGCTCCCCCGGCCCAAGCTGCGCCGCCCCAAACTGCCTTGGCCACGCGACGCCGAGGAGCCGCCGGCGGCTACTAGACAAGGGCCGCCAGACTGGCAAGCGGAGCCGACGGCGCAAGGCCCCGCCGGGCTGACAGCCACCGGCTTGCTCCTAGAGCCGCCGCCCTTGGCGCCCGCCGGCCCGCGCCCCCGTTTTCAGGGCGCCACCCGCCACGCCCTCCGGACGCATGCGAGAGCCTGGGAGCTCGGGGCCGTCTTTGTCCTGATGCTCGGTTTGGCGCTGGCGCTTTTCCACGCCGCCTGGGCTGCCCCCTTGTCCACCCAGGTGGGAGGTGCCGGCGACGCCGACGAGTACGACTGGTTCCTCGCCTGGGTACCTTTCGCGCTCGGGCACGCCCACGACCCGCTCATCAGCCACTTCGTCAACTTCCCATCGGGCGTCAACCTCATGTGGAACACCTCGGTGGTCCTACCGAGCTTGCTCGTCTCGCCCATAACGGTGGTTTTCGGGGCCACGCTTTCTTACAACCTGCTCGTCACTCTAGGACCGGCGCTGTCGGGTACTTTCGCGTACTTGGCGTTCCGGCGCTGGGCGTCCAGTGTGCCAGCGCTCGTCGGGGCTCTCATCTTCGGCTTCTCGCCCTACATGGTCTCTCAGTCCGCCGGGCACTTGGCGCAGACGGTCCTTTGGAGCGCCCCACTGTTTTTGCTCCTGCTCGACCGGCTCCTTGTGGTCCAGGAGGGTAAGCCTTGGCTCGAAGGGTTGGCTCTCGGCTTGCTTGCCTGGGCGCAGCTTCTTACCGGCGAAGAGATATTTGCCATGGAAGTAGTGGTTGCGCTGGTCGCTCTTGCGGTCCTGGCCGCTGTCAACTATCGCGAGCTGCCCGCACGATTTCCCTATGCCTGGAGGGGAGCCGGGGTGGGGGTCGTGGTGTTCGCAGTGCTGTCGGCCCCGTTCTTAGCGGTCCAGTACCTCGGGCCCTACCGCGTGCAGTCGCCGCACCCGCCCGACGTGTACCTGTCGGACCTGCTCAACTTCATCGTCCCCACCAACATCACCAAGTTCGCGACCAAGGCTGCCCTCCACACGGCAGCTCACTTCAGCGGCAACGGGTCGGAGCAGGGCGCCTACCTCGGCATCCCGTTCCTTCTCATCATGCTGCTCGCGCTGTTCCTCGCCCGCCGGCGCAAGGTCACGTGGGTAGCCCTCGCGGGCTTCCTTGCCGCCGCCATCTTGTCGCTCGGGCCGACCCTGCACATAGGCGGCCACGACACGAAGATCCCGCTGCCGGACGACCTTTTGCAAAAAATCGGGCCTTTCAAGAACGTCCTTCCCGACCGCTTCGCGTCGGTCATGACGCTCTTCGCGGGGCTGCTCGTGGCGCTCGGCCTGCACGAGCTGGGCCGCCTCGCGAAGCTCGCTATGGCGGCGGGGTGGGCAGTCGCTGCTCTCGGAGTGGTGGCGCTCCTGCCCGTAACCGACTTCCCAGCCTCGCTCGACCCGCTGTTTGCCGCGTACACGGCTGGCCTCGCCTGCCCCGGCCCGTCCAACAACCCGGCCCACCCTCCAGTTGCCCTGCTCATGCCGGCATCCGACGAGCTCGACCTGCGCTGGCAAGCCGAGAGCGGCTTTTGTTTCGTGATGCCGAGCGACACCGGCATGACAGGGACCAACCCCGGCGACGTCGGCCAGCAAAACGTGATGCTGACAGCGGGTACGCCGGGGGCACCCTTGCCGCCGCTGACCCCAGAGGTCCGTGAGGAGGCGTCGATTTTCCTGCAGGACCTAGACGTCCAAGAGATCGTGGTGGTGCCGGAGACGCCGGCCTCGCCCCCATGGTCACCGGCAGGGCAGGCCGGCCTCGTCAGCTGGGTCACCGAGCTAACCGGCGAGCAGCCCGCCCAGAGCTACGACCCCTTCCGGAGCTACGTGTGGAAGCACCTGCCGCCGCCGGCAGACATCGCTTCGGGGAACGTGGGCAAGACAGCCGGCAGCTGACCCAAGGCGGGTACCAAGGCCGCTCGGCGAGCGAGCCAGCCTGTCTTCGGCCTGAACCGGGCCGGCGACCGAGCCAAGTGGCCATCGCCGTCGTAGCGCTTAGCCGGGGCTCGAAGGCCGAGCTTTTTTATTTGGGCAACACGTCCTGGACGGGAAGGGGGGCCGGGGTGACCGACCGGGCCTGGGGACGGGCCAGCACTAGGCGCAACGGTGTCGTCGCAACGAGGTCAGCCAGCCAGTAGGCGAGCGGCCGGAGCAGCGTGAAGGCGAGGACAGTAGCGCTGCCGAGGAGCAGCCCCGCCACCACATCGCCGGGATAGTGCGCACCGACGTAAACACGGGCGAAGCAAAGGAAAAGACCGAACACGAAGCTGCAGGCACCGACGCTGACAAGGGCTCGCACAACTCGTCGGGTGCCCGCGCGCTCCCCAGGCCGGCCTCGGTGCAGGTTGACCGCTTGCGCTGCCAGGAAGACCGACGTGATGAGCCCGCCTGCGACGACAGCGTGGTCGGAGGGAAAGGCATAGTCGTTGGCCTTGGCAACCAGGACCAATGCATGGGCGTACGTGTCGTAGGGTCGCAGCTCGGCGGCTGCGTGGCCGACAAGCTGGTTAAAGCCGAGAGCCGCCACCGTAGCAGCCCCGCTCAACACCATGGCTGCTGCGGGCCGGACGGCCCGCCCCCACCAAATAGCAGCGTAACCTACCACGAACAATGCGGCGAGCACGGCGAGACCAAGCCACAGCGCGTAAGCGTGCATGAAACCGTGCGCCCAGGCCGTACGGCGAGAGAAGTTGTTGAGGTCGAGGTAAATGCCGGTGTTGAGGCTCTTAGGCCACAAGACCTTGGTAACAGCCAGCAACGCCGTAGTGGCCGCGGCCGTGGCGGGCTCGAGGGGAGTGATCGTCATGCCTACTTCCTCCGGTTGGTCTCATGTTCACGTGCGCTCAGCCTCCTGCTTAGCCCGCAGCGTCCCCGGGACGTTGAGCTCGCTGGACGCGCTGGTAAGGAGCCGTTGCCTTGCAGTTCATCGACCGTTCAACTGCTCGTCCTTACCGTAGCGCACGCCGCCGGAGCGCTCACGGCACCCCTGCGAACGCCGTTTCAACCAGCGCTCAGGGGTGCCTGCTTGGGCGGCGCCCGGCCCGGCCTAGCGCTCCCGACAGCAGTCCCAGCCCGCCCGCCGCCGTCCCCCGCCGGCGCCCGTGGCTTGGCCGACAGCCCGCCCCCGTCTGCCGGCCAGCCCGCCCGCCGGTCAGCCGAGCGACGAGCTCCTGGCCGGCGGGACGGGCCGCATGACCTTGCTCAGCCCTCGGCGGAGGGCACCGCTACAGAGAGGAACGAGTTGGTCCCCGTGCCTGAGACTTTGACAGCGCCGGTCGTCCAGATCCCGACCGCGTCGGACGAAATCGAGTTGTCGGCAACCGTGATCGAAATAGGGCTACCTGCAGTGGCGACGAGCACCCCGGTAGGCTTCATGTCTACGTGCGGGCTGAAGTCGAAGTCCCCGTCTAGGTTGTTGAGCCCGATCGTGTTGTGCTCGATCACGTTGCCGTTTAGGTACACCCCCGGCAAGTGCGCATGGACGGTCACGCCGGCCTGGCCGTTACCGGAGATAGTGTTGTACTCCACGACGTTGTCGTAGACCGCCCCGCCAAGCAACCCCGCAGCAAGCAAAACGCCGGCGCCTTGGCCAGCAACCCCGTTGCCGACGATCGTGTTGTGCTCGATCAGGTTGTCATAGACGCCTCCGGCAGCCGGTTGCAGGGTGCCCTTCTGGTACCCCTTGGTCGAGTGGCTAGGTACCGTGATGCCGCAGTCCAAGGTGTTGTACTCGACGGTGTTGGAGATTATGCGGTTGTGCGCGGTTGGCCCTAGCTCGTCAGACAGCAAGATCCCGCCCGAGTTGTCCGTGACTATGTTGTCCTCGACGAGCGAGTTCGTCACCGTCATGAGGTGGATGCCCTCCCCGCAGTCGCCCGGGACGGGACCGGCGGCCTTGCACTCTGGGTACGGAGAGCTCTTTATGGGCGCCCCAGTAGGGTTGCCGAGGTCGTTGCCTTCGACCACGTTGGACTTGATCGTTACCCCGGACACTGGTGCGCCAGGCTTGCCCACGACCAGGATCCCTTCGCCCAACGCACCTTTTATGGTGAAGCCCTCCACGGTCGCCCCGGGCACGGGCACGACGACCCCGTTGTCGTGGCCTACAGCGATGATGCTCGCGTCCTCGCCTCGTAAGGTGACCGGCTTGGTCACGGTCACTTGCCCGAAGTAAGTCCCGTTGCACACGACTACGGTCGAACCGGGCGCCGCCGCCGCGATCGCTGCCTCGATCGAGCTGTAGCGGGCAGTAAGGCAGGAAGTCCCTAGGTTGGTCGGCTTCGCCTTCGTCCACACGTACAGCGTCGACGGCGCTGCGGAGGCCGCGGACGCGAGGCCGAAGAGGCTGCCGCCAGCAAGCGCCACGGCTGCAGCTATCAAGCTGCCCCGGCTCCGGCCGGCACCACCCGCCGGCAGCCGCTCTGCGTAGCGTTCGTCCCTAGTAACTTTCATGATTTTCCTCCTTGCTCATGAAGCTGAACTCGATTGACACACAAGGGTCGTCACCTACGGTCCAGCTGTCGTGGCCAGAATCAATAACATACACGTCGCCGGCGGACAGTTCGAGCTCTTCCCCGGCGTCCAAGAGGACACGTAGCCTCCCTGACACCAAGTAGCCGGTGTGGCTGCGTCGGCAACTCGGTTCGCCTTTCAACGGCCCTACGTCGTCAGACCAGCGCCAGCCCGGTTGGAAGGTTGACCTTGCGACCAAGATGCCCCCACGGCGCACGACTTCGGTCTTGCCCCGCGGGTATTCGCGGGCCTCGTCAGGCTGGCGCAGGTTGTGGTGCCAACTGCTTGGCAGTGCAACTCCTCTCATTGTCGGGCCCCGGTCGCTAGCGCAGCCCAGCGACGGCGACAGCTCAACTTAGGCGCTGGGCCAGGAACGAACATGAGGGGAATTACCCATTTTTAGAGCGCCGGCGACAAGCTGCCGCCGCGCTGTAGGCCAGGGACGCTTCAAGTGGTGGGAGCAGACGAGCGTGAAGCCGGCGGCGGCTCAGGCCTTGGCCTCAGCCCAACTGTCGCCCCAAGACAGGTTGACTTCGAGAGGGACGGAAAGCTCGGCCGCGCCTGTCATCGCCCACCTCGTCGCCTCCTCGGCCGCCTCGCGCTCGGCGGGGGGGACCTCCAGGATCACTTCGTCGTGCACCTGCAGCACCAACCGGCTGACCAAGTTTTCCTGGGAGAGGCGGGCATCGAGGCGCACCAGCGCCACTTTGAATATGTCGGCGGCCAGGCCCTGGATACCGGCGTTCATCGCTTGACGCTCGCCAGCCATGCGCACCTGGTAGCGCAACGAGGAAAGCTCGGGTATTATACGGCGCCGCCCGAAGAGCGTCTCGGTGTAGCCCTTGTCGCGAGCCTCTTTGACGACGCGCTCCATGTAGGACTTGACTCGCGGGAAGCTGTCGAAATAAGACTTCAGTACCTGGGCGGCCTCTTCCACCTCTATCCCCAAGCGCTGGGCAAGGCCGTAGGCCTCCATGCCGTAAGCCAGCCCATAGGAGACCATCTTCGCCTTGGAACGCATAGCGGTCGTCACCTCGGCCGGGTCGACCCGAAAAATGCGCGCCGCAGTCATGCGGTGGATATCGGTCCCGCTGCGGAAGGCTTCTATGAGGCCGGGGTCTTCAGACAAGTGCGCTATCACGCGCAGCTCGACCTGGTTGTAGTCTGCCACGAGAAGCTTCATGCCCGACGCGGGGATAAAGACCCGCCGCAGTTGCCTACCTTCTTCACCCCGGACCGGGATGTTGTGCAGGTTGGGAGCCTCCGACGACAGCCGGCCAGTGCGGGCAACCGTCTGGTTGAAGGTGGCGTGGATCCGCCCATCGGCGGCGACTTCCGCGAGGAGGCCGTCAGTGTAGGTGGACCGAAGCTTTTCCACTTCTCGGTAACGAAGGATCGCGGGCACGATCGGGTGCTCTTCGCGGAGCTTCTCCAGGGTCTGGCTGTCGGTCGAGTAACCGGTCTTGGTCTTCTTCTGAGGGCTGAGCCGGAGCTTTGTGTAGAGAACTTCCCGAAGCTGAGGGACCGAGTTGACCTGGAACTCCTCACCCGCTAGCTCTTGGACCCTGCGCTCGAGCTGGTGCGCCTCCTCGGTGAGCTGGCGGGCGAGCCGACGGAGCTCGTCTACGTCGACGCGGACCCCAATTAGTTCCATCTTGGCGAGCACCCGCACGAGCGGCCGCTCGACCTCGTCGTAAAGCTTGGACATGCCCCGTGACGCGAGAGCCTGAGACAACGGGCCCACAAGGGCTGCAACGGCGGCTGCTCGCCGGCCGGCCACCTCGGCCGGGTCGGGCGCACCGGACAGGTCGAGCTGGCCAGCCGGAGTGGTGCCGGGCGGGCTCAGAGCCAGGCCGGCATAGCGAGCGGCGAGCTCCTCGAGCACGTACTTGTCGCCGGCGGGGTCTACGAGGTAGGCCGCCACGGCCGTGTCGAGCTGGAGGCTGGCGAAGTCCACACCGAGGGGGGCGAGGCTGCGGATGAGAGCCTTGGCATCGTGAGCGGAGACGGGGACGCCGGAGGGGCCGAGCAAGCTGGCGAGGGCGTCGCGCACCGACGGTTCCCCGAGCAGCTCGGCGGGGAGCCACCAGCTGACAACTGGGCGCGCAGGGTTGGTCTCTCCTACTTCGGCAAAGGCCAGGCCCATCAGGGCCGAGCGGCCCTCAGCCCCCTCCCAGGACCCCGCCATGGCCAGAGCAGTGGCGGCCGCCCACTCGTTCAGCTTGCGGAGCGCGCCGGCCGCACCGGCCAAGCGCTCGAGCCTGACCTCTAGCTGCTCGGAGGGAAGAGGCCCTGTGGGACCAGCTTGCGCTTTCCCCGTTCCCGCCACTTCGGACAGGCGGTCCCAAAGTGTCCTGAACTCCAAGAAGTCGAACAGCCGGCGCAGTTCGGCCTCGTCCCACCCTCCAAAAGGGGCGGGGGCGGCTTCGACGGGCAAGTCGCGAACGAGCCGGGTGACAGAGAGGTTGGCCCGCACTTGGGGCTCGGCCGCCGCCAGCGACGCGGCGAGCCGGGGAGTGAGCTCTCCCAGGTGGGAGTACAAGTTGTCGAGAGCCCCGTAGGTCGCGACCAGCTTGGCTGCGGTTTTCTCGCCCACGCCGGGCACGCCCGGCAGGTTGTCCGAGGGGTCGCCGCGCAGCGCAGCCAGGTAAGGGTACTGGCTAGGAGCGACGCCAGTGCGCTCCAAGATGCCGGCCTCGTCGTACAGCACGTAGTCCGAGACGCCCCTTTTGTTGTAGAGCACCTTGATATGAGGGTCTTCAACCAGCTGGAAAGTGTCCCGGTCCCCGGTCACGACCACTACGTCGTCACCGGCAGCCGCAGCTTTGGTCGCCAGCGTGGCCAGCACGTCGTCCGCCTCGTAACCCGGTGCCTCGACGACAGGTATGTGCATGGTTTCGACGACTTGGCGCACCAGGCCAAGTTGCTGGCGCAAGATGTCGGGGGCTTCCTTGCGGTTGGCCTTGTAGCCGGGGAGGGCTTCGTGGCGAAAGGTGGGCTCGGGCCGGTCAAAGGCCACTGCCAGGCGGTCAGGCTTGTGGTCTTTCAGCAAGTTGACCAGCATCGACGTGAAGCCGTAGACGGCATTGGTCACCTGCCCCGACGCCGTCGCCATGTCTGCTGGCAAGGCAAAAAAGGCGCGGTAGGTGAGCGAGTTGCCGTCCAGAAGCATCACGAGAGCCACCGCTCGCCAGTCTGCCACCCCTGCGCCCCCGTAGGTAGGGGGCAGGCGCCTCCTCGGCGGCGGCTGAGCCGGCGGCGCGGGAGGTCGTGCCCTAAGCCCGCTCGGGGCGGAGCTCGCCGGCCATTATCTGCTCGGCCACGTGCTTCATGGTGGTCCGCTCGTCCATCGCCCTGCGCTGGATCCACCTGAACGCCTCGGACTCTTTCATGTCGAGCTCGTCCATCAAGGTGCCCTTGGCCCGCTCGACCAGCTTGCGCGTAGTGTGGCGCTCCTCGAGGTCCTTGTACTCGGCCTCCAAAGCCCGCATCTCTTCGAAGCGGCCGAGCGCGAGCTCTATGGCCGGGACGAGGTCGCTGCGCTGGAAGGGCTTCACCAGGTAGGCGAGCGCACCGGACTCGCGCGCCCGGTCTACTAGCTCGCGTTGGGAAAACGCGGTGAGTATGAGCACGGCGGCGAGACGTTCGGCCGTTATGGCCGCGGCGGCAGCGAGGCCGTCCTGGCCCGGCATCTTTATGTCGAGGATCGCCAGGTCTGGACGGTGCAGCCGCACGAGGTCGACCACCTCGTCGCCGCGGCCGGTCTCGGCCACCACCTCGTAACCTTCCTCCTCGAGGGTCTCCTTTAGGTCGAGACGGACCAGAGCCTCGTCCTCTGCAATTACCACCCGCGCACCCATTGCGGCTCTACTGTACAGGCCGGTCTCCCAGGTAGTGCTCAGGAGCCGGCAGGTCCTGCCTAGCTGCGGCTCGTCTCACGCGCCGGGCGAGACCTCCAGCTTGTCGAGAAGCTCATTGAGCTCGGCCTCGAGGCGGCGGACCTGGCCCGCCAGGCTGTCTCGAGCGCTCGCCATGGCGTCTGCATGCCGGCGGGCCTCCTGGGACTCTTTTGCAGCGAGGGGCGTTTCTGACACGAGCGCCCGCACGCGCTTGTCGTCAGCCTCGTCGGCGAGCGCTCTGGCCTGCTCGTCGGCGACTGCCAGCTCCTCTCTTGCCCGAGCAAGCCTCTTGGACACGTCGATAATGCGCCTCTGGACGAGCAACCTGCTCACGAGCGCCACGCTAGCGCCCTGAGGCCACAAGAGCCTGGTCGAAAGCATTTTCTTTCACGCAGTTCAGCGCCCTCTCATACCGGCGGGCCACAATTAATCTGGTGAACTGGGAAGCGTATATATGAGGGTGCTGGTAGTAGACGACGAACCAGCCGTCCGCCAAGCCTTGGAGCGTGCCCTGCGCTTCGAAGGTTACACGGCGGAACTGGCCGAGGACGGCATGGCAGGCCTGGCTGCCCACGCCGAGCGGCCGGCCGACGCCATCGTGCTCGACATCGCCATGCCCCGGCTCGACGGGCTCGAGATGTGCCGGCGTTTGCGGGCGGCTGGCGATCGTACGCCCGTTTTGATGCTGACGGCGAAGACCGCCATCTCCGAACGTGTGGACGGCCTCGACGCCGGCGCCGACGACTACATGGTGAAACCGTTCGCCCTCGAAGAGCTCCTGGCGCGGCTTCGAGCCCTACTGCGCCGCAGCGCTCCGACCTCGGAGAACGAGGTCCTCCGCTTCGCCGACCTCTCGCTCGACCCGGGCACGCGCGAGGTCCGCCGTGGGCAGCGGCTGATCGAGCTCACCAGGACTGAGTTCTTGCTCCTCGAACTGTTCATGCGCAACCCCAAACAGGTCCTGCCGCGCGAGGTCATCTTTGACCGGGTGTGGGGCTACGACTTCGGGCTCAACTCCAACAGCTTGGAGGTCTACGTCGGGTACCTGCGCAGGAAGACCGAAGCAGGGGGCGAGCCACGGCTCATCCACACCGTCCGGGGGGTCGGCTACGTCCTCAGGTTGCCGGCGGAGATGAGGGGGTGAAAGGGGCGGCTCGTTCCACCACATGGAGCTGAACTGGGCAAGCCGCTCCCGCTCAGGCCATAGCGCGCCCGAAGCGAGCTCTCCACAGCCCCCTTGGCCGGAAGCCCCGCCGGCAACCCTGGCTTTGGACGGTGTTGCACTGGAGCAGCCGTCTGGGGAGGGACAAGTTTGGGACCTGCCAGCGCCGGAGAGCGCTGCTTTCGAGGCGACCGCCGTGGAGGGGGCCGTGCTGGACGGACCTGCGGGGCCGACGGCCTTGGGCGAGGAGCTCGCCTACCCGGGAGAGGAAGGCCAACCGGCCGCACCGGCCAAGCCGCACGAGGCGGCCGAGCCGGACCTGGCGAGCCCTGAAGCGGCCCCTCACCCTCGCAGCCGGGGGCCTGCGCCTTTCCGGTGGCTGCGCCAAGTCAGTTTCAGAGGGCGGGTCAGCATCCTTGTGGCTGCCGCCGTCGCCGTGGCCGTCGCGGTGGCGGCGCTGGCTTCCTACGTGGCTGTCAGCAACCAGATGGAGCGCCAGGCTGACAACAACCTCCAAAGCGCCATCCAGGACGTATCGCAAAACGTCTCCAACTACGAGCACTTCATCCCGACCGGGGTCAACACCGCAACCCTTGTCCCAGACGCCTACATCCGGCTCGCGCTGCAGACCCACTACCAGGTGCAGGTGGTCGTGGACAGCACCAATGGGGTACAAACTTGGGCAGTAGTACCCGACAGCCTGAGCGGCTGGGTACAGGAGAGGTTTTTCAGGCTCACCAGCGCCGCTCGCAGCACCTTTCAAGCCCCCCAAGGCACTGCGTCGCCCCCGCAGTCCCAGCAAGGCAAGGACGGCAACCCCTACCGGGTGGAGACGCTCAGCTTGATCCAGGGGAAATTGGCCGTCCAACTGGGCTACCCGCTTACGAACATCGACGACACCCTCTCGTTCCTGCGCCTGGTGCTGATCCTCGTGGCGATCGGCGGGGTCGCTCTCGCAGCCGCGCTGGGCTGGGCGGTGGGCCGGGCCAGCATCCGCCCAGTGGAGGACCTCACCCTGGCCGCAGAGCGCGTGGCTGAAACCCAGGAGCTCTCGCAGAAGATCGAGGACACCAACAACGACGAGCTCGGGCGCCTGGCGCGCAGCTTCAATGCGATGCTGGCTGCCCTTTCGGTTTCCAAGCAGCAGCAAGCTCAGCTCGTGAGCGACGCCGGCCACGAACTGCGCACCCCGCTCACGAGCCTCCGCACCAACATCGAGGTCCTCCTGCGTAACCCGGACCTCCCCACGGCCGACCGCGACGAGCTGTTAGCCGACGTAGACGCCCAGCTACAAGAGCTCGCCAGCCTCGTCGGTGACCTCGTAGACCTCGCACGCGACGAGGAGCGGCCCCAGGCCGAACCCGAGCTCGTGGCCTTGGACAAGCTGGTCGCTCGCGCACTGGAGCGCGCCAGGCGCCGGGCGATGTCGGTGCGCTTCGAAGCCTCCCTACAACCGGGCAACGTGAGGGCGCAGGCGGGGCTTCTCGAACGAGCAGTGGTCAACGTGCTCGACAACGCCGCCAAGTGGAGCCCTGCTGGCGGGCTGGTGAGCGTGCAACTGTGGGCCAGCGAGGCTGAGGGGGCATGGCACCTCGTCGTGAAGGACCAAGGCCCTGGGATCTCGCCCGAGGACCTGTCCCACATATTCGACCGGTTCTACCGCGCCGCTTCGGCCCGCTCAATGCCCGGCTCGGGCCTCGGTCTTTCGATCGTGAAGAAGGCTGTCACCTCCCACGGGGGGACGGTCGAGGTCACCTGCCCGCCCGAGGGCGGCACCCGGGTCGAGATCACCCTCCCCCTGGTCGACGAGCCCACCGCTCTACCGGCGAACGAGCTCATTTGAAGCTATCTACACAAGGCCCTTCCACCGGGCGGTACTAGTCCCGCTGCGCTTGGCCGACCGCCAGGGCTGACTGGGGCACTGGGTCAGCAGCCGGGCCCGCTAGCGAGACCGAAGCGCAGGAGGTCCTCGGGGGTGTCAACGTCGGCGAGGAGGTGGCCGGCCCCCGCCGGGCCCGCCGGTAGCCGGGGAGCCGGCGCCGAGATCTCCTTGCCCGCCGCCCTCATTTCGAGCTCAGCCAGTTCGGCCAGCCTGCCCTCCTCCAACAGTTCGAGGGCGGATGCTGCCAATAGGGCCTTCATCGAGCGCTCCCCTCTTGCGACCAGCCTGTGCACAAGTTCCAAGTCCTCCGCCGACCAGCGGGCGCATAGCGGTTGGGGGTAACCGTCAGCGACTGGGACGACGCTTTGCTCGCTCGGGTACCCCGCCAGGGCGCGAAGAACGCCCGCGTCGACAAAGGGCAAGTCACACGCCAAGAGGAGCACCGGCCCGGCGTGGCCGACGCTGTGCAAGTAACGAGCGCCGGCGGCGAACGCCACGAGCGGGCCAGCGCCAGCGGGCTCCTCCATCACCGCCGGCAGCCCCGAGAACCCCTTCCCCACCTCGACCAGGGGGCCGCCTACCGCATCGTTCAGCTCGCCTGCCAGCCTGATGGAGTTAGGTAGGCCCCCGACCATCATGAGCGCCTTGTCGAGACCCATACGCCGGCTCCTTCCGCCCGTCAGCAGGACGCCAGCAACATGACCCTGCCGAGAGCCCCGGCGCCGGGAGAGCGGTGGCCCAAACGTCACCGGCAAACCGACAACAGCGGCACAACGGTCACCCCCTCTATCTTGGCCGGCTACATCTTGGCCCGGGTCGGCCGACTACCTGCCGCCCCAGCCGGCCAAGGCTGCCCGTACGAACATGGCGGCGCTCCAGTATCCTCAAAGCTCGACAACATGAGGACCATCGCTCCCACTTCCGCCCGACATGGAGGCCTTGGCCGGTGACGCCGCTGTACCTAGCCGGCGCCCTACTGGTGGTGGCCCAGGGGACCGGCATATACGCCCTCATTTCCAAAAAGGCGGACTTCATCTTCGCGATCGTCATGATCGTGCTGGTCATCGCCGGCCTTGGCGCCGGCGCCATCGGTGCCTACAACGAGCTCCACTAGCAGCCTGCGCTAACCCTTTGGGGTGCAAGCCCTCCCTCAGCAGAGCCCGACCAAGGCGTGCTGGCCGGCTTCACGGCGAGCCAGCTCCGCCTCGTATCGTGGGCCCTGCCATGTTTGCCCCAGCCCCAACGGTCCAGCTCGCCCCGGCCGAGCCAAGAGAAGACTGGATCGTGCTCTCAGGCGTCACCAAGCGGTTCACCAAGGCCGCCAGCCCGGCGCTCGACGGCGTGGACCTGGCTATCCGCCGGGGGAGCTTCTTCACGGTGATCGGCCCGAGCGGCGCCGGCAAGTCAACCCTCCTCAGGGTGCTCGCCGGCCTCGTGAGACCCGACTCGGGCGAGGTGTGCGTCTTCGGAGAGCCGCCGGCCGAAGCGAGCCGGCGCAAGCACCTGGGCTGGGTCCCCCAATCGCCAGCGCTGCTGCCGTGGCGGAGCGTACTGGACAACGTCCGCTTGCCGCTCCAGGTCAACCGCCGCGCACCTTGCGAAGAGCGGGACCCAAAGCACCTGCTCGCTCGCCTCGGCCTTGGGCCGGCGGCGGACCTCCTGCCGGCCCAGCTTTCCGGTGGCATGCGCCAGAGGGTGGCGATCGCCCGGGCGTTCGCCTTCGCGCCGGCGCTGCTGCTCATGGACGAGCCCTTTGGTGCCCTAGACGAGATCACGCGGGAACAGGCGGCGCACCTCCTCTTGGAGCTCTGGCAGGCAGAACGCCCGACCGTGGTGTTCGTCACGCACTCTGTCAGTGAGGCGGTCACCCTTTCTGACCAGGTATCAGTCATGGGGAGCGGAAAGGTGTCAGCCCCCGTTGACATCACGCTCCCCCGGCCCCGGCCAGAGGGGGTCGAGGACACGGCCGAGTTCCACCACTTCCAACGCGAACTGCGCCGCAAGCTGAAGGAGGCCTTCGGTGCGCAGGGCGCTTGAGCCCCTGCGGCTCAGGTCCTGGCTCCCCCCCCTGGTAGCGTTCGGGGCGGTCCTTGGCATTTGGCAGTTGTTGGCCACCGAAGAACGCTTCTTGCTGCCGACGCTGGGCCAGGTTGGCTCGGTCCTCGTTCACCACCCGGTGACGTTGCTGGCGAACGGGGGCGACACGCTCGCCGAGGCCATCCCTGGCGTGGCGGTCAGCTACGCCATAGCTGTGTTACTGGCCATCGGCATGAACCAGTCCCGCTTCCTCACCCGCGCCGTCTTCCCACTGGCAGTTGTGCTCAATGTGAGCCCGCTGCTGGCTATAGCGCCCACCTTGACGCTGTTCTTCGGCCTGGGGCGGGCGCCAAAGATAGTGATGGCGGCCGTCATAACGTTCTTTCCCGCCCTCATAAACTCCCTTGCCGGCTTGCGCTCGGCCGACCCCGGGGCGCTCGAAGTGCTAAAGACGCTGTCTGCCTCACGCTGGGAAACGCTGTGGCGGCTCCAGCTGCCCTCCAGCCTGCCTTACCTCTTCGCGGCGGCGCGAGTCGTCGTCCCTCTCTCTGTGATCGGGGCCGCCGTGGCCGAGATGGTGGCGCAGGGTTCCAGCGGCGGCCTCGGCGTGCTGATCGCGCAGTGGTCTTCTGACTCCCAGCTCGGCTACGCCTGGGCCGGCATCGTGACCCTCGCCATCTTTGGGCTGGTGCTCACCGGCCTGGTCGTGCTCGTCGAGGACCGAGTGCTGCGCTGGCGGGGCTTCAGGGCTTGAGCTGGGTACAGTGAGCCGTTGCCATGCAGAAACCGCTCTTTGTAGCCGCCCTGTCTGGGTTGGTGCTCGCTCTTGCCGCACCGGGTTCGCTCGCCGTCGGTCAAGCGCCCGGGGCCGCAGCTGTCCCCCCAGTAGCCGCGACCGCTACGGTCCCCTCGCTACATGCCGCCCCGGCGGGCCCCACGACTAGCTCGCTGGGCCACACGACCGAGAGGCTGAGCTCGGCACCACTGGTCAGCCCATCGCGCTGCGCGGCCAACCGGGCGGCTGGCACCATCACTTACCTGACGGGCTTCGGCTGGGAGGCCTCGGTCGGCATCCTCGACCCGATCGCCGCCCAGGGGCTCGGCTACTACTCAGAACTCTGTCTCCGCGTGCACCTTGAACCGGGCAATGGGGACCCCACCTCCTCGGGCCAGCTTGTCGCCGCCGGCAGAGTGACCCTGACCGAGCTCGGCTCGCCCGCCGACGCCATAGACGACGTTGCCGGTACCCCGAGCATCCCCGTGGACGCCATCGCCACTTATGGGAACACGACCATCGACACCCTCCTCACCATGCCCTCGGTGAAAAACCTGCGCCAGCTGGACGGCAAGACCATCGGCTACAAGGGGGCCATGCCCCCCGACATCACGGCAATGCTGGAAAAAGCCGGCGTGAAGATCTCTACCTTGAAGGAGGTGGAGGTCGGCTACGACCCGACCATCCTCCCGCGGGGCCAGGTCCAGGCGCTCACGGCCTACAAGTCCAACGAACCGGTGCAGCTGGCCGACGACGGCTACAAGGTCCGCGAGTGGGACCCCTCAAGCTACGGCATCAAGGGGGCGTTCAATGTGCTGGACGTGAACAGGGCCTGGGCCCGTGCCCACCCAGGTCCTCTGGAAGACTTTTTGCGGGCGACGTTCAGGGCCTTTGGTTACTGCCTCTCCCATGCTGAGACCTGCGTGAAGTTCGCCGCCAAGTACCAACCGGGCTACAACGTCCGCCAGAACGTACAGCGCTGGAAGATAGAGTCCGGCTTGGTCGAGCGCACCCTGGTCGCCGGCCACGGCGTGGGGTACGAGGACCTCGCTCAGTGGGAGCCCGAATACCAGCTGCTTCAACACTTCCACCTGGTCCACAAGGCGGTCGACCTGGGCGCGATCATTGACGCCCGCTACGTGGACGCCATCTACCGGGGCCGCTCGCTCGTCTGGCCCTGAGCGCAGGGCGCACTGCAGACGGCCAGCTCGCGCAGAGATGCTCTTCCCGCAGGCAGGGGAGCCAGCTTTGTGAGCAGGTCTTTTGCAGCACAGGACCTCATACGGGTGAGCACAGGCGGCTGGCCCACTGGCGCCAGGGCGGCCGGGCCGCTATTGTCCGAGCGCCGTGGCGTGCCACTCGCCCGAACGGGCAGTTGGAGCGCTGCGGGCGGCCGGGCGCTTGGGCCGGGCCCTGGCCATTTGCGCCGCAGCGACTGCTTCCACTTGTGCCGTCGCCGGCCTTGCCTCGCCAACGGCGCACGCCTCGGCTACGACCCTGGCACCTACCAAGGCCAAAGTGGCAGTGCTCTCTGCCGACCAGTTGGCCGCCGCACGCCGCGCGCACTCGCTGGTAGCGGCCTACGACGCCGAGCTGTCGACTGTGGCATTGCTGCGCTCCCAGGTGACGGACGCCCAGGGGGCACTGTCAGCCTTGCGTTCTGCCTATCGCAGTACCAGCCTGGTGCTCCAAAAAGAGGCTGTGCTGTTTTACGTGGGCGCCGTGCCCGCTGAGCCCCCAGCGGGCCGGGCGGCGCAGGCAGGTGAGTTCGTGTCGCAAGTCGACGAAGCCACCTACGAGCGCTTGGCGGTCGGGGACCTGTCGGGGGTACTTGAGCGGTTCCGGCAGGAACAGTCCGGCATCGAGCTGGCACTTCGCAATTATGACCAGGATCTTGCCAGGGACCTTGCGGCCGCAAGGCTGCTGGCTTCACGACGGCGCGAAGCCCTTGCCCAGGCTGCGTCCCTCGAGGAAATGCTCGCTCGCGCCCGCACCGAGCTCGCCGCCGAAGCGGTCAAGCACCGCGCTTTCGCCGGGCCCCCCGTCGGCAGAGGGATAGTGGCGGCTATCGCTTCCCAGCTTGGCAGCGCCCCACCGGCTGTCCGGCGCTTCGCCCACGCCAGGGCCACCCTGTCCACGGCCCGTTCGGCTTCTTCTGTGCCGAACGGCGAGGCCACCGGCCTTCGCCTTCATGCCACCACCTCAGTGCTGGCCCCTCCAGAGGCGCCCACCACGACTTCCCTTGTCAAGGCGACGACCACGCGTCCCGTGACGACTACCGTCTCGACGACGACGGCCCCCACGACGACCACCACCGAAGCGACGACGACCACCACCGCGGCGACGACGACCACCACCGCGGCGACGACGACCACCACCGCGGCGACGACGACGGCCCCCACGACCACGACAGCGCCCTCCAGCGCCACTACGTCGCCGCCGTCCACAACTGCGCCTAGCACGAGCGTCGCGACGACGTCCAGCGCGCTGACCACGACTACGCAGCCGCCGGCGACCCCCTCTAGCACACCGGCAACCACCAAACTCGCAACAGCCACCTCGACTACTGCCGCGGCAGCTAAGGCGTCGACCTCCTCGGTCTCGGTTGCCCCGAGCGCACCCAGCCGCTCGCCTTCCTCCTCCACGACAACCGCCGCCGGCGCTTCGCCCTCGGCGACGGGCGGTCCCGCCTCCACCACGAGCTCTACGGCCTTTACGGGCGGTTCCTCGTCCACCGGCGGGCACCCGCCACCTGCCGGTGGTGTATGGCTGGAGTTGCGCCAGTGTGAGTCAGGCGACAACTACCAAGAGAACACCGGCAACGGCTTTTACGGCGCTTACCAGTTCGCCTGGTCGACCTGGGCCCAGCTCGGCTACTCGGGAAGGCCCGACCAGGCCCCCTATTGGGTGCAGGACGAGGCCGCCCAAAGGCTCGAGGCGATGGAGGGATGGAGCCCGTGGCCGGCGTGCAGCGCTGCCCTCGGGCTATGACAGCGGACAGCTCGCGGCTAGTCCTATAGGGCTCGGGACTTGCGGGGGTCGCCCTTAGGGGGCTCCCCCTCCAGCCTCTCCCCCTCTAGGAGGCGGAGGGGAGGGCCCCGTAGACCGCTCGGCGGACGCAAACTGCCGGGGGCACCGGAGAAAGACCGCTCCAGGTTCTCAGAGGTTGAACGCCCGCACGAAGCTCAGCGCCTTCGCCGCCTCTCCCAGCGGCTTGACACCTGTCAATTGGCTGATCGACCTCAGTACCGAGTAGTCGTTGAGCGGCACCGAGACTCTGGTACCAGGGCGAGTATAGGCCGACATCACAATGAGAGGAGCGCTGGAAGGTTCGTTGCCTCCCCCGGGCCCCTCGTCCCAGGCGATAACCACTGCTAGGTGCCCCGAGCGGTACGAGGGGCTGGCGACGATCTGCGGCACCCAGCTCGCCAGCCAAGCGTCCGCTTGGCCGACTGTGCCGTTGTGCATGTCGTCTTCTACATTGGGCGTCACAGTGGTTAGCGCCACGGCCGGCCCCTCGCGCAGCGCAGCACGCAGGGGCCCGCGCAATGTGGTCCCAAGGGGCTGGTCCCACTTGCGGCACTGGGACCTAATCGAGGTGTAATAGACGGCCGGGTTGTGGCGAGCCGCATAGTTACCGTACGTGGGAAGCGAACAGTTGGACGCCATGGACTCCGCATAGGACCGCCAGCCTTTGCCCGCGGCCGCAAGCTCAGCGAAAATCGAGGGCGCCCTAGTAGTGCAACTCCCGTACGGCGCGCAGTCGTCGTCCCAAGGTGGGTAAGCGTACGAAAGGCCCGATGTCATCGCCATGTAGTTCGGCAGTGACGGGTGCGTCACCGCCGTGTAATTGGTCGCCACACCGCAGAGCTTGGCCAAGCGGTTCATCTCAGGAGCGGCCGGGTTCCCGATAACCGAGCTATAGCTGTGGTTCTCCTCCCAGATCAACAGCACTCGGTCCACCTTCGGCTTACCTTGAGCGTCCCCGCAAGGCTTAGGCACGTTGCCCAACCTGGCGTTCGCGGTGCGGGGAGAGCCAGCTCGCTCTACGGCCTCCCCGCCCTTGGCCAACCCTGCTTCCTCCCCGCCGGGGCGCTCGGCGGTGGCTGCGAGCGGGCCCCTGCCCTGTCTCATTGGTAACGCTGGGAGAGCGGAAGCGAAACCCCACGCCCGAGGCTCGGGATTGAACGCCGACGCCGGCCAGCCAACCCAGCCCACAGCAAGAGCCAACGCCGCTGCCGACCACGAGCGGGGACCTGCCCATCGCCTACCGGCACCTGCCGTGTGAGCGCCCACCGCGGCAACTTAGCCCGGCATGCGAGGACTTGCACGTCACCCGCTGTGCGTTCACGAAGACCGGGCCGTCCTCGAAGAGCTCCGAGGCAAGGGGTACTACGCGTGCGGTTCTCGGAAAGCTGCCCTTCAGGCTCCAGGCTTTAGCAGGGCCTATAGCGGCAGCCACCAGTACGAGGGCCGCTAACGGGCAGCTCTAGCGCCATGGCTTGAGCGCCGGCGCCTCCTCGCCGCCGACCGTCACGGACCGCCCGATGACCCAGGCGAACAGCTCCGCGAGCGGGCCGTCGAGCTCCACCGCTTCGCCGCTACCCGCCACCCAGTGCTGGTCTGTGTCCGTAGCCGCCAGCACGACGGCCACCCCCGCTGGGAGCCGTGAAGGTAGGTCAAGCATCGCCCTGTCCATCTCCTCCATCACCCACTCAGAGGGCCAATCAGCGGGGACGTAGCCGGCGTTGAGGTCGACGTGGTGGACCTCTACCTCGCGCAAACGAGCCACCACGAGCGTACCTATGCGGCGCTCGCCGAGCGGGTGGACGGCCACGGCCTGCCACACCTCGTCGGGAGCCCCCCTCATGTCCGCCGCCACCAGCTCGCACGACGCCCTCAGCCGCTGCGCGAGCTGAGCCGCGGGCCTCCCCCGCCCCGCTTCGATTTCCGCGTCGCGCGCGGGCCTACCCCCCGGGTAAAACTCGCCGACCTCGCCCCTGCTTGCCGCCTCGATCACACGGTGAAGGCCGTCTGCGTTGGCGGCGAGGTGCGTAATGACCATGGCGCGGTCCCAGCCGGGTAGTAGGCTCGCCTGAGCCACAGCAGCGTCGTCGAAGCTTGCGACGGTAGCGAGCAACTTCGCAGTAGCAGCGTCGATGCGAGCCAAATAGGAGCTGTTCACGCGGGCAAACTTAGCGGAAACGTCGCGCGCAGCAGTTCAGGGGCCAAGAGCCGCTCGCGGGCGTCGTCGCGCCGGCGCTCGGGCCGAAAACCTTCCCCTGCGAGGGCTGCCTTTATGTCCGCGACCCTCACTCGCCGGCGCCCACCCGCTGCCGCCCAGCTGGCAAAGCCCACTCTCTGTACCTCGAGGGGAGAACCACCGGCTGCCGCGCAAGCAAGCGTCAGCGCTTTTGCTTCGAACTCGACACCTCTCTCAGCGGCCGGCACCACTATGGCCTCGCGAGCTTCTGAGCCCTCGAGGGGGCCGAGTAGCGTCGGCCACAGCGTGCTCAAGAGGTCACCGCCGTGCTCAAACCGACGAGCGAGCCAAGGGCGGACGCTCATCCATATAGCCACGGGAAGTGCTTCGCGTGCCAAGTTCTGCGCCAAATAACCTAAGGACTGCACTTCACCAGCACCAAGGAGGTCGGCGTCGTCCAACGCGACCAGCACCCCTTGTGCAACAGAAGGGCGCAGGCGCGCTGACTGGCGCAAAAGGTCATGCAGTTGCGACCAAGCAGAACCGTCGCCACGCGCTTCAACTAGCAAGGACGCACCTTGCCAACGCCGCTTCACCGCTGCGGCGACGAGCGTCCCCAATACCCCGATCGCGCTCTGTTTGGGCGAGCAACGGTGGAGCACGGAGGCCCATCCCAAGCGGGCCTCTGCCTCCCGGCACACGAAGCGCAGCAGCGCTGTCTTTCCCATGCCGGCGCCGGCCACCACAAAGCGATGAAAGCGCGGGTCAGCCGGTCCATTGGAAAAGGCCTTGAGCGAGGCTTCTACTACACCGAGCATGCCTATGTCGTCGGTGCACCGGTCCACGAAATGAGGCGGCAGCGCGCCACGAAAAGGCCGGTACGGGGGTGGGTACCCTTCCATTTGCTATCAGTCCCTCCTTAGGTTGTGCTCGAACGAGGTGGCCGCGCCGGACGTGGCGGCCGGCCCATGGTCGCCGATTTGCTCGCGACGAGGTCGGCAAGCAGAGCGTGCTTGGAAGCCTTGACCGGAGGCCCAAGCGGTCGGGGTGACCCTCGCTGCGGGCCAGGAACTGGCTGAGTCAGCGACGCCGGCTGCGGGCCAAGAGCCGCCTTCGCCACAGGCGCCTACTTCACCCCGTGCCCGATCTGAGCCCCTCCCAATGGCCAGGCCCCGCCGGTCGCCAGTGGCTGCCGTCCTCGCTTCGTCATTGGCCCGTCGAGCCGCCTCTTCCTCTGCGCGTACTTGGGGCCAGTCGCGACGTTCCGAAAGAAGCGGCAAGTGGACCAGGACTGGTGGGAGCCGGCTCCAAAGGACGAGTGCGGTCCCAGCCGGCAAGGTGCGGATCTGGTCGGCGCGCAGCACAGGCTCGTTCTCCCAAGTGATCGTGCGGGACTGTTCCGCTGCGGCTGGCCCCCGCGACCCGCGGTGGGTGGACTCCCGGCGCACCCTGCGCTGCCCGCAAACCCTCTCCAGGTCGGCCAAGTCGCTGGGAGAAGTGAGGCCCCCCAGCACAGCGGTGATCGAAGTGGCATTGCCCATCGTTTGTGCCTTTTGGGCGCCCCATCGAGTGACGGCCTGCGAGAAAGACTGCATCGCATAGACAACCACGATCCCCCTCCCGCGACCGTCCGCCAGCAGCTCTGGCAGCGACGGCAGCGGGGCAATGTTCGGCGCTTCGTCGAGCAGGCCCAAAAGAGGCGGGTCGAGCCGCCGGCCGGGCATCCGAGCCGCCATTCGCTCGGCAGTGTCAAAAACTTCGTCGGCGAACGCTGTCATGAGCGGCGCGACCGCTCCGAGGCGGGAGCCCTTGCCCAGCAAGTAAACGGTGCCGCCAGCTCTCAGCAGTTCTTCGATATCGAGCTCCTCCCCCGGTGGGGGGCAGCAGGCTTCGATAACCGCTTCGTGACTAAAGCACGAAAGGGCGCGTGCTACATAGCGCAGTACTCCTGAGGTCGTCTCCGCCGCCCCGCTCGTGTGGAGGGCCACCATGTCGCCCCAGCCCTGGGCAGCCAAAGGCGAAAGCGACAGGATCTGCGCAGGAGCTGGGTCGTCAGGCCGGCGAGACCACTCAAGGACATAGCGTATGTCGAGATCCTCGATCGCGGCAGCGTGAAGATAGGCCTTGAGCAGGTCTCTGGCCGAATCACGAAAGAAAGCCCCATTTTGGACGTCCCCGTCGTCGCCACTGGCCATGACCAAGGCAGCGGCCCGCCGCTCGGCCACCTCGCTCTTCTCGCACCCAGCTACGGGTGACCACCGCACGCGCTCAGCGGCCGGTGCGAGCATGTCGGGGTCAAGCGCCAGCACCGGGCCGTGCCTCGCTCGGGCAAGGGCTGTCAGCTCATAGAGGTCTGGCTTGGTCGAGGTTGCGAGCGCTGGGCCAGGGTGCTGGCGCAGGATCGGTGCCAGCGCCCGGAAGGTCTTGCCTTCACCAGGAGGGGCCACGAGGCGAAGGGAGGCTTCCCAGCTCGGCCACAGCTCCACCCCGCTCGGTTGGGCTCGCCCGAGCGGGTAACCGACCTTCTCGGGAGCCAAGGCGGAGAGCCGCTCACCAGCAAGTGAAGGGCGCGTCTGCCTGGCGCGCCGCCGCGCAGCTTGGACCGACGCCTCTCGTAGCAACTGCCTGCGGCGGGCAAAGCCGTAACGGTCACGCCGGTCCTGTAGCGGCAGCAGGCCGAAAAGGCGCACCCATGCCCTCGTCATGGCACCCTCCGGGCGCAGGCCCAGCACGGCGCCCGCAGCCCGACCGAAGACCAGCACGGCGCCGGCGCCCCCCACCGGCTCGCAACGACGAGCGCCCCCATCACGCCGCCCTCCCCACCAATGCCCTCTCCGCCATGTAAAGAGCGTGGTAGACAGCCTTGGGTGCCAACCGCTGCAGCCGGCCGACCTCGCTAGCCGGCAGCCCCTTCACCCTCGTCGCGTACAGGAGAACTGCCTGCCCCTCGGTGAGCCTGCCGTCCTTCAGGGCACCCACGACAGCGCTCGCCAACCACTCGGCCACCGAACGGGCGCTGTACAAATCCCCTCGGAGGGGCCCTGAGCTTCGCGACATGGCGCCCCTCGCCTCTAGGGCTACCGTCCGTTGCTGGTGGCGCCGCTCTGCTTGGCGAGCAGTCCGCAGGCGCCGCGTAGCTTCGCCTACCACGAGCCGGGCTACGTCTTGGTGCCGCTCGCCGGCGTGACGGGCGATAGCAGCAAAGCATTCTGCCACGAGCTCAGCGGCCGTGTCGGCGGGGTGGCGCCAGCGCTCACCCACCCCATGGCCGAACGTCGGGGTGTAGACGTTTTCAGCCTCGATCCTCGGCACCAACGCTTGGAGCAAGCACCTGGACGCGTAGGGGTAGCTGGCGAGCCGCAAGAGCGAGGAGAGCAACATCGCGCCCTCCCCCGTGGCCGCGTAGCCGTCCCAACGCACTCGGGCCACGATCTCGCCGGCCGAAAGGCCGGCCAGAACCGGCTCAGCGGCCCACCAACGTCCCACCGCGCCGCTGAGCGCGGGCGACAGCGCCAAGTGCTCCCACTCTCGGTCCAAGCCCACGAAAACGCCAAAGCGCACCTTGCGTGCCGAGCGGGCCGCTGTCGTCCTTGCAACCGTAAGCCGCTCCCGGGCCCGGTCGAGGCCGTCGGGGCCGTCGAGGCCATCGAGGTTGTCTGCTCTCGTCCCCGTGCGCTCGGCATGTCCTCTTGTAAAAGCCCCTGAGCGCCTACTCGCAAGTGCCATGGTCCAAGAGTGCTGCTTGTCTTTCCCCCGCCCCTTCCCCCATGGCTTCACCGACCTTTGGGTTCTCGGGGGGAAATTCACGTTGGGGCGAGGCACCAAGCCGCGCCGGCGTTAGCGACCCGTCTGGTCGCAGCCGCGCTCCGGCCCAGACAACCCGAACCTGCCCGCCTCGAGGGGCGGGGCCCGCCACCCAGCCCGGTTGCCTTGCCGACCTAACGGCCTTGGACATCCGGCCGGTTACGGCCCTTTGCCGTCGAGCGCGGCTCGCAGCGCGGCGACCTGCCCGGCGAGCTGTTCGATGGACGCGCCGGCGAGGACCGGGCGCATCAACGCAGACGCCACGACGACGCCGTCAGCGTTCTGTGCGGCGGCGACCGCTTGCGCCGGCCCGGAAATACCGAAGCCCATTACCACCGGCTTGTCGGTCAGGGACTTGAGGCGTTTCGCGAGGACAGCCGAGCTAGCGGCTAGGGATTCGCGCTCGCCCGTCACGCCCATCAGGTTGACGCCGTACACAAAGCCGTGCGAACGCTCGCAAATCATGGCGAGCCTGTCATCGGGCGTCACCGGCGCCGCCAACAGCGCGGTCTCCACGCCAGCTCCGGCCGCGTCAGCCTCCCATTGCCCCGACTCCTCGAGCGGCAGGTCCGGGACGATCGCGCCGCTGATGCCAGCGGCTGACAGTTCGCTCGCAAAGCGCTTGGTCCCGGCTCGCAGTACGAGGTTTGCGTAAGTCATGGCGACGAGGGGGACGCCTGCGTCCACGCCGCGCAGTGCCGAGAGCACAGCAGGCGGCGTCGTCCCACGTTGCAGTGCCACGAACGAAGCCTCTTGAATGGTAGGGCCGTCCATCATCGGGTCCGAGAACGGTACGCCCACTTCGACGGCGTCTGCGCCAGCGTCGGCCATAGCCAGGAGCAAGTCGACCCAGTCGTCGCGGACGCCACCGGTGACGTACGCAACGAGCAGCTTGCGGCCCTCAGCTCGCGCCGCGCGCAGGCTCGCCTCTAGAGGCCGCCCGTTCACGCCCGAGCACCCAAAAGCCGCATTACGTGCTCGGCGTCTTTGTCGCCCCGCCCGGACATGGTCAAAAGGACCGTCGAACCGGCTGGTACTTCCCCGCTCCTTACTGCCCGCACCAACCAGGCCAGCGCGTGCGCCGGCTCGAGGGCCGGGATTATCCCCTCGGTGCGGGCGAGCAACCCGAGCGCGTCCAGGACCTCGTCGTCGCCCGCCGACACGTAGTTAGCTCGCCCTGTCTCTGCGAGGTGAGCATGCTCGGGGCCTATGCCGGGGTAGTCGAGGCCGGCAGAAATCGACTCGGCTTCCATGATCTGGCCGAACTCGTCTTGAAGAAGAAATGAGCGCATGCCGTGGAGCACTCCGGGCACCCCTTTAGGCCCGAGCGCTGCGCCACCGGCCGCTTCCACGCCGACCAAGCGCGCGTTGGTACCGACAAACCCGGCGAACGTCCCGGCCGCATTGCTCCCCCCGCCTACGCAGGCGACCACCCAGTCGGGCGCGCCGCCGAGGAGGCGCTCGCACTGCTGCCTCGCTTCTTCGCCGATGACAGCTTGGAACTCTCGTACCATCCAAGGGAAAGGGTGCGGCCCCATCACCGAGCCCACGCAGTAGTGGGTCGACTCGACGCTTGCCACCCAGTCCCGGAGCGCCTCGTTGACTGCGTCTTTCAGGGTGCGGCTTCCCGACTGCACGGGGCGGACCTGTGCACCTAGCAACCTCATGCGGAACACGTTGAGCTCTTGGCGCTCCATGTCCACCTCACCCATGTACACAGTGCACTCGAGACCGAACAGCGCCGCGGCGGTGGCGGTCGCAACCCCGTGCTGGCCGGCGCCAGTCTCGGCTATGAGGCGGCGCTTGCCCATCTCCAGGGTCAGGAGGCCTTGGCCGATGACGTTGTTTATTTTATGGCTGCCGGTATGGTTCAAGTCTTCGCGCTTTAGAAGCACGCGGACACCTAGGCGTTCCGATAGGTTCGCGCATTCGGTGAGCGGGCTCGGCCTACCCGCGTAGTCGGCCAAAAGAGCTCGGTAACGCTGCCGGAAAGTAGGGTCAGACCAAGCCGACCGGAAGGCAGACTCGAGCTCCTCGCAGGCGGGCACCAAGGCCTCGGGCACAAAACGCCCGCCAAAACTGCCAAACCGACCTCGGGCGTCTGGCTCGCCCATCAAGCTCGAAGAAGCCCTGTCGTTCACTCGTCTTCGGCCCAATCGTAAGGGCCCGTGGAAAAGCTGTCCTTCGGGCTTGCCGTTGCCGTCAGCACTTGGGCTGCAGCGCTTCGGGCTGCCTCGATGAACCTCTTCAGTTTCATCGGGTCCTTTCGGCCAGGAGAAGCCTCGACACCAGAGACGACGTCTACACCCCAGGGTTTCACCTTGACAATAGCAGGGCCGACGTTGGCAGGCGTAAGCCCACCGGCGATCATAAGCTTCTGCCCGTCTGGCACGTCGCCTGCCAGAGCCCAGTCGAACACCTTGCCCGAACCAGGGCTCTGCCCGTCCAACAGCACCACGTCGGCCCCGTAATCAGCAGCGTTGGATATGCGCGGGTCGCCCGCGCTAAAGGCCTTTATAACCATTGGGACGCGTTCACGGACCCAGTGAGCCTCTTCGGGTGTCTCGTGGCCGTGGAGCTGGGCGGCGTGCAGGCCAGCCGAATAGACAGCCTCGACCACACGGCGAGGCGCCTCGTTGCGGAAGACTCCTACCGTCAGCACCTCCTCTTTCGGCAAGCGCTTCACGATGTCAGAGGCACGCTGGAGAGGGATCTGGCGGGGGGAGGGCGCAAAAATGAACCCCAAGGCGTTGGCCCCCATGGCGACTGCCAGCAAGGCGTCGTCTTCAGAGGTGGTGCCGCAGATCTTGATGATCATCGCGTGAGCAACGAGGCGGCCGCCGCAGCGGGATCTGTGGAGGTGACGAGCGCTTCTCCGACGAGGACTGCGTCAAAGCCTGCCGCCCCAAGCCGCTCGACATCGGCGGCTTGAGTTATGCCCGACTCAGCCACCTTGACGACCCCAGCAGGAAGGGCCTTGGCCACCCGCAACGCCCGTCCGGTGTCCACTTCGAAGGTGAAAAGGTCGCGCTGGTTGACCCCGACGAGACGAGCGCCGGCCACGAGAGCTGCTTCGGCTTCGCGTTCGTCGTGGACTTCTACCAGCGCGTCGAGCCCAAGCTCGCCGGCGAGAGACAGAAGTTCGGCTAGCTCGTCCTGCCGGAGCGCCGCGGCGATCAACAAGACGGCGTCGGCCCCCATCAGGCGTGCGTCGCAAACGTCTCTTGGCGACACGGTGAAGTCCTTGCGGAGCACAGGCAGATTGGTGGCAGCCCTAGCGGCCTGCAGGTCTTCCGGCGAGCCACCGAAGAACTCCGAGTCCGTAAGGACCGAAAGGCAGGTGGCGCCGCCAGCGGCATAAGCCTTGGCGATGAGAGCTGGGTCGAGGTCGGGCGCGAGCGGCCCCTTGGAAGGGCTGCGGCGCTTGACCTCGGCTATCAGCGCGACCTCGGCACTGCCCGACAACGCGGCCGCGAAGCCCCTCGTCGGCCCAAGGCGGCGAGCCGCACGGGCGAGATGAGCGAGGTCGCGGGTGTCGGCCGCGGCCAGCTCTCGGTGCCTAGCGAGGATCCGGTCCAGGTAAGTCGCCATGTGCTGACCAGCGTAGTTGCTGAGCGGGCCGGCGCCGGTAGATAGGCGTACCTGTTGAAGAGCGTTCTTCGTGCCATGCTGGCAGGCGTGGACCAGGGCACGATCGTCGTAGTAGAGGACGACGCCAACATAGCGGACCTGCTCGACATGTACCTGCGGAGGGAGGGCTTCAGGGTCCTGCAGGCGGCCACAGGCCAGGACGGCCTCGAGATCATCCAGCGTGAGCACCCGCGTATGGCGATCCTCGACGTGAGCCTTCCCGGCGGCATCGACGGCCTCGAGGTGTGCCGGCGAGTGCGGGCGACGAGCCCTTTACCAGTGTTGATGCTGACCGCCCGAGACACCGAGGTGGACAGGGTGCTCGGCTTGGAAATGGGCGCGGACGACTACGTGACCAAGCCTTTCTCCCCGCGTGAGGTCGTGGCCAGGGTCAAAGCTATCCTCCGGCGCGCAGAGGGGCCCACAGAAAGACCCGAGGTGCTGATGGCCGGCAGCGTGGAAGTGGACCTAGCCAGGCGGGAGGCGAGGGTGGCCGGCAAGGTGGTGCCGCTCACGTCGAGAGAGTTCCAGCTGCTGGCCTTCCTAGCGGAACGCCCGGGACGGGCGTTGTCGCGCCAGCAGCTCCTAGACGGCGTGTGGGGTTCAGGGTGGTACGGCGACGACCGCACGGTCGACGCCCATGTCCGCCAGCTACGCAAAAAACTTGGTGAGGCCCTCCCGCTGAACACGGTGTGGGGTATGGGTTACCGGTTGGGGTGAGGCCAAATGAGGCGTGGAGCGGCTTAGGGATGCGCCGGCGGATAAGCCTCACCATGTTCGCCATGGTCGTGGGGGCGCTCGCCTTCGCCGGCCTCGCCACCTTGGGCCTGGCCAACCTCGACAGCATCCACAAGACCCAGACCGAGCTCGTCACCGAAGCCAAACAGCTCGCCGAGGGCGTCCAAGAGGAGGTGCTCCACGGGAACCACCACGACTCGCTGGCGGTGTTACGCAGCACGCTTTCCGTCCTGAAGGCCCCGCTCAACCTCCAAAACGAGGCCGTCTACGGGGTACGGCCAAACTTCAGTTTCTACAACCTGCTCGACCCCCGCCAGCCGGTCGTCCTTCCCGGCGGCCTGAAGCCGAGCGATGTGGAGACGGCTGAGCTGATCGAGGGTCTCCCGGTCACGGGACATCGCGGAGACCTCGCCTGGGCGGCCCTGCTCTTCTCCACGCAAAGAGCGGTTGTGCCGGGCGGCCCTAAGTGCCCAGGCTGCCAGTTCGTAAACCTGGTCGTGGTCCTCGCCAGGCAGGCGCCAACAGGAGTGGGGGGGGCCGGCACCTGGTTCGCCATCGCCGCCGGCGCCACCATCGTGGTCTCGCTGTTAGTTGCCAACCGCCTCGGCCACCGCATCGCCCGCCCCCTCCAACAAGCCGAGGCCGTGACCAAGCGCATCGCCGCCGGAGACCTGTCGGCGCGGGTCCCCGTGCCCAAGAAGGAGGGCCATGAACTGGTGTCGCTGGCTACCAGCGTCAACACCATGGCCGCCAGCCTGGCTGAAGCGCGAGGCGCGCAGCGCCAGTTCCTGATGTCGGTGTCCCACGACCTGCGCACCCCGCTCACTTCGATCAAGGGGTACGCAGAGGCACTGGCCGACGGGGCCACCGACGACGTCGACAGGGTGGCCTCCGTGGTCCTCTCCGAGGCCACCCGTCTCGAGCGGTTGGTCGGGGACCTCTTGGAGCTGGCCAAGCTGGAGGCGGGGTCGTTCAGCCTCTCGTGCACGGCAGTGGACTTGACAGAGGTCGTCGCGAGCACAGCTCAGGCGTTCGAGCCAGCGGCCGCCTCCCTAGGGCTCCGTCTCGAAGTGCGCGCATCACCTGGAGCCCCGCCCGCAGCGCTCGCGGTAGAGGGTGGCGGGGCTGGCGGGGCCCTTGCAGTGGCAGCAAAGCCAGTTTCCCGAGAGATAGGGGCTACCAAAGTCCTCTGCTATGCAGACCCCGACCGTCTCGGACAAGTTGCGGCCAACGTCATCGAGAACGCGCTCAAGTACGCACGTTCCCAGGTAACTGTTACGGTCCGCGCTAGGTACGGTCCGGCTGGCAGGCCCACCCTTGAAGTTGAAGACGACGGCCCAGGCATTGCGCCGGCTGAGCTCCACAAGGTGTTCGAGCGCCTCTACCAATCGGCCACAGCAGCGTCTCGGAAGCTGGGCTCTGGTTTAGGGCTCGCGATCGTTCAGGAACTCGTCACCGCGATGGGGGGCGAGGTGAAAGCGGAGTCACCGGTCTCGCCGGCCGGTGGCACCCGCATAGTGGTGAGCCTGCTCCCCGCCGGTGCCGAGCCGGTCGCCAACGGACCGCGGGCGCGCGACCAGAAGTAAACGGCTGAACGGTGCTCGACTACGACACCTCGGCAGCCGGAGCCGATCAGGGCCTTCAGGCTAGCTGGGTCGCTGACGGCGAGCTGGCGCCATCTGGTGGCCCCCACTTACACGTTGGCAGGCAGGCCCGTGCCCGGCCCTCGCCGGCGGACCGCTGGCACCAGCGGCCGCTCGCTAGCACCGGCGGCTCCCGCAGGTGCCGGAGAAGACCTCCTCGCCTCTCCCTGCTCGTGGACCGGTACGCGCCCTGGGCTGTGGGCACCTTTCTCGGCAAGACCGAGGGCTTCAACCTCGCCGGTGGGGGAGGCTCCTGAGCGGCCGGCGGCGGGGGCTGCTGCGTGGCCGGAAGGGGGGGCCTCGGCACAAAAGCCGGCGTCGGCGATCATCTGCAGGTCAGCTGCTGCCGCCGCACCCTCTGAAGTCAAGTAGTCACCTATGAAAACCGAGTTAGCTATGTGCAGGCCGAGAGGCTGTAGGCTCCTCAGGTGCATCTCTCGGCCGCCGGCGATGCGCACCTCGGTTGCGGGGAACATGAAGCGGAACATGGCGAGCACCCGTAAGCAACGTGCCGGCGTGAGGTAGTTGCACCCTTCTAGAGGGGTGCCCGGGAACGGCATCAAGAAGTTGACCGGCACTGACGCCGGCTCGAGCTCGCGAAGGGCGAACGCTACGTCGACGAGGTGTTCGTCGCTCTCGCCCATCCCTACTATCACTCCCGAGCAAGGCGATAACCCCGCGGCGGCCGCGCGGCGCACCGTGCCCACGCGGTCAGCAAAACTGTGCGTTGTGCAGATGTGGCCGTAATAGGGCTCGGCCGTGTTGAGGTTGTGGTTGTACGCGTAAGCGCCTGCCGCCTTCAACCTTTCACCTTGCTTTTCTTGGAGGATGCCAAGGCAGACGCAGATCTCGAGTTCCGGGCACCGGGCTCGGACGGCGCCTATCGTGCGCTCCACCCGGCTTAGGTCGCGCTCGGTCGGGCCGCGGCCGCTCGCCACCAGGCACACCCGCCTAGCTCCCCGCGCCGCGGCACGCTCGGCTTCGTCAGCGACCACCTCCGGTGCCAGCCAGCTGTAGCGCAGCACGCCCGAGCGCGAGCCCGACCTTTGTGAGCAATAGGAGCAGTCCTCGCCGCAGAAACCGCTTTTCATGTTGACGAGGTAGTTGAGCTTCACCCGGTTGCCGAAGAACGCTCTTCGAACTCGTGCAGCGGCAGCGACTACGTCCAAGAGCACCTCGTCGCTCGAGTGAAGGACCGCCAAAGCCTGCGCTCGAGACGGGCGGACCAGGCGCAGCGACGCCTCCGCGAGCTCGGCCAACCAGTCAAGTTCTCGCGCCTCGGCCACCGAGGCGCGGCCACGGCCCTCTCCTACAGTTTCGCCTCCACTAAGCATCGGGGTACATCCTTGGCCATCGAAGCGGCGAGGGTCAAACGTCGCCCTCTATGCCAGTGGCCAGCTGAGCTATGTCAGCGGGCCAACCGAGCGCTGAGCGCTCACCCGCCGGCCGGGCCCAAAGGCGGTGCCAGAGGCCGGTGCCAAAGAAAGCCGCCGGCGCTCTCGAGCCGCCGGCGCCTCTCCCATGGAGCGCTAGGGTCTTTCCCCAATGCCTACGCACCCCAACGTGCCTCCTCCAGCCGCCCCGCCGGCCATGGGCCGTGCGGGCCAGCTGTTCGAAATAAAGAGCCGCAACCGTTCGGCCGTCATAACCGAGCAGGGGGCCGGCCTCTTCAGCGTCAACTGGGACGGTACCGAACTGCTGAACAGCGTCAACTCCGACGGCTTCGGCGGGAACGGCGCCCACGGGCAGGTCCTTGCCCCCTGGCCCGGCAGGATCAGCGAGGGCCGCTACGAGTACGGAGGCAGCACCTACGAGCTGGCTCTGGACGACCGCACCCACAAGGCCGCCATCCACGGCTTGGCCCGCTGGCTGGCCTGGGCACCCAGGCACCAGGAGGCCTCCAGCATCACAATGGGGACGCGCTTATTGGCCCATCCCGGCTACCCATTTTGCTTGGACCTCGAGCAATCCTACTCTTGGCGCTCCGAAAGGCTCGAGATAAGTTTCTCCGCCACCAATCTCGGCCAGCAGCCAGCGCCTTTTGGCTACGGCTGCCATCCCTACTTCACTCTTGGGCTCCCTAACATCGACGCTGGCGTGCTGAGCGTTCCCGCAACCGAGTACCTAGGGACCGACGAGCACCTGAACCCGCTGCTCCCGGCCCGGCTCGTCGAAGGCACACCTTATGACTTCCGCCGGCCGCGCGCCATAGGCGACGCCAAGCTCGACCTCACCCTCACCGGTCTCGAGCGAGGACCTGACGGCCACGTTTCGGTAGTGTTCGCGTCGCCAGATGGCGCAGTGGCCATCACTTCTACCTACGGGCAGGCGGTCAATTTCGTTCAAATATTCAGCGGCGACACGCTGAGCGCGGGCCGACGCCGGGGCCTGGCGATAGAGCCCTATACCGCGGCGCCCAACGCCTTCAACAACGGCCTTGGCCTCCACCACTTAGCCCCTGGCGAAACTTTGACCGTTGAGTGGTCCATATCTGCCCAGTTAGGCTGATGTCCTGCTCAGCGAGCTCCAGTGCCGCCGGCTGCGGGCCAGGGGGGAGCCGGGCACTGGCCTAAAGCGCCTTCGGTAGGAGCTCGGCCACAGCGCCCGCCAGCTCCTCCACCTCGGAAGTCACCGATAAACCAAGGCGCTTTGCGACCCAGCTCTTATTGGCGCGGTGGAGCTCGTCAGCAGGGTCGAAACGGTTGATGAAGACCACGAGGCGGCCTCGGTGCAGCGGGGGGCCGGACAGGCTAGCCGGCGAGAGGCCAGGCGGGCTCGCCGCCGCCGGAGCGAGAGGGCTCGCCGGCGAGAAGCCGAGCGGGGTGGCGAGCGCCCTCGCCGACAGAGAGATCGGGGACAGGGTACCGAGCCCTGGCCCGGCCACCAGGACCACCAAATCGGGGCGGAGCAGCTCGACCATGTCCGCTCCGTCGCCATCGGCAGCCTGCGGGGAACCGAGGCCGCCGGCGAGCTCGACCAAGGCCACCTCCGTGCCTGCCGGCCAGCGCAGCTCCCCCACAAGGTCTTGCAGCGAAAACGCCGCCTCCCCCATTGACTCGGCTGCCATCGGCGGCGCCATAGCCCGGGGGTACCAGCGCCAGGGCGGGCAGACATCGCTCGCCTCTTCCCCTGTTGCGCTCGCCAGGATCTCGGCATCGGTCGTGCCGGGCGGTACAGGTGGCTCGAACGACTGCGCCGGCTTGCGCGCCGCCACCGACGCCCCGCGCCGGCGGAGCTCTCTGGCGAGGGCAGAGGCCACGAACGTCTTGCCCACCTCGGTCCCAGTCCCGGCAACCACGACGAGCACGGCAGGGCTCTCGCTCAACAGGGCGCGCTCACCTTCTCGAGGGCTAGGCTGGAGGCCACGAGCACTCCGGCAGCTGCAACCAGGGCCAAGCCGAGCTCACCGAGCCCCCAGTGCTGGAAGGCAGCGCCGCAAAGCGCTGAGATAGCAGACCCTCCGATGCTCGCCGCCCCTATCTGCCAACCTATGACGTGGCGCGCCAGTTCGCCCCCGACCCGAGAGGGAGTGAGCGCTACGAGCGCCGGGAACACGCCGGCCAGCGCCGCTCCTACTACCACCAGCCCCAAGAGGGCCACGACGGCGTAAGGCCGCCACCAGATGAGCGCTGCTCCTCCGAGGGCGCTCAGGCAGCCCCACCGGACCACTGAAGACGGAGCCACAGGGCGACGAGGAACGGCCAACCCGAACCGGGCGAGCGTCAGCGAACCCCAGTAGCCAAAGGTGGCGATCCCCGTCGCTCCAGGCCCCATGTGCAGCACAGCGCGGTCGAAGCTGGGCGACCATTGCCCAGCCGACACTTCGAAGCCGGTATAGACCATGAAAACCAAAAGGCCGAGGCCTACCGACAAGGCCAGCCTGCGCCGGCGCGCTGACGCCATTGCCTGCGACGCTACGCCGGAGTTACAAGAGCCATCACAAGCATGCGCCCCGAGCGGCACCGCGGCCTGGGCCGCACCGTAGGAGCTCGTGGCTTGCCGTGCTCGCCTGTCGTCATGGCGACCCGCCGCGTACCACCCGGTTACGAGGACGCCCTCACCGGCGAAAACGGCTGCGTACGAGCCCCGCCAAGAGCCGGCGAGGAGCGAAAGGGTTACGATGAGCGGCGCTACCGCCGTGCCTAGGCCATAGGCGCCATGGACCATGTTGAGCAGCCTGTTCCGCCCGGTCAAAGCAACGGAGGTGTTCACAGCGCTATCGAGCAGCCCGGCTGCCACGCCGACGAGGCCGCCGGCGGCGGCAAAGACCACAAATGGCGGCGACAGGGCCATCCCCACCGCCCCCAGCGCACCGGCCGCCCCTGCCACCATGACCGTTACCCTCGTGCCCACCCGGCCCAAGAGGGCCCCGACGACCGAGGAACTAAGGACAGAGCCCGCAGTCCCCGCGAGCAGTACCACCCCCAAGTAGGCGAGCGGAGCGCCGAAGCCCTTTCTCACCGCCGGCCAGGCGGTCCCAAGGGCTCCGTCAGGCAACCCCAGCACCACGAACGAGTACAGGACGAGCCCGTCGAACGCTCTCCCCCACGGCCGCTCAGAACTTGAGCTGCCCGGCAGGCTATGGGCTTTCGAGCTGTCCGGCAGGCCTTGAACGCTAGAGGGGCCCGCAGACAAACCTTGAACGCCCGGGCCACAAGAGCCGGTCAAGAAGGTGCCAGCGGCAGCAACCGCACCTCGCTAGCCACGAACCCCTCGCCCGTGCCGGCGTAGAGCCTCTGGCCCAGCTCTACGCCGCGGGAAGCATAACCGAGCGCCACCCACCCAAAGCGCGGCGAGCGCGCCACGCTTGTCAGCCTCCCAGCCACTTTGGCGTCCAAGGAAGGCAGTTCGTGCAAGGCTGAGCCGGGTTGGGCTGGCCCTTCTAGCAAAAAGCCGCGAAGGCGCCGGGGGACATGGCTCCCCCGCGCATCGATGCGGGCGATGAGCTCCTGGCCTGTATAGCAGCCCTTGGTGAAACTTACCGAAGCTTCCACTAGCCCCGCTTCGGCAGGGATCGTCCGCTCGTCTAGCTCCGCCCCGTGGCGGGGGAACCCCGCTTCTATGCGGGCGGCTTCGTATTCCTCGACGCTCGCGACAAGAGCGCCCGCCGGCGGCAGCGGCTCGTCACCAAAGAGGTCATAGCCCACCAACCCGCCCCAACTGAAAGGCACGGCGCACAAAGCTTCGCCCGCAGCTCCGGCCCGGCCAGCGCTCGCAATATCTGCTGCCGGGCCTCTAACCGAGACGGCTCGCCAGGCGATCTCCTCAACTTCGGCTTTGGTGCGCAACAAGAAGCGCTTCAGCCTTTCCACCAACGCCGGCCCCACGCCGGCGTCAGTCACCAGCAAGAACTCCTCACCGCTGCGGCGGTACGCCCGCACCAAGGCAACAAGCTTGCCCTGGGGCTGCAGCACCAACGACCACACCGAAGCCCCGGCGACCAGCCCCGAGATGTCCTGGCTCAGCTGGCCTTGCAAATAGCGCTGGGCGTCCGGGCCGTGCACGCTCACGACGTCCCAACTGAGCGTAAGCGCGCCCGCACCGCTCAGGACAGCCTGGTAGCCAGGAGCAGCGTTCGACAACGGGCCCGTGCTCACCCTGGCAGCGCGCACTCGACGAGGCAACCAACCGTGCCCGGCGAAGGCACCGAGGAAGACGCGGCGTTGCCTGCCATGGGCTCAGCCACCGTCAGTCCTCCCGCGAGCTCAGCCACCTTCAGCCTGCCTGTCCCAGCGCCTCACCGCCAAGCGTCCCGCCGGCAGGACGCGTCAGCGTCCCGGTTGCAGAACGCGCCGCAGCTATCCTCCGGGCACCCGGTACGGCAGCGAGCAGCGCCGCCGCCTTGTTGGCGCACTCGAGGTCCTCTTGCTCGGCGATGCTGTCGGCAACGATCCCTGCCCCAGCTTGGACGCTCGCCCTACCGCCGGCGCCCACCAGCATCGTGCGGATCGCGATAGCAGTATCTAGGTTGCCAGAGAAATCGATATAGCCCACCACGCCAGCGTAGGGGCCCCGCCGGGCGGGCTCGAGCTCGTCGATGACCTCCATCGCCCTCACCTTGGGCGCTCCCGAAACGGTGCCAGCAGGCAGGGTCGCCCGCAGCACGTCCACCAGCCCGAGCCCGGCGCGCAGCTTGCCCGAGACCTGAGAGGTCATGTGCATCACATGGCTATAACGCTCGAGGGTCATGAGCTCGTCCACGCTCACGGTCCCGTACTCGGCCACCTTGCCCACGTCGTTTCGCGCCAAGTCCACGAGCATGACGTGCTCGGCACGCTCCTTTGGGTTTTCGATGAGCTCCCCGGCAAGCCGGCGGTCATCTGCGTCTGTCTTACCTCTCCGGCGGGTCCCCGCGATCGGCCGCGAGACCACCTTCCCGTCACGCACCCTGACCATGGGCTCGGGTGAAGAACCGACTACTGCTAAGTCCGGGTACTGGAGAAGGTACATGTACGGGCTCGGGTTCACCTGCCGGAGCGAACGGTAAAGGTCGAGAGGCTTGGCGTCTAATAGGAGCTCGTAGCGCTGGGCGAGCACGACCTGGAACACGTCGCCCGCGTATATGTGCTCGCGCGCCGCCTCGACCGCGGCAGCGTACATCTCCGGTGAGGTCCGCCTGGCCACGGGCGGCATTTCGTCCTCGCGCTCGGGCGGTTCCACGACGGGTTCCTCCAAGGGCTTGGCCCCCTCAGCAGCAAGCTCGTCCAAGCGAGCCACGGCCCAGTCGTAAAGCGCGCAAAGCTCCTTGGCGGAAGCGCCGGCGGGCACGGGCACCGACTCCACTAGGGCCGCCCGCTGGCGCCACGAGTCGTAAGCGACGACCTCACCCACCACCGAGACGACGGCGTCGGGGTAACCGAGCTCGTCGGGGGGGGCATTGGGAAGCCTCTCCACCTCGCGCACCACGTCGTAGCCGAGGTAACCGACCAACCCCCCGTTCCAGGGCGGGAGACCCTCTAAGGACGGCGATTTGTAATAGGAAAGGAGGGCCTCGATGGCGGTGAGCACGCCCCGGTCCAAGGGCAAGCCATCTGGGACCGGCCCTTCCACCGTCACCTCGTTGCCCTTGAGCCTGAGGGTCGCCGAGGGCCTGCGGCCTATGAACGACCAGCGGCCCCAGGTGCCAGCGTGCTCGACCGACTCGAGGAGGAACCCTGGCTCGTCACCGACCAGGCGGGCGAACGCCGCCACTGGCGTTGTCAAGTCCGCCAGTACTTCCCTCCACACAGGCAGGATGGTGAAGTCCTTCGCGAGCCGGACGAACTCATCCCGGCTCGGCCGGGCGGCCGCCCTCACGGCTCCGCTCCGAACCGGCGGTAAAAGCAGGTCCGGTTGCCCGTGTGGCAGGCGCCGGCGCCCTCTTGCTCTACGACGAAAAGCAGCGTGTCGCCGTCGCAGTCGTAGTAGGCCGCCCTCACCCACTGGCGGTCACCTGAGGTGTCGCCCTTGCGCCAGCGCTGCTTGCGACTGCGGGACCAGAACACGGTGCGCCCGGTCGCGAGGGTCTCTTCTAGGGCTTCTGCGTTCATCCAAGCCATCATCAGCACTTGGCCGGTACCCTCTTCTTGCACGATCGCCGGCACCAAGCCGTCGGCGTTGTACTGGACTGCGGCGAGTTGTTCGGCGGTCGCGCTGATGGGGGTGGCTACACGCATAGGGCCAATACTAGGTAGGCGCGTCTATGGGGTAGGCGCGTCCACAGGTGCCTAGAGGTAGAGCCCCGTGTTGTCGCTCACCCGCTCCGACGCCACGGCGTGGATGTCGCGCTCGCGCAGGATCAGGTAGTTCTCTCCCTGCACCTCGACCTCGAAACGGTCCTCCGGGTTGAACAGCACCAGGTCCCCCGCCTTGATGGACCGCACGTGCGGCCCGGTGGCGACGACTTCGGCCCACGAGAGCCGGCGGGGGACTTCTGCGGTCGCGGGTATCAAGATGCCCGCTTTCGACTTGCGCTCACCTTCTGAGCGCGGCACTTGGACCAGCACGCGGTCAGTCAACATCTGGATCGCCTGTTTGCCCGAGCCCAGCTTCCCGGCCGTGCTAGCCGCCGGCGGAGCGGCGGCGCCACCGGGCGCGCCCTCTTGGAGAGGCGCGGGCCTAGCGTCGCCGCCAGCCACGCTGTGGGGTGCAGACTGGGACGCTCCCAGGCGTCCTTCCGGCGCAGGTTCGCTCAGGGCCACTTCGGGCAACCTAGCGCGCCGAGGCCCCCGGGGCGAGGCCGCCCGTCGGGGGCTGGACGGACGGTCACCCCAGCCGCAGCCAGGGCAGCTTTGGCCTCCCCTATGGAGATCTCGCCGAAATGGAACACCGACGCCGCGAGGACTGCGTCTGCCCCCGCGGAGACGGCCCCCTCCACCAGGTGCTCAACTTTCCCCACCCCACCGCTCGCCACGACTGGGATCCCGCTCAGCTCGACCACGCGGCGGGTGAGCTCCAAGTCGTAACCGAGCTTGGTGCCGTCGCGGTCCATCGAGTTGAGTACGAGCTCGCCGGCCCCCAGCTGCTCGCAGCGCTCGCACCACGCCAGCACGTCGATCCCCGTAGGGGCCCTTCCTCCGTGGGTGTAGACCTCCCAAAAGCCGCGGCTCGAGCGGCGGGCGTCCACCCCCACGACCGTGCACTGAGCGCCGAAAGTCCCCGAAATCTCGGCCACCAGTTCCGGCCGGGCGACAGCAGCGGAGTTCACGCTCACCTTGTCGGCACCCAGCCTGAGGAGGCGCCGGGCGTCGTCGAGCGAGCGAACCCCTCCACCGACTGTGAGCGGGATGAAGGCTTCTTCCGCCGTGCGTGCGACTGCTTCCAGCAATGTCTCACGCCCTTCGGCCGAGGCGCTGATGTCGTAAAAGACGATCTCGTCGGCTCCCTCCGCGTCGTAACGTGCGGCGAGCTCCGCTGGGTCCCCAGCGTCGCGCATGCCCGAAAAGCGCACACCTTTCACCACCCGGCCGCCGTCTACGTCTAGGCAGGGGACCACCCGTACTGCCTTCATCGCAGTGCCGTGCCCTCAGGGGCCCGCAGAGCGGCAACGGCGTCGGCCACCCCGAAGCGGCCCTCATAGAGCGCCCGGCCCACGATCACCCCGGCGAGCCTGCGCGAGCGCACTTGGAGCCAGGCTAGCCGGCGCAGGTCGTCGAGCGAACCGACGCCCCCCGACGCCAAGAGAGGCACGTCAACGGCCTCTAGCAGTTCGCGGTAGCCCAAGAGGTCCGGCCCGCACATGAGCCCGTCGCGAGAGATTTCAGTAACGATGACCGCCGCCGCCCCGGCGCCGGCGAGGCCCGCGACAACGTCTTTTACCGTCCGGCCCGAACCTTCGGCCCAGCCCCGGATGCGCACCTCCCCCCCGTAATGGTCGACTGCCGCAGCCACCTGGCCCGGCCAGCGAGAGGCGAGATCTGCCAAAAGAGCAGGGTTGGTCACCGCCAGGGTCCCCATGACGGCGCGCGCTACCCCGGCGCTCAGTAGCTCCTCGACGTCGGCGGCGCTGCGCACACCACCGCCCGCCTGGACGCTGATCTTGACAGCGCCTGCAATGCGGGCGATGAGGGCCCGGTTGGAAGGAGCCCCGGTCTTCGAGGCGTCGAGGTCGACCACGTGCAGCCACCTGGCCCCCGCCGCTTCGAAGGCGAGGGCTATGTCCACCGGGTCGGCCCCGTAGACCACCTCGCGCCCGAAGTCTCCTTGCACGAGGCGGACCGTCCGTCCGTTCCGGAGGTCGATAGCGGGAAAGAGCTCCATGGTTGGCGGCCTCTAACTACCTCGGCTAGCTTGGCTGCCTCGGGCCAGACGGACAAAGTTCGCCAAGGTGGCCAGGCCAGCAGACGAGGACTTCTCCGGGTGGAACTGGGTGCCCCAGACGCTTTCGCGTTCTACCGCCGCTGCGACCACCCCTCCATAGTCGCAGGTCGCCACCGTTTCCGGTCCGATGGGAGCAGCGTAAGAGTGCACGAAATATACCCAGGTGCCCTCCTCGAGGCCGGCGAGCAGACGGCTGCCCGAGCGCACGGCCAGCAGGTTCCACTGCATCTGGGGCCGGCGTACGCCGGCGGGCAGCAGTGCCACCTTGCCGGCGAACACCCCGAGCCCGTGCGCCTCGGGGGCTTCCTCTGACGACTCGTAGAGGAGCTGCATGCCGACGCAAATCCCCAAAAAAGGCCGTCCCCCCATGGCAGCCTCGTAGGTCACGCCCCAAAGCCCGCTCTCCGCCAAGGCCTCCGAGCAGCGCCCGAAGTGGCCTACGCCTGGTAGGACGACCCCGTCGGCCGCTCGCACCGAAGCGGCATCGGTGACCAGCCTGGCGTCCGCGCCAACGCGGCAAAGGGCCTTTTGGGCCGAGCGCAAGTTGCCTATGCCGTAGTCGATGACCGCTACGAACGGCCGCTCCTCAGCCAAGCAACCCCTTGGTCGAAGGCACGCCGCCGCCTTCGACCCGCACGGCGTCACGCAGCGCGAGGGCGACAGCTTTGAAGCTCGCTTCTAATACGTGGTGGGTGTTGCGGCCAGCGCGTGACCGCAGGTGCAACGTGAGCCCGCCCGAAGTGCAAAAGGCGCGCCAGAACTCCTCGGCTAGCTGCGGCTCGAACGGCGGCGACCCGAGCGCGACGGCGCCGGCGGGGAGCAGGGCTTGGTACGCGAGGTAGGGCCGGCCGGACAGGTCGAGCGCCACTTCTACGAGCGCCTCGTCCAGGGGCACCGCCACGGAGGCAAACCTCCTCACGCCGGCTTTGTCCCCGAGCGCTTCGCTGAGCGCTTCCCCGAGCACGATGCCGGCGTCCTCCACGGTGTGGTGGGCGTCCACTTCGAGGTCCCCTTCAGCTTTTAGTTCGAGGTCCATCCGGCTGTGACGGGCGAGCTGGGTGAGCATGTGGTCAAAGAAGGGCAGTCCCGTGGACACTTGGGCGCGCCCCGAGCCGTCGACCTCGAGCGTCACGAGGACCGAAGTCTCGGCGGTCGTGCGCTGCTTGGCGGCCTTCCGGCCGTTCACGAGAGGACCTCGGCAAGGGCTTCTAGGAACCTCGTGTTCTCCTCGGGCAGACCGACGGTCACCCTGAGCGTGCCCTCGAGGCCCGGCCAGCTTGACGTGTCCCGAACTAGGACCGAGCGCGCGAGCAGCTGCTTCCAGACCTCGGCGCCGCTCTTGGCGACTGGCCGGAAAAGGACGAAGTTCGCCTGCGAGGGCCAAGTCTCGACCGCCATCTTGGAGAGCTCACGACATAGGCGCTCTCTTTCTACCACGATCGCTGCCACCCGTTGTTCCATTTCGTGGACAAAACGCAGCGCCAGCCGGCCTGCTGCCTGCTTCAGCGCATCGAGATGGTAGGGAAGCGCCACCCTCTCGAGCACGCTCACCACCTCTGGCGGCCCCACCAGGTACCCGAGACGGAGGGCGGCCATCGACCAGGTCTTGGAGAAAGTTCGTACCACTACCAACGGGACGTCCTCCCCGGCTAGCCCGAGCGCAGACCAAGTGGAGAACTGCCCGTACGCCTCGTCCACGACCACCAAGCCCGGCGACGCCGCGACGACCGCGGAGACCGTGGAAGGTTCTTCCGCCAACCCGGTCGGGTTGTTGGGGGAGCAAAAGAAGGTCAACGAAGGGCGCACCCGTTCAACCAGCGCCAGAGCCTCCCCTGCGCTCACCTCGAAACTGGGCCCTCTTGTGCCGGCGACCACCTCGGTCCCCGTCAGGTGCGCGATGTGGGAGTGGAGAGCGTAGGTCGGCTCCCACATGACAGCCCGCCGGCCCGGCCCGCCGTAGGCCAGCAGAAGGCACTGCAGCACCTCGTTGGACCCGTTGGCGGCGAAGACCTGCTCCGGCTCTACCCCGTGCAGCTCGGCCAACGCCCCCCGGAGGGCGCCGGCGGAGCGGTCGGGGTAGCGGTTGTAGTCGATGCGGCGCGCCTCTGCCACCAGCGCGTCGAGCCAGCCCGCCGGCGGTGGGTAGGGCGACTCGTTCGTGTTGAGGCGCACCTCGACTGGCACTTGAGGCGAGTGGTAGCCGGCCCGTAACCCGAGCTCTGGACGGGGAGGCGGCAGCGGCCGGGGCGGGCTCGCCAACTGGTTCATGTAAGACGATGCTAGCTGGGCCCTCGAGGCAGCCACGGGGCCGCCGGCTCTTCCTGGCAACCGCGCCTCCAGCTTCTGGCATGCTGAGCACCATGAGCGCCGGCGCAGAACTCGCAGCCGTATCGAGCAGCCTGGGTGAGCTTAAGAAGAGGTTGGAGCGGATCCTTTCTGAACTTTCGCCTTCTGACGAGGAGCGCTACGGCGCGGACCTCCGCGAGGTAGAGCGGTCTCTAGGCGTCGCGAGCCGGCGCCTCGAACGGCTTGTTGCCCCGCGCCGCTGAGGTCTGGCGGGACGCGCCGGCGCCGCGAGCCAAAGGGCAGCCTGGCGGAAGGGCAGAAGTCGGCTAGCACGCAGTCCTCGCAGCGTGGCCGGTTGGCTACGCAAACTCGCCGGCCGTGAAGGATCATCCTGAGGCTGAACGCCCCCCACTCGCTCGGCGGCAGCGCCCGAGCCAAGTCGGCCTCGATCTTGTCTGGGGCCGCGTGGGCCGTCAAGCCGAGAAGGCGGCTCAGCCGGGTGACATGGGTGTCCACCGGCAACCCTGGTATGTCGAAGGCAACGGAGAGCACTACGTTAGCGGTCTTTCGGCCGACCCCCGGCAGGGTCACGAGCTCGTCCATCGAGGCCGGTACTTCCCCCCCGAAGCGCTCGCATAGGGCTTGCGCCATCGCCACCAGAGCCTTAGCCTTCACCCGGAAAAACCCCGTAGGGCGAATTATCTCCTCGACCTCGCCCGGGTTGGCCGCGGCGAGGTCCCAGGCGGTCGGGTAGCGCTCGAACAGCAGGGGCGTCACAGCGTTGACTCTTGTGTCTGTTGTCTGGGCAGAAAGGACGGTCGCTACAAGCAGTTGCCACGGGCTCGAGAAATCGAGCTCGATGAGCTCCCGTGCTGACCCTGGGTACTCGACGGCCAGACGCTCGGCGGTCACTTTCGTCCGTGCCGCCGGCGTGGTTGGTTTGCGCCTGGCCAATGCTGCGGGCTGGTCAGCCTTGCGCCGTCCCCCCTGTGGAGAGCTGGCTGCGCTCGGCGTGACGGCCACGGCTCACAAGCTAGTAGCGAGCGGTCCTCCCGCCGGCGCCCTCCGGCTGGCCGGACGCCGGCGCGTCCCGGCAGGCCGGCCCTGGCAACTGCGGCACTGGCCCAAGTAGGCTCCGGACAGCGTGCGACGAACGGGACACCTGTGAGCGGGTTCATCACCCGGCCTGAGCTGAAGGGCAGTTTCGGGATGGCGGCAGCTTCGCACTGGCTGGCGGCCCAGTCTGCCATGTCGGTGCTGGAACGAGGGGGCAATGCGTTCGACGCGGCAGCTACCGCCGGTTTCGTGCTCCAAGTCGTCGAGCCCCACCAAAACGGGCTCGGCGGTGAAGCCCCAATGGTCATGTACTCGGCCACCGAACGGCAAGTGCTCGTAGTAGACGGCCAAGGACCAGCCCCAGCACGAGCGACCATTGACGCCTTCAGTGCCCTTGGCCTCGAGCTCGTGCCTGGCACAGGGCTGCTCCCCGCCTGCGTACCTGCCGTCTTTGGAGCCTGGCTCGCGCTCTTGGAGCGCTTCGGCACCATGCCGCTGGCTGAAATCCTGGCGCCGGCGCTGCACTACGCTGAGAAGGGGTTCCCCGCACTGGCGAGCTTGAGCGCGGTGCTTTCGGAAGTGGAGCGCGCCCAGGCGCGGGCCTGGCCGACGACAGCCGCCCAATGGCTCGCTGGCGGCGTGCCTGCGCCGGGCACCAAGCTACGAAACGAGGCGCTTGCCCTCACCTTTCGGCGGATCCTGTCCGAAGCGCAGGCGGCAGGCCCGAACCGTGATCGGCAGTTGGAAGCTGCGCGTCGAGCCTTTTACGAAGGCTTCGTAGCGGAAGCCGTCGATGCCTTCGCTTCCCAGGAAGTGCCAGACGAGCTTGGGGCCCATGCTGGGCTGCTCACCGGCGACGACTTGGCGTCCTGGCGGGCGTCTTTCGAGGCTCCAGCACGCGTTGGCTACCGCGGCTTCGAGGTCTGCAAAACGGGCCCGTGGGGGCAGGGCCCGGTCATGCTCCAACAACTCGGCTTGCTCGAAGGCTTCGATGTCAGCTCGCTCGGCCCTGGCAGCCCGGAGCTGGTCCATATCCTCGCCGAGTGCACCAAGCTCGCACTAGCCGACCGGGAAGCCTGGTACGGTGACCCGCGCTTTGTCGACGTGCCACTTGCCGAACTGACCTCTCCCCGCTATTGCGACGAACGCAGGCGCCTGGTCAGCGGCACGGCAAGCGGCGAGCTTCGGCCCGGCAAGCCAGAGGGTCGCGAGCCGCGCTTGCCGGCCATCTTCAGCCGCCTGACAGGCCCTGAAGGTGCCGGCGGGCCGGCCGAAAGGCTCCCCATGCCACCGGGCCTGCGCCCTGCACCAGCCACCGGTACCGCAGGCACGGCCAAGCCCGGCGACTTTCAACGTAGCAGCCCCTACCAGGGTGACACGACGCACTTGGACGTGGTGGACCGCTTTGGCAACATGATCTCGGCAACGCCCAGCGGCGGTTGGCTCCAGGGCTCGCCCACCGTGCCCGGCCTCGGGTTCTGCCTCGGCACGCGAGCTCAAATGTTTTGGCTCGAGCCGGGCTTACCCAACTCTCTTGCCCCGAAGAAGCGGCCTCGCACCACCCTCAGCCCTTCCCTCGTCCTGAGAGACGGCCTGCCGGTCCTCGCCTTTGGCACGCCTGGGGGTGACCAGCAGGACCAATGGACGCTCCCCTTGCTCGTCTACCACCTCGATTTCGGGCTCGGCCTACAAGAGGCCATAGACGCTGCCAACTGGCACACCAACCACGTGCCTTCCTCCTTCTTCCCCCGCCGGGGCCACCTTGGTCAGCTCGTCTGCGAGACCTCGCTCGGTGCAGGCACGCTTGCGGACTTGCGCTCACGGGGCCACATCGTGGTCGAGGCGCCCGCGTGGTCCCTCGGGCGGGTCACTGCAGTGGGGGTTGGGCCCGGCGGCCTGCTCGCCGGCGCCGCTGACCCGCGTGGGGCGCAGGCCTACGCCGCCGGCCGGTGAAGGCGGGACAGGACTGAACGGAAAGGGGGTAGCTCGTCGATGACCCTTTCAGGGGGGCAACGTCGATGACCCTCTCGGGGGGCCAAGCCGTCCTCGACTGCCTCGCCGGCCTCGGTGCGGGGTTCGTCAACGGAGCGGCAGGCGGCGGCACCCTGATCTCGTTCCCAGCACTTCTCGCCGTCGGTTACCCGGCCCTGACGGCCAACGTTACGTCTACGGTTGGGATCTGGTCGGGGTACCTCGGAGGTTCCGCTGGCTTTCGGCGCGAAGTGAACGCGCAACGGGCCAACCTGCGGGCCCTTGCGCCCACGGTCCTCACCGGTGCTGTCGCCGGGGGGGTGCTCCTGCTCACTACCCCGAGCCGTGCGTTCGAGGTGCTCGCGCCTTACCTGCTACTAGCGGCCTGCCTGCTGTTCGCTGGCCAACCCCTGCTCGCTCGCCGGCTGCGAGAACGGGGGACAGCCCGGCGCAGCAGGAAGTGGCTCCTCCACACAGGCGTCTTCGTGGGCGCCGTGTACGGCGCCTATTTCGGAGCTGGCCTTGGCGTCGTGCTCTTGGCCGTGCTCGGCATTGCCCTCTCCGAACCTCTCGTACGTGTGAACGGGCTTCGCAGCGTCATTGCGCTATTGGTCAATACTGTCGCGGCAGCCATATTTGTTGCCAAAGCGCACGTAGCCTGGCCTGCAGCCGGGCTCATGACCGGCTGCGCGCTAGCCGGCGGTTACGCAGGAGCTCGCGTGGCGCGCCGGCTCCCTACTGCCCTTTTGCGAGCTGCGATAGTGGCAATCGGCCTTGCCAGTGCCATCGACCTGCTCGTATAGGCCCCTTGAAGGCAACACTCGACCCCGCGAGGCGCGAACATAGAAGTTCACTCCCCTCTTCCTGTCCAGCGGAAAGTCTTTGCCGAAAGGGCGAGACCAGCGGCGCACCAGGCTGCCATCACTAAAGCCATGAGGCCATAGTCCCAATGGTGCCCTGGCTCCAGCTGCTGGAAATTAGTGGGCAAAAGAGCTGAACGGTAGCCCTCTGCTATCCAACGAAGAGGGAAAACTCCGGCAAAGCCGTACAATCCTGGCGAAAGCGCGGTAAATGGCACGAAGACTCCCGATATGAACTCTAGCACTAATAGGGGCAGGTTCGCCACCGGTGCGGCGCTGCGCGCTGAGCGCGGCAAGCTGCTCAAGAAAATCCCAAGCAAAGCCATCGAAGTTGCTCCTAGCAGCGTGACCCACACGAAAGTAAACCAACGTCCCGCGGAGGAGGGGAAGGACACCCCGTAAGCGAAGTGCCCGAACACAAGGAGGATCGCGACCTCGAGCGTGCACGTCACGAGCACCAAAATCGCCTTGCCTGCGAAATAGGCAGTTCGCGGCATCGGAGTGCCGGCTAACCGTTTGAGGCCCCCGTTTTCGCGCTCACCTGCGATAGCTACCGCGAGGTTCAAGAAACTGGTCGACGCGACGCCTCCGGCCAAGAGCCCCGTCGTATAGACCTGGCTGAAGTGCACCGTGGTCCCATGTACGAACCCAGAAAATATCGAGGCCAAAAGCGCCAGCAACACGACAGGGAGGGCGAGCGTAAAAACTACAGCATCTTTACTACGAAAGTACTGCTTCAGCTCGACCTCACCCCGCGCCCTGCACGCCCTCGCGAAAGCCCGCAGCGCGCCCACAAAGGAGCCTTGTGCCTCACGGGCCACCGTCGTGCGGGGCAGGGCTGTGCGGGGCAACCGCCGCTCCGTCTCCCTCACTTCGCTAAGGTCGCTCACTGGCTCCCCTCCTCGGCGACACCTTCGCCGATCAGGCCGAGGTAGATCTCCTCGAGCGTCGGACGGGTGACGGTGAGCCCAGGGACCTCTCCTCCAAAGGTCTCGGCCAGCTGGCGGACCAGGGCAGCGGGCTGGTGGGTCTGCTCATGCTGCCAGCCGTTCGGGCCCAACCACGAGACCTTCGCCGGAGCGTGCTGGCGACCTCCGAGCTCTGCGGGCGGGCCGACCGCCACGACCCGGCCATGGTTCACGACGGCCACCCGGCTCGCCAGGGCCTCAGCCTCTTCGAGGTAGTGAGTAGTAAGCAAGATGCTGGTCCCTGCGTCCGCCAGGCGCCTCACCACGTTCCAGAACAGCCGGCGCGCCTCGGGGTCAAAACCTGTTGTCGGTTCGTCTAAGAACAGCAATTCAGGCTGGCCCACGATCCCGAGCGCGACGTCGAGCCGCCGGCGCTGTCCACCAGATAGGGACCGGATGCGTGAGCCCGCCTTCGAAGAAAGGCCAACTCTGTCGATCACTTCGGCTGGGCCCGCAGGAGAAGGGTAAAAGCAAGCGAAATGGCGGACGCACTCAGAGACCGTCAGCTCCACCACGTCCTCACAGCTTTGGAGGACTACGCCGCGCCGCGCCCTCCACGAGGCTCCTGCCCGCTCGGGGTCTTGGCCGAGCACTAGGGCTTCGCCGGCGTCTCGGCGCCGGTAACCCTCGAGGATCTCCACGGTCGTGGTCTTGCCGGCGCCGTTCGGCCCTAGGAGGCAGAGGACTTCGCCCTCTTCCATGTCCAAGTCGAGACCGTCGAGGGCGACCGTGCGACCGTAACGCTTACGCAGCCCTCGCGCGTGTATGACCATGCCGGTGTTCATGGGTCAAGCATGGTCCCTGGCGACCCGCCTGCTGCTGCCGGCGCCGCCTTCCCGAGGAAGGAACATGAAAAGTAATCAGAAGACTTCACTGGCGCGACGGCACCGGCCTTCCCCGGGCCAAGCCCGCCGGCACGGGACGCCGGGACGGCCAGCCGGGCGTGGACTGGCCGAAGGCGGACGTCAGTTTGGACCGTAGGTCCTCAACCACTCCGATCGGTCCCGTAGGTCCACCAGCACACGGTTGGTGGACCGGACTACCTCCAAGAGCGACCAAGGCTCGAGCGCGTAGTGGTGGCCTGGCCATATCTTCAACCGGCCAGGCAGGCTGACGAGGCGTCTGAGGCTCGTGTACATGTCGGCGGCGTCGGCTCCAGGCAGGTCCATGCGACCGCAGCCTTCGATGAAGAGCGTGTCCCCGGTCAGCAGGTTGTCGTCTACGAGCAAGCACTGGCTCCCCGGAGAATGGCCCGGCGTATGCAGCAGCCGTACGAACACGTTGCCCGCCTCAACCACGTCGTCGTCGCTGTGGGCAACGAGAGCGCTCACAGGGGCTCCGGTCATTTCTGCCACCCAAGCGACCTCGTCTTTGTGGACATGAACAGGTACGTCAACCTTCTCCAGCAGTTCGGCGAGGCCTTCGATGCGCTCACCCAAAATCTCGCCTCCGACATGGTCGGCGTGGTAATGGGTGGCGATCACGCCGACAAGCTTCAGGCGCTCTTGGGCCAGCCACCCGAGTAACCCCGCTATGTCGTAGGCAGGGTCCACGACTAGCACCTCTCCCGTGCCGGCGTCTCCCACGACGTAGGCCTGGTTGCGCATGGTTTGAGCCAAAGTGTCATCTGTCGCGAAGTCCCGGCCCGCCAACAACTGACGGAAGAAGAGGCCGTCCAGCACCTTCGCGATGCTAACAGCCGGGTGAGCGGTGCTGGGCCCCGCAGAGCGGTAGCGCCAGAGGCCCGACCCGAAATAGCGCTAGGCCCGGGCTGCTGGAGCGCGGCAAGCAGAACTGGGCACGGCAGGTAAGGTCGCGCTCGTGACGGACGCGCTTTGCCTTCTGACAGTGCATGCCCACCCCGACGACGAGTCTTCCAAGGGCGCCCCGACCGTGGCCAAGTACTCCTCGGAAGGAGTGCGGTGCGTACTTGTGTGCTGCACAGGCGGTGAAGAGGGCGACATCTTGAACCCCGCAATGGACCGGCCTGAAGTCAAGGCTGACCTCCCGGCCATAAGGGCCGCAGAGCTCCAGCGAGCCGCGGAGATCATCGGCTACGACGAGGTGGTCATGCTTGGCTACCGCGACTCGGGCATGCCGGGCAGCCCTGCCAACGAACACCCCGGATCTTTCGCTCAGGCCCCGCTGGAGCAGGCAACCGAACGTCTGGTCGCTATCGTGAGGAGGGTCAAGCCCCAGGTGATGGTCATATACCCGGCCGAGCAGTCCACCTACCCCCATCCAGACCACATCCGCGCCCACGAGGTCGGCTTAGCGGCGTTCCTTGCTGCTTCGCGCCCGGAGGCTTTCCCGAACGCTGGGCCAACATGGCAACCCCTGAAGCTCTATTACACTCTGAGGTCTTCCAAGCGTTGGCTCGCGTGGGCCACGAAGCTGAAGGAGCTCGGCAAGCAGCTTCCCTGGGACGAGGAACGCTTGGAGCTCATGGCCAGGGCTCCCCACGAGGCAGTCACGACCCAAATCGAGGTCGGCGCCTGGGCACACGTTCGCCAGGACGCCCTAAGAGCCCACGCGACGCAAATTGACCCGACTTCTGTCTTCTGGTTCGGCCTACCTCCCGAAGTCGAGCAGGAGCTGGGCCACGTAGACGAGTACCACTTGGCGCGTGATCTCACAGGTTCGAGGGTTCCCGAGGACGACCTCTTCGCCGGCATCCGTTTGGAGACCCACGCGTGAGCGCACCCGAAGACCGCTCACCAGGCTCCCGCGACGCGCTGGTAACGGTGGTGGTCGGCAGCACCGACCGCAAGACGGCCAAAGTCCTCGCCCAGTGGTGCGCCCGCTGGACCGAGGCAGGCCCGAAGGCAGTTTCGGCCGGTTGCCAGGGCGAACCCGCTCTAACGCTCACTTTGAGCCCCGAAGACGCAGCGGCTGTTGCAACCGGCGAGCTGGCCCCAAGCGTCGCCTATATGCAGGGCCGGCTGAAGACCGCCGGCGACAACGGCCTCCTCTTGCGCGTACTGCGCTGGAGCGCCACGCCGGCGTTCAAGCAAGCCCTGGCACACTGGAGCCAAGACCCAGCACTGGCACCCGCGGCCGCACGGGCACCGGACAGCTAGGGAGCTGGAGCCTGAACAAGCGCCGGCGCGGGCAGGGGCCGAACCGGCTAAGACGCTGCTCTTCTGCCCACGCTCACTGGAGCCGGCGCGGCCAGGGGACCGCCGAGCAGACCGCCCTTCTGCCCTCCCGCCGGCCCTCGTACGTCCAGAGGCCTAAGGCAGCTCAAGCCCGCGAACAACTCGTCTGCCTGCGGCAACCTGGCTCCTAGAAGAAAAGCCAAGTTGAACTCGCGCTCGGCTTCCAGCTTCCTCGCCCAAGCGAGCAGCGCCAGGTAGCTGCAGGCGAGCGCCAAGAGCGCGACGAAGCACCACCACGCCACGGCAGAACCGGTGACCAGGCCCATCGACAGGGAAAGTCCCAAGCCGGCGCCGAGCACACTGAAGACCTGGCGGCGCCGGGCTGCTGCCTGGCGCGATCGCGAACGAACATGGCCCCGGCTTGCCGAGGCGCCTCTACCGGCCGCGGCGCTAGGCAAGGCCCGCGCTCGGCGGTGAGCCACCTGAGCGGCCAGGTTGGGGCGGGCCGGCTCGGCTGCCAACTGCATCGCGGGCGCGCGCAGCACGCCGCGCGGCGCCTTAGCTACCCCAACCTTCCAGCGCTTTTGTACAGCGAAACCAAGCGCCCGGCGCGAGTACGCGTTGTACTGGGCCACAACACCAACTCCCCTCGCAGCACCGGCTGCACTCAGCGTGCAACCGGGGTACATCCCCAGACATCTAGGGCAAAACCGATTGGCTGCGGGAAAGTTAGCGTGCTCAGCGTACGACGTCAAGCGGCACGGAGAACACCGAGGCGACGACAGCTCGGGCCACGAGGCCGTTGGCGACCTCACCGACATGGCCGTGCTGGTCAGGCTTCGAACAGGACTGTGACCGGGCCGTCGTTCACGAGGAACAGCTGCATGTCCGCGCCGAAACGTCCCGTAGCCACCGGTGCGCCCATGGCCCTTAGCGTCCCCGTAAGGCGCTCCACTAGGGGCTGCGCCTCGTCCGGAGGTGCGGCGTTGGTAAACGAGGGGCGCCGACCGCGGCTCGTGTCGGCACAGAGCGTGAACTGGCTCACCACGAGCACTGCCAAGCCCAGCTCGGACGCCGAGCGGTCCATGGACCTCGCTCCGCCGGGGAACAGCCGTGCGTGCCATATCCTCGCCGCCAACCGGTCAGCCGCTGCTTCGGCGTCACCCACGCAAACGCCTACGAGCGCGCACAACCCGGGACCGATCTCCCCCACGACCTCGCCTGCGACCCTCACCGACGCCGAAGACACACGCTGCACGAGCGCCCGCACTCGCGAGGAGCTTAGGCGCCATCATCTAGGCCGTTGCGAGGCTGGCAATGTGCCCGCAGTCGCAACGCCTCGAGTGCCGGACGGGCATAGGGCACTCAGCAGCCCTCTAAACTCGAGGGACTGTGGCCGTCGTCGAACAAAGCGGGCTCGCGCGGCCTGCAGCGCCCCTCATGGCCCCAGAGAAGGCGCCGGGGCCCACCAAGCGGAGCCCCCTTGTTTTGGAGCTTTCCCTCGTCGTTTTCCTTGGGTGGATCTACAACTGGCTGCAGGACTTAGCGCCACTGCGCTACCGGTTGGCGCTCCGCCACGGCGCGGGCATCCTTTCTTTCGAACAAAGGCTCGGTATAGCACCAGAACGCGCCATGGACCACTGGCTCGCCGGCCACTACCTGCTCGCTTACATATCCTCTGACTTCTACGACAACGCCATATTCGGGGTGACGTTCTGCTTTGCCGCTTGGACCTGGTGGCGCCGGCCTGACATTTACAGGCCCCTCCGTAACACGCTCGTGCTTGCCAACCTCGCCGGTTTCACCGTCTTTTGGCTGTACCCAGTCGCACCGCCCAGGATGCTCCCGGGGTTCGTCGATGTGGTGGAAAAGGTGGGCGGGCTGGGCTCCTGGCACAACACCCTGGTCTCGCACGCGGACCAGCTGGCAGCTATGCCCTCCATGCACCTCGCCTGGGCGGTATGGTGCTCGCTCGTCGCTTGGAAACTCTGCTGGCACCTGAGCACAGGCAAAACCAAGCGTGCTTGGAAAGGCGCAGCAGTGGCCTTTGGTGTAGCGTACCCCGTGATTACGGCGTTGGTGGTCCTTGCCACGGGCAACCACTACCTGCTTGACGTGCTGGCGGGGACCGGCTGCACCGTGCTGGCCGCCGGCGCGGCTTACGGTTGGCCGCTTCTCTGGCGGAAATGGCGCTGCCTTGACCTGCCGGCTGGCTTTGGCCGCCCGCAGGGTATTTAGGAACCTATAGTGCCAGCTACGAAGCGGTCTAACTGCTGAGGCGCCGGCAGGTGTTGCGGCACTCACCGAGGCCGGCAATGCGGGTGACGAGCACGTCACCGTCTTGCAAGTAGCGCTTCGGGTTGCGGAAGTGGCCCGACCCTCCCGGGGTCCCAGTCGCTATCACGTCGCCAGGGCGCAGCGTCGTGAACTGTGAAATGTAGGCGACAACCTCCGCCACGCCAAAAACCATGTCGGACGTGCTTGCCTGCTGGACCAGCTCGCCAGAGACCTCGCAGGTCAGTTGCATGCCGCCCTCGTCGACGTCGGGGTCATCGCGAGTCACGAGCCATGGCCCGAGGGGGGTTGCGCTGTCAAAAGCCTTGCCTTGCAAGAACTGGCTTGTGCGGAACTGCCAATCACGCATGCTCACATCGTTTATGACGGCGTAACCAGCCACCGAGGACAGTGCTTCGGCTTCGCTCACCCGTTCGGCTGTCCCGCCCATCACGACCGCCAGTTCGACCTCCCAGTCAACCGCGCTCGACACTTCGGGCAACACAATGTCGTCACGTGCCCCAGCTAAGGAGGACGCAAACTTGGCGAACAGAGTGGGGTAGGCGGGCACCTCGGCGCCCTGCTCTTGGATGTGGGCACGGTAGTTCTGGCCTACGCAGATAACCTTTCCGGGCCTCGGGACGACGGGTGCGTAATCGACCTCTGCCAGGCTGTGGCGAGGTCCCGCTGCGCCGGCGGCGATCTGGTGCCAGTCAGGCTGTGACAGCAACCCGCCGACATCGGAGGCGCTCACTTCTACAACCTCTCCGTCGGCCTCTTCGACCCGAGCGGCGGTCGTCCGGTTCCCCAAGCGTAACGTGGCAAGTTTCACGGTTGCCACGCTAGTGAGGGCCCGGCTGGGGGCACAAAGCCTTCAGTCGCAGACCGCCTCCACCCAACGCCGCCCGACGGTTGCTGACAGCGCTTCAGTCGTAGACGGCTTCCACCCACCACTTGCCTCTTTCTCTTACTAAAAGGCACGCCACACCAACGGTTTGGTCACCCTGAGACGGCCTCCCGCCGCAGGCCAATACCACCTGCAAGCGTGCCCGCCGGCGACCACCGCCGTCCCACCAGCGTTCCTCGAGCGGCCAAGGGCCGGCCCAAGCGGTCACGACCAGCGGGCCGCTCTCCTGAGAAAGCGTCAGCGTTGCGAGCTTGCCTTCGGGAACGAGGTCCCTACCGCCTGGGCCACGAGCGCCGTTTTGAACCGTCACCGTTGCAGGGGGAGCGCTCAGAAGACCGCGGCTGCCCACCACCACCGGGTTGCCCGACCTGTCGAGCACCTCTACCGCCATAGGCAAGCGGTAGACAATTGCCGGTGCCAGGCCTGGCAGCTGTCCAGGCCACGGGGGTGCACCAGCATGGGGTACGCCAGAGTGCTGGCCGCTTCGGCTTCCCTGACGGTTCGCTGCCGGGCCCTTGACGGCCTGTTCGCTGGTGCCAGCAGGCAGGCCGGTGCCATCAGTGGGTTCTCGGGGCTCACCCCAGGTTACGAAACGGACTTGCGCGCAGTAATCACGCCCTCCTTGGAGCACCGCCGTTAGGGCACCCTCGGGGCCGAGCAAGGTCTGCACACGCGCGACCGCCCGAGCAGCACGCTCGGCAGAACTGGGGTCCTCGCCCCAAAACCCGAGCTGGCGGCCGGTGGCCGGGCGGACCTCTTCGGGCACCAAGGCCAACCTCGTTACCCGCCCCACGCCGGCGCCGTGACCTTGCCCCGCCTGGGCCCGGAGGCCCCTGGCGACGTCTTGCGACCATGCTTCTAGTGTAGTGTCTCCTAATTGACTTGTTGGTTATGTGGTACAATGAGCCATGAACCATCCCGCTCCTGTGTTGGAGATGACAGAAGGCCAGAGGGCGATCCTGGAAGTGATCGCCAA
>Ga0209061_1000463_pt1 | contig 103520 bp, 64 predicted proteins | sample Coa_R1_10_FD_187157 | JGI IMG/M metagenome (GOLD analysis project Ga0209061, IMG submission 187157) | Surface soil microbial communities from Centralia Pennsylvania, which are recovering from an underground coalmine fire - Coalmine... | ecosystem: Environmental > Terrestrial > Soil >... | reverse complement strand
TATTGATGCCTCAGAGACCGTGCGGGTTGAACCCGACATCTTTGACGAGATGATGGGCGTTGAGCCGCAGGTGGAGCAGAGCCATTGGGAAGGTTCCGGGGTGATCATCACGCCGGATGGCTACATTCTGACCAATGAACATGTGGTAGGGCGTAGCGACAGCGGGCGTAAGATTACGGTGACTTTGGCCGATGGAAGGCGATTCAATGGGCATTTAGTAGGAGCGGACTATACCACCGATGTGGCGTTAGTAAAAATTGATGGGCATAATCTACCGGCTGCCAAATTGGGAACGGTAAGAGGTTTGGTGCCCGGGCAGATATGTGTGGCTATCGGAAATCCGTTGGGGTTACGATTCACCGTTACCAACGGGGTGATCAGCGCCCTCGATCGTCCCATCGCGACCGACGATGGGCGCATCTACTCCCATCTTATTCAGCACAGTGCTGCCATTAACCCTGGCAATTCGGGCGGCCCTCTTGTGGATATCGAGGGACGTGTTATCGGCATTAATACATTGGTTCGTCAGCATGCCGAGGGCATCGGATTCGCCATTCCCATTGATACTGCCTTGCAAGTTGCCGAAGAGCTTAAGGCCTACGGCAAAGTTCCACGGCCTTGGCTTGGTGTGGTAGTGCAGACCAATACGCCATCTTTAGCAACACGTTTTGGGCTGCCACCGGTGAAAGGAGTTGTCGTTACCGGCGTGTACCGTGATGGGCCGGCGGCCCAAGCCGGCATCGAGCCAGGCGACGTTATTACCCGCATCAACGGACGCCCGATAACGGATAGCGACCAGTTCCGTGCGGTTACGCAGGGGTTGAAGGTAGGAAGCACGGTAACTCTGGAGGTTCATCGGGGCGACCAGTACGCCCAGATTCAGGTTCAGGTGGCTCAACAGCCTTAAGCCCTGTAAAAGATTCGCGGTTCTGCCACAATTCCGGAATAGGAGGGTGGAGATGGAGAAGGGAGCGAGCATAAAAAATACAGAAAAGCACACATGTTCGTTCAAGCGCTATTTAAGGGTACTATTAATTCGTAGCTCTTCAGAGCCTATGGCACATTGGTGCCCGTGAGCAATCGAATAAAGAAACATCGAACCGCAGGTATGGTTTCCTTAACAGAGTATCGGTCATTGCCTGAGAGTTGCTGCCGTTCCTATGGCAGCGACTTCAGGAAGGAGTAAGGAGTCACTCGCTATGGAGACAGGGTTACAACGATGGAAGCAGTCGCTTTCGCTTGCCCATGATATAACGACGGCCACTCCGGAGCAGCGTGAGGAGCTGTACTGGCTGCAGCGCTGCGCGGAGGGAGATGAGCGCGCCGTGCGTTGGATACTGCAAAAGTATCGTGATCGGGTCGTACGCTTGGCCGCTCAGGTGTTGCGCAGTTCACGTGAAGCGGAGGACATAGCGCAGGAAGCGTTTGTAAAAGCGTTTCGTCAGATCGGACAGTTTCGTGGTGAAGTCAGTTTTTACGCATGGCTCTATCGCATCGTTGTGAACCTGTGTTTAGATAGGATGCGGCGTAAAAGCGCCAAGCTTGAGACCTCTCTCGATACGGAGGCTCTGTCAACGCTCGTTGCTCCGAGCGTTGACACCGACCAGCGGCTTGCCATCGAACAGATCATCAACTCGCTATCGCCGCCCATTCGTGCCGCACTCATTCTGCGAGAGGTGGAGGGGTTGGAGTACGCAGAAATAGCCGAAGTATTGGATATTCCGGTAGGCACGGTGCGCTCGCGTTTAAGCGCCGCACGAGAGCAGTTTCGCCAAAAGTGGCTCGCTTTGCAGGAGGAGATAGAGAATGTCTGATCCATGCCGGCAATGGCGCCGACTGCTTTCTCTGGAGATGGATGGGGCTTTGCCGTTTGCGAAGCGTCAGGCGCTGCTTGCGCATCTTAAGACATGTGCCTCTTGTCGTAACGCCTACGAGGCCTATCAGCAGATGCGAAAGTACCTACAACAAGACTGCGAATGCAGGGTTGCCTCTTCGTTTGATGACCGCATTCTGCAGGCTTTAGCGCAACCACAACCTCTTACTTGGTGGGAACAGAGAAAGGGGGCGATCATCTTTTTGGCTCAGGCTGCAGCTGGTGCAGTAGCCGCCGCAGCAGTTACCTGGATTTTGCTGCTGTCTTCGCTTCACCTGTCGCAGCCCTCGCGGGGAGTGCCTGGAGATATACAGCTCACGAAGAGCCATCGTTTTGTGCCGGGTACCCTGGCATTACCTTTAAACACCTCTTCACCGCGAGCAGCCCTCATGTGGCACTCGACTTCAGCGCCCGAAGTTCGTGCGTATACCCCTCAATAGTCACGATGCCAGCTACGCATTCGCAGCCATGGGAGCCTCATCAGCCTAAGCCGCTTGTTACCGCTCCCAAAGGGTGGGGATCGGTAAGAGGCTGGTATTTCGGTATCGTTATTGGGGTTTTGGGGGGGCTGGCACTTCTGCCTTTCACTCGGAACATACTCCTCGCCCAGTGGGAGACTTCCTTAACTTCCGGATATAGTGGCTTGGTTGCGCCTATGCACTTATCGGCAAGTGATGCTGCCCGTTTGGAGTGGGTGGCGAGTACAGAGCCATCAGACGTTCTCGTGCAGATGGGGCTAATTTCGGCAAATCTAGATCATCCGCTTTCCGCATCAAATGTCTCGGTAGGCACTCTTGCGCGGCTCGTAGGCCTGATACAAAAGCATCCAAATGTGCCGGGTTTGTACGCCCTTTTGGTGCATGTAGCGCTTCAGCAAGAGAGCAGCGAAGTCGTTGCTGGCGACCATTCTATGAACCCTGTGCCGGCCTCCAAACCGAACGCGCTTTCCCCTGTAGCACCACAAAGGGGTGCGATTCTCGACGTGGCCTTGAAGAGAGGAGAACAGCTAGAGCCGAAAAACGCCTTTTGGCCGGCCATGCGTGCCTGGCTTTACTTTTCCGATCACCAGGAGTTACAAGGCGAGCAGGCTTTGGAGCGTGTCGCCTCTACCTCTCAGTGGAACTCGCATCTGTATGAACAGGTGTTAGGGGAATGGCGGCTCTATGCACAGGTTTTCGGCGATCAGGGGGCTTTACAGAAGCTTGAGCCGCTTACGCTACTCTCTTTTCCGCATCTGCAGGCCTTGCGGGCCATGGCTTTTCATGTGCATGATGAGGCCGAGCAAGACATCGCGGTAGGGCACCTTTCTCAGGCGTTCCGGCTGCATCATGCGCTAGCGCGTTTGGGCGGGATACTGCGCGACACGGCCCCGTGGGCCTACGAGGCCCTTTTGGGAACCGATTTAGTGCTTATTGCGAGCACGGGGGATAAGACGCCCTTACAAGGAGAGGGGATGATCGACTCGTTAGCCACATGGGAGCCTTACGGCCGGCGCTATCTCGCTCTGTTACGCCGTAGCGGGGAGGAGGCGGAGGCTCTTTGGCTGGAGCATGAGGTCATCAAAAGTTTGAAACTGCGTCAAACATTGGGGCTGGCGCGTTCCGCAGCACCTTATGATGGGGTACCTCCCGGCATTCCTCTTAAGGCCCTTTTGTCCGATTGGATGTTAGGAGTGCTTACACTGCAGCAGATGATAGGACTTTTGGGTAGCTTTTTTATTCTCGGTGGCGGGGCGCTGTTGATAAAACGGTTTCCGCGTGCTCAACTTCTGCTCTTTCTAACACTTGCGACACTTTTTATGGGGTTGCTCTACCTATTTTTCCTGTTACCCTCGATGGGGTGGGCATTAGGGGTTCTTGTCTGTGGGGGGCTGTTGTGGCTGGTGGGTTTATCCTGGCTATCTGGTCGCCTTTTTGGCAAGGAGGAACCACAAACAGAGCCTGCTTGGAAAGCGAGCGCCCTTTGTGTTATTTTAGGCTTCGGGGTAACGGCGGCCTTGTGGGGTGGGTTTCATGCTCAGATAGGGCAGATGCACCCTTTGGCGCGCGTGTTGTCGGGATTAGATAGTGTTGGGCCTCATGAAGACCAAGTGCAAATGCTAGTACGTTGGTTTCTCGGCCTATCGTTTGCGTTTGTGGTTTGTGTGGTAGGTGGAATAAGGAGTCTCCTGTTGAAGAGCAGGCCATTAGAGGGGGCTTTTCAAATGGTTCGTAGTCTGCTGTGGCCTGCGCTAGCCCTTATGGCGGTTGTCTACCTCGGTCTGCTGCAGATCACCATCAAGCAGGATGCCCGCACCGCCGCGGCCATTCAAGAGGCTGCAATGAATGATAGAGAATGGGTATTAACGCACACATTGTCTGAATAGAGCACTTTTACCGAAATATTGCGATTTTACGGGTGAGAGTGCTATAATCTGCACTTGGTTTTCCAATGGCGGTAGGCCACGTGAGGAGAGTATGGAACGTACTTTTATTATGGTAAAGCCGGACGGTGTGGAGCGCCGGCTTGTGGGCGAGATCGTTCGGCGGTTTGAGCAGAAGGGGTTACGACTGGTCGGCATGAAGTTGCTGCTGCCCGGCCGCGAGCTTGCCGAGAATCACTACGCAGTGCATCGTGAGCGACCCTTCTTTCAAGACCTTGTGAATTTTATTACCAGTGGGCCGGTAGTCGCGATGGTATGGGAAGGGCCTAATGCAGTACGCCTTTCCCGAGCCCTTATCGGTGCCACAAACCCGCTTGATGCCGCTCCGGGAACCATACGAGGCGATTTTGCTACCGAGATCACCACGAATCTCGTGCACGGTTCCGATTCGGTGGAGACGGCGGAGAAGGAGATAGCGCTCTGGTTTCGACCGGAGGAGCTGTTACGCTAAGCGCTTCGAAAAATCTTGCAATCGGCGTAAAAAGTTTTCCCGTATTCGCGCGAAATGCGGTATAATCTGAAAGGTAGGGTAGAAGGAACCTTCCCTACTTTGAAGAGATTCTGAGCTTCCACAAGAAGTTGAAATAGGCTAGATAGAGAGGAACCATCATGGCAAAAACCATTGCCGAACGCTCCGCGAGGGGCGAGCTAACACGCGATGAGCTTATTGACCTCTATCGTCTCATGCTCCGTATCCGACGGATGGAAGAGTCGGTCTATCAGAAATTCCACGAGGGCAAGATCGGGGGCTATCTGCATCGCTACGACGGTCAAGAAGCCCTTGTAGCCGGCGTCATTCCCCAACTGCGTCTTCCTGGTGATTATGTGCTCTGCACCTATCGCGATCACGCCCATGCGTTGGCCTGTGGCACCGAGATGCGCGCCATCATGGCGGAGCTTTTAGGGCGCGCCACCGGTTGTGCCGGTGGAAAAGGAGGCTCGATGCACCTTATCAATCCGGATCGCGGCTTCCTGGGCGGCGACGGTATTGTTGGAGGGCCGGTGCCGATCTCGTTGGGGGTTGGCTACGCGTTGAAATATAGAGGGGGCGACAATATCTGCGTCTGCTATTTCGGCGATGGGGCCATGAACCAGGGGGGAGTACATGAGGCTTTGAATATGGTGGGTCTCTACAAGCTCCCCATTCTTTATGTGCTGGAGAACAACCAGTACGCCATGGGAACTTCGGTGCAGCGCTCCACCGGGCAGCCCGACTTCGTGTTGAAGGCGAAGGCGCACGGCATTGAGGGAGAGCGGGTAGATGGCATGAATGTGTTGACCATGCATGAGGTCGCTCGTCGAGCCATTGAGCGCATCCGGAAGACGGGGGAGGCCTACTTTTTGCAGGCCGACTGCTATCGCTTCGTGGGGCACGGCATTGGAGATGACAACACCAAAGGTTGGATGTTCTACCGAACCGAAGAAGAGGTTCAAAAGTGGCGTCAGCGCGACCCGATTCTGCAGCTTCAGAAGTATCTCCAAGAGCACAGCCTTATTTCCGCAGAAGAGCTAGATCAGATCGAGCAAGAGGCCCGCGCCGAGGTCGCCGATGCCATTGCTTTTGCTGAAAACAGCCCTGAACCTCCTCTCGATAGCCTCTACGATCATGTCTATGTGTAGATGCCGACACCAAAAGGGAGGAGTTCTTTTTTAGACCATGGCACGAATGCGCTATAATCAGGCCCTGCGACTTGCCCTTGCGGAGGAGATGGAGCGCGACCCCAATGTGTTTATCTGCGGCGAGGACGTGGGGCAGTATCAGGGAACCTATAGGGTGACCGAAGGGTTGTTTCAGCAGTTTGGCCCTCGACGAGTGCTCGATACACCCATTAGTGAAATCGGCATTGCAGGCCTTGCTACCGGAGCGGCCATGGTGGGGTTGCGGCCTGTGGCCGAGTTCATGACTTGGTCTTTCGCTTTGGAAGCGATGGACCAGTTGGTGAATCATGCCGCGAAGATCACCTATATGTCTAGCGGTCGAATCCACTGCCCCGTCGTCTTTCGTGGGCCGGCCGGGGTGGGCACGCAGTTGTCCGCTCAACATTCGCAAAGCCTTGAATCGTGGTATGCCCATACTCCCGGCTTTAAAGTGGTAGTTCCCTCCACGCCAGCCGACGCGAAGGGCCTCTTAAAGGCCGCAATTCGAGACGATAACCCGGTGATTTTTATGGAGCATGCCAGCCTGTATGGGCTTGCCGGCGAGGTGCCGGAAGACCCCGATTTCACCCTGCCGTTAGGGGTGGCTTCGGTTGTGCGCGAAGGCTCCGATGTAACCCTGATCTCCTATCTGCGATGCCTGCATCTGTGCCTCAAAGCGGCAGAGATGTTGGAGAAAGAGAACATCTCCTGTGAGGTCATTGACCTCCGTACACTCGTGCCGTTAGACGTGGATGCCTTGTTGCGTTCCATTAAAAAGACTCATCGTGCCGTGGTGGTTCACGATGAGTGGCGAAATGTGTCCATTAGCGCGGAGATCGCCGCTCGGCTATACGAGCAGGGCTATGACGAGCTAGATGCGCCCGTCGAGCGCGTGGCCGGGGCCGACGTACCCATGCCTTACGCGCGCAATTTGGAACGAGCCGCCATTCCCAATGAGAACGAGATTGTAGCCGCGGTGAGGCGCACTCTCGCCTAGGTCTTTAGACAAAGTATTTTATCATTCCAGAAAGGTCGAAAAAGAGGCTGCGCTCCTAAAGGCATGGCCTCCTTTCTATCTGTTGAGGTGAACTCATGGCAGAAGTTCGCATGCCTAAAATGGGCGATGGCATGGAAGAGGGGACGATCATCGCTTGGCTGAAGAAAGAGGGCGAGCCTGTCGCCAAAGGTGAGGCTATCGCCGAGATCGAAACGGATAAAGCAAGAGTCCCTCTGGAGTCGTACGAGGAGGGGGTTTTAACAAAGATTTTGGTGCAGCCAGGTGAGACCGTCCCTATTGGAACGGCTGTTGCTATTGTTGGGGAGCCAACCGCCCAGAAAACCGATTCGCAACGCTCGAACGGCGCAACGGCCTCCTCCACCGAGGAATCCCAAAATCGGCTTTCCTCTGCTCAAACAACGACCAACACGGCTACCCCTCTCTCGCAAGCGACGATAACCACAAGCGCTCAGTCGGAGGAGCGCGTGCGTGCCTCGGGCCTGGCGCGCTCCATCGCAAAGCAGTATGGCATAGACTTGCATCAGATTAAAGGCACAGGGCCGAACGGGCGCATCGTTGAGCGCGATGTTCGCGCCTTTCTGCAAACCCAGACAACACCAACGGCTCCGGAAACCGCTCCCGTTGTGGAGCGAGCGCCGGAATCGGTGCCCACAACCGTCCCGGGACAGGAGATACAGCCGTCGCGCATGCGCCGCGCCATAGCCGAACGCACGCGCAAGAGCAAGCAAAATATCCCCCATTTCTACGTAACTATGGTCATCGAGATGGATCGGGCGCGGGCGCTTTTGCAGGAGCTTAACGCCGATGCAAGCGATGGAAATAAGATCACCGTTAATGACCTCATCGTTAAGGCCTGCGCTGTCGCTCTCACCCGTGTGCCCGAAGTCAACGCTTCATGGACGGATAATAACACCATCGTGCGGCACGAGGCCATTCATATCGGCATCGCCGTGGGCATTGAGGAGGGGCTGATCGTGCCGGTGGTGCGCGATTGCCAAGCAAAGACATTGCGACAGATATCCGCCGAAGCCAAGCAACTGATCGCCAAAGCCCGCAGCGGCCAGCTGAAGCCGGAAGAGTATAGCGGCAGCACATTCAGCATTTCCAACCTTGGCATGATGGGCGTGGATGAATTTACGGCCATCATCAACCCACCAGACGCTGCAATATTGGCGGTTGGCGGCATTTTCCGTGAGCCGGTAGTGGTGGGCGACACCGACGAGATCGCCATCCGCGCCCGCATGAAGGTGACCCTCTCCGCCGACCATCGGGTGCTCGATGGAGTGGTGGCCGCCCGATTTTTGCAGGAGCTGAAGCGAGTTCTAGAAGCACCCTTATCGTTGCTCTCCTAAAATTTCGCCAGCTGAAAAGCACATCTGTAAGAGAATGGGAACCTCTTTGCAAGCAAAATCCGGTAAAATGCACAGGCAGTGCCACTTCGGCGTTGTATGAAGGGACTTAGGCCGATATGAATCCGGCGCGCTTCTTCTTCTCCGAGAAGCTTCTTGAATACGATATGGGGCCAGGCCATCCCCTCAAGCCGATTCGGCTGGAAATGACCTACGCTCTTCTGGAGAGTTATGGTCTTTTTGAGGAGGCCTTGGAAAAGGTAGAACCAGAACTTGCAAGCGACGAAGAGGTCTGTCTCTCTCATAGTGCGGAGTATCTTGATGTGCTGCGGCGTTTGGAGAGGGGCGAGCCGGTGGCTGATGTGTACCGATATGGGCTAAATACGCCCGATAACCCTCTGTTTCCTCGCATCTATACCGCCTCTATGCGCTATACAGGGGCCTCCATAGGGGCGGCACAGGCCGTGATCGAGGCGAAATCACAAGAGGGCCAGCCGGTAGCCTTCAACTTGTCGGGAGGGCTGCATCATGCGCACTACAGTCGTGCCTCTGGTTTTTGCGTGTTAAACGACTGTGCGGTAGGAATACGACGCCTTCTTCGCGGGTTTTCACGGGTGGCCTATGTGGATATTGATGTACATCATGGAGATGGGGTTCAGGAATCGTTTTATCGTGATCCGAATGTTCTGACCATCTCGATCCATGAGAATGGAAGAACGCTCTTTCCCGGCACCGGTTTCCCTGAGGAGATAGGAGAAGGGGCTGGATTGGGCACAAGCGTTAATATTCCGTTGGCACCAAACACGCCCGATGAGGTATGGCTTTGGGCATGGCGCGAGGTGGCGATTCCTATCCTAGAAGCTTACCATCCCGACGCCATCTTTCTGCAGATGGGAACCGATGCCCATGCCTACGACCCGCTCGCCCATGTCTGTTTGAGTGCGCAAGGCTGGTTGCAGGCCGTTAAGGATGTAAAAGCTTTGGGCAAACCCATTGTCGCCGTAGGGGGAGGCGGCTATAATTTAACCACCGTTCCGCGCATGTGGACGTTGGCGGTGGCCACTCTGATCGGCAAGGAGATAGCGGACACAACCCCGCAGAGCTATGCCTATCACGAAAGCATACCGCAGCTTACCGACCCCATCGAGCCGGCAGTCTCCGATGCAGAACGCCAGGCTGCATGGGCATTTGCTAAAAGAACCGTTCAACAAGTCAAAAGCCTTCTCTTTCCTTACTATGGACTAGGCAAATCCAGTATCAATTAACAATGCTTGCGAAGGAGCATTTCAAATCAACATGATTAAAGCAAAGCGGGTGCTATTCCCTGCACTGGGAATAGCTTTGACGATGGTGTGGCGAGGCGCTATGGCGGCGCCTCAGGCGCAACCGAATGCCGGGGCACCCCAACAGGCCAACAGTTCGGCTCCTGGCGGGGGCGCACCTCAAATTGTAGGTAGCGTTTTTGGAGAGAATCTGACCTGGGACGACTTTATTTCCCAGTTTCGTAAGGACTTTCCTCAGCAGTTTAAGGATACCGTTGCCCAGGTGATCGGCCCGTCGGTGGCCGATCAGCTCTTTGGCGATAGCCCTAAAACGTCGGTTACGTTGACACCGGATGAGGTGCTACAACAGTTAAAACAAAATCCACCGCCTAGTCTCTATAATGCGGTAAATGCCATTTTGCAACTCATGATGGTGGAGCATGAGGCTGCTGCCGAGGGGGTAACCGTTACCCCTGCCGAGGTCGATCAGGCGCTGGATCAGCAGCTCAAACAGCTGCGAACGCAGGGGGTTATTCCTGCCAGTCTTACGGACGATCAGTTTCTTGCCCAGCGCCACATCAGCCGCGATCAACTGCGCGTGTCGGAGCGTTTTCGCCTGTTGCTCGAGGGGTTGATGAAAAAAGACCTTGAGAAGAAGCTTGGGCACCCCATAGGGCCGGGCGATTTTGTGGATGCGCGTCATATCCTCATCAAAGCGCCCGACATTCAACCGAACTCCTCGGCCGCCGATAAAAAGGCCGATGCCGATGCAAAAGCGAAAGCCGAACAGATTCGCGCGCAGATCCTGGCTAAAAAGATCAGCTTTGAAGATGCTGCTAAGAAATATAGCGATGACACCGGCTCTAAAAACCGCGGTGGCGATTTAGGCGTCTTCATGCGGGGACAGATGGTGGCTCCCTTCGATGCGGCTGTTTTTAGCCTAAAACCGGGGCAGATCAGCCAGCCGGTACATACGCAATACGGCTATCATCTCATCGAAGTGATAAAGACCGGGGATCAGATTCCGGCCGATCAGCGCCAGCAGGTGCTTGACCAGGTTCTCAATCAACAGGCGAACGAGTATATCACGCAGCTATCTCAAAAGGCCGGTCTGAAAAACAACCTACAACCTCCGGCCCCTATGGGCTTGCCACCTCAGGCCGGGCGTTAAGATGCTTTGCTAGAGAGGGACGCAGAAGATGCTAGGTCGTACTTCAGGGTCGCTAATCTCTGTATGGGGGCGTGTTGCTTTGTTAAGTGGGCTTGGTTTAGGGCTTTGGGGGCTATCTCTAAGCCCTAACCGGCCTGCCAATGCGCAAGGGAACGGCGATCAGAATCCCCCTTCGACTTCAGGCACTACGGTCACTCCAACGCCCCAAAAGCAGGAGGAGGATTTAAAGGCTCTTCAAAAACAGCAGCAAACACCTGTTGCACCGCCCGCCAATCCGCTGGTGCAGCCCACAGATAGCAGCGGCAAAAGCCTCAACGGTACGCCAAACAAGGCGGTGGAGCAGACCTTAGAGCAGAGCCTAAAGGATTTCGGAGATTTTAGTCCGAATCCGCCGGATGCCCGTACCTTCAAGCGCCCTGAAGACCTCCCTCTCTTCGGTTACGACTTTTTCGAGCCGGCACGAGAATACATTCTCGCCAGACGCGCCTTTTTGATGCAGTACTATCCCTATCTCAAAATGACTGTTGGAGGCGCTGCAACATCTTCTTCTACTTCTTCTACGCCTCCGATCTCCCCAACGCAGCCCACAAGCAATCCGAATGCAGCCGGCATCGCGACAGGCAACCCAATGCCTCAACCTCCCGTCAATGCGCCTCAGCCAACTCAACCCATTGTACCTCCTTTGCCTGGAGCAACCTCCACCCAGCAACCTCCTTTAGGGCCTCTTGGCGCTGCGGCGTTAACGGCGGGAGTAATGGGGCAAACCACCGTACCCTCCCAGAACTCCGAGAATCCAACGCCCTCTTTAGGAACGGAGAACCAATATCCGTATGCCGCTCCCTATAACTATCCGTATGCTCCCTACTCTCATATGCCTCCCCTAATGGGCTATCCCTATGGCAACCCTCTTTACCCACCATTTGGTGGCCCTTATGCGGTGCCTAATGGCGTCTATGGCAGTCCCGTAACGCAACAGCCCGGCGAAAACGCGATCAATGCCTACAATGGAGTGGCCGACCCACTCGAGCAGATGGTGTTCAACATCATTTCGTCTCCTCCCTTGAACTATCAACTCTTTGGTGGAGATGTGGTGGTCGTTCGATACTCTAATCCGGCTATGGAGCCGCGCGTTCTTACCTTGCAGGTAAGCCCGCAAGGGGAGTTGGATTTAGGTAAAGATGGCCGAGTGAACGTGGCAGGGATGACGTTGGCCCAGGCAGAGCAGGCCCTACGTGCGCATCTGAGCCGTTATTATCGTAATGTGGATGTCTCAATCAGCCTCTCACGATTGCGCACTATCTCGGTAACCGTGATGGGGCATGTGTTTGCGCCAGGCACCTACATTGTGCCGGCGGTGGCAACCGCTTTTAATGTGCTGTACGCTGCCGGCGGCCCCACAAAGGACGGCTCGTTTCGCGATATCGAGGTGCGGCGCGGCAATAAGGTGTTGCCTCTTGACCTCTATCAACTCATGGCCGATCTACCCGCTAAGGGAGGAACCTCTCGCTTCGATATTCCGCTTCAACCAGGCGATGTCATCTTCGTGCCCGGTACCGATGAACGGGTCTATGCTATGGGGGAGGTGCGCTCACCTGCCTGTTATGAGTTGAAGCAAGGGGAGACGTTGGCCGATCTCCTACACCTTGCCGGGGGGGTTCGCGCTGCCGGAGTTAGCCATGCGGTGCAGGTAATCACGGTGCAGCCCGGAAAGGCGAGGGTAATTCACACAGTAGACCTCGCAGATAGCTCTGCCGTTGCGCATTTTCGCCTTTACGATGGCGATATTGTGAACGTACTGCAGTTACGGCCTACTATCCAGAACGTGGTACGGATTGATGGGGCTGTGGCTCAGCCAAGTGCCTACGCCCTAACCCCCGGAATGCGCATAGCCGATCTGGTGCAGATGGCCGGTGGCCCTCTCAGTGAGGCCTATCTCCAACGCGCCGCTCTCTATCGTTGGAACCCAAGCGGCGTTCCGACCTACATTCCCATTCATTTGGCCGCCGCTCTGGAGGGCGATCCGGCAGCCAATATTCCCTTACAGCGGTGGGATAAACTGGAAATTTATACCGTCCAACAAGCGGCCTTTATGGGGGAGCGTAAGGTAACCGTTCGCGGAGATGTACAGCGCCCAGGCGTGTATCAGTACAGCGAAGGAATGCATCTCAGCGATCTGCTGCTGAAGGCCGGTGGGCCGCTTCCCGATGCTGCCTTGGTGGTGGATGAGCGCCAAAATGGAGATGGAAGTAAGCGCTACTACTACGCCACCATAGATGAGCTGCAGGCGGGAGATGGTCAGAAGAACATTGCGGTGCACGATAACGATGTCGTCGCCGTCTACACCGAGGCGCAGGCGCAATATATGCCGGCACATAAGGTGGTGATCTTGGGACTGGTGAACGCTCCCGGTCAGTACGATAGAGGCGAGGATATGCATCTCAGCGATCTACTACGCCTCGCCGGCGGGTTGCTGCCAAACGCCAGCAATCAGATTGTGATAGCCCATGCACGCCAATTCGTAAGCGGCAACGAAAGTCCTACGCAAACCGTGATGGTCACACGAGGCCCTCACGGCGAGTGCGTGCCCGATCAAGACCCCCTGTTGCGCGATGGGGATGTGGTAACCGTGCCTGGAGTGGGGCACTATCAGGAAAAGCCGATGGTGGCCTATATTCAAGGGCAGGTAGAACATCCGGGCCCCTACATTATCACCAAGACGACCCGTATCAGCGATCTCGTTCGCATGGCCGGTGGGCTAACCAAAGAGGCGTTTCCTGAAGGTGCCCAGTTCAACAGAAACCCGGATGAAATGGCCTCGCCGGAGCAGAAACAACTTGCTCGCGTCATTAGCGACCTTGCTGACCTCTATAACCAAAGTGACTATAAACGACAGCTAGCGCTTTCCGATTTGGAGCGCATTAAGGCTGCCGGCAATGCGGCCACAAGCAGCGTGCCACTCACCACCAATGGGCAGGCAGCCGGCAGCTCTGCGGCAGCCACGTTGGCTTTGGAGCTTTCCAAGCGCGATCTGGTTTCGCCACCGCGCGTGCTTGGCCCAACCGACCTGCAGCCCAACGGCAACATCGCTATTAACCTGCCGGAAGCGCTGAAACATCCGGGTGGGCCGGATGATCTGCTTTTGGCAGATGGCGATCAACTCACCATTCCAACCGTGCCAACAACGGTACAGGTGATCGGCGCTGTTGTTCAACCGCGAGGGGTGATCTATCGTAAAGGTGAGGGAATTTCTTACTACGTCAATCAAGCAGGCGGTTATGCTCCGGATGCGGCTTTAGACCATATCGTGGTGATTCATGCAGGGGGTGGCCTCACTCCAGGCTATAAGGTGCGCTCTTTGGAGCCGGGAGATCTGATCTTTGTTCCTACGAAGGTCCTTGCCGCCAAGCTTTCAGGGGGAGGAAACAACATTGAGGACTTCTTCCGCGCCCTTACCACCAGCGCCATCATTTTCCGCATCGCTACGGGGCTGGTGGGCTTGTAAGGTGTCTCGCCGTTCCGTCTGCTAAAAACGTATGGCTAGGCTCCAGTTTGGAGGCGAAGATACCGAAGAATCTCTTGACAAGAGGCGGGCTGTCGTGCCAAAATAGTAGAGGCTTTTCGGAAAGGCTTCCTATTCCCCGCTAGCTCAATCGGCAGAGCATTCGGCTGTTAACCGAAGGGTTGATGGTTCGAGTCCATCGCGGGGAGTTAAAAAGGTGACAGGGTAGAACTTCGGTCGAAGTTCTACCTTTTTGCTTTTTAGAGCAGAGGCAGAGGCTGGGGGATGATAGGTAGAGGGTGAACAAACTTACTGTCATGAAACCGGCCGGGCATAAAGCCAAACGGGATTTGAGATGGGCACAGGGCGATATGGACTATTTTGTTGTCACTTTTTATCTTTTTGGATGTCAAAGCAGTTGGAACTACTACTCTCTCTACGTTAACTTAAGGCTTTATTGTTCGTTCTTTCATTAAAGCATTAAAGACAGAAAAGTGTGGAAAGGAGTTCTGTATGCTGTCTCCTCAAGGAAGACGAAGCTTATGGCTTTTGCTTATTTCTGGCCTTATCCTCTACGGAGACATGAAGACTATCCCCTACAGTCTATCCTCTACAGTTGCGCAAAATCCCTCTCTGATCCCACCGGTATTGCCGCCTGTGCTCTTTGCTGATAGGGGTGACCAAAAGGCTTACCTTTGTTGGAACCCATGTCCAGAGGCTGCCTTCGGCAAAGTAAGAGGATACCGAGTTTTCCAAAAAAGAGGCAAGGACTGGGTAGCTATTGCCACTGTTGGTCCTAATCGGACTGAATGGACAGCAACCGGTTTAGATAACGGAAAAACCTATACTTTTGCCGTGGCGGCCCTGCTGCACGATGGAGCCGAAACGGAGCGTTCCTGCTCTGTAGATGTAAAGCCAACCACCCTTAAACCTCCTACACTACAAACCGAGCCGGTCTCGTTATCGTTCGGCCCTTACCGTGAGTCGATTTCACATGGAGTTGTTGTTCACTGGGCTGATGGGCAGAGCATTGTTTTCGACGAAGATATTGCCCGTTGGCGCGATTGGCAGGTTGCCGATGGGCAGCACCTGCTCTATCCTATCCCTTACGGTAACGGCATTGATATGGTAAAGATGGACGCCCAGGGCTTTCCCACTATGCCACAAAAAACCAAGGACCATCCATGGCTCGGTGATGCTTATACAGTAGACTACACCTCGCCCACGCGCGAGCTAGGAGACCGCACGTTTCGGGGGTTGGTCAGCTACCATATAGACGGGGAAAGGGTGACCTTTGAGAGTTGGTTGCCCATAGAGGATACAGGTTGGACACGCTGGACAGCTATTCGGGTCTGGCAAACCTTTTGGCCTGTGCAGAAGAAAATAGGGGGAACCCTTTATGTTGGACTGGCTCGCAAAATAGAGGTGTTCGTGCCCTCTTATTTTAAGTGGGGGTATCAGATATGTCTGAACGATGGCTTTGGTCCAGAGGGGGTTCGCAAAAACGTGAGCCTTTACTATGCCCATTTTCATTCGGCGGGAATTGTAGACTTTTCACCCTCTTGGGATATTACCCAACCGATGCTAGCCGGAACACCTCGGCGTGGTGGCGGCTATCATGCGGATCTAGGCTGTCTGCAGGCCGTGCCTATGGGCTTTCTCGACTGGGGTAATGGGAATCTGATTTTTGCAGTGCGGCAGCTCTATCACTGCGCCCACATCCAATTTGCAAGTTACCCAGAAGAAGGCCATGATGGAGTTTGGCCCAACCTTGCCTTCGATTGCGGCGAGGCGGGGCGTCGGTTTGTGGTAGATACGGTCTACTATCTTTATAGCAGTCCGAAAATAAGCCGGGATTTTCCACCGGTACCGCAACGTTATACGGATGCACAACTCCATTTTCTATGGCGTAATGCTGAGACTTTTGGCTTTAAGCCTGCCTTCCTAACCGCTTCCGTCTACACAGGAACACTCGATGGTCAACGATTAGCCAAGGTTGGACTACTTCCTTTCGCTCGGGAGTTGGCCAAAGCGTGGCACCGTAACTCGATAGACGCTTTCGCATTTTGGCACGATTTTTGGCTTAGCCAACCCTACTCAGTCTCTTCCAAGTACTTGCGCGATCCCAACTATGGAGCGAATAGGGAAATAGCCACCCTGTGTAAACAGCTCAAAGAAGATGGCATTCAACCTGTGTTTTGGATGAGAGGGGAACTGCTGACTATGAGCTTGCCTTTAGCGCTTTCGGATCGCTTCTGGGGAGGAGATCCGCGTGCAGAGGAGTATCAACAGTTTCCCTGTGGAGCACCCTATTTGGAGCAGTTAGGTGCTAAACGAGTTCGTGAGCACGCCATGGAATGGATACGGCGTAACAAGGATGGGGAATGGCCTAAAGATACCCCCTACGGATGGGTACCTATGAGCATGGCAAGTGGTTGGTTCGATGACCAGCTCTATCCTACGCTTCGCATGGGCCGTCTGTTAGGGTTTGAGGGGATTTTGGTAGATGGTGGATTCGGTGGGTTAGAAGGAGTTGACTATACGCCTCTTATTGAGGGTAAAACGAAAGAAGCTCTTCCCTGCCAACCCTATTGGTGGCGTTTCTATCGTACAGCCGCTTGGCTGGGTTATCGTCTTTGGGGAGAGTGTACAACGTCCTGGCTGGGAGGATTTGTGGCCGGAGCTGGCATTCAGCACGACATGCCCGATCTATGGTGGCTTTCCGTAGGCAATAGCTACGATCGCCCCAGTTTTGTAGACGAACCAGCTTTTGAACATCGTGCCTTTGAACTAGCGGAAATGAGCCCTGGTGGTACGCTGGACAGGATAGGAGAGGATTTTCTAGTGGCGCTTAGTGAGCATCGGCTCCCTAATTGGAAAGACCTACCCACCCCGTTCCGTCGGGAATTAGCTACCGCTATGGGGTTCCTCAGAAAGTATGGCCCTCCAAAACGAATCGTCTTTGTGAACCTCCGCCCTGGTGAAATCAAAAAGTGTACGACACCATCAAATTGGTTTACCGGTTCGCACAATACATCCTTTACCTATCGAGGTTGGCAATGGGACGGTGTAGAGTGGGTTACTCAAGATGGTCGCCATATTGCCTATCCTAGTACGCCCTAAGGAAAGGAGGATAGAGTTGCAGCGTCGGGAGTTTTTAGGTCGGATGGGCCAATGTTTGATCGGTGCTTATGTGGAAGTCCATAATAAATCTGCGGAAACACGAAAATCCGTGCAACCTGTGCAATTTGTCTCTTGGGGTGGTATTGGCAGTCCCAATCGTGTAAAAGGTGCGGCTTCGCTCGGTATAGATACCCATCGACTTCCGCTAAGTCCATGGCCTAATGCACAGGGCGAGTACGATTTTCAAGCAGCCGCTATCTATCTACCCTTGCTGAAGCGCTTCGGCCTCAAGACTGTTGTGTCGATCTTCAGCCACGGTGTGCCGGATTGGTTTTGGCAAAAGTATCCTGATACGAAGCCAAAAAACGCTCAGGGAGAACATGGTACCTGGGCCGGTTCCATCTGGAGCCCACAAGTCCATGTAGAGGTTCTAAAAGGCATTCAAGAGATTATTGCCTATTTGAGTAGGCACGAACTACTCCATCTGGTGGATGGTGTGGAAGTAGGGGTGGGAATGGAAGGGCAGTTATCCTATCTGTGGGGTTCGTTTTGGGCATTCGACCCCTACGCTCTCATGGCCTACCGTTATTTTCTTCGGGGTCGCTTTCCCTCTATAAAGTACCTCAACACGATGTGGGGAACCCGCTATGTAGAGTTTGCCGATATTTTGCCCCCATTACGCTATGAGCAAACGGCAGCGTGCCGCACGTTTTTAGATTTTTATCGGCAGAGCATTCTGGAAACAGCGGAAGCATGGAGTGGCGCCGTTGCGACGAGGTTCCAGCCAAAAAGTTGGGTATGGCTCTCCCATTTTATTGCTCCTGACCAGCGGCCCTATGCTGCAAGGTATCCGGAATACTATCTATGCCATCTGCACCGACTTGGGCGTGCCGATGTGGCTATTGTGTCGGTGGTTCCCGGATGGCAAACCCGGCAGGAAGTAGATGGCTTACGCAGACTTGGGCTGCGTACAATCGGTGAGTGGGATATCACTCCGACCCCAAACCGACAGTTGCAACAGGCCCAACTTGCATGGGACTTAGGATGCGATGGCCTCTTCGTCGGTGTGCTTGAGAACTTAATGGATGAACAAGGCCACCTAAATGAGGTAGGCAGTACGACACAACGTATTATTGAACAATGGAGAAGTGGTAAGAGGCCTGTTTGACTTTTAGCCGTACCGTCGGAGGAACTAACGGTCAGCGAGTAAATAGAAAAGAAGAAGAAATCTCCCGTGAGTTGGGAATGTTGTAAGCGCTGCGCGCCCAGCATGCGACGGCTTTGCCCTAGCGGCAGAGCCTGCGAACTAGCATGATGTGCACAAAAAGCCTCTTGCCTTTCATTTCTCTTGCGCACAATTTTGTGGCAGAAGAAGGTTTGAATTGTCCAGGCAGTGCAGCTAACGGGGTTAAATAGAATCGGCTGTTTGAGTGGTACGTTCGAGTACCTCTTTCTGTTAGCTGTTAGGGGTGGAGAGTAGTCTAATTTGGGTGATGAGTTTCACATGGGGAGGATGCCCCGTTTTGTTTGCGGTGCCATCTATGTTACATTAAAAGAAGAGAGGAGGAAACCACACTTCCCCCGCGCGCCTTAGGTCAGCGGGTTTCATGCGTACAATCTTATTATGAAAATATTAGGACTGGATGTTGGAGAAAAAACGATAGGGGTTGCTATAAGCGATGAGGAGGGGCGTTGGGCCTTTCCGCTGAAAACTATTATTCGCCAGGAGGGGTGGCGACGCGATATGGCAGCCCTTCGTGAGTTGATAGCGGCGGAGAAGATCGGGCGGATTGTGGTGGGAATGCCCCTGCAGTTAGACGGACAAAAAGGCGTTCAAGCTCAGAAAGTAGAGGCGTTTATTGCCATTTTGCGTAGAAATGTGCGTATTCCCATAGAGGTTCTTGATGAACGTCTAACCACAGTGGAGGCGGAGAAGGCTCTGCGTGCTTTGGAGACAGACCCGATGCGCCGAAAAGAGGTAATAGATGCGAACGCAGCCAGTTTGATTTTGCAGACCTATTTAGACCGTCGGCAGAATAAGCAAAACGAGCCGTTCAAACCGGAATCGCCGAGATAAGAGGTGTGCAGCGAGCCGACCGTGCAGGAAATGTCGTACTTACGCAGATTTGGTTGAAACCATACGCCCGTTGGGTGCTTCCTTCGCTCTCTCGCTCGTCGAATCGTGTACAATAATAAAAGAGTCTCTGTGGGCTTAGAGCATTTTGCTTATAGGCAAGTGACGAGCGCATTATGATGGGTGTTTGAATGGCACTATCTGGCAAGCATAAAGGGCGGATGCAGAAAGAGGGTGGGTGTTCGAGGGGAGCCGCAGAAGAGCCGCTGGATGCGAGTATGGAGATAGGAGAACGAAAAGGGATTTTACGATTTTGTCCTCATCGTTATGTGCGTTCCGTTCTCGATGTCGCCCCTCAAGAGCTATGGGAGCGCGGGTTCAGAGGGGTTATTTTGGACTTAGATAACACGTTGGTGCGGTGGCAAAAAGAGGAGATCGAGGCCGAGTTGGCGAATTGGATTGAAAGTCTAAAGCAACTAGGTATTCGCATCTGTCTGCTCTCCAACTCCCTGCGCACGGGGCGGTCGCAGCGCATTGCCCGCCGTTTTGGCATTGAGGCTGTGGGGTGGGCAAGGAAGCCTTCGCGGAGCGGGTTCCGACGCGCTTTAGAGGCGCTTGGCACCTCGCCTGCGGAGACGGTGATCATAGGCGACCAGATGTTTACAGACATTTTCGGTGGCAATCGCATGGGGTTATACACCATTATGGTGCAGCCGTTGCATCCGCATGAGTTTCTCTACACACGTTTGGTAAGTCGTCCACCGGAGCGGCTGCTTCTATGGTACTTTCGGCGTAGAGGGCATTTAAAGGAGGCGCGACTTTAGGGATTCATGCATGAGATAAGCGGAAAAACGCGGGTGGTAGGGGTGTTCGGTTGGCCGATAGAACACAGTTTGTCTCCGGCCATGCACAATGCCGCCTTTGCCGCTTTGGGGCTTTCGTGGGTCTATGTGCCATTCCCGGTGCCTCCGGATGGGCTACAAAAGGCACTTGCGGCGCTACCCGCCTTAGGGATCGTAGGGGTAAACCTAACGATTCCCCATAAAGAGCGGGCTATAGAATATATGCACGAACTCACCCCCATAGCGGAGGCGATTGGTGCTATTAACACGGTGCACTGTCTGCCGGAGGGGCTTTTGGGAGATAACACCGACGGGGAGGGGTTTTTTCGCCCTTTGCAGGAGCGCCACTATGATGTGGGTGGAAAAGCCGCGCTTCTCGTGGGAGCTGGGGGAGCGGCACGGGCAGTGGCCTACACGTTAGTTCAGAAAGGCATTAAGAAATTGACAATCGCAAACCGCACACCGGAGCGTGCCGAACAGCTTGCGGAATGGGTACATGCACGCTGTCCCTTGAGTTGTGAGGTAGAGGCCATAAGCTTAGACTGCCGGTCGCGTCTGCGCGCAGTGATGAAAGAGGCCCAGCTTCTGGTAAACTCAACGAGTGTGGGGATGTATCCTCATCACGAGGCCGAGCCGCCGATCCCGCCGGAGTGGCTTCAAGCGAATTGTTTAGTGTATGATCTCGTCTATAATCCTATGGAGACACGCCTTTTGCAGGCAGCGCGGGCGCGCGGTTGCGCAACCATAGACGGCGTGCAGATGTTGGTATGGCAAGGCGCTGCGGCTTTTGAAAGATGGGTAGGGCAAAGCCCACCGGTGGCAACGATGGAAGCGGCCGTAAGAGGTAAACTACAGGGAGCCTAGAGGCGTAGCCGAAAATAGAACAGATGCTCCTGGTGGTAGGGAACAAAAAAGACTACAAAAGTGTTCTATATAGTTAGCAAGGTCTGCGTGTCTTTTCGGCCAGTGTTGGCAAAAATGCGTGGTAGCGGAGACGGTTATCCGAAAGCACTCATTATTCGTTCATTAGTAGACCGTTTCTGCCGAAGGGTGCCTTCGGGCAGCACAAAAAAAGTGCTTGCACTCACAGAAAGCTTGTGATATAATCGGCGCAGCGTTTGACATCAGTAAACGCAAGCGCAGTTCTGTGGTGGCTGCGTTCGTCGCAGCGATAGGAAGATAGATAGAAACCAACACGAACTCGCATAGGGTGGAGATAACTACCATGGTAATGGCACGCAAAAGTATGGGCGACTATATGCTGGAGAAGGGCTATGCCACCCAGAGCCAAATAGAAGAGGCTCGTAAAATCCAGCAGACAACAAAGCAAGACCTTGCGCGCATTCTCATCGAGATGGGCATTAATCCCGTACACGTCTACGAGGCAAAAGCCCAGGAGATGGGAGTCGCTTTCGTTAACCTCACCACCTACAAACCGGATCCGAGCGCAATTAACGTGGTGCCCGACCATGTGGCCAAGGCCCACAATGTGCTGCCGGTGAAAAAAGATGGCCAGGTGCTCTATGTGGCTATGGGCGACGTGAATAACCTCGAAGTGCAAGACACACTGCGTATGGTCTCACGGTGCCAGATACGGCCGGTTCTCGCCGTGCCCGACCAGATAGAGCAGGCGCTTACCACCTATTATGGAGGAGGCGTGTCGGCCAATGCCAACTCGGACGGCGCCAAGCCGAGCACAGAGCTGGTCGACTCGGATGCGCGTTCCGCCATGGCGCAAGCAATGGCCGAATATGGCGCCCGTGGCGAGGCCGCTAAAGAGGTGGATGAGGAATCGGACTTGCGTGAGCTGGTGGATCAAGCACCCATTGTTCGCCTGGCGGCCACCATCTTGCAACAGGCCATTAAAGAGCGTGCCTCCGATATTCATATCGAGCCGGATCGCCGTGGAATTCGCGTGCGTTACCGCATTGATGGCGTGCTCCATGAGATCATGCAGATGCCCGCCTATCTCAAGCTCCCTCTCGTGGCCCGCTACAAAATCCTGGCCGAAATGAACATCGCCGAACGCCGCGTGCCGCAGGATGGTCGTATTGCCACACGCTATCAGGGCAAAGAGTACGACCTGCGCGTCTCCTGCTTGCCCAACCTGCACGGTGAGAAGATCGTCATGCGCATCCTCGACAAAAACAGCGTGATGATCGGTCTAAACAAACTCGGTTTTTTGCCGGAGGTGCAGGCGCAGCTCGAGGAGCTTGCCTCGCAGCCGAACGGTATGATCCTCTCCACCGGCCCTACCGGACATGGGAAAACCACTACCCAGTACTCCCTGCTGAACAAATTGAACACAGTGGAGAAGAACATCCTAACGATTGAAGACCCAGTAGAGTACGTGCTTAGCGGCGTTACGCAGGTGCAGGTCAACCGAAAGGCCGGGCTTACATTTGCCACAGCCCTGCGCGCCTTCCTCCGCCAAGACCCCGACATCATCATGGTAGGAGAGATGCGCGACCTCGAAACCGCAGAGATCGCCATTGAGGCTGCTCTTACCGGTCACCTCGTTCTCTCCACGCTGCACACCAACGATGCGCCGTCGGCCACCATCCGCCTTATTGACATGGGCGTGGAACCCTTCCTTATCTCGGCAACGGTGATAGGGGTTCTGGCACAGCGCCTCGCACGGCGCATCTGCAATGAGTGCAAAGAGTTCTATGAGGCGCCGGCCTCCGACCTGAGGAAGTTTGGCTTTAAGGTGGAAGACCCGGCCCAAACCGTGCAGTTGGCGCGTGGGCGTGGATGTGAGGCCTGCCGCCACACCGGCTATCGAGGGCGTATCGGCATTTACGAGTTGATGCGTCTCAATGCCGAGATCGCCGAAATGATCGTGCGCCGCGCCCCTTTGGCCGACCTGAAGGAGGCTGCAAAGGCCAACGGCATGATGGAGTTGCGTGAGGATGGGTTGGCGAAGGTGCTCCAGGGTATTACCACTCCTGAAGAGGTGATGCGTACGGTCTTCACGGCAGGCTATTGAGCCTTCTTGAAGATTTGGTGCGTATACTATTTAGAGAGCGCGCTATGCTTGCTGCGCTCTCTGAAAAAGCACTCTTTTGAATTCTGAAAGGGTTTTACGGAAGTGTCAAATTTGAATCCGCCTAATCGTCCACCCCAACAAGGGACACCACCGGTGGCCAATCCACTGATGGGCACTCCGACAACCGGAGGAACGCCCCCGCCACCGGTAAGCCCTCCGCCTCAGGCGGTGCAGGTAACAAGCGCACGCCCCGCACCGCTCGATGACGCACACATAGATGACCTCCTGCGCATCGTTGTAGAGAAGGGAGCCTCCGACCTGCATCTGGCCGTGGGCATCCCGCCTGTCGTGCGCATAGATGGCGCTCTACAGCCGCTGCCGTTCGAAAAAGTAACCCCGCGCGACTCGCAGCGCCTCGTCTACGAAATCCTCACCGACGAGCAGATACAGCGCTTTGAGACCGACCTCGAGCTCGACTTTTCGTATCAGATGGCGCGGTCGGCTCGTTTCCGCGTAAACGTGTTTCGAGATAAGGGGAATGTGGCGAGCGCCTTCCGCCAAATTCCGCAAAAAATTCCTACCATCGAACAGCTCGGACTTCCGTCCGTGCTTATCGAGCTAACGCGCCTACCACGCGGGTTGGTGCTGGTAACAGGGCCTACCGGTTCCGGTAAATCCACCACCCTTGCGGCCATGATTGACCGCATCAACTCGGAGCAGAGCCGCCATATCATCACTATCGAGGACCCCATCGAGTACCTTCATACGCATAAGTTCAGCATCATAAACCAGCGCGAGGTGGGGCAGGATACGCGCCAGTTCAGCAAGGCTCTGCGTGCCGCTCTGCGCGAAGACCCCGATGTAATCCTCGTTGGAGAGATGCGTGACCTAGAAACCATGCAGATGGCGGTCTCCGCCGCCGAAACGGGGCACCTGGTGTTTGCAACCCTCCACACGAACTCTGCGGCAACCTCGGTGGAACGTATCGTCGACTCGTTCCCGCCAGGCCAGCAGGAGCAGGTGCGTCTGCAGCTCTCTAACAACCTTCAGGCCATTCTCTGCCAGCAGCTGCTTCCGCGGGCCGGCCAGCCCGGTCGCGTGTGCGCCATGGAGATCATGCGGGCCAGCCCGGCCATTCGCAATCTCATCCGTGAAAACAAGGCCCACCAGATCACCTCGATGATCCAGACCAGTGGAAGCCTTGGTATGCAGACGATGGATCAAGCTTTGCGCGACCTCTATCTACGCGGCCTGATTACGCTGGAAGAGGCCATGTCGCGCGCGATGAACCCAACCGAACTCGAAAAGATGATCCGTACCGTCACCATGCCGCAAGGGGGACAACCCGGCGGCCAGGGCGGTATGAACCGACACTAGGAGGCTGCTCATGCCTATCTTTCAGTACACCGTAAGCGACGCCACGGGTAACGTGCGCACGGGGACGTCGGAAGCCGAAAGCGAAGAGATACTTACTCGACGCCTACAAGAGCAGGGCTTTCGCGTCACCACCATAAAGAAAACCGGTAAAGCACGAGGGACGACCTCCGGCACCGGCTTCGGCCGGGTAAAACTGCGCGATGTTGCCATCTTCTGTCGCCAGTTCTCTACCATGATTGACGCGGGCGTCTCGCTGGTGCGTACGCTCGATGTGTTGGGAGAGCAGACCCAAAACCCCAAGCTCCGTCGCATCATTAAAGAGATTCAGGTGGAGGTGGAGGGCGGTTCCACGCTCTCAAAGGCCATGTCGAGGTACCCCGCCGTGTTCAATAACCTCTTCATCGGGCTTATCCGAGCCGGAGAGGTCGGCGGTGTCCTTGAGGAGTCACTTCAACGCCTTGCCCACTTCCTCGAAAAGGATATGGAGCTGCGGCGCAAGGTGAAATCGGCTCTTACCTACCCCACCATCGTGGTGATCGTGGCGGTGCTCATTGTGTTGGGCTTAACCACCTTCATCGTGCCGAAATTCATAGACCTGTTTAAAGACCTGGGCGTGAAAGAGCTGCCCTGGATGACACAGGTGCTGGTGGACTTCAGCAACTTCCTGAAGAGCGAATGGTACATCGGGCTGCTTATCATCTTCCTCGTGTGGTTTTCCATCAAGATGCTAGGCCGTACCCGCCCGGGCCGAAGGTTTATTGACCGCTTCAAAATCTCCTGGATACCCGTCTTCAGCAAGCTGATCCACAAAGTCACTTTGGCACGGTTTGCCCGCACGCTTTCAACGCTGCTCTCCGCCGGTGTGCCCATTCTGCAGGCGATGGAGACGGTGGCCGGAGCGGTGGGCAACGTTATTGTAAGCGACGCCATTATGGCGGCACGTGCCCGCATTCGTGAGGGCGAGCGCATTAAAGACCCTCTAGAGAAGAGCCGGCTCTTCCCACCGATGGTCGTCCATATGATCTCCATCGGGGAGGAATCGGGTTCGCTCGATCACATGCTTACGAAGGTGGCCGATTTCTACGAGGGCGAAGTGGATGCTCAGCTCCAGTCGCTCACAGCGGCCATCGAGCCGATAATGATCGTGTTCCTAGGGTTCTGCGTAGGTTTCATCGTTATCGCGCTCTTCATGCCGCTGATTCAGGTGGTATCCAACCTGAGCGGTGGCGGCGGCGGAGATTAAACCATCCCAACCGCCTTGCTCGCACTCTGTTTGAACCAACCAGGCTCCCCCAAGGGGAGCCTGGTTGCAGCCAACTGTTGAAGTAGAAGCACGCTCATGATTCTTGTGCCCCTCTGGTTTCTAGGAGCTGTGGCCTTTCTTTTTGGCGTCACGATAGGCAGTTTCCTTAACGCGGTTATCTATCGGCTTCCAAAAGGGCTGTCGCTTTTAGAACCTCGGTTTTCCATATGCCCGAGTTGTGGGCATCGCTTAAACGCCATAGACCTCGTGCCGCTGCTAAGCTTTTTGCTGCTGCGTGGCCGATGTCGCTACTGTGGAAAACACATCGCCTGGCGCTATTTCGGGGTGGAGCTGCTGACCGGTGTTCTCTTCGTCCTCATCGTGCTGCGCTTTGTGGAGGCGGGGACGCTTTTCTGCCTCGCCTTACTGGCGTATACGGCCGTGCTGATACCGGTTTTTTTTATAGACCTGGAAACCTTCACCATACCGGATACACTGAACATCCTTCTGTTCTGTATTCCGGTGGGGCTAGAGCTTATCGAGTGGGGACGACATACTCCCATCCATCCGTTTGTGAGGGGATGGCTGCCGGTTTCGGTGTGGGGCGCCGTTATCGGGGCGCTTATCTTCGGAATCATTCGCATTTTGGGCTGGCTGTGGAAAGGCATCGAGGCCATGGGATTGGGAGATGTGCTGTTAGGGCGCGGAATGGGCGCCATGCTGGCCTTGCAGGTGGCACGAGGCGAGAACCCGCTGCGTCTGCTGCCGGTGTGGGTGGTGCTGTCGAGCCTATCTGGCCTCATCGTCGGGCCTGTTTTAATCTATCTTCGGAGGCGCCGATCCCCAACTCCCCCCATAGAGTCCGCTCCGGTAGAGGGAGAACAAGAGGGCGAACTTGTAGGCCCGGCAGAGTATCTGCTGCACGAGATTTGGGCTGTGGTTTGGTGCTTGCTTCTAGGGGATCTCTGGGCGTATCTGCGCGACCTCTGGAAACGGTGGAGAGGGGAGAAAGTTCAGTATGAACACCTCGCAACCGGCGATTGGGTGCCTGCACCAACCGCCATTCCTTTCGGGCCTTTCCTGGTGATCGGCTTCTTTTTAGCGCTTTTTTGGGGCAATGCGCTCACCGATGCCTATCTCGCTTACGCATTCCCTCGGTGAGGAACCAAAAAAAGACAAATGTCGTCAAACTTCAACAGAGGCGTGCTATACTTCTGTAGAGGGAGTTTTTAGAGGAGCTTCGTGCCATGTTCGTGCCGTCTGTGCGCAAAAGTCGTTCGGCCTTCACGCTGATCGAGATGCTTGTAGTTATAGCGATTATCGCTATACTTGCTGCCATTCTGTTTCCTGTTATCAGCAGGGCCAGAGAGCAGGCTCGCGAGTCGACCTGCATGTCCAACCTGCACGATATCTATGTAGCCCTCAAGCTTTATGAAACGGACAATCACTCCTATCCACCGGTATTATGGCAGTTTGCCGGTATATCCGGCTATAAACCTCTATTTGGCGCCAAGCTCCTCAACAGTGACGCCACTTTCTCCTGTCCCGACAACCCCACCAACAACCAAACCCTTACCGTGAACCAAGTGGTCTATCCTGCAACGGCCAGCTCGACACTGGCGAACCAGCCGGTTGTCTACACGCCGCTTATGCAACACAACGCCGGCAACGCCGTGACTCTGCCGGTGGGGCAGAACGCCTCCTACTATCCGTTCGATTCCTACGATATCGGCCCGCAGTTGGATAGTAACGGCAACCCGGTGCGCAACGCCGGCGGCTACGTTTACGAACTGCACTACAGTTTGGACTGGACAGGTGCATCGGGGCCTGGGGATGCCCCAAATCAGCTCAAGTATGCCGAGACGGCAAACCCATCCCAAACCGTTGTTACCTGGTGTACCTATCATGCTGCGGTCAATGGCGCCGATAAAACGCTTATTATCCTGCTGAACGGTACGGCCAAGGCGGTGGATGCAAAAACTTTTGCTCAAAAAGGGCCGCTCAAATTCGCTCAGTAACTACGTCATTATCATGGTGAGTCCGATAGAAACTACAAAAAAGCTGCTATGAAGCGTTCCAGAGCACATAGGCAGCTGAATGGGGGATGAAAATGCCTGCAAAGTCGCACACAACTGCATCACGTGCTTTTACCTTAGTGGAACTTCTTACCGTTATCGCGATCATTGCCGTATTGGCGGCCATTCTGTTTCCGGTATTTGCGGCTGCACGAGAGCAGGCACGTCAAGCGACCACAATGGGCAACATGCACGACGTGTATGAGGCCGTTCGGCTCTATCATGAGGATGAGGGCACCTATCCGCCGGCTTTGTTTGGGTATGCCGAGACGGCGCTGACGAACGTTCAGCCGGGAATGCCGACAGGGGAACCTGCGCTGCCCGGTGACCCCATTGTGCCGATGGGGCAGGCGACCGAGTATTTTCAGGCCACGGGTGTAGGCGCCTACCTTTATCCCAACAAGTTGAAAGACCTGAACGCCTTCTTCTGCCCCGATAACCCGGCAACCAATCAAACGCAAGTGACGATCGCCTACTGGCCACTCACCTTAACAAATGGCCAACTGGTTCCGGTTACCTGGGTGCAGGGGAATAACAACACCAACCCACCGCCTGCCTGCCCTAACTATTCCGACCCAGATCTGCCGACACGGCAACCGAACGGGCCTAACCCTGGTGCCACCTATGTGGGGCAACCAAAACTGTTTTACGTGATGGATAGTATGGATATTGGCCCTCTGCTTGACAGTAACGGTAACTGGATACACGATGCCAACGGAAACCCGCTCTATGAGTATCACTATGCAGTAGACTGGACCCATCAGCTCTATAACCAGAAAAACGGCTGCGATACCACTGCTCAGGTTTCGGTATACGGTTTACCCTCCAACCCGCCGGTGGTGTTGAGCAATCAGTTAAAATACAAAAACCCTTCGCCGGAGACCACCGTCATCACATGGAACACCTATCATGCTGGCGTGGCGCATTCCGGCAACGTGATCGTGCTGTTGCTTTCCGGTACGGCACGAAAGATAAGCTTACAGCAGGCACAACAGCAGCTCCCTCTCAACTACCACTAAACTGTTTTTGAGGCTCGCCACGCTGCTTTGAATTTGTGTTAGGGGCGACCCATCGGGTCGCCCTTCCCTCTGGTAGGCATGAGGGCAGACAATCTCACGGTTCTAGAGCAAGTTCGCAGAATGAGCTTGTCTAGCTCGCCCCCTATCCCATCCTTTTCGTCTTGCAGACGGCGAAGCAGCAGCCAGAGAGATGGACGAGTAAGGCAATAGCATAGGCCGCTGAGGCGAGGGTAGGCCCTCTCCCCAATTGGGGGGCTGCAGAGACTGCCAATGCTGCGGCTCAAGAGGCCATTCAGCAAGCAAGTCTACTCTGTGCGCCTCCTATCCCGGCCTTTCCGTCTTGCAGACAGCGATGCAGCGGCCAGAGAGATAGACGAGTAAGGCAATAGCATAGGCCGCTGAGGGAAAAGGCGCATTGCGTAGCACCGTCGGCCTTGAGGGGGTGGGGACTTTGAGGGGCAGGGCGTCGGCCTTGAGCGCAGCACCGTCGGCTTTGAAGTACCGGTGAGATAGACACCTGTCATTTCGAGCCGAAGGCGAGAAATCTTAAGTTTTAATTCCCACAAGCTCCGAGGGGAAGGGTGAGGGGTTGCAGAAACTGTCAATCTCACGGTTCTAGAGGTGGTTTGTAAAACAAGCCTATCTTGTTCGCCTCCTATCCCGTCCTTTCCCCCGATTCGGGAGAAAGGGGGCGGTAATGGTTGGTTTCCGAAGGAAAGGTTATCACAGGAAACCGCTAGTAAGCTTACTGGTCTCCCCTCTCCCCAATGGGGGGAGGGGGAGGGCGTCGGCCTTGAGGTTACTCCTTAAGGAAGGGAAACAGGCCGCAAAGGCGCCGTCCGCGAGGATGCTCACCGCCTAGGTGCCCCTTTTCCTAAGAGGAGGAGTAGGGGCGAGGGCTAGAAAACGTGCTGTCGCGGAAAATCGGAGAGAAGCGGCAACATATGGAACAATTTTTTCGGTGTGGTAGTCTCAAAAGAAGGAAAATCGGGAGTCTAGGCAGAACTGTGCTAGCGCCGCCGTACCTACGCCCGGGAGAAGGCAAATTGACTATGAGACCGTCTTATTCCTGCAAAGAACCAACTCTGAAGTGGCCTGTGCCGTGGTCTCCTCTAAACACTCCAAGGGAGGCTTGCTCGCACAGACGCGGCTTTTCGCTTATCGAAACTCTGGTGGCGATGGTTATTTTGGCCATCGGCATTCTCTCGCTGGTCAGCCTTTTCCCCGGTGGTTTCGTGGTGCTGCAGCGCACCAGCGAAATGTCTACAGCGCAAATTCTGGCCAATGAGCAGCTCTCCGACCTGCGCCACATGGAAGGTCCTCCCATCGCCGTGCTCTCTGCGCTTCCAAAGGCCGATGGAACCATCCAGATTCTCAACGGCACGAACCCGGATGACCTCAGCCCGGCGACGGCGCAAGAGTTAACAGCCCTGCAGGCGCAGTACAACTTTACCTTACCCACCGGCTTTCTGCCCTACTTCTTCTCCGATGTTAACCGCATTCGCTATATTCAAGGGGAATCGTTTACCATCCCCGTGGAGGCCACAGGGGTAGGAGGATCCATCCATATTTTGCAGTATGGCCCGGTCTATAACGTGTTTCATACCGATAGCAACGGGAACCCCGTGGATAGTCTCAATGTCTATGGCCCTCCTATGACTCGGACCGTGGAGGACTCGCAACCCAATATCAACAACCCAAATCCTATCCCCGTGCTCAACTCGCCTAACGAGTACGCCATAGACTACACGCACAATCAGATCGCTTTCTATCCACGCCCGGCGCCTACTCCCACCGAAAATCGGCCCAATTTCCGCCTCTTTCTGATGCGCTATCAAACCTACCAAACGGATACGAACGGCTATCCGATTCCTAGCTCTTATCAAACCCAAACGGTTACCATTACGGTACCCGATATTCCCGCAGGTCAACCGCTGGTACCGATTTGGCAGCCGATCTTCCCAAACACGTCGCCACAGCCCAATATCGTTCCCTACAGCGATCAGGTAAGCCGTCAGTTTCGGCTTGTCTCCATGACGCCGGGGCCGAACCCGCCATTCACCGATGATCCTTATGAATATGCTTGGCTTAGCCCCCAAGAGCCGAACAATGCAAACCGAGGCGTGCTTATCTTTAATCCGCTGGGCCATGTCTCCTCCCCGACGCCTACCGCCAGTGGTACACTCACTCAGCCACAAAACCTCGTGGCCTATGTGGACTATTTGACGTATGATAACCACATTATTCGAGACGATTCGGTCATTCCAAGCCAAGCTCCCTACACCATTCGTCTCTCCCTAGGACACATTCTGTCTCAGGGCGATACCTTGCCCGATCAGACCACTTACAATGGCCTCTTTCATAACGACCCGGCGGATACCTCCCCGGATGATGCCGACCTGATCGTGCAGGATATGGATAACGGGCAGCAACTGTGCCGCATCGTGGCCGGGCAGAGCACACAGGGGAGCCTTGTGGCGGCCACTTTGGATGCAAAAAACGGCATTCTCACCTTCAGTCAGGCCGGAATCGAGAACAACAATCTTCAAAACGCACCTATTCGTATTTTCTATCGAGCCGATAGGCGTTGGGGGATGCAGATCCAAACGGCAAACCCCTATTATCAACTTGTAAGTAGTCCGACCCAAATCACCTCAACGACCTGCTGGGTGGGAGATGGCACCAACGGCTCTTCACCCACGCGCATCTACTTTGCGCTGAGTGAAGCCGGGAAAACGGTGACAATCGGCGAGGTGCACTATGCAACCGCCAATACGAACCCCAACGACCCCACAACCTACGGAGTTGTCCATAATGTGACCCTGCAGATCAGCGATGTTAATCGGGTGGATGTGGTGAATGGGGCGCGGTACGTTTACGCCGATATTAGCGATCAAATTCCGAATGCGACTGCCCTGTCGGCGGTGCCGACGGGGCGGGCGGTGGATTACGTGTCCGGCATGTCGGTGCGTAGCCGCGTGGTATGGAGTGACCCAGGCAATTCGAACTATATTCTGTGGCGACATATTGACCGCGACACGGTGTTGACGCGGCCGAGCGCGCAGTAGACCCCTCTGTTGCGTGGTATGAAGGAGCTGGAAACAATGGGTGGGATTCAACTAAAGAGGGTAAAAAGCACCGCGAACCATGCGTTCTCGTTGATTGAGCTGCTTGTGGTGATCGCCATCACCTCTATCTTGTTGGTGATCATCACGAAGCCTCTCATAGATGGTTTTAACCTTGTAAACCGTGCCAGCACGCAGATAGAGAGCCAGGATACGGCCCGTGATACCCTGCGGGAGCTGTCGGCTCAGCTATCCAACGCGGTTTTTGTCTACGACAACAACACACCGCAAACCAGGATCAACCTTTGGCTCTACGACATGAAAGGAAATCCCTACCTAACCTCTGTGCCCTATGGCCTCATCGAGTTTGTCTCCCCAGGCCTTCAAGGGGAGCAGGGCAACAATTCGAACCAGCCGATAGACCCGACCACCGGTCTGCCTATTGTGCCAGGCGCTCAGGTCTCGCTGCCTTTGGCGCCGGGTCGCACCATCACACGTTTCTTCATCGGCCTACACGATAATCGCTCCGGTGTGGATACCTCAGGCAATGCGCAGAGCGGCATGCCGGTAGATGGCCAAGGAAACTACCACGGCTATGCCAACCGCTGGACCGACCCCCAACTTGCCTCCAAAGACAACCGAATGACACTTTATCGGGTGGAGTTTACTCCCTATATTCCCGACCCGGATAACCCAAGTACCTTCATCCCTAATCTCTCTTTGCTGCATACGGGCACAAATCCTAGCGCGCCCACCGACTCCAAAACCGATCCGCTCATCCTAGACGATCCGAACTTTTTCTACGATGCCACCAAAGCAGGGGCGGGAGATACGGGCGACCCCAAATGGGGTGTGCCGGGATGGCAAAAGATAGCCGAACGGTATGGCATGCCCACAACGGTGGTCTATCGCTGGGAGAATTGGGCCGCCTTGGCACAAAACTTGATTCAGGCCAATAAAGGCGACGCCATCTACCTCGACAGAGATAACAGCGGCAACATCGTGTACGATGCTAATGGTCATCCAACGCCGCATCTCCTTATCAGCTTCGTGCCCTCCTCGGTGCAAAACGAGTCGGCAACACCGATGAGCGCGAGCGCTACCGGAGATGAGACGCCCTACTCGGCGCCTCCGCTTTATCAGGCGCGGTACGGGGCTTGGGCTATGCCCTATGGAGTTTCTGTCTATCGTTCGAGCACGCCTGGTGCCGATCCCCTTTCACAAAACCCACTTACCTACTTCCAGTACTATGTGGATGCTTTCGGCAACGGGCACATCGTGGCACAGACGGTCAGTCAGGGCGCTTTGCCACCCGACCCCGCAACGCTTACCGATATCGGGCCCGATCCGAACCCGCTCGGTTTCTGGACGAACACCAATGTGAAATTTGCTTTTGCCGTGGACCCGGCGTCCGGCCTTGTCAATTTCGCCTTTCCGCAGTGGGTGCTGAACCTTCAGAGTGGCTATAAGGGGCCGCAAGTCTACTTCCCGGCCGACATCAATGCGGGCTACGGCGGGACGTATAACTCACGCTATATTTTGCTGTCCGATCTCAGCGGCGCGCCGCCAGAAAAGGAGAATACCATCTCACCGCTCGGATACTTCCTGAATGCGGTGGGGGTAACGCCGGAGATCGTTCCCGGTAGTGAAGTGGTTGTCGGCCCTGATCAGCGTCCTGGCCCGCACTATGGTTACGCTATACAGTACACACGTGTGCCGTCGAGCCAGGATGTGATAGGGCCTAACCAGTATAAAATCAACTACATGCCGCTGCCCGGCTCTAATTCTAACGACCCGCGTTTAATGGTGGGGTATATCGCCTTCGATAACCAGCCGGAGACGTTACAGTCTGCTGGTGGCGATAACCCCCTCGCCGGGCTGTTCTATCGGAATAACCTGCCCACACAGAAGGTCGTCAACGGCCAAGATGTGCCTGCCGACCCGGTTCAGGTGAGCTATCAGTTCCAACTCAACGAGCCTTCGGATGTGGTGAAGGTGAGCTACCGTACTCGCAGCCTAATAGATGTGGTGCTGAGCGCGCGTCTGTTTGATCCCTCTTCGGCGACAGCCCAAGATACCAATCTCGTCTCTAAAGTGCGCGTACGGAACCTTCAGCGCTAAAATGTCTTCTAAATGAGTGGCTGCTGGCCAATATCATCATGAATTTCGAGCCGTTTTGGGTCGAATAGAATAAAAACCATGTCCAATCCGCAGATATCGCTCGATCGGGTTTTTAGGCGCCGCACTGCCGAGCGCGGTCAAACGCTTGTCATCGCCCTGGCGGTGATGTTCTTCTTGCTGGTGATCGGCGGGCTTTTCGTGGCCCGCATCGCCCGCAACCTCGTTGTTGCCGGTAACAGCCGCGATTCGGCGGAGGCACGGCAACTCGCTCAAGCCGGCTTGGACTACTGCAATACCATGCTTAATAGTAGCCTGGAAGGGGCGGATTGGCGCCCCGACCCCACTCCCCCTATCGGCCCTACCGACCCCGATTACTTCTGGCTGGTTCGCGGGTTTTCTCGTATTCCCATGAAGGGCGGACGCGCCCTGGTGCGTGTAGCCTACGATCCCAACCCGAATAATCCGTTGGGCCAAGCTCTCACCATCGAATCGGTGGGGCGTCCCGGAGAACTCCCCAACCCACCAGGCAGTGACCCAACCGTTTTCGTCCCAAACGGCAACTCGCCAACCCTGCGCAGCGAGCTGGTGGCCTATAAAGAGATCGGGCTGACGGACTACGGGCTTTACATTACCGGTAAAGACCGACGTACCGTGCCCAACTACGTGGGAACGCCCTCCATTGGCGCCTACCCGGCCACCGTGTTGGGCAACCCTATGCTGGGCTTTGCTCCGTATGCCAATGGGGCGGCACAGGTGGGCAACCAACGGTTTTCCATTTTCGGCTTTCCCATCTACTGTAACGGCGATCTCACCTTGGGAGGGGATACCTATCTCTATGAAAGCCATCGTGGGGGCAACACCGGCGTGGTTCAAGAAGGGGTGTTTGTGAACGGCAAAATTCGTGTAGCCTCCAACCATCCACAAGCTTTTTACTCTACTCTAGATGACACGGCGCTTCCTGCCTATCTTAACGAGCCGATCAATCTGCCTCCTACCCTGTTATCCCCGAACAATAACGGTGGGGCAGTGATACCCTCCGACGGCATTACGGTTCAGCAGCAAAACCTTGCATTCAACACCTACGGCGGCGTCATTCGTGACGCAGCAGGCTCCAGTGATGCCAACGGCTTTACGCGCAGCGTTCCCCGTCTCGACCCACCTAGCCTCGATACCGATCTCTATAACAGCAGCGACCTTCGCTATCGAGTGTTGACGAAAAACTCCGGTTTTTGGGTGAAGCTACCCAACGGCAGCCAGTTCAACACGGGGCAATATGGGTTAGGCTCCAACATCTACATTGATAATCAGAGCGATCTGCAAAAAGAGACGAGCGTGCCCGGTGTGAACGGCGGCTATTCGCTAAGGGCGAACTGGATAGACCCCGGTGCTGTGCATAACTACTGGAATGGGCCGTTCTATGTTCCGCCTGGAGTGGAGGTAACGCTGCTGGGCAACGCTATTCGGCTGACTCGGCATGATGGGAAAGTGTTTTATAATCCGGATGGTTCTTCCGCCGGCAGCACCATCACCATTCCGCTTTGGGACTACGCCAGAAAGCAGATGGGCTTGCCGCCTCTGCCGCATGATGGAGATGACCCTGCGGCGCGTCAAGCTGCCGGCTTGCCCCCTGTTGGTGGCGACCCGAATGCCTATGGGGTGAATCTCACCCTGTTTGCCGAGGGCAATATCATCGTTCATGGCGTCTATGGAGCCATCACGAACGTTCAGGATACGGCAGAGAGCGCTACGACGAGCAAGCTTGCGCGGGTTCATATCACTCTGGTCACCCGTGGTACGGCCTACATTGACGGCAGCGTGGTGGCCGGCGATGGCTATGTGGATTCGAATGGTGGCATTCATATGGAGCACGCCTCTACTTGTGCCATTCTCGCCGAGGACTACGTTTGTGTGAATACAACGCAGTTCATGCGCACCGTCTCGGCCAATGTCTTCAGCCGGGTGAACCCGGATTTGCCGATCTTCTCTACTCCGATCGGGGTAGGGAGCGAATCGTTGCCCTATTTGGACATGGAGTTTAACTGGGGAGTTAATCCGTCTACCTATACCTCCAATGGGAACCCCGTGCCCATCTTTCTCATGATGCGCCACGCGGCAACCGGTCCGAATCCTGCCTTTTTCAACCTTCTGGTAAACCCCGGCCTTACCAACAACCCTAACAACGCCCTCTATCTTTTCCCGTTCTTCTTGGGGTTTGGCAATAGTCCGTCGCCGACAGGTGCTTTGGGAATTCTTCCGCAGGTTCCGGGACTACCGCTAGATGATTCTTCTCTTCTACCGCGTTTCCAACAGATCGGACTGCTGATCAATGGCCCACGACCCAGCTATCCCGGCATCTTTTCATCAAATAACTTCTTTGCTCCTCAAAACTACCCGCCGATCAACGCACCGGGATACGATAATCTCTTGCGCTTCCAGTTCGATCAGACGGCGCAACAGCTTTCCGGTTCGCCGATCAGCGGGAGCGACTATCAGTTAAGCGCGGCGATGATTACCCCGCTCGATGTGCGCATCGAGGCCCTGCTTTATGCCCAAAACCGCTCCTTCTTCGTGATACCGGGCTACGCCTTCAACCCGGATGCCAACGATTCTCGCTCGGCCTATCTGGCGCGCAACAATGTGCGTGTCTCTTATAACGCGCAAGATGTCGCGGATGTGGCCAATTCAACGCCCTCGGCCGAACGCGCCTCGAAGGATGTGTTTCCCTTCTACGATGAGCCGCCCGACGTGCGCATCACCATTTGGGGAGCGATAGCGGAGAACTATGCGGCCTCGGAGGGCGATCAGGCGGCCTGGATGCATCGCTGGGGCTATATCCCGCAATACTATGGCTCGACGGCCTACTACCAGAATACGGCGGCACGTGTTCAGGTGCCCGACGATCATCTCTTTAATAGGGATTTCGACGACCCGAACGCGCCCTTTGAGGGCTACGATCCGGGACAGGATAATACCATAGACTATCGCACTCCGCTGGAACAGCAGAACGCCAACTACCTGCAAAACGTCACCGCCAACCCGGCTCTGGCCATTACCAACGGCCTGCGCTACGAGTACGCACCGATCTTGGCCATGCCTTACTATCGCGCTACCGACCTTACTTTGGCCAACTCGGCGCTTCTGCGGCGACAGAGAGCTTTGCGGGTGAACATCATTCAAACGACGGGCGCCGACGGCACTGCCTATACATTCGTTCAGACCTTGCCGCCGATACCCGATCTGCCCGTATGCCCCAACTATCTTTATGCGGGTGAGAACTCGACAAAGATCGGGTCTGACCCGACGGATACCGATAACTTGGGCTACCTTACCGCTTTTGGAGGATAGGTGGTTGCCATGCGCACCGAAGAGGGCATTGTGCTCGATAAGGATAAACCGACTATGAGATGCAAGATATCTCCGCTACAACATGCTATGTGGATGGGGCCGGTTCTGGGGATATTAGGCCTTATCTTGTCTTGTCCTAAGGCGATCGCCGATGCCACACGCTACACCACACAAACCCGGCAGATCAAGGCTTGTGTGCTTGTCTCCAACGCGACTTCGCGGGTGGTGAACGGACAGGTCATTAAGAACGATCCGGTTCCTTATCTCTTCTATGCCCTTGATGCGCGTAGCGATTATAAACCGGCGGGTTGGCAGTTCGTCAACCCATTAGCCCCCTCCACGATTACTCAAGACATCTATAACCGCTGGTTGGCGCGGCAGATCAATCCCGACCCGGCCTTCCAAAACGGCACCCCCCAGTCGCTTATCTTTCGTGTGGGAGCGTCGGTTAGCAAAAATATGGGCGCCTATTGGGAGGAAGACCTCGACACGATAAGCCAGCAGGCGCTCGACAGTTACGACATCGCGTTTCTCCCTCTGCAAGGTAGCCGATTGGGGTCGGGAACCATTCAATTCGATGAAAACGAGGTCGAGAAACTCCGCCAGTTCGTCGATTCGGGCGGCATCCTTTGGATAGAGAACGATGGAGCTACCGGCTTCACTTCGGACGGTGGCAACTTCCTGTTTCCGTTGCAACTGACCGCTGCAACCGACAGCCCTGGATTTAATATTTTGCAGCCCCTATCCACCCTCTTCAACGATCCCTATCCGCTCTCTGTTGCGGATACGGTCAACTTTGTGCATACGTTTAGTGGCAATATTTTCGCTGCCCTAGGTGGAGGGCTTGTAGACCCGCACACAATGGCACCGATATTGGGCGCTTCGGCTCCGTTTGTCTATGCGGGCAACTATGGGGCAGGGCATATTCTGCTTTCCAGCGTTGGCATCGCGGCGGCAATCAATGCCGCTCTGGGTGCCCCAAATCCTACCAATGTTACCGGCAGCGCCAACGATGGGGCCGTTAGCGGTGATACCGTGATCGCCGCTCCCACCACACCGCTGAAGTTCGCCTACAACGTTGCCGCATGGACAGGGGCGATGCCGGCAGCGAACGCCAACTCCCATCGCGATTCGTCCACCCAAGAGATCATCGGGGCGAACTTGGAAACGGCCTGGTCTACCGTGCCCCTGAACAATCCTCCCAACCCAGGCTCCGGAGTGGCCATTGACCAAAACGTTGCCGCCTATGTAGACGGAAATAACGGACTTCATGTTTATAACCTGCATCCTGGACAAGCCTTAACGGGTTATTCCCTTTTTGCGGATAACGGCATTCCCGACTTCGTGTATGGCACCCCTTACGATGAGATATGGAACACCTTTTTGGGCGCAAACAGCCGCTACTCCACACCTCTGTTGGCATCGGTGACAAACCCGGCCAACGGCCAAACAGTGGAAGTATGTGCAGTAACCAACTCTTTGGGGGTGACCGGTGTGTTTAACGCGCTGCCCGGTTTTCCCGGCCCTCTACAGTCCACATCGCCGTTGCTGTTTCAGGTCGGGCAGGCCGGGCAGGCCAACACGGCCATTGATGACACGGCCTCGCTGCTCGATCCGCTGCCGGTTCCCGGCCCTGCCTACGCCGGAGGGGTGCTGTTTGCACCGGTTTATGACAATGCCAACAACGATGCCGGCCATGCCTGGCACGTGGTGGCCGTAGACCTGCTCGGCTCGATCTCCGCAGGACAGGTCGTCAACGCCTTTTCCAACAACGCCAATGGAGTGGCTCCTTCTGTGGCACCAAGCGCTTTGGCCAACGGATTGAGCGACCTGGTAGGGCCGCTGACGGTTGGATGGGTACCCGACCAGCAGACCGGGGCGGAAGATGAGGTGGTCTATGCTGCGGCACAGGCCGAGCCGAACGGAACGCCGGCGTCACAAGGACAACTGGTAGGGCTTTGGTTCGCAACCAAAAATGAGCCTCTGCAGCCGGTAGACCAACCTCAGAACGGGCTTAATTATAAGTTTGAACCGCATGGAGCACGAGCCTGGGTGCCGTGGTACCTTACACCACCGAGCGGTGCCAACACGCTCGATTTAACACCGGTGGTGCACGTTACCGAGACTGATACGAACACCGGTAATGTGATAGATGTAAAGACCTATCATCTAAGCGACGGCGTTTTTACGGTGAGTTATAACGGACCTACGCCACCCGATGGAACCGGCTCGCCGAGTGGACATCAGATCATGGTGACCTTCAATCCCAACAACGGGATTTTGCTGAACGATACTCAGAACCATATCGTTCGCACGGTCAGTGTGGACTATACGCTTGATTGGCCGGGCGATGCAATTAACGGGTTAAGCCCAAGCCAACAAGATATGCAGCTTGTCGTGCAGCGGAGGACGTTTACGCTCTACCCGGAAAGCTCCGTCTCCTCTCCACACTATCTCATAGGTGGGGCTGTGCTTGATGACCAGGGGGCGGCCATCTTTGCTTCCTCACCGCAAGGCCTTACGGACAAGGTGATGATATCGGGCAATCCGCTACCCGATCGTATCTACAGCGTTATCGGCCAATACTCGACGTTGAGCGGCCCCGCCTCCGGACAGGTGGTTAACTGGATGTTCTCCCCCATGTACGGCGGCACTTTCGACGGCAACACCATTCGCCCGAGGCTGGTCTATACCGATCCAACTACCAATGCCCAGGCATCCATCGTGCAGTTTCGTGTGGTGGGGCAGCCCGCGCTTCTGAACGGTACGGTGTATGTGGTTGGAGTGGCTGCGGATGCCAATGGGGATAAGTTCACTGCCATTCTCGCGCTCAACAGCCAGATCAACCCTGTGGTACCGTTGAACCCACCGATCCTGTACAAAACCTCAGCGACCGCCGCACCCGTTCAGTTGGAGGTGCAGCAGCCCGATTTTGTTAACTCCACCACCTCACCCGCCTATATCACATTGCCGGCCGGTACCGGCTACACGCTGGATACGCAGACGGATGCGCAGACCGGGCAGGTTTTTGCCACGGCCATCCATATCCTGAATATGCGCCCGGTCAACGGCATTGATGCCTTTAACACGGCATTGCCCATCTTTATCTCGTTGGGCAATACAGGGGTGCGTCAGGCAATTTATGGCAGTAACGGCTTCGGGCCGCTCGATAACTTGGCCTGGTACCTGCTTATTCCCAATTTCGGCACTCAGGCCACTCCGCTTCCTGCTTCGGGGCCAACGGTTGCCGCGCAAACGCTCTACTACGGTACGGTAGATGGGCGCATCGCTGCCGTAGATTTGAACGCCGCTCAACAAGGCAAAATCAGCGTTCATGTCATCACCACGCTTACTGATCCGAGCACCGGAAGCCCGGTTGCCCAGGTTATGATCAATCCTCCGGCTGCGGCTCAGGGCATCGTGGCCGTGGGGTCGGGTGCCGGTATCGCCGCTTTAAACAACCAGTTGACGGTGATCGCCGATGCCAATCGTGTTTTGGAGGTAGATGCCAGCGGGAGCGCCGTTTGGAGCCTCAACACCACGCAGGCGGTTTCCACAAACGGAAACACGGTCAGCGCTGTGAGAGTACCTTTCCGGCAACCCTCCTCTATCGGTACGTTCGGGCGGGGCAACTACGTGGTGGCCGATTCGGGCAACAATCGCGTCGTGGTATTCGACCCATCGGGCACCGTGTTGCAAGAGATAACGACTTTTAACAATGACATCCAAGCGCTTCGCCCCGGAGAGCCGCTCGCCCTCAATCATCCCACCGATGCTCAAATCTATACCGATAGCCAAACCAACGGTACCATTACCATCCTGAGCCGGCTCACAGGGGTTACCTACACCTACACCGGCCCCTACTATGCCGTTCACTACGTGATCGCCGATGCCGGAAACTATCGCGCTATTGAAGTGGTGGATGTGTTTAATCCCAATACGGGACAATACATCCAATTAACACCGAATAACTCGAACTATCCGGCGGTTACCATGTATCATCAGGTGATCTTTACCACCCGCTCGTTGGGGGAACAAAACGGCAGTTTTCGCTATCGAACTATACAGCAGTTTGTAGACCCAACCAATCCGAACCAGATTGACATGGTGGCGGCGGTGAGCGATGTGAGTTTACCAACGGTTTCCGGTGGACAGACGGTTGCGGATTCTTCGGATAACCAGGAGGGGCTGGGAGGCGCCTTAATGATCTTGTCGCGCTACAACTATTTCGGTCCGAACGGGAATACCGATGGAAATGTGATCGCCTCCATCAGCCAGCTTAAACTCTATAATGCGCAGGGGCAGTTCGTCGCCTATGTGCCGGTGAGCAATCCGGTTTACTTCCATGCCTTTCCCTACACCGATCCGAAAACGGGTAATCGTACGATTCGCTATCTGCTCGCAGATAATGCCGGGTGCTACGAGTTGGCGCCGGATGCCGATGGCAAAAACCTCGACATCGTTTGGCAGCTTACGGATGCAGATTATTACTATCTCACGGGGCGGCATCTCCATGCCGTAAGCATTCAGCGCCTGTCGCAGGGCGATTATAGCTCTGTGTTGGGGCAGTTTGTGCCGCACTATCTCATTACCAATGCCTACACCGGCCCGGACAACGTGGTAGAGGCTTTTGGAAACTACCCAAACGTGCGGGATGGTGAGGTGCATGGAGAGGTCTTCGAGATACGTGGGATAGACTATTATACGACGGCAACGGGGCCGAACGGTACCTATAACGGATATCAAAATGCAGGAAGGCTCTATGCTCCAGGCCCCGGACCGACACCTTTCCAAAATCAGACTCTGCTGCTTGGCAATCCGTTGAGTAGCATCGTGCGCATGGTGCCGCATGAGACCTTAATCCAGTCGGATGCGGTGGGGAATCTACTGCAACTGCCTATTTTGCGCAGCATAAGCTTTACAGGCAGCGCTGCTTCGAGCTTTACGTTACAAGATCCAAAAGCAAGTCTTCAGCCTTAGGAAAAAGATGAGGGAACGAGAGATGAGGCACAAGAGTGCGCTCTCCTTTGGGATAATATCACTGTGCGGGTTGCTCCTCGCTTTGGCGGCGATGGGGGCACACGCTCAGTTCGCCTTTACCAACGACGACTGGACGTTAGACCGTGGTGCGCTAACGCTGGATGCCAATAACAATGGGCTTGCGTTGCGCCAAGGCTATAACAACTTCACCGACCTCGCCAACCAGCCTTTTCATGGCCTTCCACGGTGGGTATGGCCTACCGGCGTAGACCTGCTCGGCGCACAGAACGGTGGTTCAAACCAAACCTCTGGCGTCTCCGCTCTCAATCCCATCATCGTGGATAACCCTCCTGGATTTCCAGGAAATAAGGAGATTTTTGATCCTAACGTCACCCAGAACGCCCTTTCGGTGTGGAATACGAACGTTTTTACCGTTCCTCCCATAGCGCAGCGGGTGCCGCAGGCCGGCTTCTCTTTTGGAACCGACCCCACCGACCCCAACAACTTCGACTACGGCATCGCCACGCCGCAGCCGGTTACCATTACCTATACCGGCTCGAACGGCAGCACGGTGACGGCAACAACAGACCAGCTAACCCAGCTGCCCTATGTTCCTCCTCAGCTATACGCTGCGGTGAACAACGCGCTCAATAATGCCCAGCCGGTAGCCCAATGGACTATGGGGAACCCCATACTCCCCACTGCCCTACAAGGGGTTACCCTGAACTACACCGTGTCCATCTGGTCTCCAGGAGATGGGACTTTAGATGCCAACGACGTTCCTCATCCCGATCTCAAGCACGCTTTTGTGCGGGTAAGCTGGTTTCACACGGTTAACGGCAATACCATCAACAACACCGGCACTCCGGGCGGAGGCGGAGTTTACGATGTGGTTAACAGCCGTATCTACATGATAGACCTTTCCGGCGGGCCGGGCTGGCGCGTTATCGGCCCCTATGCGGCTTCTAGTACTACATCGGTGACACCTGCCGTCTTTCCTTATAACAGCAACGACCCTACCAGCCAGATCGTGGTGACCCTTTACGTGCTCACCCCGGATAATCCCAACGATACCTCCCTCTATCTTCATCCGCCCTACGTCACCGCCGACGCTGTGGAGTTTGTGCCGCTTGGCATCGCCAACACAGGGAATAATGGCGGCGCCATTGCGCAGTCACCTCTAGGCCCCATCAGCGCTCAAGGCCGTATTCTTGCTCCGGTGGTTGGTAGCAACAAAGTGGTTACAAACCCCAACGATCCGGAGTTTGGAAAAACCGTTTACTACGTGGCACGTGAAGAGGCAATTGCGAACACACCACCTACGTCACCGGTAGACCCAACACAGACGCCCCTAACGCCTGGCAACGATGCTTACACCACTTTCACCGTACCGGTATTCTACTGTCTCAACAATGAAGACGGCATTCAGATTGTAAACGGCCAGCCCCAAGAGCTGCCCTCTAAAACCCGTGTGCGCTGGCGCTATGTGGCGCTACCGGATGCGGGGACGGGTACCTGCACGGCCTCACCTCTGCTTGCCAATGTGCGCTGCCGTGATGGCAAGGTTCGCCCGATGGTCTACTTTGTGACCACTGCAGCCGGCGGAGCTTTGGGGCATATCTACGCCCTGGACCCGGTTGGAAATAACCCCTTCGGCCCAGACCCCGGCGATCTGTCCACTCGTACCACAACGGCCTATTGGGTCTATCCGTCGGTGCGACCCCTGTTAGGAACGGCAAATGAGCCACCCAATGCGCCGGCTCAGTGGGAAGACCCCAACTTCAGCCTTCCGGCAAATACGGGGGCTTATAGCCGTACCGGCTATCCGGCCTTCAGTTTCGGGCCGGATCAGCCCACCGATTCGGGCGGCCACCTCATCTACGATGGAGATATTATTCCCAATCCCAACACGACGGCGGCGGCCACGACCCCCTACATCGTGCGTAACGATACACTTCTCACCATGACGGGAATGACTTGGACGCCCACGCTAGTAGACGACCCCGATAACCCGAATGGGCCCCAACTGTTGATCGTAACCGCACAAGGATCGGATAGTGGGCATGGGCGTGTCTATGCCTTCGACGCCGGGGGGCGTGGAGATTTCGGCACGATTAACGTGAATAATCAGCAGTTGGCCGTTGCAGGAACGACCCAGCGCATCTGGACATGGCCACGCTTCGGCGCCGATACCTTCCATAGGGTGAATACACCGAGCGCCACCGGCGGATTTAACATGGCCGACAACTTTAGCGATGAGCCGCAAATCGGGTTCCTTGCTGGGTCCCCTATGTACGACCCGAACTATGCCGGAGGAACTGCCGAGAAGCCTCTGGTCGTGGGCGCTTCCGATGGCCATGTCTACGCCATCCTCGCTCATCACGACACGGTTCCCAACGTGAACGGCACTCAGGTGACTTACGATAATACAAAGCGGCTCTACTGGACCTATCCTTCTACGGCCGGCCCTGGGTTGGGGGCAGCACCCAGCACCGTTGCCTTCTACCAACCAACAGGCTCCAATAATCGCTATCTGGTGTTCACCTGCGACACTCCTGATGGGGGTGGACGGGTCTATGCACTACCCGAAGCGACGCCCAACGGACAGACCGTGCCCTTTACAAATCAATTAACGTGGGTCTTTCCGCCAACGCCCGATCCACCGAATCCAGACCCCAATAACCCCAATGGAACGGCACCGTTTGTGCCCGGTTTCGGGGGCAATGCGCCCGTTCCGGTCAACAGCGGTCTGCTTCCACAGGGAACTTTGCCTTCCGACGTGATCTATGTGGTGCAGAGCGACGGGACGGTAGACGGCATACAGGTGGACGGCAATGGCTTGAATCCAAAGCTCTACGCCACGAATATCCCTCAATCGGGCTTCGTCTTTTCATCGCCGATCATAGCCCAACTCCAGGCCGATCCATCGGAGGGACTGCTAGATGGCACCACCTTAAGCTATAACGTACCCTATCCTTGTCTCGTCTATTCTGACGATACGGGCAACTTCTATGGAGTGGGCCTCCAAGCTTATAACGATGGCAACGGCAATATCTTCTTGCCGCTTATATGGAATCCGCCTACAACTTCTGGTAGTGTACGCTCTGCCGCCTCGGCGTTGATCAATAGCTACATTGTGGAGGGCGACGAGGGCGGACAGGTAACGGCATTTACAAATGGAACGGGAAATAACGGTTTAGTAAGTCCATTGCCGTCTGTTGAGCTGCGTGGCGGCGGGAACGACCAAAGCCTGGTGGATATTGATATTCGTGGCGTAGATTACTTCGCGCAGAACGTATGGAACACCTTCTGGCCGAATGGAACCACAGGAACCCCCTTTAGCGCGAACGCCCTTGTTGGCCAAGTGCCGGACGGTACCAATGGCCTCGCTGTAGACTGGGGCGACCATCTCTATGTGGCGGCATGGGGAGTCTACCATGCGGAGCCTCAGCAGCCTGGGTTGACGGCCTACGGCACCGCGCCGCCGCGCATAACGGTGACGTTCCGCATTGATGTGCCGCGTGGCAACCGAACCATCACCGTTCAGGTGCCTGCCACCACCGCCAATGGGCAGCCTGCCGGTTGGCCTGGCGATGCCGGTGCCGGAAACCAGCAGTTTACTATCTGGGGTGATGACCCCAACAATCCGCCTCCTAACTCGCAGAACGGCGCTTCGGGTCTGCTTACCGGCCCCACACACTATGTGTTTCCGTGGGTGGCAGTGGCCTCTATTCCGATTCAGCCGGATGCGAATAACCCGGTAGCCCCCGGCATATCCGGCTACCGGGTTTCGGCTCGCGCCCATATCGAGCAGAACGTTGTTTACAAAAACGGCAACCAAACTATCAACTACACGCCGGCTCGTTTCGATTCACCGCTCTTTTTCGGCGGACAACGGGATGTAAACGGGGCCGACCATGGCTACATTTTAGGCAATTTAAGTCGTGCCTTACAAAGCTCTCCGAATAACATCGCGGCTCGTGGACGGCCACGACGCGTCTACATTACAAACCCGTTGGCGCTTACCGTCGCCGGTACAAACCCGTCCGGTTCAGGAAGTGCCGACCAAACAGGCAGCAACATCTTCAACATCATTGGTTGGGCGCCGGCGGCGGATAATCCCAATATCACCATCAATAACATCGCCGAACTACTTGGCAACGGGGCACAGACCGGTTGGATAGGCAACTTCGGTGTAAAGTCGCTCTTTGCCCCACTTGATATGGCCGTAGATGGCAACAGCGTGCAGTATCGTGGCATAGATGCAAACGGGAACCGAGTTCCGGCGTTTTATGTGGAGGATAGAAGCGCTTACCAGTTACTTACGGGGAGTCCGCTCAACATTATTGTGCAGATGCCCTCGCTAGTTTGGTGGGGCGGACCCAGCTCGGTGATGAACCCGCTGCCTTGGGAGCAGCTTCCCGGTGACGGCACAAGCACGCCGGATTACCCGGCCATTGCGGCTTCCAATGTCTCTATCGTAGGGCAAAACGGGGTGGATGCTACCCGTGCTGCCTTGCCTTTGCCTGCTCCCGCATTGCCTAGTGGAGACAATAATGTGGCCGACCGCAACCCCACACCGGAACAGCTGAACCTTACGGTGAACGTGCCGAAGTATCAACCGGCCAATGTAAACCGCGGCATCGTGCAGACTGCCTTCGGGAATTTCGGCGACTCGTTTACGAATGAGGCAGGGCAGGTGCTCGGGGCGCTCGGTTCGCCGGTGCTCGGTCCCATCCGCACATTCAACGATGGACAGCCGCCGACCACGCCGGGAACAGGTACTTTCCCCGCTTTAGGCTACATCGCCCAGAGGGCACAGGTGGTTGTTCAGTTGCCAGGGCGGCCTTTGCGACCCGGGGTCTTTAATGGATACAATCGCGCAGAAATCGAGGAGGCGCGCCGCCAGTTCAACCTTGGCATGTGCGTGGCACCTTCGTTCCGCCTCCATGTGGAGGGCGCTGCACTCGATTTCGGCAACGTGCCGGCAGGCACGGGCTACTCGCCGGTTAACAATAACGGTGTGCATAGCATTCCGTTTGCCCCAACGGGGACGGCACCTTATGCCAATACGGTCTCACCGTGGGACGACCCAAAGCAATTCGGCGAGTTTTTCCAACCGTTCACCTTGATGAGCGACAGCAACGTGAACCTCGTGGATTTGCGCATCGCCACGCTGATCGGGCAGCCCGGCTCTACGTTCAGCGCTGCCTCCCTAGCCCCTGGCCTCGCACCTTCCACAGGGGCCGCCGTGGCGCAAGGGCTACAGAGCGATCAGGTTGACCAACTATTCTCCTCCTGGCTGCTTGCGCCCCCCTTCGGCTCTGCGAACAGCCCCATTCCCACGCCGGGAACGGGCAACATCGGGATCGTTTCCTCGTTTGACCATCCCTACAACAACGGCCAGGCGAACCTGAGCGACATCCTGTTCTATCCGATCCCCAATCCGTTCTGGACGCCAACCAACGGACTGCAGCCCTATCCCACGCTGCACAAACCTCTGCCCGGAGATGCGCAGGGCACGGTGGCTACCATTCCCGATGTGCCGCATGGCTATGTGCCGAGCGGTAACGGTTTGAAACCTCAGCCGCCAAAGCTCGGCATCGCCGTCCCCCTCGGCACACCGGTGGGAACCTACGTAGGAACGGTGGTGCCCTATGAGGATGAGATGCCGTTACAGTGGCGGGAATGGCTGGCCACATCGGGGAGTAACTATGGCAGTAGTGCGTTGGCCGGCAACGATGACGATATTTTGAATACTAATCCTGTAGGGCAAGCGCTGGAGGCCTACGCGAATCCGGACATTCAGGTGAAGGTAACTGTGGTGCCGAACCGCCTTACAGGGGGAACCACGCAGGGCAGCTTGAGCCAGATAGATACGGTGAACTTTGCTGCGCCGAACAACTTGGGCAAATCCAGCCCGAGCGCTACCTTGCCCACCGGTTTCAATATGCTGCCGGCAGCCGTTCTCTATCCCGCAAGCGATAATACCAGCGGCCTCTATCTCTACTGGGCCTCTAACTCGCTGCGCGGCAATACGGCTCCAGGCCCTACAAGCCCATCCGATATTCTCTACAGCTGGCTTACCATGCCCTACCTTAATCTAGGCTCGTTGGGTGGGGTAGGATACATGAGTTTTGCTCAGTTCGGCCAACCGAATCAGCAGCAGTGGTGGAATCCCATGACACCTCTGCTGGATATAACCAATACCGGATTACTGCAGACGTTCTTTCCTTCTACCGGTGACAACACGGTGCCCGGTACCCCGATACCGGGTACGGTGCAGTTTGCCAGCCCCGCCATAGCGACAGCGAACGATGTGGATGCCAACGGCAACATTACCGTGGGGCCGCCTAGCGACAACGAAGCCTATCTCTTCTTTGCAGGCCAGGTACAAAAACAGACGGCGCCAAACCAGGAGGTTACCGAAATGCGGTTCTTCTGGCAGCCCTTGAGCACAACCTATCCCTACGTACCACAGGGAACACCGAACTTTGTGCCCGGAAATCCCTATGTGCCAAAGTACGACCCTGCCCCACTGCTGGTAAAGCTGGCTGCCGATAGCGGACGAAACGTTCCTGCTCAGAAGCTCCTCTATCTGTTCTACTCGGTTGGGCGCCAAGACCATACACAAATCTACTACAACTTTAACCTAAGCACCAGTCTGAACGGCTCCATCTCGCAAGCGGGTTGGCAACCGGATGGGATTCTGTTGCCCACGCCTATCACCTTAGGGCAACAGAGCCATCCGTCGGCTATCTATCGGCGCGTCTATGCGCAAAATCCGTTCAATACAAGTTCGGATGTGCGCGTCTTCGATGCCATAGACCTCTACTTTACCGGTGTGTTGCCAGGTCGCGGCGATCATGCCGAGACGCTCATGATCCGGTACGGAATATATCGTGGGGAGAACTTAGGCCCGAATGCTCCGGCTATGGTGCCCGGCCAGCTCTTCGTGTTGCCGCTGCCTCCGGTAACGGATGAAACACTGACCCGAGCGGGGGCTACAAACCATTTCGTCTCACGCGATGTGGGTTGGTATATCGGCTACAACAATCAGCAGCCGTTTAGCAACGTCCAGCCCTACATTTCCCTGGAACGGATTGACCAAAACGGCAATGTGCTTCAGTTGTTGGCGGGCCCAGGCACCTTTGATCCCGCTTCGCAAACAATCACCTATAATTCAGCCCTCGGTGGACGTATCGTCGTTGACCCACAGTCTGGCATTGTACGCTTCCCGGATGTTCCTCCGAAAAGTACCGATATTGTTCGGGTAAGCTACATTCCACAGGTCATGCGGCTGAACACCAGCCGAGACGATAGCAACCTGGTTGTTGCCGGCGGTTATGGGAATATCCCAACCAACCCGCTGCCGCCGGCCTTCCAAGCGCATCCTGCGGTGGATACGGTGGGCATCAACACCGCGCCGGAGGTGCTGCTGGATCGCAGCCCCAACCCACGCCAACTGCTTACTAATCCAACCGTTGTGTTCGATTCTAAGGGGAACCCGCTAGGAGCCAATGGGCCGGCCATGCTTACGGATAGGCTGTGGCTGTTCTACCATAAAACAGACGTCACGGGCAAAACGAAGTCGGCCGTCTACTTCAAGACGATGCGCCTGATGATCAAGCTGCCCTACCCGGTAGCAGTCGCCAAAAACAACAATGGAGTTACCCAGATAGTAGGTCTTACGGTAACAGGGGCTAGAGGGCCTTATGAGGTAGACTGGCAGCGTGGACGTATCTACTTCACCGAAGCGGATGAGGGCAACCAGGTACAGGTGGCCTATACCTACTACAATCCGGCTACCAACACCACGGCAAACTCCGGCACGCTAACCTATCAGGTCGCCTGGGGAGATGAGATGAGCGACACCCTCGGCAACGATGTTTACGAGGCGCCGTTGCCGGTAAATGGGGCTGTTAACGAAGGGCAGATCGCCGTGTTAAAAGACCCGTTGATGAACCGGCTTTGGGTGTTCTGGGCAAGTACCCGCGCCGGCACAACCGACCTCTACATGGCCGCTCTCGCGCCCAAATTTTATCCAGACCTGGTGGGGCAGTAAACAGTTCCGCTTCGTGTATTGGGGGTAGGCCTTGTGCCTACCCCTGCGGACTTTTGGCTCTACAAGCCCCCACCCCCCCGCCCCTCCCCCAACTTGGGAGAGGGGAGACCAACAAGCTAACTTGCGGTTTTCTTTGCTAAGCTTCCCTGTGGAAACTAAACGCTATAGTCCCCTTTCTCCCGAATCGGGGGAAAGGCCGGGATAGGGGGCGAGCAAAGTCGGCTTGCTCTACAAACTGTCTCTAAAGCCGTGAGATTGTCAGCCTCTGCAGCCCCCACCCCTGCCCTTCAGAACTGGTGGGAATGGAAACTTAAGATTTCTCGCCTTCGGCTCGAAATGACAGGCACCTCCGGCTCGAAATGACAGACGTCTATCACACGAGAAATGGCAGGCGTACCACACTTCGAGTCCAACGTTCTCGCCTTCAGTGGGAATGAAATGAGAAGACCTCTCAGCTTTGCTTCGAGGTGACATGGGATGCCGACGCTCTCCCCCTACAGGGGGAGGGGAGACCTGCAAGTTAAACAGAGGTTTCCTCGGAGAGGTGAGCGTTATCGGGTGCTAGCAGGCCGCAGTCCAGCATTCTAAGCCGAAGGTTTCGTCGCCAAAATAAGGGGCGAGGGCGCAGGGACTTCCAAAGGCCTCACATGCTCAAAGCCGGCCTCTTCAAGCCAACGCCTGATCTCGTTAAAAGAGTAGGTATCGCCTTGCTCGGTATGCACAAGCATATTAACGGCAAAAATGAGCGAATGGGGAGGGCCGGTTCGCTCTTCATTCACGAGAAATTCAGCGATAGCGATCGTTCCTCCTGGCGCTAACGCCTGATAGGTCTTTGCAAGCAGTTCGCGACTGCGTATCTCACCCTCACTATGCAAAATATGTCCAAGAATAGCCACCTGGTAATCTTTGCCAAAATCGGCTGTATGCATATCTCCCGCCACCAGTCGAAAACGATCGGTAAGCCCAAAGCGCGAAAGCATGCGACGTGTCACGTTCAAAACTGCCGGTAGGTCTATCACCGTAGCCCGTACCTGGGGCGACTTCATGGCAATGCAGATGCTCCACACACCCGACCCGGCAGCAATATCGAGCACAGAGTAGGGAGCATTGAGTTGCGCAAGGCATAACGACTCGGCGAGCGCATTCGCGGCGCCGTAGTTGAGTGGAAAGAGCGCTTCAACAAACCTTTCAAAAAAGGCGGCACCATCCTCGGCCTGATCAACATGCAGCGCGGGTTTTCCGCTCCGTACAATCTCGGCCAACCCCAGCCAGTTGGGAATAACTTGTTCGCAAATATGGCAAAAAAGCTCTCCATAGTAGTGTGGGCTTTTGCGCACAAGAAAGGTAGTACTTTCTGAGGTTAACAGATAATGGCCTTCTGTATCTTTGGCCAACAGGCCCAAGCCGACCAGAGCGTTTAAAAGTGCTTTCAGTCCACGAAATGAAGCACCTGTTTTAGCGTGGAGCTGGTCAATGGTCAGCGGGCCTGATGCCAGCTCCTCAAATATATTATTATGAATTCCAGCATGGATAATTATGGGAGCAGCATGCCCCCACATAAGTTGAAGAATTCGTTCGGGGCTAACAGGTTGGGGCGTTCCAGAAACCATAGCTTGCAAACCCTCATTTACTCTATGAAAAATTTTACTTTGGGAGTTTACCTGCACCGTACTCTGAGAGTCAAGGGAGGCATTACGGACTCGGGGTAAACTAGGCATATGCTCTCAAAATAGAAGGAGTGTAACAGGAATTGTAGATGAAATACGGGCATCTTCTGTTTTGGCTTATCTGTTTACCTATGTTCGCCATGGGAGAGGGGACATGGCAAACTTCTGCTCCCAATACCGCTGTTTCCAAATGGCAGCGAAAGGCTTTAATAGCCTGCTTGGTGCCTATGGCAAAAGCCATTAGGGCACAGCAGAGATCGGATGGTGCCATTGTTATGGGTGATCGGGCCCCCTATCGCCTCTCGCCCTACGTCGCGAACTACGCGGCTCTCGGGTTGCTCGGTGCCTACCAGATAACCCACGACCCTAGCTTGCTTCAGGCCGTGAAGCGATGGCAGGAGTGGTATTTAGCTCACTTGAATGTGGATGGAACGATCTATGATTATTCGGGTGATGTGGGCGCTTGGCAACCCACCAACGATTATGACTCCACCGATGCCTATGCCGCCACCTTCATGCGGTTAGTCTGGAGGTATGCCCAAGTCGCTAAAGACCCTTTGTGGGTTCGGCACCTGCTAACCGAGTTACCAAAACTTGCCAATGCAATTCGTCTAACTCTGCAAGGTGACGGGCTAACCACGGCTAAACCGAACTATCCTGCTATGTATACCATGGATAACGTTGAGGTCTATCAAGGATGGGTTGCGTCGGCGCAACTGGCGCAAAAAATGCATCGTGCCGATCTCGCCCACATCTATGGGAGGTTGGCAAAAGCAACCCTCCATGCTATTGATACACTGCTATGGGTACACGATAACCGAGGAGGGGGCCATTTTCTTATCGGCATTCAGCCCAATGGGGCAAGCATTGAGGTTAAACAGCCGATGGTGTGGTATCCCGATCAGGTGGCTCAGCTTATGGCAATCGCGTGGCTGCCCAAGTCGAGCAGAACGTGTGGCCTCTACTCTGCATTGTGTAGGGGGGAGTTGAAGCTGCCCTCCATCATTATAACGGAAGATGAGCTAAGCTATGTGGTATGGTGGGCTTTGGCTGCAGAGACTGTAGGCGATAGGCCAACGCTATCGCGTATCCTGCAATTGCTGATCGCCGTCCCAAAAACCCTGCCCACCGTGATGGATGTGGGATTAGAGGGGCATGTTTGCACCATTCTTGCCCATGCGTGCGAGCAAGGCGACCGCCTATAGGGGTGGGGGTGGGGCTGCAGAGGGTACCCTTGTGGGGTGGGGCGTCGGCCTTGAGGCGCCTATCGCTAGGTCTCCCTCCCCCTGTAGGGGGAGGGGAGGGCTTGCGGGGCTGAAGTCGAGATGAACTCCTGTCATTTCGAACCGAAGGCGAGAAATCTTGAGTTTCAATTTCTACCAGTTCCGAGGGGGTAGGGAGTGGGGCAGTAGAAACCGCCAATCTCACGGCTCTAGAGACAGTTTTGCAAAGCAAGCTTACCTCGCCCGCCCCCTATCCCGGCCTTTCCCCCGATTCGGGAGAAAGGGGGCTAGTAAGTCGGTTTCCGAAAGGAAGGATATGAAAGGAAACCGAGAGCTAGTTTACTGGTCTCCTTGAGGCGAATCGGGAGCGCTGGCACGAACTAAAGTATTCGCCTCGGTCTCCGCCACGGTCTGTAACTTGATAAGACGAATGCCCGTGGTGGGCACAAGGAGGTGCTCGCCATTTGTTTTTACCAACTCCACCCAATGGGCATCCAGATAGGTAAGCGTACCGCTATCGGAATAGTTAGTATGGTAGTAAATAGTTACTACACTATTCAGATGCCGCTGTAGAGGATGCGATAGATTAGGGTTTTGCATGGATGTTCCTTTCATCGGGGTGCTAGTGCAGGCCACGTGGCAAATTCGCGTAGAAAGCTGACAACCTGCTCGACTACGGCCTGAAAAAGCGCCTCGCCCTTTTCGGGAGTGGCGAGTTCTGGGTGGCCGAAGGCACCGGTCGTACTTAGTTGATCAAAAGCACGCGGCACATCCACTCGACTAGGTCTTGAGAAGTCTGGGCAATAGAAGGCCGATTCAAAAGGGATGTTGGCACCGGTGGCGAGGTCGCAACGCACAAGTTCGGGACGGAGGCAGAGGATCATGCTGGTCTCTTGTTCGCAGGCATGGCTAACGACAGGTTGCCGAAGCCCCGGCACGGCCGCGACAGAGTCGGCAGCGAGTGTCCACCAGGTTCCTAACGCAATCCACAGGTCGGTGAGGTGCTTATGCTGCATCTGAGTGCGATAGATGGCCATACGCCCCGGTGTAATGTTGCCCCCGTGGGCGTTGAGAAGGAAGATGCGTCGGAAGCCCGACCCGATAAGGCTATCGAGCATATCGCACAGAAGAGCGACGTATGGCTCATTGCCGATGCTAACGGTTCCCGGAAAGGCGCGATGATGATCGGAAGCTCCCACCCAGAGCACCGGTAGAAAAAGAACGGCATCGCCAAGTGCGTCTTCGGCACGGCGAGCGATTTCGGTGCAGATGAGCGTATCGGTGAGTAGGGGAAGGTGATGACCGTGTTGCTCGAAAGAGCCGAGGGGCAGCACAACAACCTTATTCGCCAGAGCACGGGCTTCCGGCCAACTCTGTTCTCCAAGCTGCATTGAGAGACACGCTCCTAATTCGTATGCTTTTCTTCCCTAAATTGTACCGATTTCCAGGCGGCGAACAGGGGCTTCAGCTTGTTTCTTTGATATTTGCCGGTAGAGGTAACCGGGAAAGTATCGCCGAAGACCACCACTTTGGGGCATTTTTCAAAGGGCAGGCGCTTTCTACAGGCGGCTAGAATGGCCTCTTCGGTAAGATCGCTGCCCTCTTCACGCTGCACATAGGCCCCAATCTCCTCTCCATAATAGTCGTTCTCGAAGCCTACTGCCATGGCAGCACGCACCCCCGGAATCGCGTTAAGAACCTCATCTATGTCGAAGGGAGAGTAGTTCACCCCGCCGCGAATGATCAACTCTTTGATGCGGCCGGTGATAAAGAAGTAAGGATTACCATCTTGGCCGACAAGATAAAACCCCTCATCGCCTGAGCGGAACCACCCATGTGCAAAGGTATCGCGGTTGGCCTCCGGGCGGGCATAGTAGCAGCGCATGACGTTGTGCCCACGAATGACGATCTCTCCCCGCTCGCCGGGTGGAAGAGGGTTGCCGTTGGGGTCGTGAATGGCCATCTCATTCACCGGCAGCGGGCAGCCGATAGAGGGGAATCCGCATTCGGTAAGCCAGTAACGGCGTGTGGGTTCATCAAGAGAGATGGGTAAAAAGCAGGAGTAGCAGGTCGTTTCGGAAAGGCCGTAGCCATGAATGAGCGGGATGCGAAACTGGGTTTCGAAGCGACGCGCCAGCTCGGTGGTGAGAGGGCCGGCCCCACAAAGGATATGGCGGAAGCGCGACAGGTTGTATTGGCTTATATCGTCGTTACGCTCACAGAGAAAGGCCAGCACGGTGGGCACCACGCTGCTCCAGGTACACCCCTCCGTTTCGACCGTTTTCCAGAAGGATTGCGCGTAAAACCGCCGGTTCAACACGACGCTGCCACCTGAGTAGAGCGGAGTTAGCAGGGTCACTACGGTTCCGTTCACGTGATGGATAGGAAGGACATTGATGGCTCGATCGTTAGGGCCGAAACGGTTCCATTCGGCGATGCTGCAAGCATCTGCCAGCAGATTGGCGTGATCGAGAATAACCCCCTTGGGGGGGCCGGTGGTGCCCGATGTGTAGACGATCAGCGCCTCCGTATCGGGACATTGGCTCGGTAGAGAGGAGGGGATTGCATAGTTGTTGAGAAGTTGTTCAAAGTACGGTATGCCATTACGGCCGTTGCTGCTGCCGGTTGCGATGAGGACATGAGAGGCGGCATTTGCAGGCAGCATCTGTTGTGCCCGAGAAAGCTGATCGTCAAAGGCGAAGACCGCTTTCACTTTTGCATTGGAGAGGATGTAGGCAAGCTGTTCGTCCTCTGAACCTATGTTGAGCGGAACGACTGTAGCTCCGAGAAGCCAAGCGCCGAAATAGAGGAACACGGTACGGGGGTCGTTGGCCATGAGGGTTGCAACGCGATGTCCCTCGGTAACACCTAGGCTCTGTAAAAGGGAAGCAACCTGAGAGGCGCGTTGTAGAAATTCGGCATAGGTGTAGGAGACTACCGGCCCGCTCTCATCGTAAAAGGTCAAGTAGCGCTCGGCTGCACGCTCTTGCGCCCGCGTCTGAAGAAGCTGACCGACGCTATCAAACGGCGTGAAGCGCTGCTCCCATGGCCGATTTGAGAGGCAGCGCGCATGATAGATAAGGGGGCGTGTTTCGGGAAAGACGCTTTCTTCCTCTAGCTGCATAACCCATTCTCCTCGCTTTCGTTTGCCTCGTTGCACGCGAAAGCTTGTTACAAATATCTTCATCTTTAGAAACGCGATTCCCTGCTGGATTTGTTAGCTTAAATAATAGCGAGGGGAGTGTATGTGATTTCTAGCCGTTGTTCCTCGAAAATGGGCGTTTCTCATAAAGCAAGAGTAGCAGTTCTCCATCAGAGGAGGTTTTGTAGGCGGGAGCATGGTCGCTGTGCTTTGCTGGTTGGCTCTGGAGCCGTGAGACTGTCAGCCTCACCCCTACAAGCCCCCACCCCCCCGCCCCTCAAGGCCGACCCCCTCCCCCTCCCCCTATCAGGGAGAGGGGCACCTCGCGGTGGGCAACTCAGCGGCCAGTTTTATTCCCTTAATCGCCTATCTCGCTGGCCGCTGCATCGCCGTGCGCTAGCACCTCCCGAATCGGGGGAAAGGACGGGATAGGGGGCGAACAAGACAAGCACGCTTTGCAAAACTGTTTCTAGAGCCGTGAAGGACGGAAACTTAAGATTTCTCGCCTACGGCTCGAAATGACAAGCGTCTATCTCACGAGAAATGACAGGTGCCTGCGGCTCTGCAAGACCGACACCCTCCCCTACAGGGAGAGGGGCACCTCGCGGTGGGCGTCCTAGCGGACGGCGCCTTTGCTGCCTGTTTTATTCCCTTCATCGGCTATCTCTCTGGCCGATGCTTCGCCGTCTGCAAGACGGAAAGGCCGGGATAGGGGGCGAACAAGACAAGCACGCTTTGCAGTACTGGCTCTAGAGCCGCGAGATTGGCAGCCCCCATCCCACGCCTAATTTTTAGAAAGCGGAGTTAACCCGAATCTACTTGCTTTCTAGTGGCACGCAAGGCCGCACGCCGAGGCGCCGCAAGAGCCAAACCATAGGGCACCAGTTTGTAAAGGCCGATTGGAACAGATTAAGCCCCACAAAAGCCGTGAAGGCGTAAAACCAGGGACTTACCCAATAGCCCAAAGCGACGCTCAGCATTACAAAGGCACCTGCGATAAGGCGAAGCCAGCGTTCAACGGTCATAGTAACGTTCCTCCTGCTACATTAGAATGAATGGACTTCTGCAGTTGAGGCGGTGTCTACGGCCCCACCTGCGGATTCGAGATCGGGCCGACCGAAGGGAGCAAATCGGTCTAAATCCCGACTGCGGCGGCGCACCAGATAATAGAGCACGGGCACCGCCAAGCGCGAGAGAAGTGTTGAGGCGATCTCACCAGCCATGAGAGAGATGGCCAGCCCCTGAAAGATCGGATCGAAGAGAATAACAAACGAGCCGACAATTACCGCCGCCGCGGTGAGAAGCATGGGTCGAAAACGTGTGGCGCCGGCCTCGATGACGGCCTCTTCTAGGGGAAAGCCCTGACGTAGGCGCAGCTCGATGAAGTCCACCAGGATAATCGAGTTGCGCACGATGATACCGGCACCCGCGATGAAGCCGATCATGGAGGTGGCCGTGAAGAACGCACCGAGCAGCGCATGGGCAGGCAAGATGCCTACAAGCGTAAGGGGGATCGGTGCCATGATGACAAACGGCGTGATGAAAGACCGAAACCACCCCACGATCAGAATGTAGATGAGAATCAGAACGACGGCAAATGCAAGTCCCAGATCGCGAAAGACCTCATAGGTTATCTGCCACTCACCGTCCCACTTCATGGAGAGACGATTGGTGTTGTTCGGTTGTCGAATGCTGAGTATGTTGAGATGCGTACCATCTGGCATTCGCAATTGCGACAACTTTTTATTCATCGCCAAAATGGCATAGACCGGGCTTTCCAGCCGTCCGGTAACATCGCCTGTTACATAGACCACCGGCAGCAGGTTTTTGTGGTAGATCGACTCGTCTGCAGGTACCTCTATCGTTCGCACCAACTCGCTCAGCGGCACGCTGCGCCCATCCTGGGTGGGGACGTAGAGATTTTGTAGGCGGTTCAGGCCGCTGCGATCTCCACGAGGTAGTTGTAGCCAAATGGGCACGTCCTCTCGGGCTTCCGGATCGTGGGCCAATCCTATCGCCGCTCCGTGCAGGGCCATGGTTAGTTCATTGACGGCCGTCTGCACATCCACATGTGCTAACGCGGCCTTCTGTCGGTCTACCACTATCTGATAGGTTGGTTGCGCGTCGTCGTGGTACCAGTCCACGTCGGTAACATCCGGTGTCTGTTCAAAGACCCGTTTCACCTCGCGCGCCACGGCCGTCCGCTCGGCATCGGTGGGGCCGTAGACCTCTGCGACCAAGGTTTCGAGTACCGGCGGGCCGGGCGGAACTTCGGCAACCTTCAGCCGCACTCCCCATGCTTTTGCAATGCGGGCTAATGCGGGGCGAATGCGCTTTACAATATCGTGGCTTTGCAGTTTTCGATGTTGTTTATCCACGAGGTTCACCTGGATGTCGGCCTGATAGGCTGCGTTTCTCAGATAGTAATGCCGAACAAGGCCGTTGAAGTTGTAGGGGCTGGCGGTGCCCACATACAGTTCGTAGTTGGCCACCTCCGGCACGGTGGCGATATAGTCGGCTAATGCCTTTGTGGCCGCCGCTGTCTGCTCCAAAGTGGTGCCGTTCGGCATATCCACGATTAATTGAAATTCGTTCTTGTTGTCGAAAGGCAGCATCTTTACCACCACCAACTTCAACGCGATAAGCGACATCGCGCCGAGCAACAGGAGGACCACGCCCCCAAAGAAGAGTCGACGCGCTTTTGGCGAATGGATCAGCGGCTTCATCACCCGCCGATAAAGCCGAGTGGTCCAATCGTCCGGCGACTTTTTCGGGTGGTCGCTTGGTGGGGTGGTGGGTTGGGCATGCTGATGGTGCCTGCCGAGAATGATATTGGTAGCCCATGGCGTAACGATAAAGGCCACGGCAAGGGAGAATAACATGGCGGCAGAGGCCCCTACCGGAATGGGCCGCATGTAGGGGCCCATCAGCCCGCGAACAAAAGCCATCGGCAAAATAGCAGCGATAACGGCGAACGTAGCGAGAATGGTGGGGTTACCAACCTCGTCTACCGCTCGAATCGCCACATCTCGTAAGGAGAAGGGCTTTCCCTGCTCCATACGAAAGTGCCGAACCATGTTTTCGACAACCACAATGGCATCATCTACAAGAATACCGATCGAAAAGATCAGGGCAAACAGGGTGATGCGGTTTAGGGTATAGCCGTAGAGATAGAAAATAAACAGGGTGAGGGCGAGCGTTACCGGGATGGCAACACCAACGATCAGCGACTCGCGCCACCCCAAAGCCAACGCTATCAACAGCATAACCGAAATCACGGCGATCAGCATGTGAAAAAGCAGTTCCATCGCCTTCTCGTTGGCCGTAGCGCCGTAGTCACGCGTAACCGTGATGTGCACGTCGGATGGCAGGATGACCCCTTTCAGGGTGTCTACTTTATTCATGACCCGCCGTACCACGTCTACCGCGTTGGTGCCCGGTAGCTTCGATATGGCCAGTGTAACGGCCTCTTGAAGCGATGTGGTTTTCTTGCCTGTCGCCGGCCCATAGCCGAAAAAGACATAGTTTTGCGGCTCCGAAGGCCCTTCGACCACTTGAGCCACATCGCGCACAAAGATGGGGCGCTCGCCGACACTACGCACTACCACGTTCTGCACATCTTCGGCATTGCGGAGGAAGTCGCCCGTTCGCAGCAATATTTGGGTGTTATTTTTATCAAAAGACCCTGATTGCTGTTGGGCATTGGCCCCCTCAAGCGCATTGGCCACATCCAGAGGAGTCAGGCCGTAGGCCGCTAATCGCGCGGGCTTCAGAATAACCCGTACCTGACGCGGCTCTCCACCGATGATATCTACATTGGAGACATCGGGCACCTGCTTTATGGCATCCCGAAGCCGTTCGGCAAGCTGGCGAAGCGTGTAGTAGTTATAGTTTGCCCCATGAAGCGTTAGCGCTAAAATGGGCACGTCGTCAATAGAGCGCATCTTCAAAATGGGCTTTGACGCGCCGGGAGGTAGGCTATCGTAGTGCGGCTGCAATTTTTCCTCCAAGCGCACAAGGCTCTGCTCGGGGTCTTCTCCCACGTAGAAACGCACAATGATCAAGGACTGCCCTGGGCTTGAGGTGGAGTAGATATATTCGACGCCCGGCACATCGTGAATCACCCGTTCCAGGGGGTTTGTTATGCGTTGCTCTACCTCTTTCGCCGTGGCTCCGGGCATCTGAACCATGACATCTATCATCGGAACATGAATTTGCGGTTCTTCCTCTCTGGGTGTACGAACCACGGCGATGAAGCCTAAAAGCAACGACGCCAGAATAATGAGTGGAGTTAGTTTGGACGAGACGAAAGCCGCAGCTAACCTGCCGGCTAGCCCGAGGCGCGAATGCGCCGATCCGTCTGAATGATGCGGCGTATGTCCCCCTTTTGGCTCGCCCGTGGCCTCATGCGTATGTTCGGTATGGTGATCGGCCATTTGGTTTACCTCCCATCCTCTGTCGGTCTTATCTGCAAACCGTCCTGTAGCTTTGGAGATGAGGCATCGGCAACGATGCGCTCTCCCGGATTAAGCCCCGAAAGCACCTCAAGGCTCTTTCCGTACGACTGCCCTAGCGTTACCAGTCGGAGATGAAGCACGTTCTGAGGATCAACAACATAGACGTAGTGAAGTCCTTCTCGCTCCATAACGGCGCCGGCCGGTACAAGCATACGCCGTTCCGTGCCGACAGGGAGTTTCACGCGACCGAACATTCCCGAAAGAACACCCCTATCTGCAGGCAGCAGCACCTTCACGGTAAAGGTATGGCTGTTCGGGTCACCCTGCGGCGCGATCTCGGTCACAATGCCCACAAGGTGCCTGTTTCCTAAGGCATCTATCTGCACCTCTAAGGGCTTTCCTATGGTGACTGCGGGCAAGGCGCTTTCCGGCACGGTCAACTCTAAGCGATCCTGTGTGCCCTCCTCACGAAGAACGGGAACGCCGGGCATAGCCATCGCGCCAACATCCGCTAGCTTTTGGGTGATCACGCCATCGAAAGGCGCGCGTAGAACCGCATAGCTGCGCGTGATGCGGGCCAGCTGGAGCGCTACACGGCTCTGTTGTAAAGCGGCAAAAGTGTTTTGCGTCTGTTCGTGCCTCACCTGCGCTTTTGCAGCGGCTGCTTCGGCTTCACGAAGGCCGGCTTCCGCCCGACGTACAGCAGCCTGTGCCTGGCGTACCGCCTCCGCCGCCGCTTGCTTTTCTTCGGAACGGCTTCCCTCGTTCACGAGGCTTTGTTGCTGCAGAGCGCTCTCATACTGTGCCTTAGCGACCTCGTAGCGGCTTTGATAAGAATCGTACTGCTGAGCCGAGATGGCCCCTTCGTTATAAAGCTCTGCCATGCGATGGAGGTCACGTTCGGCAAGAACGAGTTTGGCTTTCGCTTGCGTCACTGCGAGAGCAGCTTGGGCACGCTCCTGCTTGCGTGGGCCGGTATCCACCAGTTGTTGCTTTGCTTTAGCCGCTGCTAGGGCGGCTTGGGCTTCGCGCAACTGGGCCTGTGCCGCCGCAATTTGGGCGTTGTCTACCTTGCCTTCCATCTGTTCGGCCATCTGCGCCCCCCGATAGGCCGCCTCCGCAGCGAGAACGCCCGCTTCCGCCTGAGCGATACTCGCATCGAGATCACGGGTATCTAAAACAGCCAGTACCTCTCCTGCCGTCACACGGCTCCCTTCATGTACAAATAAGGAGAGAATGCGGGCTGTTATCTTGGGCGCAATATCTGTTTGAACGATGGGGCTTACGTTACCGGTTACCTCTATGGTTTGTGGCAAAGTGGTTAGGGCGACCGTCTCTATAGGAGCGGTAACTGCCGTGGTGTTGCTTGTGGGATGGCTTTGTGAGTCGGCAGCCTCAGCGGAGGAGGCATGCCTGCGCCAGAAGACCATGCCCACCAACCCGATGAGCAGAAGCAGGCCAACCAAAACGATTTTGTGTCGTTTGCCTAACGTTCCGCTTCGCCGCCATGCTGTCATTGTTTGTAGACTTCGGTGTCTAATAAATTGATATATATCTATATTCATATAAACTTCCTCCGAAAACGACTCTTTCGTATCTCTGCAAGGCAAGGGATGGATGGACGCCTACAAGCCGCCCGGTCCAGGCATATGCTACAGCTACTTTTTATGATGGCGGATGCAATCGAGCAAGAGCAGCACGCTTGGATCGGCGATCCGATAGTAGACGTTCGTGCCCTCACGGCGTGCGCTGAGGATGCCTTGGTCTTTAAGGATTCGCAGTTGTTGGCTTACCACGGCCTGTTCTGCCTCTGCGGCCTCCACGATTTGGCTTACGTTGCGCTCTCTACCGGCGTGTTGAAGATAGTCGAGAATGCGAAGACGCAACGGATGGGCCGCATTTCGGATGATAGGCGCCACACGTTGAAGCGTCTCCAGATCGATGAGTTGGTTTTTCGTTTCTGTCGTTGTCATGCCGCTTTCCTTATATAGATGCTAGCTATATAGCTATACGCCTATGTTTAGAGGATGGTTCCCCATCGGTGCCAACTCTTCTATGGACGCGGCTCTGCCAAGGCGGCGGTGATCGTCTGTTCCATGCTCCAAGCATGTCCTTCGTTATAAGCGGCCTCGAATCGATCTTCTCCTATAAGTGCACGCGCTTGTGCAAGCCAGCCTTCGCCTTGCTCGGTTAGCTCGTAGGGCGATACTTTTACCTGCGTGTCCTCCAGAATGCGATGCGCCCCGCCGATCAGGCGCGCTGCACAAAGTGCGAAAGTAACCCTTTGTGCCTTTGAGTAACCCTCATGTTGTGCCTGCCAGGCCCTATAGACCCCATAGGCCCGAAGGGTATAGGCGATCTCGTCTACATCTTCATGTTCTCTGGCCACCGCGAGGGCCTCATCTAAGCAGTCTCGGGCTGTTTTCTCTTGATGGTGCAATAGGGCAAGTAACGATAACTTTCTTAGCGGTGCGGAGATAGCTAAGGGGAGATGGTATTGGCGCCCCCATTCCACGAGTTGTTGGAACCGTTGATAGGCCTGTTCATAGTTCCGTTCTCGAAGGGCTAGGGTGGCAAGACCGAAGTTTGCAGCCTGGATATGATGGAGAGCAGGTATGTTGTCAGGAGTAGGATAGAGTTGAAGAACCTCCTCGAAGTAGTGCCTGGCCTTTTCGTACTCGCCCTGATAGTAGGCCAGGCGTCCGAGCTGGGCAAGCGTACCCGCTTCTTTCCATCGTTCGCCCGTGTTACGACAGATGGCGAGCGCTTCCTCCTCCAAAGCGAGCGCCTTAGCATATTCGCCCTGCTCCTGGTAAACATGGGCGAGGGCGTTTAAATAGAGTGGCAGATTGCCCACATTACCATGTGTTCGTGCGATTGCAAGAGCCTCTTCAAAGAGCGAACGGGCACGCTCAAACTGACTCTGTTGCTGTAGTAAAACCTGACCAAGGCAGAATAGATCATAGGAAAGACTGATTTCATCGCCCACTTCACGGTGTAGAGCGATGGCCTGTTCGATGTACTCTTGCGCCCTTTCAAAGTCGCCAAGATTATAGGGGATTGTGAAAAGCTCGGCTAGCATAATGGCCTCTTTGATCCGATCTCCTACGGAACGGAAATAGGAATATGCCGATTTGAAATGGGCTTCGGCGGCAGAGTAGTCTTTCCTTAAAAAGGCGAAATAACCCTTAAAGCGATGGGCAAAACCCAGTAGCTCCTCGTGATGAAGGTGTTCGGCCAGTTTCCATAGCCTTTCCGCATAGGCTTGACTCTGTTCGAGGTCTCCGAGCCGATAGCGCAAATGCGTGACCAACACCAGCCCTTTCCCGTACAGATAGTCTTCAGCAGAATAGTTCGCTAACGCGGCCTCACACCAGGTAAGTCCCTCGCGAAGAGAGCCATTCAGAAGCCAGAAATCGCTAAGGGCAACGCATAGACGTAGACAGGCTTCCCAATCGTGCTGCCGTCTATACCAAGCATAGGTCTCCTCTATGTTCGCCCATTCTTCTGTTAGCCGCTCGGCCCAGTAGACTCCTTCCTTGCCTAAAAGTTCGGTGCGGGCGACATCGGCAAGGTTCGTGTAGTAGTGCGCGTGCGCCCGGCGAACTCGGCCTTCAAACTCTGGCCCCCGTTCCCGAAGTTTTTCCACCGCATACTCGCGAACCGTTTCCAACAGGTTGTAGCGCACTTCCCCCTTACGCTGCCGCATCATGCATAGCGACTTCTCGACTAAACCTTCTAATAGCTCAAGCACCTCCCAAGCCTCTAGGCCGTAGGCTTCCTCTCCTACATGCTCGATGGCCTCTAAGCTCCATCCTCCGCGAAATGCACCTAAACTGCAAAACAGCTCCTGTTCGCGAGGAGTTAGCAGTTCATAGCTCCAGTCTAAAGTGGCCCTCAAGGTTCTGTGGCGGCTCAGCTCGCTACGCATGCCCCCTCGCAAAATTCGTAGACGCTCATCCAGGCGATAGGCAAGCTCCGGTAAAGAGATCACACGTAAACGGCTGGCCGCCAACTCCAACGCCAGCGGAATGCCGTCGAGCTTGTGGCAGACTTCCACCAAAGCCTCTAGGTTTTCATTATCTACCCGGAACTCGGGTAGCACGTTTTGTGCTCGCTCCACGAAAAGCGCCAAAGCCTCATAGTGGGCGACTTCCGCCACACTTAAGCTCTCGTTCGACGATGGCAGGCTCAACGGCAACACAGGGTAGACACGCTCGCCCATAACGTGCAAGCGCTCACGACTGCTTGTCAGTATCTTTATTTCCCCACATTCGCGGAGGATGCGGCTCACCAATCTCCCTACAGCCTCCAGGAGATGCTCGCAGTTATCTAAAACCAAGAGCAGTGCCTTGTTACGCAGATAGCGCAGAAGAACTTCCTCCATTGGCTCCGTCGGTGTTTCGCGCAGCCCAAGCACACTGCCTATTTGAGACGCCACTCCGTTCCCTTCTTGTACCGAGGCCAGCTCTACCCACCAGACCCCGTCGGGAAAGTGCTCTAGCATCTCTGCTGCCACCTGAAGGCTTAATCGGCTTTTCCCACAGCCGCCCACTCCTACCAGGCTCACAAGGCGTCCACTTTCAAGCAGGTTACGAATCTCTTCGACCTCGCGCTCGCGTCCGATGAAACTGCTCAGTTGAAACGGCAGATTGTTGGGGTAAAAGCCTCCGGCAAGAGAGCGTAAAGGGGGAAAGTCGCGTTCCAACTCCGGATGGATCAGCTGGTAGATATGCTCCGGTGCTTTCAGGTCGCGTAGCCGATGCCAGCCGAGATCGAGCAGATCGGCATTGGGCGGCAGGTGAACTTCCACAAGAATCTTGGTTGCCTCCGAAAGAATAAGCTGCCCGCCATGTGCCACTTCCACCAGTCGGCTCGTTTTGTTAAGAGGCGGTCCCAAATAGTCCTCCGCTTGTTGCATGGCGGTGCCACTATGTAGCGCGACGCGCACCCGTAGGGGGCCGGTTTCAGGAGGCCATTCTTGGGTGCGGAGGGCTTTCAAAAAATCGAGGGCGGCATGGACTGCATCGGTGGCCGAAGCAAAAGCGGCGAACCCTCCGTCGCCCATCATTTTGAAGAGATGCCCTCCATGTTCCGCAATGACATTTTGCAGGAGCGCGTTGTGAAGGGCGAGAGCCGTCTGCATTGCCTCCGGAGCACTCTCCCACAGTTTGGTGCTGCCCTCAATATCGGTGCACAAAAATGTAAGTGTATAAGACTGAACTTGCATCGTCAACCCTCTACCGGTTTGTTAAGGAAGAGGCTTAGGATACAACCGAACAGACTCTTTGTTTTAATATACCTTTTCATCTCATCGAGGTGACGAAGTTAGTTGCTAGACTTCGACCCACATCCCGCCGTGTTCATCGGAGTTTTGGCAGGCTGTGATGGTTCTCTGTGCGGCCAAACCATCCTCGAAAGTAGGAGAGAGCGGGGAGGGAGGCTGCCCCTCTTCATGGCGCGCGATATTCGACACGAAGTCAAAGAGGCTATGAATATGAAATTGTATCCAGCCCACACTGTTTTTGGTAACACCTAAGGCGTAGGGTTTGGGATAGCGCGAGACGCATTCGATGCGTTGAAAACCGCGCTTTCCCCCCAAATCCTCTTCCGGCAGGGTGGCATCGTAGATATCGAGCCAGTTGGGTTCCATCAAATTGAAGCGCAAGGCGCCACGACTTCCATGGAGTTCCAGGCGAATCTCGTCCTGCGCCCCGGTTGCCAAACGCGAGGCCTCCAAGCTTCCATAGGCGCCTCCTGCCAACTGAGCCTGCACGAGCGCGATATCATCCACATCCACTTTGCGCATCTGGCCGCTTCTTACATCCAACCGCTCTGTAATCACTGTTTGCAGACGGGCACTAACCCGTTGAAACTCTCCGGCACGTTCTATCGGAAGCGGAGGCCCTGCCAAGAATCGCACGAGGTCAAAGATGTGTGCCCCCAAGTCGGCGACGGCGCCTCCACCGCTTCGTGCCTTATCCATGCGCCAAGAGTAAGGGCGATGGGGAGAAATATAGCCCGCGTGGAGATAAGCCACGCGAAAACTGAACAGTTCTCCTAAGAACCCCGATTCTGCGAGCTGTCGCGCCCGTAGAATCGCCGGCACAAAACGATAGTTGAAGGTCATCTGTTGCACGGTGGGAACGTTGCGCGCTAGAGAGACGATCTCCACCGCCTCCTCTTTGGTCAGCGCGAGCGGCTTATCGCAGTAGATGTGTTTGCCCGCCTTTAGGGCATCACGTAAAATAGGGTAATGGAGATCGTTGGGGGCACAGATATTGATGATCTGAATGTCCTCGCGCTCCAACAGGGCCTGATAATCGCGTGTCGCAAACAGAAAACCGGCCTGCTCCTGCGCCTTTTTCCCGCTCTCCTCCGTTGCCGTACAAACTCCCACCAAACGCAACCTAGCCGGCAACGGATCGTAAAAGAGGGGTAATGATAGATAGGCATGGGCATGCACTTTCCCGATAAACCCATAGCCCACCATCCCAACACCGTAGGTTTGCATTTTGCCTTTCCTTGTACGCTATCGAGTTTCTGCAGGAATTCTACCTTGTTGTCATAAAATAAAACGAGGAACCCACGCCCAAGAATGCGACGATGATACACCACTCCTGGAACTTAACGCCTCAAGAGGCTATCCAACTGCAGAAAAAGTTGGCCAAAGAAGTCCGTGTGGAACCTTTGGAAGTCGAGAAGGTTAAGCTGGTGGCCGGCTGTGACATCTCTTTTGCTGCCCATGCCTCTGCGGATACACCGGTTTTTGCCGGAGTTGTGGTACTTGAACGGCCCCACCTCACCTTGAAGGAGCGGGTAGGGGTTCGCACCATCTCTCCGTTTCCCTATATTCCCGGCCTTCTCTCTTTTCGGGAATCGCCTCCTCTGCTCGAGGCCTGGGAGCGGCTCACGACCCGTCCCGACATTCTCATAGCGGATGGGCAGGGCCTCGCCCATCCACGCCGATTTGGAATCGCGTGCCATCTTGGGCTGCTGTTAGATATACCGAGCATCGGAGTGGCCAAAAGTCTGCTTGTAGGGCATCATGAACCGGTTCCAAACGATGTGGGCGCTTGGCAACCGATAGTGGATCGGGGTGAGGTGGTGGGGGCGGCGCTTCGTCTGAAACAGAACGTGGCTCCGATCTATGTATCTGTGGGGCATCGGGTAGACCTGATGAGCGCCATTCAACTGGTTCTTCAATGTAGAGGTGCTACCCGTTTGCCGGAACCTACTCGGCAAGCACATCTCTATGTTAATGCTCTTCGCTGGGGAGAGGTATCGTTGGTCTGAATTTCTTATCCCCAGTAGAGTGTAAGAGCAAGCAGGTAGAATAGATGACGGTCGTTTTGCTTATTCAAGTACGGAGAAAGGAATGGAGGAGAGAGATAATTTAAGTTTAGAAGAGGCCTTTGCAGCACTGCTGCAACTTATAGAGGACAAGCGCTCTGAAGTCCATCAGCAGATACAGTTGTTGAACGATATGGGAGACTATCGTCAACTGTCGAGATATGCTGCCTATGCCGAGCAGATCAGAGGCTACGAAGAGAAGATAGAGAGGCTGAGGGACGAGGGAATCCGTTTGTTTGCACAGCAAGCCGGCGCGTCGTTTGCTGAACCTAATCGCGCCTCTCCAACCCGGTCGTCACGGCTTCCACAAGGAAGACGTACACCGGAAGAGAATTTTGTATGTCCTATTTTGCAGGCGCTGGATGAGTTTGGTGGGGCGGCTAGAATAGGCCTGGTGTTGGACCGGGTTGGGGAGATTATGCAGGATGTTCTCACCGAGGCTGACTATGAAACTCTTGAGTCTACCAATGAACCTCGCTGGCGTAATACTGCTCAATGGTGCAGGAATAGCTTGTGCGATAAAGGCCTTATGGCGCGGGGGCGGCGTGGTCTATGGGAGATCACCGATGCAGGCCGTGCCTATTTGAGAGACCAATGCGGGCATGGATGAACGAAGTTCCAGAATGACCTCTCTCGAGCTGGTTCTAGGGCCGGCCTGCGCCGGTAAGACGCTGTATGCGCTAGGGCTTTATCGGCTCGAGCCGGCCCGCACCCTCTTCATCACGGCGACCCAAGTGCAGGCGGAGCGCGCCCTTACGCTTTTAGGGACGGAGGCTGCGCCGAACACGGTGATGTCTCTCCAGGAGTTTACCGTGCGCCTGGTGGAGGGGGGTGGGTTCGAGATGGTGGGACGCTCGTTTCAGCGCCTGCTCCTACAGGACATCATCGAAAGGTGGCTCTATCCGGACGATTATCTCGACCCCATGCGTTTTTATGAAGGGTTTCTCTCCACCCTGCTTGAACAGATTCGAGAGTGGAAGCTTTCGGGGCTTTCACCAGAAGACATTCAAGCGATCGGGCCGATGGCCGTAGAGGCGACGGGGAACCCGCGCGAGGCAGATAAGCTCCTCGAACTTGCAAGGCTCTACGGTGCCTACGAGAGGTTTTTGCTGCAACATCGCCGACAGGATGCCGAGGGCATGTTGCTGTTGGCAAGGCAGCGCATGCATTCGGGGCATGTGCGTTGGTTGGAGGATTTCGACGTCTTCATTTTAGACGGCTTTTATTTCCTCTATCCGGCTCAAATCGCCTTGCTGACGACGTTGGCGGAGTGCGTTCCACAAATGCGGTTTGTGGTAACTCTGCTCTACGACCCTGCCCGACCTCTGCTCTTTGCCCCGGCGGAGCCGACGATCCGGCGATTAAAAACCGACTTTCTGTGCCGCGAGACACTGCTCAGCGCGCCTCAGGCCCCCAGGTCGGTTGCGGACGTGTTAAGTCAACGTCTTTTTCATGATTCGCACTTTGAGCCTTTGGAAAGCGCAACGCTGGAGCCTGTTCTCCTTTTCGATGCCCCCGATGTCTATATGGAGGCGGAGATGGTGGCGCGTGCCTTTCAAAGTCTACACGAAACGCGAGAGTATCGGTGGAACGATTTTGCTGTGGTGGTGCGCAACGCTCAGGCCTACGCCCCGACTCTTTTCTCTGTTTTTGAGCGTTATGGCGTTCCTATAGGCACCTATGGCGGCGAGGCGGTTGCCGAGAATCCACTGATACGTGCCCTCATCAACTTTCTTGAGCTGGTGCGACACGACTGGCCACGCGATGCCGTGCTGGCATTTTTCAAATCCTCTTACACCCAAACGCCTCGCGAAGAGGCGGAGCGACTGAGGTTACTTGTTCATGAGAGAGGGATAGGGCGAGGGAAGAACGAGTGGGGAGCTTTGTTGCCGGCTCTTGCACCGTCATCCGCATCCGCCCGATTGCTTACGGCGATGTTGAATAGAGCGGAGCGGTTGCTGCAGGCACAGAGCGTTCAGGATATGGCCGAGGAGATAGAGCTTCTCTTCGAGGAGTTCGGGCTTACAGAGGCCATTGCACTCGGCGAGCCTTTGCGGCAAAAACGCGATCAGGAAGCTTATCGTGTGGCTATAGAGGCCCTTTACTCTATGGCCGATATGATGCGGCTAACCGACCGAGAACGGATGCCTTTTGGCGATTTTGTCGAGAGACTTATTACAGCATGGCGTAACAGCACCGTTGTGGTGGGCCTGGGCGAAGATCAGGTCTGGATTTCAGAGCCTTATGATATTCATCAAAGGCGGCCTCGTGTCGTAGCGGTGATGGGACTCCTAGAACGGCTATTTCCGCGCCGCCTTACCGAAAACCCTTTTTTGCCGGATGCCGTGCGCTATCGCTTGTATGAACAAACAGGTCTTTATTTGGCACCACGTGAGACACGTGCGAACGAAGAACGCTTGTTGTTCTATTTAGCGGTAACAGCTCCTGCAGAACGCCTTATTCTTTCCTATCCGCGAAGCAGTGGCGAGGCCGATACCCTTCCCTCTTTCTACCTGGATGAGGTAAGGGAGGCGCTGGCTACCAACCCGGAGTTGCTACGTGTGGTATCGCGCCGTCTGAGCGATGTGGCTCCGCGCTCGGAAGATGCCAGCTCATGGCGTGATCGCCTTTTGAACCTCTGCGTACCCTTGTTCGACCCCGCCGTTACAGAGGAGCAGAGGGCCGAGATACGAGAGATGGTGAATCGGCTGTGCGCCGAGAATACATCGGCGGGCGAGCTATTGCGTGCTGTTGCCGAAGCGCGATTTCTGCCCCCGTTACCGCGTGTGGAGGAAGAGACAGCGCGAGCATGGATGCGCGAGCAGACGAAACGTTGTTCGATCGCCGAGCTAGAAGTCTATGCCCGTTGCCCCTTCCGTCACTTTCTGCAGTACCGCTTGCAGTTGCGGGTAAGCAATCAAACGAACTTCGCTTTACTCCAGGAGAAGTTGCTCCATGATGTGTTATACCGTGCCTTTGCCGAGCTGTCGGCCACCGATGGACAGGCTGTTCAAGAGGTGCTGGAGAGAGCGTTGGAGACCGAACTTCAAAATCTCGTGGCCGACATTTCGCCGCACCGTAAACGCCTCTTGCAGCAGGGGCTAATGCATATCTTAGAAACTATTGCAGAGAAGGAGCAGTTTTATAGCCGATGTTTGCCTCTGCGTCCGATCCATTTTCATCTGGCGTTCGGTGTGTCGCAGATAAACTCGACAGTATACGATTCACGCTCTTTATCGCGGCCCCTGATAATTCCAGACCCACAAGGTGGCGAGCCGCTGGAGCTTTATGGAGTTGTGGATCGAGTAGACAGAGATGCCGATGGAGAGCTCGTTTTCCTGATGGACTATACAACCGCACAGCCCCCGTCTTGGCCAGAGATCACCGGCGGCAAAGCTCTTCGACTGCCCCTTATGATGCTGGCCCTGGAGCGTCTCTTTGGAATGCAGGTTGGAGGTTTGTGTATAGATTCTGCGACCCAAAAAGCGCGTACCCGCCTCTTTCGTACAAGCACGGTAGCGTTTCAGCGATTCAAGCTGATCCCGGAGCGCGAGAAGGGAGACCAGGTGCAGCCGTTAAACGACGAGCAATATGCAGCCATGCTGCAAGCGGCCGTTGAAGCCGCAATTCGCCATGTAAATGCCATGCGGCGGGGCTATGTAGCAGCGACGCCGGGAAGCCACTGCCGTTTTTGCCCCTATTCTGACATCTGCCGGACGACACCTCAAGGCCACGATGGCGAGCCGTTATACCGCATGGATGTGGTGTCGGGGTCGAGTGTTGGTTCAACAAGGGAAGTGGACACGGCACAGGAAACCGGTGGGGATGGGGCAAAGTTCTAGGCTCCAGCCGCACGCATCCGAGAGAGCTTTGCAGATGGTGAGGCCTAGTCCATTCCCCCCTGTAGCCGTGTTTCGGGAGCTATCGGGCCGATAGAAGGGTTCAGTAAGGCGCTCCAACTCGCTTGGAGCAAGCGGGGCGCACTCATTAAAAATCTCCAGATCGGCGCCTTGAGCGGCGGATTTCAGCGTAATTCGCACCTGACCGCCTTCTTTGGCATATTTAATTGCATTTTCCACCAAGTTTCGCACCAGCATCTCGGCGTGGTTGGTAGGGGCTATAATCTCAAGGAACGATGGCAGTTCTGTGTAGATTTGAAGATGGCGTTTGCCCGCCAAAGAGGCATAGTGGGCAAGTTGGCGTTCACAAATTTCCACAAGGTCAATGGCCTCATCGGAGGGGGTAGGGGCCATCTCGATGCGGTTTAATAGCAGGAGATCGCGCACCAGTGCCGTGAGGCGACGTGTTTGGGTGAGCGCCTCCTCTACATAGGCGCGATATTCTGTCTCGCTGCGTGGGCGCTGTAGCGCCAACTCCAGATGGCCGGAAAGCGCCTGGAGAGGCGTTCGCAATTCATGAGAGACGGCGGCGTAGAAACGCCCGCGAGCTGCCGCCGATTCGGCTAGGCGGTCGAGTAGGCCGTTGAGCGTTGTCACAAGCTCGACGATCTCGACGTCTTTTGAAGGGGCTGTGAGGTGAACGCGCATGCGCTCCACCGATGCCGAACGGGCTTGCCCTGCCAAACGGCCAATGGGCGAGAGCGTACGGCCCACCAAAAGCCATGCTCCGCCGGTTACTGTAAGGAAGATAAAGAGGCTCAGTACAATCAAGGTGAGCGCCAAACGCTCTTGTGAGCGCTCGTGTTTAAGCCAGGGCAGCCCGATGACAATGGTATAGGAGCCAAAGCGAAACGTTGTTCCTCGCCAATCATCCCGATCTCCCCAAGGCCAAATCGGCATTTGCGAAGTGGAAGCCCAAATAAGTTTGCCGTGCGAATTCAGCATCTGCAGAGCGATATTCTCTTCTGTAAGGTCACGCTCCTGTTCGGTAAGCTCGTAGAGGGTGGTTTCGTTAGGCTGTAGGTGGGCTAGCTCGTGCTGTACCTTTTTCGCTGCCGTCTGTAGGAGGATATCGGCACTGCGTTCCATGGCGAGGCGCGAGTAGCGAATGAGAACGAAGCAGGCGATGAGCAAAAGAATGGCAGTAGCCCCAGAAAACACCAGGGTCATGCGCCATCGCATGGAGTTAAAAAGCATGGGTTAGCCCTCCAAACGGTAGCCCACGCCACGTACCGTGTGAATGAGTGGGCGTGCGAAGCCTCGGTCGATCTTGCTTCGTAAGTAACTTATATACACGTCTAGCACATTATCATTGCCTTCAAAGTCGTACTGCCAGACATGTTCCAAGATCATCAATCGGGTTACCACGCGCCCTGCATTCCGCATAAGATATTCTAAGAGGGCGAACTCCGTCATAGAAAGATGAATGGTTTTTCCTTGGCGGCAGACTTTTCGTGTGGCCGGGTCTAGGGTGAGATCGGCGACACGAAGCACCGGTGGGCTGGAGGTGCCACGACGCAGCAGGGCACGGACTCGTGCCAACAGTTCCCCTATTTGGCAGGGCTTCACGATGTAGTCATCGGCGCCGCTATCAAGCCCTTCAATTTTGTCTTCTAGCGTGTCGCGTGCGGTGATGATGAGGATGGGGGTGGTAACGGAAGCCGCACGCAACTCCCTACACAAAGTGAAACCATCTTTGCGGGGCAGCATGACGTCGAGAAGGATGAGATCGAAGGCGATGCTGACGGCCAAGCGGAGTGCGGTCTCTCCATCCTCCACAACCTGTGTGGTGTAGCCGGCCTCGGTAAGCGCTTGCTGTAGAAAGCGGGCGACGCTCTTATCGTCTTCTACGATCAGGATATTCATCGGCGTGGTCTTGTGCGTTTTGTGCTAGAGGTTTTATACCCTTCTTTTGACATCTTTTCTTCAATTCTCGTGGAGGATGCGAAGGACAGCACGCCCTTTTACATTCTGCAGCGGCAGGTAGACTTCTCGAGTTTGCGGGTTGACCGCTACACTGTGGGCGCGGTATGCTAGGTAGGCTTGACCAAGCTTGTGAAGCGTAGTGCCTTCTACCTGGAAAACGGCGAGTACGCCGCTTTCGCTGGCCACATAAAGACGATGAAGCGATGGGTCAAACGCAAGAACATCAGGGTCTTGGCCTACCAAAAAAACCGATGGCAGGAAACGCTTGGTATTCAAAGAGAAAACAGCAAGTTTTGCGTTGCCTTCGCAAGCCACGAAGGCCAGCATTTGGGCCGGCGCGATGAGTAGGCTGTGATCGCGTTCGCAAGAGGGCGGAATAGGGTAGCGAGCAACGATTGTGTCGGTGGCAGGGTCTATCGCAACAAGCTGGTTCAACGTCTGGACATCCACATAGATGCGATGGTCAATCGGGTTGTACTGGCTGTTTCCTGCCTCTCCACCGAGCGGAATGGTCTTCAGACGACGATTCGTCTGTGTGTCTATAACGGTCTCGGTACGCCCGAATTCATCGGACACATAGAGCTTTTTCGTTGATGGATCGTAGGCCATGCCATCTGGATAGTCTCCGGCCGGAATGCGGGCAAGAATATGTAGAGAGCTTTCGTCTATGGCAGCCACCCTATTTTCACCGGTGGCTGAGGCGTAAATGCGTTTGATAGAGGGGACAACAAGGACGCCGTGAACGGAGGGCAGATTAGGGATGACCGCAACCACCTTGCGCTTTTGCGTGTTAAAAACCACAACACTATCCGCCCCCAGGTGCGCGATGAAAAGCAGGTGATGGTTAGGGTCGAGACTTTCATAATCGAAACGGCTCGTTCCTCCGGGTAGAGGGATGTCGGCAACGAATGTGAGCGGAAGTTTGGATTGGGTGGGAGTGCAATTGCCAACAAGGCCGGCTATGGTGAGATAACAGGCAAGGTGAAAGCAGGCTCTGAGAACCTTTCTCATGGGAGAAGCTCCTCCTTAGCGTTTTAAGCTAGAGTATCGTCACGTTGCGGCGTGCTAGCCGTTTTTAATTACAAGGCATTGTAAATAAGTGCTCTCGATGAGGTTGCTTTTGGCATGCTCTGTTGTAGTGCAAACCTCAGATCGAAATACGGAAAAGAGGGTACCGGTGTGCCCTAGAGAACGCTAACGACAGGTTAGTCGTGTTGTGGGATACTTATTCGGGCAGGTCGCTCGAAAGGTCGAAAAAGGTGAAGAGAAATGAGAAACCGATGCTACTTTATGGCTATGATCACGCTACTCATCGCTACGGGAACCACGATGTTGGGCCGTACCGTGCTAGCGCAAGATGACACCCAAGGTTATCGCATCCAAGAAAACGGCTCAAGCACGTCTACTCCCCCTACTTCCTCGGAGGCTACGCAGTCTCCTTCCGAACAGAGTGAGGCTGGGGCCGTGCGCCTCGCGCGTTTCTCCGATGTGGAAGGCAACGTAACGTGGCGTCCCGGCCCCTCTACCGACTGGAGTTACGCCTCGGTGAATCTGCCGATTAGACAGGGGGCACAGGTATGGGTAACAGATGGAGGCCGAGCTGAGATTCAGTTTGATGACGGCAGTCTGTTAAGGTTAGGAGGGGGCGCTCTTGCCACCATGCAGACCCTCTATAGCGATTCGCAAGGGGAGTTTACCCAGATCGTTTTAACCAACGGGCTGGCAACTATGGTAACGCGCCACGCCTACTCTATCTATCAAATAGACACGCCGGACGCCTCGATTAAAGTCAACGAAAAGGCACGTGTTCGCGTCGGGGTTGGGGATGGCGTGGAGGTTTGTGTGCAAGAGGGACGCGCTGTTTTGGATGGGGAGCAAGGCGAAGCGGAACTGCGTGCAGGGGACTACGTCTTTTTACAAAGCATAGATAGCCCATACAACGTTCACCCAGCACCTCCCGAAGATGAGTGGGACCATTGGAACGATCATCGGGATCGGGTCATGCTATACCGTGCGCAGCACCTTCCTCCTAACATCGGCCTGGTGGCCGGCGATTTAGACGACTACGGCGATTGGCGCTACACGCCCAATTACGGTTATGTTTGGTGTCCCCACATCGAGCGAGCGGACTGGCGTCCCTACTGCGATGGGCACTGGGTATGGGTGGTACCTTTCGGCTGGACATGGGTTTCCGATGAGCCCTGGGGGTGGGCGCCATATCACTACGGTACATGGGTTTATGAGCCGTTTGGTTGGGCATGGGTGCCGGGCCCTGCATGTCAATACTGGCAGCCGGCCGTGGTGGACTTTAGCGTCTGTGATGACCGTGTAATCTGGGCACCGCTCGCACCTGAGGAGGTTCGCTATCCAAGCACACTGACCGTTGCGTTTGCCCATGGCGATTGGTTTACCTACTTCTCCATCGCGCAGGCAGCCGTTTACTATCCGGTGGCCTCCTCATACTGTGCGCCACGACCGTTCGACACAACCTATGTGAATCAGGTAACCTATGTTAACAATGTAACGAATATAACAAATATCAATGAAGCCCCTCCGGGTGTACCCCTAACGGCTTTTCAACGGTTCCAGCAGACGACAGAGTACTATGCGGCGACACATCTAAATCGGGGCAGCGTGCTCTTTGTTCCGCGCAACGCGCGTCGAGCGCCAGGGGCTACCTATGCCACGCTCGCCACATTCCGCGAGGCAAGTGCCTATCGCCCGCTGCCACCCTCTGAGGCCGATCTCTTCACCAGAGGCCGGGCGCCGGAGGCCGACCGAAACGTAGAACCGATTGCCGGCCCGCCGAGTTTATTGCCGGCACCGCTCTCTTTTACCCCCGTGCGTTCGCGCATGCCACTTGTTACACCGCCGTCGGCACTGCAGACACGGGCGGTATTTCACGCTCCAACCCCCTCGACGCGAGGGCGTGTTGCCATCGAGCAGGCGATGCCCACAGCCCCTTCGCGCGTTTTGCCACCGCCCCTTCGTACGCGCAATGGCAGCTCTGATCTATCGGAGTTCTCTCCCTCACGTTCCAGAGACTTCATTGCGCGGACGCCCAGCCCTGCAGAAAATAGAACGGTCGTGCCGCGTGCGATGACGCCGTCTCAAGGAGGTACCTCGTATCCGTCCTATCTCACGAATCGGCGGGCGCCGGATCGCATGGGCAGTTATGGGGCAACAGAGAATAGGGCGGCCAATGCGGCAGCTTTGGCCAGACGTGAGCTAGGCTTTACACCGGGCCGACCGATTCAAAGTGGCCAACAGCCCTTCCTGCCTTCAGAACCTCGCGACCGATCCGGTGTAGGGACGTTCCCAAACAGGCCGCTTTACGCGCCGAACAGCCCGAATGCGCCCATGCCGCGCTTTACTCCGGCTCCGCAGTGGCCCGGAAGCCCGCCACAACAATCCATCGGGCGTGGTGCCCCTCCGCGTACGGTTCCTTATACTCCCGCGCCGTTCCACGATGATCGGGGCGTGCCCACATATGCACCGCATCCTGTGCAGCCGGCGTGGAACCCACCTCCTGTGCCACCTCGTCGAGAGGCCCCTTATGTGCCGCCGCCTGCACCACAACCTCCTGTCTATCATGCGCCAACACCTCCACCTCAACCGGCGCCACATGTTGCGCAGAGCATCCCTAGTGGTGGGGAAAACCATGGGAGCAGTGGCTCTAGCACATCCCGAGATCGCCCGAAGCGGTAGCTCGGAGTGAAATATAGGCGAGGGAAGCGGCAGAGAATGTGCTACACTAAACATAGTAACCCTCCCACCCGAACGATGGGAGGATGAGACAAGGAGGTAAAACTATGAAGCGCCATGTCAATAAAGCCACCATCATGCTCGTGTTGCTCTGCTTCTCCGCGGGCATGGTCAGCGCCGATATTCTCGGTTCATTGCTGAAGGCGGGTGGAGTGGCTTTGATTATCGGCAAATTTGGGCCACAGATCAACAGTGCCATCAACCATCTCACACGCACGCCTCAGAACAACCCCATGTATGCCACAAAGGTGGTACCCGTTATTTCTGCCGGTGACGGCACCGAAGTGGGCGGTGTGCAGGTGATGGGGCCGCGTGCTGCCGTGAATAAGGTGCAGGCCGTTGTGCAGTTTGAGGGGCGTTTCAGTTCGATTGGGCTGCGCATTCGCGGGCTTGTTCCCGTAGAGACCAAGAGCATTAAGAACATCCGTCGAATACCCGGTGTGGGCATAAGCGGCCTGCTCGACATCAAGTTGTAACTCTCTCTGTTCGTCAACAGTCTCTTATAACGGCAGGCCCTAAGTCGGGTCTGCCGTGCTGCTTTTCTGCATCCTCTGAACGCCGTTCTAAAATGGGTAGGAATCTTTCCGAAAATGTAGGAATATAGAGCACAAAAGCATCAATCGCGTGCGCCTTCGAACGTTCAGGAAAAAACCTAACAAGTGAGGGAAAGGCTATGCTTCGGAAAAGCCCTTTCGCCATCGGCAGCTTCATAGTGCCTAAGATCGCCTGCCTTATCTGCGTTTTAGGGAGCTTGCTTTGCCTGTCTCCAAGACAAGCAAAAGCGGATAGCGCTCTACGCCCCGTCCGGGTCTTCGTGGGCAGCAAGCCGTTAGAGGCCTCGACATCGCCTTTGAGCGATGGAAACGAAACCTTTGTTCCGCTCGATATCCTTGCGATGGTTGGGGCACAGGGACATCTCAACAAACGCGGAGATGCGGTGAAGATAGCTTATGGGCATCCGATACAGGAGGCCGAGCTTGCCGTTGCGCGACCAGAGGGAAAACCTATGTTGGCGCTTTCCGACCTAGCCCGGCTGCTTCCCGCCGATATCCTTACAGTAGATAGCCGTGCCAACGGTGCTCCGAACACAACCAGCTTCGACGAAGTTTACCTGTTGGCGCGCGTAACCGATGTGCGTCTACAGCAGGGGGCCATACGCTTTACGACCTCCTTCCCCGTGCCCTACCAGGTGCGCATGATAGATGAGGATGGGCAACGTGTGGGCTATGTGGACTGTTTTGGGGCGAAGCTAGCCCCCGATCTGCTGAATCAGACCCTGCCCGACGATGACCCGCAGACACAGAATTTGCGTGTGGGGCAGTTCAAACCCGACGTGGTGCGCGTGGCGGTGAACCTGCCCTTGAGCCTACGAGTACGTGCAGGTGATGGACAGGCCGATGCCGAAGGGCAGGTTATCGTTGTGTTGTGGAAAGACCCGAAAGGGGCTGCGAAGATGGCCGCAATGGCGAATGCCGGTGGAACAACGAAGCCCCAAGGTTCCGGTGGGCTACAGATGCCGACGACTCCGGGAGGAGAGAGAATGGCAACCACTTCCAACGAAACGCCCGCTAATCCTATGGCAGACCAAACAGAGACGGCCAACGGAGGGCCGGGGGAAGGCAACAATTCGGCAAATCCGAATGCCCCTGCGGCAACAAAGTTCGTCCAGGTCCAACGCATTGTATTTGAGCCGGACAACGATCAAAGCGCCACGCTTCGGATATTTACAACAGGGCCTGTGCAGCCTTCCATTCGTTACACGGAGGACGGTGGTTTACAGCTGGACTTGCCCGGTGCCGTTCTGGCTCTTACCGATTCGACCCAAGCCGATCAAAGCTTCCGGCATCCGCTATTAACCGAAGAGCAAGCGTTCGCCCTCGATCAGACGCCTCCTGTGGTGCGTATCCGGTTGCGTACCCCGCGCTACGATGGGTTTGTGCTCGATCCGCGAGCCGATCAGGTGGTTCTGCGCCTGCGCCTGCCGCGCAACGCGACCGGCGTTTTGGCAGATAAGCTGATCGTCGTAGACCCAGGGCATGGCGGTTCCGCAACGGGGGCGACGGCAGGCGGCTATGCCGAGAAGAACATCACTTTGGCCATTGCGCTTAAACTGCGGCGAGTTTTGGAAGCGTGCGGCGCGCGTGTGGTGCTGACTCGAGATAGAGATAGAGATGTAGACCTTTCTGCCCGGCCTGCTCTTGCAAACGCCATTCATGCCGACTTCTTCATCAGCATTCACAATGATGCCTGTAGCCATCCTGGGGAGGCATCCGGCACCACCACATACTATCATATGGAAGACCCAAGCAGCAGAGCGCTGGCCAACTGCGTTCAACACGCCGTGGCGGCCGTAACGGGCTTGCCCAGCCGGGGCGCCCGCTCCGATAGCAGTCTGTACCAGCATGGGTTGGCCGTACTGCGTGAAAGCCAGATGCCGGCCATTCTCATTGAGGTGGCCTATATTGATAATCCGGTGGACCGGCGTAAGCTTATAGACCCAGATTTTCAAGAGAGAGTGGCCGAAGCCATCTGCCGAGGGCTACGACTCTACATCGAGGGGCATTCGCAGACGGCCCTGTTGCTGCCTAAAGACAGGTAGGTCGTTACAACGAATTCGGTATTCTCTAGGAGCTGCGCACGGTGCGGCGGCTGTGAAGGCCGCACTCCGTTTTTTGCAATCCGGCCCAACGTCCTGCGCGTTCGTCCTCCCCTTCGCGCACGGGGCGCGTGCAGGGCCAGCAGCCTATAGAGGGATAGCCACGGTCGTGGAGGGGGTTGTAGGGCACGTTGTGGGTGCGAATGTAGGCCCAAACATCCTCGCGAGTCCAATTCGCCAGTGGACTAATTTTAACGAGACCGAATTTGGAGTCCCATTCTACAATGCCGGCCTGAGCGCGATCGGGAGTTTGATCGCGACGGATGGCGCTTACCCATGCGTCGAAGTCTTTAAGCACCTTGCGCAGGGGAACAATTTTCCTTAGACGGCAGCACTCGTCGGGATTGGTGTGATAGATCGGGCCGCCAAAACGGGCCTCCATCTGCTCAACGGTCTCTTTAGGACGCACAAAATGAACGGTAAGGCCGTAGCGCTCCTGAATGCGTTCCCTCAGAGCCAGCGTTTCAGGGAACTGGTAGCCGGTTTCAAGATTGAAGATAAAAGGCAGTTTTGCAAGAGCGCCGAGTTGGGCCAGCATATCTAAGAGAACACAACCTTCTGCACCAAAGGCGGTGGCCATGGCCAGTCTCTCTCCGTAGATTTTAACCGCCCAGGCCAGAATCTCTTGAGGGGAATGCTCTTCCAGGCAGTTACTTAAGGCGTTAAGAGCTTCACGGCTTGGTGGTGGCAGGGTCATCGTTCTCCTCTTTCTAAATCTGACTAATTTGATAAACTAACTAAGTATATGAAGTATATCAAAAATACGCTTACCCTGTCAATAAGTTCCCAAAAAATCTTGCCTGGCTAAGGGCAAGGTGGTGAGCGCCGAAAGAAGTCTACACACTGTACCGCAAACGGTTATTCGTGTTGCCGTTATGGATGGCGTAGATTGAAAGAAGCCTGCAGAAACCTCAACATAACAAATTTCCGGTTTTGGAGGCTGTAAAGATATTAAATAAGTGGAGGTGCAAGGTCAATGTGTCTGCTTCAGTTTAAGGAACGTTTCCTAAGCCCAAGCGGCGAGGTGAGGTCTCTATCCCACCATATGTTTGAGGATGGGACGGTAGCGATTTACGAGAATTGCGGCTGGATTCTACCACCCCTAACCCCTGAGACCGTCTTAGGGTATGTTCAGGAGTTTCATGCGCGGCTAGCCTCGCGGCTCTATCAAGAGAACTGGTCCATATGCCATTGCCGTCCACCCTTACGAAGGCCTCTCTTCACCCCGCAGACTCTGGTTCGCTGGCGCCTTATGGCGCAACACTGCGATATCTTTGCGGATGCCAAATACCGACCACTTAAGCGTACGAACCGCTATTGCTTCGAAAAAGAGTCTGGAGGCACGTCCCTCTACTTCACCATCAAGCACTATAAGGCATCCGGGGTTTACGACGTCTCCTATCAAATCCGCATTGTCCCGGCTCGGAAGACCTATCAATTAGAAGAATTCGTTGAAATCTATCCTCGTTTGCCGGCGACGACCCGTGAAGGCCATCGAGAGATACAAAAATGGCAGCGTGAGGGGCTAATGCCGTTGCTCGACGAGCCTTTTCCAAGAGGATATCTGGTGTGGAAAATGGTTACCTTGGTAAACAAAAGGGCCGGTCTCTATCGGGGGTTGCAAGATGCTCCCTATCGCATAGGAGAGCCTTATGCAAAGTATGACGGCGCCATGGCCTGTGCCGGACCTTTTGGGGCTGCCCAGGACTATCACGGCCCAAAATATAACTTTCTCATGGCCATCTCCGTTAAACCGCAGACCGTTGTTTTCAGGGGGAGAAGTGGCGTGTTTGATATTCCTTGCGGAACGCCTATTGCCACCTACCGTCTTCGAGACTTCAACAGAGATACAGGCGAGTTAGTGGCATTGCCGTTCCAGCGACTTCCCGGCGTGCCCGATCCGCTCGATCTTATTCTCAAGGTTGGAACGGAAGCATCTTAGTACCATCGGGCTTCTACCCTAACCAGAAAGAGAGCACGAAGAGCACGGATACAAGCACCAACAGCGGGTTGATCTCGCGCCAGCGTCGTTGCGCCAACATAACCAGGAGATAGGAGAGAAATCCAAAGCCGATTCCTCGTGCGATGGAATAGGTGAAGGGGATTGTAACAATGGTGATAAACGCAGGAAATCCCTCTTCCAAACGGTGAAATTCGATGTCGCGAACGCTCGAAAGCATGAGAAATCCCACAATGATGAGAGCTGGTGCGGTGGCCTGCGCCGGCACGATGGTGACCAAGGGCGAGAAGAAGAGCGCGAGTAGAAAGAGAAGGCCAACGACGAGAGAGGTCAGGCCGGTGCGGCCGCCTACAGCGACGCCGCTGGCGCTCTCTATATAGGTGGTGGCGCTGGATGCACCACAAAAGCCGCCCCAGAGTGCGGCAAACCCGTCTACGAACAGAATTTCACGGAGACGGGGCAGGCGCCCCTCCGCATCCACAAGATTTGCCTGTTGACCCACGCCGAGGATGGTACCCATGGCGTCGAAGAAGTCGCTCATGACAAAGGCCAGAATAGTAGACCACAGTGCCGGGCGCAAAGCGCCAAGCACATCTGCTCGCCCTAGGGTGGTGAATTGCGGTAGTTGAAGGAGCTGGTGGGCGGGAGGGAGGTGGGCGACTTTCGTGAAGAGGGCGACGATGGTGGTGCAGAGAATGCCTAATAGCAGCGCCGCACGCCAGCGAAAGGCCACAAAGAGAAGGGTAAGTGCCAGACCGATGCTGGCCACAAGCACCTCTTTGTGGTGAAACGAGCCGTAGGTGAGGGGGGCATCGGCGGTATTGGCCTTTACAAGGCCGGCATTTACCATGCCAAGGAGGGTGATGAACAAGCCTATGCCCACGGCTATCGCCCTTTTCAGTCCCATGGGAATGGCGTTCATGATGGCCTCACGGGCCCGAGTAAGCGCGAGCACTGCGATGATCGCCCCCTCAATGACAACGACGCCCATGGCCGTTTGCCAGGGGATGTGGTGCTGCAGGCAGACATCGAAGGTGAGTACACCGTTAAGCCCCATGCCTGGGGCTAGGGCATAGGGCGTGTTGGTTAGCAGTGCCATAAGCAGGGTAGGAATGGCGGCAGTAAGGGCTGTGGCCGCTGCCAGTGCGGACACGCTATGCTCTAGGCCTGGAATATTGGAGAGAATGGAGGGGTTTACAAAGAGAATGTAGGCCATTGTCATGAAGGTGGTGAAGCCTGCTGCCACCTCCGTGCGAAGGTCTGTATGACGTGCTGCAAGGGTAAACCGTTTTTCAAGCATTTCTTCTCTCTCCTTTTCTAGAAACAGGCAAGAGGATGCCCATAAGGCAAAGCGCATCCCTTTTGGAGCAGTTTCGCGCTAGACTTCGTTGTCTACCTCCGGCTCCATGAACATTTCGAGCTGACGCGGGTCGGTGACTTCTGGAGTGCGGGTGGGGGGCATAGGGTGCGTACCGCGGGCGCTGTGGATGGGGGCATTTCGCACACGATGGCACCGGCGACAGCGTGCCTCATAGGTCTCTTCCGCCCCTATAAGGATGGTCGGTTCGTTCCAGGAGGCAGGGCGTCCGTTCACAAGGCGTTGGGTACGTGTGGCCTCTCCACCACAGACTTTGCAGATAGCGTGCAGTTTGATAACATTCTCGGCGAGCGCCAGCAGAGTGGGCATAACGCCGAAAGGCATGCCACGAAAGTCCTGATCGAGGCCTGCCACAACCACATCTATGCCGCGATCGGCGAGACGTTGACACAGGGGAACGATGGCTTCATCGAAGAATTGAACCTCCTCAATTCCCACCACATGGACTCGTGGGTCTAGAAGTGTCTCGAGGGTGCGGGCATCGGGCACGGCGATGGCCTGAAATCGTACGCCGTCGTGGGTGCTGATAACGGTGTTATCGGTGCGGGTATCGAGAGCCGATTTAAAAACTTGTACCCGTTTTCGGGCATAGAGGGCTCGTCGTACAAGCCGAATTAACTCGTCTGTTTTGCCTGAGAACATACATCCACAGATAACCGTTATAGAACCGGGCTGTTTGGTGCGCGTAGGCATCGCTTCTCTCCACGCCTCCAGAGGTGAGTTGTGAAGAACTTTACAAGCAAGTGGTCATATTCGGGCAGCTCTTCAGGGGCTATCCAAATATGGCCGGATTTTGGTAGCACATGAAGCGCACGGGGAGGGCAGGCAGCCGCATAGAGATCGTAGGCATCTTTAACGGGAACGATGCGATCGTGTTGCCCGTGAAACAGCAGAACCGGCCTAGGAGCGATCTTGCCGATGGCCTTCAACGCCGAAACCGTATGAGGAGAGATGGGAATCCAGCGCCGGCCAATGGCAATAGTCAAAGGGGTGATGAGCGCGCCGAGAGGGCCAAAGAGCAAGCGACTACGCCGAATGACCGCGCGCTCAAGGGTAGCAAAGGCTCCGTGGGTAACAACCGCAGCCAAACGGGTGTCGTCTGCGGCGGTCATCAAGGCTACCGAACCGCCCATGGAGTGCCCATAAACGCCGACGCGAAGCCCTTGCATCTCCGGGCGGGAGGCAAAGTAGTCTACCGCCCCAAGCAGATCGTTTGTTTCCAAGTAGCCCACCGTACAGACATGCCCGCCACTTCGGCCCGATTTGCGAAAATCGAACAGAAGTGTGTGGAAACCAGCCTCCCGCAGATGTCGAGCCCAGTAGAGCATCTCCATGCGATTATAGAGATGGCCGTGACAGAGAACAACCCCACCGATCGCCTCGCCTTTGGCCGGTAAAAACCAGCCACTGAGGACGATGCCATCGCGTGAGGGAAAGGTAACCTCCTCTAGCCCGATACTGCGGGCATCCTTGGGTAAGAAAACCGGAATACGGGGTGGGTGGGTGGCGATGTAGGCGTAGCTAGCTGCAAGACCCCCCCACAAAAGCCCACCTGCGATCAGACCTAAGCCGAAATAGGTGGGATGGAAAAAGCGTTTCGTGCGGATATCTTCGTGTGGTTTAAGCTGACGGCTCGACATGTCTATAAGTATAACGCATAGTCCCCGATTTAGCCTCTACGGCGGTGAAGGAGGAATAAGTGCAGCTTCGGAGAGTGTTCCCCATGTCTGTATCCTCATAGTTTTTATTTTATAAAAAGCTAAAAGCGTTTATTGTCTAATTATCAAAAAAACCTATCTGAATCCAAAAAAGCAGACGCTGTTCTGCTTGCGGAGACGGCTTGGAATTTGCTATAATCGGCGCGTTGTGGACGCAGGCAGTCGCGTCCCCTCCTTCACAGATCACTTAATTACCCTTTCATGCCCGCAAGAAGCGGGCCTCGGTTACGGAGGCAGCGAGTGAGCGGAGAGCTCGAATTCGGAGAGGAAGACCGCACGCAAGCGCTGCTCCAGGTATGGGACCTTTGCCTGGCTCTGCTCTCCACAAAGGTAAGCCCGGTAACATTCAATAGTTTTCTTAGCGACACACGCCCCTTAAGCTACATGGGCAACGTGGTGACCCTGGGTGTCGCCAATCCTTTTGCGAGAGAGTGGTTAGAGAGCCGTGCGGCCAACGCCATTCGGAGTGCCCTCGAGTTTCACCTCAACACCAGTGGGTTGCAGGTGAAGATCGTGGTCATGCCGCGTGAAACGTCCGTTCCTGGTGCGGCATCGGGGCGTAAGGACGCTTCGGATGCGAAGAAGGTCTTGCAGCCAAAGCTGCCTCTAGATGAGGGGGAAGAGGCTGGGGCTGCAGAGGCCGTGGTAGCAAAGCCCTCTACCACGCCACCGCGCGTTACCTCCAAATCTTCGGGTTCTCGCTCGGCCGCTAAAGGGGCTATGCCAACTCTGCCGGGGCTGCCGCTCAACGATCGATTCACCTTTGAGACGTTTGTGGTGGGGCGTTCCAACCGTTTGGCCTTTGCGGGAGCGATGAATGTGGCGGAGCGTCCGGGGGCCGTCTACAACCCGCTGTTCCTGTATGGAGGCTCTGGGCTAGGCAAAACCCATCTACTTCATGCCATTGCGCACGCCATCAAGCGCACCAACCCCAAGATGCGGGTGGCCTATGTTTCCGGCGAGTATTTTGCGCAGCACTATATCAACGCCCTGAAGGAGCATGCCACCGATGAGTTTCGTCGTCAATATCGCGAGATAGATGTTTGGCTGGTGGATGACATTCAGTTTATTGCCGGTAAGGAGCACACCAAAGAGGAGTTCTTCCATACTTTCAATGTGCTGTACCAGAGTGGGAGGCAGGTGGTCATCGCCAGCGAACGCAGCCCGCGCGATCTCAACACCATGGACGAACGACTTCGTTCCCGCTTCCAAAGCGGCCTTATTGCCGATATCGGCCCGCCCGATTTGGAAACACGCATCGCCATTTTGGAGATGTGTCGGCAGCGGGAGGGCGCCGAGGTAAGCGACGAGGTGCTGCACTATATCGGCAGCGCCATCCAATCCAACATTCGTGCGTTGGAAGGGGCGCTAACGCGCCTTCTGGCCTACTCGTCCGTCATGGGGTTGCCGCCCACCGTGGAGCTGGCCCAGAATGTGCTTGGTGAGTATCTCATTGATAAGCCCATCCCGGCAAGAGGGCTTACTCCAGAGGCGATCATTCAAGCGGTCGCCGACCAATTCGGTGTGGATGCCGCCGAGATCGTGGGCACGAATCGCAATAAAGACGTGTCGTTAGCGCGCCATGTGGCGATGTATCTTTGTCGGGAACTGCTGCCCGAGCAACGCGCCCGCCATATCGGAGCGGCCTTTGGACGGCGCGACCACACCACGTTTCTTTATGCGTGCCAACGCATCATTACGCTTCAGGAGATCGATCCGGAACTGCGCCAGACGATTCTGCGACTGAGGCGCTCGCTGGGGCGCTAGGTGCCAACGCAAGGGAGTTGGGGTGGGCAACCTCGGCGACTAGCGGGGCTTTAAAAACGTACTCAAAGAGATCGCTATTGTTTTGAACACCCCAAACCTCTAGTTCACACTCGGCATCGCTTATCAGGGTGAGCACAAAGCGCCGTGGCGATTCCTCCCGTCTAAGACGAATATCGCGCACCAAGCCGAGATGGCTACGGTCAAGTCCCTCTGCTACCCGCAGCAAGGCGGCCAAAACACGCACACGCCGACGCTCCTCGCGGTTCAGGTCGGCCATATTAGGATGCTTCTTTTTGGGGATGCCTTTGCGATGATAGAGCGCCACGTTGGCGATGATGTCTATCTCGGTGTCGTCGAAACCCAGCAGGTCGGAGTTGCGGATGATGTAGTAGGCATGGCGCTGATGATTGGAATGGGAGAGAAAGGTGCCGATATCGTGCAAGATGGCCGCATACTCCAGAAGCTCGCGCGAGGTGTTGCCGTAGCTATGTTCGCCTAGCCGGCGCAGTTCATCGAAGAGACGCAACGCCAGAAAGGCCGTGTGATGAGCGTGATCGGCCTCATAGTTGCAAGCTCGCGCAAGCTGAAGGATGGATCGACGCCTTACCGAAAGCGTTTGAAACTGCTCGCGTGTTCCCTCTTGGCGCAGAAGATGATCGACGAGAATGCCCTCACGTAGCCCTCGTTCGCTGGTGGTGATGCGTTCGGCCTCTACCTGTTCTAAAAAGGTGAGCAGAATGGCGGCTCCGCCAAGGATGATGTCGGCGCGAGCGGGGTCCATGCCCGGCACCTGGCGGCGTTCCTCAAGAGGCAGACGACAGAGCAGCTTCACCACCTCGCGCAGATCCGCCGTACGAAAAGTGATGCCGCCACGCAAAGAGGAGGAGGACGTGAGCTTTTGAGAGGCCTCTACATTCCCGGTGTAGTTTGCCACCACTTGCCCCAAACAGTTGATGGTTCCGGCGCTGCCGAGAACGAGATCGAAACCGGCCTGTTGCACACGACGCGCCACCGGGTTTGCCACGGCGCGTACATGGGCTTGCACTTTAGCAAACAGCTCCGGGCTTACCGGGTCGGGCGTGTCGAAAAAGAGGTTGGAGAGCCGAATGGCACCCAGCTTCATGCTCTCTAAAACCTCATGCCCTTCCGATGTGCCTACAATCACCTCGGTGCTTCCTCCGCCGATGTCAATAAGCAACGCCCGTTTAGAGCCTAGCTCGATGCCACTGGAGACTCCCAGCCAGATGAGGCGTGCCTCCTCCGGCCCGGAGATCACACGCACCTCTATACCGGCCTCACGACGTACTCGCTCGATGAACTCTTCCCTATTTTCGGCCTCTCGTACCGCTGCAGTGGCGAAGGCGACAATTTCATCGGCGCCAAAACCGCGCGCCACGTCGGCGAACCTCGCGCACACCAAAGCCCCTCGGTCAATCGCCTCCGGCGTCATGCGGTGGGTAGCGAACTCACCCTCGCCTAGGCGCACCATCTCCCGATGCTGGGCAAGGGTGGTGATATGGTTATCGTCTTCAATGCGTACAACGGCCAGGCGAATGGAGTTGGTACCGATGTCTATCGCTGCAAAAACATGACTCATGGTGTGATTCTACCTGTCTGCGCCTCGGAAACGGTAGATTATGCCCGATATTCTTAAGTAGGGGCCACGCGGAGCACCGCCGCTCCGTTGATGCGATCCTGCTTCAGCGCTTGTAAAGCCTCGTTGGCAGCTTCCAAAGGAAACTCTTGGGTGTGCGTGTGCAGAGGAATGGTCTCGGCAAGGTGCAGCAACTCTTTGCCATCTTGACGGGTATTCGCGGTGACGCTGCGTAGGTTCCGTTCGTAGAAAAGGTGTTTTTCGTAGTCCATAGAGGGGATGGGGGTCATATAGATGCCGGCTACTGCAAGCGTGCCTCCTTTATCGAGGGCAGAGAGCGCAACGGGAACCAGTTCCCCGGCGGGGGCAAACAGAATGCTACTGCGCAGTTTCACCGGCGGACGTTCTGCCGCAGAGCCTACCCAGACGGCTCCTAGTCGGCGGGCCAGCTCCTGATGCTTTTCATCTCGCGTGCATACGTAGACCGGACAGTCCCAATAACGGGCGATCTGAATGACGATATGGGCTGAAGCCCCAAACCCGTAAAGGCCTAAAGGCTCACCGGGGTGAAGGTTGCTGCGTCGTAGAGCGCGATAGCCGATGATGCCGGCACAGAGAAATGGGGCTGCCTCGCGTGAGGAGACACCTGGAGGGATGGGATAGATAAACTCCTCCGGCGCCACCACATATTCTGCATAGCCACCGTCTGCATCGTAGCCGGTGAAGATGGGGCTATCACAAAGGTTCTCATCTCCTCGTTTGCAGTAGGCGCACTTGCCACAGCTTGCATGAAGCCAAGCCACACCTACGCGATCACCTATTTGAAACCGTGTGGCATCGGGCCCGCGACATTCTATGGTGCCTATGACCTCGTGGCCCGGAATAACAGGCGATTTATGCGGCGGCAGCTCGCCCTCCACCACGTGAAGGTCTGTACGGCAAACGCCACACACCTCAACGCGAATGAGAACCTCCCCGGAATGCGGTTTCGGCTTGGGCAACTCCTGCAACTGTAGAGGCAAGCTCTCCACCGGCCCCGGTTTCGTAAGAACCATGGCGCGCATGGCACAACCTCCCTGTTCGCCCAGGTTTTTGGAATAAAGGACTCTCGTTTTGTATGTACGATTTTGGCAGAGGTTCGGTTATTTCGACTCGATGTTTTGGAAGCTCACGGCTCTGCACCTAGTTTACAACATTTTCTCAGACTTGCCGAAAAGGGCTGCGTTGCGAACGTACTAGTCATTTGATGAGGAAGATGCAGACGCTCATTCAACAGAGAGGCTGGGAAGGCTTTCGGGTGGGAAATCTGTCGATCTCACCGCCGGTGGTTTTGGCGCCTATGGCGGATGTAACGAACGGAGCTTTTCGCCGGCTTGCCAAGCGCATCGGCGGCCCCGGCCTCGTTGTCACCGAGTTTATTTCGACTACCGCTCTTCATTATGGTAATAAGAAAACTTTGAAGATGTTCGATATAACCCCCGATCAGCGCCCCGTGGCGGTACAGATATTCGGGGCCGACCCGGCCATCATGGCGGAGGCCGCCCGTATCGCGGTGGATGTGGGGGCCGATATTCTCGATATCAACATGGGCTGTTGGGTACCCAAGGTGTGTAAGACGGGGGCGGGTGCTGCCCTTATTCGTGATCCCGACACGGCCTGCCGCGTAGTGGAGGCGGTTGTTAAGGCCGTTTCTGTACCGGTGACCGTAAAAACACGCCCCGGATGGCAGTACGGCGAATTTGCCACGGCGGAGTTGGCAAAACGTTTTGAAGAGATCGGCATTCAGGCGCTAACGCTTCACGCACGCTTTGCCGTTCAGGGGCATGAGGGGGCAGCGGATTGGGCGCTTATTCGTCAAATGAAGGCGCTTCTCTCGATACCGGTTATCGGCAACGGCGATGTGAACTCCCCGCAAGCGGCGGCGCGCCTGATAGAAGAGACCGGTTGCGACGGCATTATGGTGGGGCGTGCCGCGATAGGCAACCCTTGGATACTGCGCGACATCGCCCATTTTCTTCGCACCGGTGAGCTGTTGCCGCCTCCTACGCTTCAAGAGCGGGCCGAGGTCGCCCTCTCTCATCTTTGCGACCTGGCGCAAAGTATGGGAGAAGGGCCGGCCGTACACCACCTCCGAGGCCAGCTACCGCTCTATTTCCGAGGGTTTCCCTACGCCTCGCGTTTTCGCGAGAAGATAAGCCACGCCAACACCATTGAAGAGGTTCGGAGGCTTATCGAAGAGCTATTTCACGCCCAACTCATGGTATGTGAGCCCGCTTAGGTCCCACCTCACCGGCCTCCACCATGTCGAGCAGAGCGTTCCCTTCGTAAGTGAGAGGAAGGTCTACGCGCCCCCGAATCTTGCTGCTGTAGTAGGTAGCAAAGATGACTTCGGTGGATTGAATGGCGAAGTCGGCGGAGAGGAGTGAGCGATGGGTTGGGTCTTCGAGCTGACGGACAACATCGGCGGCACTGCGGCGGTGTTCATCAAAAGGCTCTTGCGCAAACTCTTTCTCCTCCCACGCCTTTGGACCGGTGATGCGATATTTGCGCTCCGAGAGCACCTCGATAATCCCCTCTTTACCTACCAGGCGGTGGGTGCATCCGATGCCCGCTTCATAGCCGGTGACCATCCAGCCGCGCACGCCATTTTTCCATTTGAAGTGGCATAGCCCCTGTTCTTCGTGATAGGCTCCAAAAATGCGTCGCTCCTGGCGGCTATCGAGTTGGCCGATCACCCATTCCGCCGGCGTTTCCTGGTTGTAGAAAAACAGCATGTCAAACCAGTGCGTGCCCCAGTCGAAGAGATTGGGGCACTGCGCCTCTATTTGCACCAGTTCGCCGATATCGCCCCGTGCCACGGCATCACGCACGGCTTGAAACACGAGCAGGTGTCGGCGCTGGTGGTTGAAGGTGAGTTTTGCCCCATGGGCATCGGCTGTGGCCTTCATCTTTTTGCAGTCCTCCCAAGTAATGGCCATAGGTTTCTCGCAATGGATGGCGCGCACACCGGCTTCGGCAGCGGCCATAACCATCTCCGCGTGAAGGTGCGGCCACGTGCAGATGCTTACGATGTCGGGCCGTTCGTGAGTTAGCATTGCCCGATAGTCGGTATAGATTTTGGGGGCAACATGGTGTTTCTCCGTAAAAACCTGTGCTGCCGATGCGTTCGGCTCGGCAATGGCCACCAGCTCTACTTTTCCGGTGGAGGCGAAGGCCGGATAGTGGAAGTGAGCCATTCCAAAGCCGGTAGCCCCAGGCGAACCGTGGGGAAGCCCCGTGCCGATAATGGCATAGCGATAGTTTTGAGACATCGTTTTCTCCTAAACGCTTTTTTCTAAAAAGGGCGTGCTGTTTCCTCTGCACAAACCTTTGGTAACTTGTTGTTAGCTTTTCGTAGGACGTGTTCCTGCCTCTCCAGCTCCGCAAAAAACCGGTTTTTGTGGGCGGGCGCCATTTTCTCTTTACATCTTGTGCGCTGCCGTGCTAGAATATAGAAGATGGTGTTCGTATGACCTATTTTCCCAAAGTTTGTTTCTGAATAACGTAGCACAGTTAATTCACGCTTTTGAGGAGTTTCCGATCCATGTCTGACTTCGATGTTGAGTTCCAGGAGCCTTCGCTGGCCGTAGCAACTACCCGTGCGCCTGAACCACAGGATGCAAGCGAACCGACTACACCGTCACCTTTGCGCACTCCTGAGGCCTTTGAGGCCTACTGCGCACAGGTGCAGTCACGTTTGGCTCAGTATGCCCAGCAAAGAGCCAACTTTTTGCTTACGGCACACGATCGTCTGACCCGGCTGCTCGCCACCGCGCGCGCGGTTGAAGACAACAATCTCTACAACGAGTTGTTGCAATATCAGATGGCCACAAAAGAGCTGCTCGATGCGCTCTCACAGGTCACCGACGGTGCAGCGCTTGCGTCGCTGCCTCACACGCCAAAATCCTACTCTCTGCCCTCCGAACAGGGGAACAACAACCTCTTCCGCGAGCGGACAGAATTTTCGCCCCGGCCCTTTACACCTCTAGCCCGCACAGAGGGTCGCCCGACCTCTTCACCCTTTGTGGCAGCCCGTGTCCCACGACATCCCACACGCCCCTTGATAGAGATCGAGGCGGAAGCGGCTCAGATGCGCGAAGACCTCAAAGTGTGGAAAGAGCGCTTCCCGCTTCAGAAGGAGAACGGAGAGCTGAACATCCCCAATATAATGCGTCTTCGGGCTATGGCCTTCCGCATGCGGAAACTGGAGGAGGAGGCTGGCGACACCGAGGTGACCGAGGTGACCGAGCTTCGCAAGGAGATCCAGCAACTGCTTGAAGAGGCCGGCGATAAAGAGTACTGTGTGGCCTTCGACTATGACCTCGAGCCACGCCCCCTTCCCAACCAGTGGGCGGAGCTGGCCGAACGTCAGGAGGAGACGGCACGCGCCCAAGAGGCTTATGAGTGGTGGATGGCCCACAACAATCAGCTTACCGTCTCTGACCTACAGCCGCTGGCCGAAGCCGTAGCGGCCACCCAACAAAAGTTCAATCGGATGCTTTTCCGCGTGGGCGCGCGCGATCCTTACCAGCAGATTCTCTTCGACAACCTGCGCGCTTGGGCCCGCGAATCGCAATGCTATCTGTTCAGCTTGCGCCCTCGTGTGCCCATGGCCGAACTGGTGGATAAGGCATCGCGTCTCGAAAGTGCCTGGGAGCAAGCTCGTATTCCGGTGGAGGCGGCCACACGCCGTGCTGCCGTGGTGGATAACCTTGTGGCGCTTGTCTCCGATCCCAACTTCGGTTCCGATCCAGAGCAGGATGAGGCGCGGCTGCATGAGGCCTTACTGCGCTGCCAAAGCATAGGGGTCTCCGCATTGGATCAGCGTCTACGCGATGCGCTTGCGCCCTGGGTCTCCTTCCTGGAGAGCGATCCGCGCCTGCGTGAGGTGCTGCGTGAGGCGAGCATGGAGTGGGATAGACGCATTAACTCGGACTATGAAGAATCCACTCCAAACTCCGCGCAAGAGCTGTCTGAGGAGGACTTGGAAGCCGTTCGCGCCGAAACCCGCGGCAAGCGCCTCACCCTTATCGGCGGGTTACCACGAGAGGAGAATCGCCGCCGAATTCAGGAGGCCCTGGAGCTTGCCGAGGTGAATTGGCCTGAGATGCGTCCTTCCACCTTGCTCAGCCATTTCGAGCACGACATTCAACAGACCGACATCGTGGCGTTAAGCCTGCGCTATAGCCGAAAAGAGTGGCGTGGCGTCGCCGACATCTGTGCGCGAGAGGGCAAGCGTTTTGTGCTGTTGCCTAACGGCTTTGGCCTTGCCGATCTCGTTAAGGCGTTACAGAGCCAACCACCTCAACCCGTAACAACCGTGCGGCGTCGCACCACGCGAACAGTGGCCGACACAGAATAGTGTATCTCTCGTTAAGAACACATAGGCCCTGCTTCCTTAGAAGCAGGGCCTTGTCTTTAGCACTTGACTTCGGCTTTAACGAACGCCTAGCAGTATCTCCATGGTGAGTTGATCGAGTTTCTCGTAAGCATAGCCACGCTTGCCGAGGGCGACACGGTCGAACTGCATCTCCAGGATGCGTTGGGCGTTGCTGGGCGAGTAGGAGCGGATGAGACCGCCAATGCCCTCCGGATCGGCGTTCAGTTCGTGAAGCAGGCCTTGAATTTCGGGGTCCGTGTTAAACCGCTCGGCCTTCTCTTTGAGGATGAGGTAGGTACGCATGCAGCCTCGAGCGAAGTCCCATACTCCCTCTTCATCCTCGGTACGATAGGCGTGGGCATCGAAATGGCGCATGCCCTCATAGCCGCTCTCCTCCAGCAGCTTCACCAAGAAGAAGTTGGCCTTTAAATCCTCCGCGCCGAACCGGTAATCTTGGTCATAGCGTCCGATTTTCTGGCCGTTTAGGTCTATGTGGAACAGTTTGCCGGCATCAATGGCTTGGGCCACGGCGTGAACGAAGTTGAGGCCTGCCATGGTCTCGTGGGCATATTCCGGATTGAGGCCAAACTTTTCGGGGCGGTTGAGCGTGGCGATAAAACCGAGCGCCGCTCCCACCACCGGCAGGTAGATGTCGCCACGCGGCTCGTTCGGTTTCGGCTCTATGGCGAACTTGAAGTTATAGCCCTTCTCGATATCGTATTCGGCCAAGAAGTTCAAACACTCCCGATAGCGCTTAAGCGCCTCGCGCGCGTCTTTGCTCGCATCGGTCTCTACACCTTCTCGGCCTCCCCAAAACACGTAGACCTCCGCGCCCAGTTCGGCGCCGAGGTCCATGGCGCGCATGGTCTTTTGCAGGGCATAAGCGCGAACTTTTGGGTCGTTGGAGGTAAAGGCACCGTCTTTAAACACGGGGTCGAAGAACAGGTTGGTGGTGGCCATAGGCACCCGCATGCCGTAGTCGTCGAGAGCCTTCTTGAATTCGGCCACAATGCGATCGCGCTCGGCTGCCGTGGCATCTATGGGCACCAGGTCGTTATCGTGCAGGTTCACGCCGTAGGCGCCTAGCTCGCTCAGTTTTTTCACAATGTAGGTGGGTGACAGAGGCTCGCGAACGGCATTTCCAAAGGGATCGCGCCCTACATTGCCTACGGTCCAAAGCCCGAAAGTGAATTTATGGTGTTTTTGAGGGGTATAGTCGCTCATCTTTTGCCTATTCTACCCGGCGGAGACGCCGGGGTTTCTCTCCTTTCCGTCGCAGGGATTTTTCCTTATAAAAGATTCGTGGTATCTGCCGTATTCTCCTGCTTAACATTTTGAAACCTTGGCGGGAGGTGTATTCGCGCAAACGTCTCCAAAGAAACGCGGCTCGTGTTGAAGGCCGGTTAGGTGACGAAGTCAAATGCCGGAGCCGTTGGCGGGGGTGTTGAGGGGGGCGGGGCCGGCTCGGACTTACCTTGCAGTGTGTCGAGCGCCCGTCTTCCCCAGTACTCTTGTGGAAAATCGTGGGCAAGAGCCTCTAGGGCGGTCTTGTCTGTCGAATGAGGGTTCGTTTCGCATTGAAGTCTGCCTACCCAGTACCGTACACGGAGGCTCTCGGGTAAAAGCGTTTGCATGCGATGTAGTGCCTGCAACATGGTGGCTCTATCGTGCTTTTGGGCGGCAATGCGGGCGCCTAAGCAGAGCTTGTGCGCAAGATGGGTGGGTGTTTGCGGCAAGGTACGGATGGCTTTAAGCGTCTCTTCCGCTTCCTCATAGCGGCCAAGACCCAACAGCGCTTCCGCTTTATGCAACAGGAACAATGAGGTGATGAGAGAGGAGGCGTTTTTATATTCATGAAGGCAGTAGTTACTGCGTGCCAGCGCATTGTCATACCATCCGCGTTGGAGAGCGGAGGCGATCAGCACGTACTGCACGTCAGCATAGCGTCGAACCAACACAGCGCGACTGAGTGGTTTTGTGGGCAGTAAGAAGCTTTCACAGAGGTCGAGCGCTTCTAGATAGCGCTCCTGCAAGATAAGCGCATGAATGTAGTACGACATGTTTACTTCACCCTGCAGGGAGGCCAGTGAATCCGCCTGTTGCAGATGTTTAAGCGTTGTTTCTCCTTGTTCGAGCGCCAAGTAGATGCGTGCCAAACGGCGGTGGAGGAAGGCCTCATCGGCGCGAGGCGGGGTTTGTGCAAGCGCTTTCGAGAACCACGCATGGGCGCGCCCATAATCCCCGGCATTAGCAAAACAGAGGGCGATCCATTGGCTAATAAGCCATGGTGCTCTGACCAACAGAAGGGCTACTGGAATGAGGACGATGAAACCCAAAGGCAGGCTGTTAAAGAGATAGGCCACAAGGAGCGCCCCCGCGGTTGCCCAAAGGGCCGTGTTCGCCGTAAGAGTCCACACGGTTTTGGGCGTTCTGCTGTGGCTGAAAGTGGCGCGCAGGGCGCAGACGAACGCGAAGAGGGAGCCGAGCAGATAGGCTAGAAGAAGAGGGAGGGCTATGGAATGCAGCGGGGCGATGTGCGGCACGCCAAAGAGCAGAAGTGGCAACACGGCGATGGCGCCGAAGGCCGGTAAGAGAGATGGAGGTTGCCATCGCATGTTGGCAGCTTTGGCAATAAGGAAAGGAATTGGCAGCCAGCAGAGCAGAGTAAAAGCGAAGAGCGCTCCCTGAACGAAATGTCGAATCGTTGCTTTCTGTTCGGGTGTGAAGGGAACGGGGTTGGGGCGCGAGGCGCTCGCCGTCGCCGATGCTGTTGTGGCTACCGGCTGATGGCCTGCATGAAAGTAGGCCTGGCGTGTTTGTAGGGTGAGGCTGGCGGCATAACTCATTCCGAGGCAAAGCACAAGGAAGATCGCAGCCATGCGCAGGCGAACGAGGGGTGGAGCGAGCAGATAGCGCGCATTGACGGCCTCGCTGGTTCGCCGAAAGAAGCCTACGATTAAGATCATCCAGAGATAGGGGGAGGGCATTTTGAGCGCCCAAAGCAGGATGATAATGAGAACGCCCTTCCACAGACCAGGGGAGAAGACGGTGAAGATGTGGGAGCCGTCTAGCGGTGGGAAGGGAATGAGGTTAAACAGATTGATGAGAAAGCCCACATTGGCCAACGCGAGCCAAAACGGGCTGTGGGTAAGCCAGCCTATAAGCAGGCAGAAAAGAGCGGCCAACATGCCCGCTGCAGGGCCACCGGCCCCGCTTTCCGATTGGATGGTGGGGTCTTCGGGAAACTTTTTGAGAAAGATGACGGCCCCCACGAAAGGGATGAAGACCGGTGCAGACTGTTTAAGCCCTTTTCGCCAGTTGACGAACACGTGCCCTAGTTCATGAATTAGAATGCATAGCCCTATCCCCACCCCGAATTTCCAGCCGAACAGCCTGGTATCGGCAGCGATGAAGAGCAGCATAGATGTTAGGGTTGCAAGCACCTTGCCGAATTTAAGCAGCGCAAGAAACGACTTTAGCTTAAGGACTAGAACTGCCAATAATCCGACAATCCCTCCACGACGGCGTTGGAGTAGGGAGGGTGTTGTTGTCGGCGAGATGGATTGTGGAGGAGGGCTGTCTGTTGGAGGGGCAGAGATGAGCGCACCGCAGTAGGCACAGCGTACTCCGCCGGGAAGATTGTTCTTTTGGCAAAAGGGGCAGAACATCTCTGGTTTCCTCCTCAATAGTCATAGATGATGTCTTGAATTCTCCGTGCTATCATCCGCCCCACGCGGCGCCCAGTGAACATCCAGAAGAGGAAGTTGATGAAAGCGGAGAGCAGGGCGAAGTGGGTTATCAAAATTTCGAGGAGCCAGAAGACAAGTCCCACGCCGATGCCGATAAGGGCACCTTGATCGGGATCGGCATCTATGGCACCGAGTAGGAGGCCCAGCAGACTTCCGGCGATGCCGAACACTACGGCAAGCACCAGGGTGAGGATGAGGATAAATACCCACTCCGGCCCATTCCAATTCACCATACTAAAGATGGTGAACCAGAAGATGTTCCAGAATGTCCACCATTGTCCGTACAAAGCGCCCCAGCCCAAGCCGCGGACAAGGCGGGTATTAATGGAGGGATGTTGGTCGGCAGCGGCCGATTGTGGGTTATAGACTAGGCCGGGAGCGCTTGGTGGGTAGGCAGTGCCTGTCGGTGTCGGGTAGATCGGAGAGGGCTGTACTGGAGGCTGTGGGTAGGGTTGAGGAGGCGGCGAGCCGCCGAGCCACTGGGCTTGGTAAAGCGGCGGGCTAGCGGTGGGCGACTGTTGTAGGGGTACCGATGTTGGTTGTGAGGGATTCGCGTTCGCCAACTCCGTCTGCAGCTTCGTAAGGGCCGCCTGTGCTTGGGCATGATGGGGGTCTATGGCGAGAACGCGCTCGAAGGCGGCCTTTGCCTCCTCCTTACGGCCGGCCTGATAGAGGCCAACGGCGAGGTTGTACTGAAAAGTGGCGTTGGCCGGCTGCAGTTGGGTGGCCTGTGTTAACATGGGGATACCGGTCTCGAAATCCTTTTGTCGGCAATGGGCAATGCCGAGGTAGGTTGCGGTCAAGGCATCGTTGGGGTTTTGCTGCAGGGCCTGGTTTAAGAGGTCTATGGCTTGGGCAAGATGGCCTGATTGCAGGGCTTGAATGCCCTGACCGGTAAGGGATGCGTTGCTCGTGTCCATCGTTCTCTCTCAAAGTAACAGATTTGGCCTTTGTATGCTTTTGATGGAAGCGATGTTGTGCAGGAAGTTCTAGATAGTAACGAGAGATTCCTTCTTTTTGGAGGACAATTTTTAAATAGAGGTGAGATGGTGAGAAATCAAGGATATGCATGGGTAGCTCTTGCGCCCTCTTCCATCTTATGTTAAAATCCGTATGTGGCTAAGGGTGTACAACGGCCTATACGTAGCGTGTGTAATACAAGTGACAATAGCGCCTACTAGCACAACGTTGGATAGAGAACTATGGGGCCTATAAGCGAACTTTCAGGAGAAAAAGATGTCCTTACCCAAACAGCGTGTCATTCCCGCGCTTCGCATCACCGATGATGTCTTAAGCAAGGCGTACTATGTTGAGAAGCTCGGTTTTTCTGTGGAGTGGGAGCACCGCTTCGAACCGCATCTTCCGGTATTCATGTCCATTTGTCGCGATGGCATGCGGTTATATTTAACCCAACATAGCGGAGATTGCGAGCCGGGAGGTCTCGTTCATTTTGTTGTGGAGGATGTGGCCGCCTTATATAAGGAGCTTCAGGGGCGAGGGGCGGTTGTGTGTCACGCTCCCAACGATGGTTTAGGTTTTCTCTGTATGACCGTGCAGGACCTTGATGGAAATAAGCTCCGTTTTATGGAGCCGCCGCCAAACCATCCCTCGGATAGCTGAGCCTCTGGCTGCATCCGTGGGCTAGTGTACTATGGGTACATCTAGAGCGAACAAAGGGGATCGGCGCCGGATGGCGAAGTGCTTAGTTAGGTGGCTATCGTTTTCGCCGTCTCCGTCAAAAAGTGCGCCGAGTTCAGATGATGATGGAGGAAATAGGGGTCTGCTATCATGTAGAGCGATGTAGGTAAAGTGATAGACTTCTGGCCTGTATACAGTCTTGAGAGAGAAATGCACAGCAAGCTATAGGGGGTGTGCGATCAAGAATCACTACAGACTTCGTAAAAGTCTGAAATTCATAGTCCAGAGTGTAAGCAGCTTTTAGCCGTTCTGTAAACATGCGGCAGATCACAAGGGTAGATGGCTGAATTGTAAATTGTACAAGTAGGGGCGCTGGCGTGTCAAGAGATACCTGGAATAAAAACAGCTAAGCGCAAAAAAACGTCGGCCTCTACCGAAAGAGGGAGGGTTTCAAAAGACTTAGGCGATCCCAGAACCCATCGCCTAAAGCGCCGCTTATTCGTTTTGAGAAGCTAGACCATTGGCCCCGCTGTTGGAAGCCGACTGGAGGGGAGTGTGTGCTAGCGCGCCGGTGAGGCGGGCAGCTTTGGCAGGAGCCATCCCCTCTAAAATAGAGGCCACTTTGCGCTCGTCCATCTGCTGTAGCAGCACTACCACCTCGCTTTCTGGAAGCTTGTCGAGAATCTGGTTCACTTTCGGCGCATCCATCTTGCTGTAGATTTCGGCCAAACGCGCCATTTGAGCCGGATCAAGCGGAGGGGGTGGTGGAGCGACCGATGAGGCTTGCAGAGCCTTCTGCTTCTGCCGTTCCCATGCAGCGCGCTCCTGTTCAAAGGCCTGCTGCTCTGCCTGCAAAACCCGCTGCTGCTGGGCGAGCTGTTCGGCTGTGAGGGGCGAGCCGGTCGCTGCCGTTTTGGGCGACGGCTTTTTCAACGGCCGAAAGCCTGAAAGCCGCGCCACCGTGCCGAGAGCGCCCTTTTCACCTGCCCATTTGCGCGCCGGTAACACACCCATTTTGGCCAGACCAAAAGCCGCTCCTAATGCAAGGCAAAGCAGACTAAACGGAATAAGAATCATCCACCACTTCTTCATTCCGATTTCACTCCTTCCGCATCGCTAAGGGCTAGGGGGGTGTTGGCCCAACATGCCGAGAATGCGCCGCACATAGTTCTGCGTTTCCGGATAGGGCGGGATGCCGTTGTACTTCTGAACCGCGTGGGCGCCCGCATTGTAGGCCGCGAGGGCTAAAGGCAGACTGCCGTTGAATTTGCGAAGCAGACCCGCCAAAAGTCGCGTGCCGGCAGCGATGTTCTGCTCGGGGTCAAAAGGATCGGTAATGCCAAACTCCTGTACCTCTTCCGGCATGAGCTGCATCAGGCCCATTGCGCCTTTATTGGAGACCTCTTTCGGGTTGCCGTCCGATTCTTGGGCGATAACGGCGCGAACGAGGTTTGGCGAGAGACCGTTAATGGCCGCATATTTGTTGATAAGCCCCTCGATGTAGGGGGCGAAGCGGGGCGCTGTGGGCGCCGAGTTGGCGAGAGCGGCCTGCAAAGTGAGAGGAAACGGGGAGATCGGCGTTGGGGGCGAACCTGCCGGAGTCGTTAAGCCCGAAAGGGCGCCGGGCGTTGGTGCCGATGCAACAGCCGGTGCAGAAGGGGGATCGGTGAGCATCTGTAGGCGACTTTCGATCTGCTGGACTCGGGCCATAACGGCCTCTAAATGGCTCATCATGGTTAGGCTGCCTCCTCCTGATGTGTTAGTGGCGAGAGGGGGTGCGTAAGGTTGTGCCGCATGACCGCGAGATCGTCTATAGCCTTCTGTTCAAGCTGAAGCAGTAGCATCTTGTGGTTGGTCAACTCCTTGTCGTATAGCTTTTCGACCACCTCACGGGCACGGCGGGCTTCTACGAGTGCCGCCCGCTTCTCATCCACCACGATCTGGGCGGCATCTAGCCTGCGCTGCTGCTCTGCCATTGCCGCCTGAAGCGTTTGGAGGTATCGCTCTCGATCGGCGATGGAGGCGGCATCGAAACGCTCACCGGGAAGGGCGCCTGGGCGAAGCGCCAGCGTTTGCTCGAATTCAGCGCGCAGTTGGTTAAAGCGTGTCTGAGCAAGTGCAAGTCGCCCCTGGGCGGCGGTAAACTCCTGCTCGCGCAGTTGCTCTATTGTGTGACGGTAGTTTAAAAGGGTCTGTAAGCGAAACTTAAAGCGTCGCATAGTGTAAAAATGACGGTACAAAGGCCTATTCAGAAAAATGTTGCTGAAAACAGCCTCGTTTTAGAATTATCGGCGCGTTTATTGCGTAAAATTAGGATGGAGGTTCGTTTGAACGGCAGTAGCCTAACGAAAAAGCAGGCCGTTCAACGTAACTGCTCCTACAATCTGCTTCTCCTAAACCCGTCTCACGCATTCGCCGACCTCGTAAGCTACTGCGGCATACAATAGGTGTTTTCTTCTGGGTGGCTTCCGTGTGCTTTGACTAACCGGAGCGATAGACTGTTTGCCAACGCTATAGGAGGAAGAAAACAATGGCGACAAGAATGTGCGATGTGTGCGGGATTCGACCGGCCACGGTGCGGGTGCGCGTTCGGCGTGACGGCCGTGAAACCTACATGAACCTCTGTGAGGCCGACTATGCGCGGTTTCGGCAACGTGAGCAGAGGCACTATTCTCCTTTTGAATCGCTTTTCGGACGTGGGCTGTTTGAGGAGTTTGAGGATATTCTCAGTTCCTTGCGCTCTCCAGAAGCGGACTGGCCTCTCGGAGGCCGAGTGCCCACCGCGTCTTCGGATGACCGCAATGCGGTAGACATCTCCCGCTATTTCAGCGAGCAGACCAAAGAGCTGCTGCAGGAGGCCGCCGAAAAGGCTGCCGAGTGGGGCCAGCCGGAGGTGGATACGGAACATCTGCTCTATGTTCTGGCGGATAACGAGGTGGCACAGGCCATCTTCAAGCAGTTTCGCATCTCCCCGACCGATGTAAAGGGCTATCTGGAGCACAACGCTCCCCGCAACGAGAAGCCTTTTGAAGGCAGAGAGCTTGGCGTCTCTCCCCGCGTAAAGAGCGCTTTGGAGCAGGCTTTCATCGCCTCCCAAGAGCTTGGCCACAGCTATGTGGGGCCGGAGCATCTGCTGATCGGACTGCTGATGGAGCAGGATGGCATCGCCGGCGACCTGTTGCGCAAATACGGCCTTACTCCCCAGGCCTTGCGCCAGCAGACGATGAAGATCGTGGGGCAGGGCGCCGAAGAGGGCAAAGTAGAGACCCCGAGCAACACACCTCATCTCGATAAGTATTCGCGTGACCTTACCCAACTGGCGCGTCAGGGCAAACTCGACCCCGTGATCGGCCGCTCTAAAGAGATCGAGACCACCATCGAGATTCTAGCCCGGCGCAAGAAGAACAACCCGGTGCTTATCGGTGAACCCGGTGTGGGCAAAACCGCTATTGTGGAGGGGCTTGCACAGCGCATCGTCAACCATGAGGTGCCGGAGGTTTTGCGTGATAAACGCCTGGTGGAGCTGAACGTAAACTCCCTTATTGCCGGCTCGAAATATCGTGGCGAGTTTGAGGAGCGCATCAAGCAGGTGCTTGACGAGATCACCGCCCACTCCAACGAGATCATTCTCTTCATTGACGAGCTGCATACCATCGTTG
>Ga0209061_1000462_pt1 | contig 103914 bp, 102 predicted proteins | sample Coa_R1_10_FD_187157 | JGI IMG/M metagenome (GOLD analysis project Ga0209061, IMG submission 187157) | Surface soil microbial communities from Centralia Pennsylvania, which are recovering from an underground coalmine fire - Coalmine... | ecosystem: Environmental > Terrestrial > Soil >... | reverse complement strand
ACTGCTGGTGCATACTCAACGCGTTACAGGGGCAGAAAAGAGATGGAGGAGCGCACATCATCGTGCTGGAAGTGAAGCTGATCCTTCTGTTCGAGTTCTTCTCCATCATGCCTATGTGAGCAACAAGCTGGTACTTCAGATGGAAGGTGTTAAAATCGCGCTCATTCGCATCTACTGTTATCTCTTTCTTCTTGTTCTTCTCAAATTTATGCAATAGATCAAATCGCTTTTTCCTGATCGTCCATGATCTCATCAATACAGATCCAAACTATATCAGATCTCTTTGAGAGAAGAGGCGAACGAAACACAACCCCTAGCGCTTTGAAGAAAATTGCAAATCCATAATCTTTAGTAGGATTATTCTCTGTCTTGACTTATCAAGATGGTCGCTAAAGAGCCGAAAGCAGTGATATTGGCAGGAGGCATGGGAACACGTTTACAGCCTTACACTTTCTTCTTACCCAAACCCATGCTTCCCCTAGCAGACAAGCCCCTTCTTGAACACCTGATCCTATGGCTGAAAGCTAATGGTGTGAACGAAATCATTCTCACCGTGAGTTACATGAGGCACGTCATTGAATCCTACTTTGGTAACGGGAATGAATGGAATGTCAAGATTACATTTATCCGATCAAATTCACCGCTTGGGATTAGCGGACAGCTTCTTACTGCAAACAAATCTGTCGATTCGACCTTTTATTTGCTCTACGGGGATTCCGTATTCGACTTCGACCTTGGGAAGATGCTTGAATTTCACCATAAATCAAACGCTACCCTTACAATAGGGGTGATGCGCCACACCGAAAGGTACCGATACGGATTGATTGAAAGAGCTGAGGATGGGAGAGTGCTCTCTTGGAGAGAAAAACCTGAGATTGGAGGATTAGTTAACGTGGGGTGTTATGTCGCCGAACCAAGGATCTTCGATTATATCCCTCCTGGAAAAATGTACGGTTTTGACAGCGTTGTGTCAGATATGATGAATTCTGGCGAGAAGGTCTATTCATACATCATAGAAGGAAAGGAGTTCCTTGATATTGGAGACGAATCTTCTTACAAGCGCGCATACAACATATATTTGCAAAAACTGGGAAAAGTGCTTTGAAAAGGCTAGGAGAGAGGCGACTAGTAATCTTCGAGTCGCCTCTTCGCGAATTTTTTCATCCTCTTTCTCTAACAAGGCCTACTTTTGACTTTCTTCACGGGGGATCAACAATACTTGCCAGAATCGAACAAGGATTGAACCACAAAGCAAGCGATCTGTTTGTCCCAAAGTATCTTGAAAGTGCTTGTGCCGAATCCCATCCGCAACAGAAAGTGAACGAACATGTAGGAGAACCTTGTCTTCTAGTAAACTCACTTGTTTTGGATTCTCTAGAGGCAAGGCGAGAGTTTGAACGGGCGAGTTCCTTCGGACAAGAAGTGGTTATTGTTGACGAACAAACATCGCTACCAATTTTGGCAATCCTTGAGGAATGCGGGCCAGAAGATGTTTTCTTCTCTTCGCAAGCTAAGCGAAAGGGAAAATTGGTTAGATCAAAACAAGTTGTGTATAAAAGATCAGGAAATTCAGGTGCTTCACCGATCTTTCTTTACCCCTGGCAGCTCATGTCTTCAAATGGAGAGGCTATCTCTTACTTCTTTGAAAAATCAAAAACAAGAGCTCTTGGTAGAAAGATCCCTTCGGAGTCTGAAGTCAAAGGCAAGCGACTACTCATTTCCGAAACTTCAATTGTGGAACGATTTGTTTCATTCGATTGTACGACGGGGCCGATCGTAATCGATGAAAATGCAACTATAGAGAGTTTCTCAAAGCTTGCTGGACCTTGCTACATTGGAAAAAATGCAAAGGTACTTTCTGCAAAGATTAGGTCTGGTACTTCTATCGGCAATCATTGTAAGGTGTCAGGGGAAGTTGAGGATTCCATCATGTTTGAGTACTCGAACAAAAGCCATGAAGGCTTCCTAGGCCATTCGATCATAGGCAGCTGGGTAAATCTGGGCGCAATGACAACCAATTCAGATCTTAAAAACACGTATGGAAACATCAAGGTGAGTGTCGCCGGAAAGGAAGTAGATTCAGGAATGGTCAAGCTAGGTTGCTTCCTCGGGGATATGTCAAAGACTGCCATCGGAACGATGATTTACACTGGGATCAAGATTGGAGTAGCATCTCAAGTTTTTGGACACGTGGTGAGGGATGTTCCTTCCTTCACGATTGCCCGCTTCTTTGGCGATTTGACTTCTTTCACCGAACTTTATCTGAAAAGCGCGATTGCGACACAAGAAAGAATGATGAAACGAAGGAATATTCAAACTACTAGGGGCTACATCGAAATGATAAAGAAAGTCTTCTTGATGACTCGAAAGGAAAGGATTTCAGCCAAAGTAAGAAGGGGGCGGTTCATTTTAGCCTAGTTCGAATTCAGGAAGTAAGGAAGGGAGAGAAGAAAGAGAGAGGGGAATAGGGAAAGTTTCTTGTTTTTTCAACGAGAAGAAAAGGAGAATGATCTGAAACTGTCTTTGGAAAAATGATGGCTGTAACAAGTTGAGGAGCTGAGTTGAAAAACGAACAGTTTGCTGCGGACAAAAGAACGAAGCCATTTGTCAAAGATGATCTCATTTCTCGATCCGTCAGATTTGAAAGGAGATCTGGATTCATGGCCATCACTTGCCGAGCGCTCGTGGAAAGATTTTACTTCGATTCCGAAACTGCCGGATAATGTCGAAGGAATTGTGCTTGCAGGAATGGGCGGCTCAGGTATAGCTGGGGATCTCATATGCGACATTTCAGCTGAGAAGTCAAGTAAGCTCATGCTCTTCACAAACAAAGATTACCATCTCCCTAAATGGGTAGATGGAAGATTCGCCTTGGTCGCAATCAGCTGCAGTGGCAACACTGAAGAAACGTTGAGTGTCGTTGCAGAAGCAAGGGCAAGAGGTATCGAATGTTTCGGAATCGGTTCAGGCGGATTGCTTAAGAAATTCGCGCAAGAAAAATGGAACTTTCCCTTCATTCAAACTGGAATGCTCAAGGTACCACGCACATCTCTGCCAGCACTTTTCTTCCCTTTAGTGAAATTATTTTCAGAAAACTCGATTCTCAAGGTTGATCAAGAGGATCTTGACGATTGCTTCAACTCACTGAACAAAGTTAAGGAGCTTTCGGGGAAATTGAAGAATCTCAGGAGCAATCCATCCTTTGAGATAGCCCAACAACTCGCTTCTAACGAAGACCGTCTGCTTATCTACTCTTCTCGACGAACTAGAGCAGTTGGTCTTCGTTTCAGGCAATCGCTGAACGAGAATGCGAAAATGCACGCTTTCAACGGGGAAATACCTGAACTGTGCCACAATGACATCGTTGGTTGGGATTTGCAAGACTCTAGAATTCAAGATATCGGGGAGAAGAGCAAGAGACTCGTATCGACCAAGTCGGCTGAGAAGAGGAAAAGAAGATCCTTTGCGGCAGAGGGTCACTCCTCCTCGAAGGCCGCTCCTTCGAATGGTCTTGCACTACTTCTGAGGTTAAGGGAAGACGATCCTGAAGAGATTCGTGTCAGATTCGATGTGGTGTCAGATGTGATCCGCCGCCGAAATGGAATCAGAATCATCGCACCATATTTTGGTAAATCGTTCATCGCAAGAACTTTCTCAATGCTTTATTCATTGGAATATTCGACCTATTTCGCAGCAGTTTTGAGAGGAATAAACCCTATACTCACCCCCTCAATAGATCTTCTGAAGAAAGAAATGACAAGAAAGCTTGGCTTTGTCGGTCGAATAAGTTAATCAAAAAGCTTAACCTCTGGGAGTGCATTTCTAAACCCTGCCTCACAAGATGGTCCCCCCTTTTTTCTCTATTCTGTGTTTGATCTTTGTTGATGGTAGGGTCAGTTTGAATTGCAAGCCGTCGTGATGGCTGGAGGAGAAGGTTCGAGGCTTCGTCCCATCACTTCTACAAGGCCGAAGCCGCTTGTTCCTGTCGTCAACCGTCCGATCCTCTGGCATGTTCTTCGCCTTTTGAAGAAGAACGATTTTGAGGATGCTTTCATTACACTTCACTATCTTGCAGATCAAATAACTTCGGCTTTCGGCGATGGTTCGGATTATGGTCTGAAGATCCATTACTCCTTTGAAGACAGGCCTCTGGGGACTGCTGGCTCTGTTAAGGCTCTTGAGAACGAGCTCACGGAGACCTTCCTTGTCATATCAGGAGATGTGATGACGGACTTTGCCTTGACCGAGCTAATCGATTTTCACAAGAGAAGCGGATCAGTTGCCACAATAGGTCTAGCTAGAGTCGAAAATCCCCTCGAGTATGGCGTGGTGCTCACCGACGACCAAGGAAGGATCACAAAGTTTCTTGAAAAGCCTGGATGGTCTGAGGTCTTCAGCGATACAGTGAATTCAGGAATCTATGTTCTCGAGCCCGAGGTTCTGCGAAGTGTCGAAGAGGACAAACCTTGGGATTTTTCCAAAGACCTCTTTCCAAAACTCCTCAAGGCAGGAGAGCCAATTTATGCGAAAGCACTCGAAGGTTATTGGTGCGATGTTGGCATGCCCTCTCAATACATCTCTGCCCACTACGACATATTAGCGGGAAAGACTCGCGTTGAAATCCCAGGAAAGAAGATAGACAATAAAGTATGGCTCGAAGAAAGAGCAGACATTCAGGCTGGAGCAGAAATAATCGGGCCTGTCCTGATTGGCTCGAGGTCGCTTGTTTCAAGGGGTTCGAGGGTGGGACCTCTCACATGCATTGGCTCTAACTCGACAGTTGATTCCAATGCAGTTGTATCGAGGACTATTGCTTACGATTTCGCATACATCGGCAAGGAAGCCGAAGCGAAGGGATGCGTCATCGGGAAGAATACTGTACTTAGGCCTAGGAGTAGGGTTTTCGAAGGAGCAGTCATTGGAGATGGATGCCAGCTCGGAACAGGTTCCGAAGTGTCTCAAAATGTTAGGATTTGGCCCGAGAAGAACATAGAGAGCGGCTCAAGAGTGAGGGTGAATCTCGTTTGGGGGCTAACTTGGCAAAAGAATGTGTTCGGAAGCAGGGGAATAATGGGTCTTTCGAACATTGAGATAACGCCCGAAACAACGGCAAAATTCGGAGCGGCGTTTGGAACGTTCGTAGGACCCAAAGGCAAGGTGGTTGCAGCAAGAGACAGCCTCAGAACTTCGAGAATGCTCAAAAGATCCTTCATTGCTGGACTTTTGTCTACTGGAACTTCAGTTTTCAACTTGCGAGATTCTACACTTCCTCTCACTCGGTTTTCGATAGCTTCGAGCAAGCTTGACGGCGGTGTGTACTTCAGCTCGAGTCCCACTGACCAAGATTACTCCTTGATCCAGTTCATCGATCAGAAAGGCTACAACATCGGGCTGGATGCTCAGAGAAAGATAGAGAATATTTTATTCAAAGAAGAAATTCACAGATCAGCTGCCGAAGATCTTTCTGACATTTTCTACCTTCCGCAGATACTGGACTCTTACGTGGAGCTCGTGTTGAGGAACATCAGTTCATCCCAGATAGCAGAAAGGAAACCGAGAATCGTTGTGGATTGTGCCTTGGGGCCTTCGTCAAACACTGCGCCCTTCATTCTCTCAAGAATAGGCTGCGAAGTGATAAGTCTCAACACAGGCAGTGGATCCTTTGCGACAACGCTCTCGGTTGCAAGTAGCCCGTCAAATCTCAAGGACATTGTCACTGCGGTAGGTGCCATCGCAGGCTTCAGGTTTTCAGGTCCAGGCGACTCGCTCAGGATAGTTGATGAAACAGGAGCAATGCTGAGCGGAGACGAGTCGCTCGCGCTTATGACTGAGGTATCACTTCACCTCCAGCCGGGAACTGTAGCCGTCCCTGTAAGCTCATCGGGTTTGATAGACACAATAGTCGAAAAGCGAGGTCAGAAAACAATTCGAGTCAAGACTGAGCCTCGAGCACTCATGGAAGCCGTAGGCTCTGGACAAGCAATATTTTCCGGAAATGAAGCCGGCGAATTTATCTTTTCAAAGCAGCTTCCGTTTCCCGACGCCCTTCTAGCAGCTGCAAAGGTAGTGGAATATCTTTCAATCGCCGATATTCGAATTTCCAAAATCAGAAAGGAGGTTTATCAGCCAACACTAGCGAGGGGAGTTGTCATGGTTCCTTGGAACGAAAGGGGGAGAATAATGCGAAGGCTTGCGACCGACTATAACGAGAAGAGAGTCGAAACCCTCGAAGGAATAAAGGTTCTAGTGGATGATGGCTGGGTGCTAATCAACCCAAGCTCAGATGAACCAGTATTCGAAATAGTTGCCGAATCTTCCGACGCACAGACCGCTACGGCCATGCTACGCGAGTTCCAGAATAAAGTGATCGACATCGCAAACTCTGCGGACACATCTACATCTTAGCCTCTGAAATAAGAAAGGCAGAGAAAACTGAAAGGGGCCTTCCGAAAAGAAATTTTTTGCTTCGACTCGATCGGTTTTGGTGCAGATTTACTTAATACATCAATCCCAAAAAGAGAGAAGAAAGAGACAAGTTCGTATTGTAGAATCATAGGGAAAAGACGTCAGAACGGAGAGCACATTAACAAAATTGTCAGGAGATTTGGGTCTATCCCAGCAAGATGGCAATGCAGCACTTGCTGGGAACAAAAACAAATCTCCCAAAAAGATCTTGATGCTTTCTTGGGAGTATCCTCCACGAATAATAGGCGGGATCTCGAGGGTCGTGGAAGGACTTTCAAAGGCTCTAACCGGTCTCGGTCTAGAAGTCCACGTAGTTACAAATGACATGCCAGGTTCCCCGGCGGAAGAGGTCGATGAGGGTGTTCGCATCCACAGAGTAAGGGTTGACACTCCCGCCCCAAATTTTCATACTTGGGTTCTCCTGATGAACCACTTCTTTGCAAAGCGTGTGGGGATTCTCGCAAGAGAAATCGGAGGATTCGATATAGTCCATGTCCATGATTGGCTCGTTTTCCCCTGTGGCGTCGAAACCAGAAATTTCACCGGCTGTCCGATGGTCTCCACTCTCCATTCTCTTGAGTACAAAAGAGCTGGAGGCATTAATTCTCCAGAGGGACAGATGATAGAAAGCTTCGAGTGGTGGATAACCTACGACTCTGGAATTGTGATCGTTTGCAGTGGCTCAATGAAGGAAGACGTAAAGTGGAAGTTCAAGGTTCCCGACGAGAAGATATGGGTGATTCCAATAGGACTAAACAAGCGAAAGTTTTTGCAAGCTAGGCCTGACTGGAAGGCCGTTCGTAGTAAGTACGGAGTTGGAGACAGCGAGAAGCTAGTTCTCTTCGTTGGGAGGTTGACTCATCAAAAAGGTTGCGAGTATTTGATCAGGGCGTTCCCGTCAGTGGTGAAATTCTTCAATGCAAAGCTAGTCATTGTGGGGGACGGTTACCAAAGAGGGGAGTTAGAGTACATCGCACTAACTACCGGTGAGGGTTGGAGGATCAAATTCACAGGGTTTCTTTCCGATTCAGACGTTGTCGACTTGATGCTGTGCTCAGATCTCATGGTTATACCATCGGTGTATGAACCCTTCGGAGTCGTCGCGCTTGAGGGCATGGCGGCTGGCATTCCCGTGGTGGCTAGCAACGTCGACGGACTCGGCGAGATAATAAAACACGAATATTCAGGAATTCTAGTATATCCTAGAGATCCTTCCTCGATATCTTGGGGTATTTCTCGCGTCTTGGGAGACCCAAACCTCGCAAGAACAATCGTTGAGAACGCTAAAAGAGAAGTTGACAAGAAATACACTTGGGAAGCCGTTGCGCAACTTACGCTAAAAGCTTACGAGCAAACCCTACGTTGAAATATCTTGGTAATTGAAATGATCATAATAAGGCGAGGATTCCTATTTTTTTCTTCCCTTCGAATTTCAAAGCAAAAGAAAGAGAGAGATTTGAGTGGTCTTCCCCTTGATTGAAGAGATCCTGATAATGCTTTCAAATCTTGGAGCTGTCGAAGAGGACAGGGCAGTTACCAAAGATGCCCTGAACCAATCTGAAAAGCTCAGGGGCAAATCTATAGATGAAGATGTCAAGAGGCTCATTGAAACTGGATACGTGAAAGATCACAATGGTAGGCTGTACCTTACGAAGGCGGGCTTGTTCAGAGCTCTCTCTCGCTTTAGCTAAATCTCGCTTACTTCACGTTATCCCGATGATTTGAGCCATCTGCTTTCGCGCTGCGGCTCCGAGGATCTGGGCTGCTTCTTCAGGAGGGACTGGATTGATATAAACTCCGTTCCCCCTCTCTAGTCCTGCCCATTTTACTATCTGCGGATACACCTCGATGTGCCAATGAATCTGCTTTGTCATCTTCTTCTCCGATGAGATGTGGAATGAGAGATTGAAGGGAGGATCAGAGAGAGCCGAAGAGAGCGCACCCATCATCACCCTCAGCATGACGGCGAGATCTTGGATTTCCTTCTGACCGACTTTCAGAAATGATGTCTCGTGTTTCTTTGGGAAAATCCAGAACTCGTAGGCATGTGTTGGAGCCCAGGGAGCAAACGCCAAAAAGCTTTCAGTTGAAATTATTTTGCGCTCGCTGTTGGTCTCAAGACTCAAAACTCTGCACATAGAGCACATGCTAAGCTCGGCCATCGAATTGTGCATCGATCGTGCTTCTTCCTCTATGAGCGGCGGAAGCCTAGTTAGCGTCAGTGTTTGCAAGTGAGGATGGCTGAAGGAGGCTCCCGCCTCGTTTCCGCTATTGATGAAAACCGAAACATATCCAACTGTCTTCTTAGAGTAGAGCCAACGAACTCTATCTTGAAGGATTGCTAGTATGTCGACCCACTGCTCCACAGGTATCGTTCCAAAGGTGGCAGAATGATCTGGGGTCACTATCAAAACATGGTGATATCCGAAGGCTGGTTCGCTTTGAAGCGGGGGATCTGTATATTTTGGCTCAGAATCGAGCGAGACCGCAGGGTATTTGTTCGGAAAGTAGCGAACTGTCCAGTCTGTGACACGTTCGTTATCGGAATCCGCGAGTTTAAGGAGAGTATTATTCTTCGAGACTAGGACAAGCTCTGCGGGAGGAGTCTTATCTTCATTTCCGGGGCAGAACGGGCAATTTTCGTCTCTTTGGGGCCTTGCATGATTTGATTCCTTCAAACTGGAGTTTTGCTTTGTGAATTCAGATGGGCGTGCTAATCTTTCCCTTGAAACCAATACAAGCCTGTTCGTAAAATAGTCCTGCCTTAGCTCAGGCATCTTCTCCCCCCTGCAGTCAGTCTCACTTCTGATTCATAGCTTTTGAAACCATAGATAAATATCACTCAACGATCAAAAAGAAGTATGGTGGAAGCGGGTTCTTTTTTTCTCTTTATTTCCCTTTTCCCCTCTCTTCTATTTCTCCTTGATTGTTATTCTTTTAGATCTCAACCAGAACGAGAACATGAGCGCTCTTGATTTACGCCTTCTTCATCTGATTAATGTCCCAGCCTTCCACGGTCATTCGGTTTTTCAGGTTCGTCTTTGCTCAAAATCGCGAAATTACAAGCCTATCAATATTTACTTCTATCAATACTTCCGAATAAGAGCTGTAGCTATTTTTGACGCAGCGCATATCGTATTCGATCGGACTAATAGACAATGTGTGCCTCTACGAGGAAGAATATTTTCTTCAGGGGATCATGTGCGTTCGTTCAGTACGCTCATCTGTGTCAAGTGCTTAGCGAGCGGTTTTTTCCTCCCTTACTCCCTTTGATCAATTTTTTTCTCTGCGGTTTGGCAGGCCGACTACGCACCTGGGAAATTCTCAGACAGACTTTGAAACAAACTTTAAAGGATAGAGACCTCAATTCAAAGGTTTCGCAACATGAGCTTGCTTGAAATAAGCTGATCACTTATGGTGCAGACAGACCTGTCCGCTCAGAACTTGGGTCAGAAGAGCGGCATTCCTCACTATACGAAGAGACTCTTAATGTGGAGTTTCTCCATCGGTGTAATTCCACCTTTAGCTTTGATTCTTGCTCTTTCAACGAGGAGCCTCTATTTGCTTGATTACGTTCATGTAATTAGCGGCGGGACATGGACTGGATTTGATATTTTCATGGGACTCGTCATGACAAGAATCATGAGGTTGCTCGATATTCCTCAGCGAGTAGAGATTGCAAAGAGGCTGACTCCCACCACGTTCTTCATTGTTCCTTCCCTTGCCGCAACTGCGATTACCGCAGGGATTTATTTGGCGCAAGCAGAAGGAAAATTCGATCTTTCTTCTCCTTGGATAATTGCAGCAGGCATAATTGTACTGGTACTGACCGGGCAGGGATTCGGGGTTTTCATGCCAAATGGACTCAGAATTTTCATCGAGCTTTCAAAGAGTAAGCCGGATATATCGAAGATAGCTAGACTCAACATGCAAAACATTCGCCTCGCGGGAAGCCAAGCGATCTTCCAAGTGATCATCATTCTCATCATGGCCCATCTTGCAGTATATTGATCGATTGCGTTCGTGATCTCAAAGTTGAATATCAGTGCCCTTATCGCGGTGGGAGTGTTCGCGGCGGCGCTTCTCTCGATATTTGGCGCAGTCTACTCCGGGGCTTCGAGAAGTCATAAGCGAGGAGAGATGAATGCTGACGGCTTGGGTATACTTAGATGGGCTCTTCTGGGCCACATTACTTTATTCATCCTATTAGCGATAACTGCAGTTCTGAGCTAGTCGACAGGTGGAATCCATATCCTCCTCTGATGAAGCTTGTCCGAATTCAACCCAAACAAAGAAAAAGATCTTTCGTCTCTTCTTCTTCTACTTTGGTTGCAACTTCTCCTCAGGTAACAGATTGATCTGTACTCTTCGAATAAAGTTCTGACAAGAAATTTGACGAGCGAACAAAGGAAGAGCACATTCATTTATTGCTTGTAATTTCGTCTCGGTCTAATAACATCTGAATAAGCGGACTCTGTCAGCTAGCGGGGATAACAAAATGCTCGAGTTTCGGTAGCAAGATCTCACTAGCTGCACGGCAGAATTTCGCCAAGGAGTGAATGTGTGATCGAATCGAACTGAAGGCACAATCTTTTAAATCAAAAGGGAATAAATGCTACAAGATTAAAAAAAAAGGCGGAGAAGATGACGCAACAGCAACAAAGAGAAGAAAATCTCTCACTCGTAAGGAAATGGGCTGGCAGAAGAAGAGGATTTGGAGCGATTGGAGGTGCGAGCTTAGCATTCGGGCCGGTGCTTCTGAGCGAGCTTGATCACTCTATCTACATTGTTGATGATCTCTTAGTTGCGATCTTGGGAGCGGCTGTCCTGATCCTTTACGCTACTCTCAAGAATAGGGTTTCTCTCGCTGATTTGCAACGTCAAACAAATCTTTTTTTTGTGCGCTTTTGATAGTCGCATATGCCCTAAAATTCGTGTGGTTTTTCGTGGAAATTAAGGACCCGGACGCATCGGGAGATGACATGTCCTCAATGTTTTTCCTTGTCGTAGTCTTGGCAAATCGATTCCTTTAGAGAAGAACTAACAACACCCAGAAGGAGGGGGTGTGCAGATGGGTCAGAAAGCCTTGCCTTCTTCTGCAGAAGAAAGTCGTGCTTCTTCTTCTTCTTCTTCACGACATGAATGTTAAGAGGAAGAGTCGGTGCGATCGGTTCGGCCATATAAAGTGGGATAGACATAAGGCTAGATATGCCGTTTGGGATGACGAGAATTTTTCTTGGTTTAATAGCAAGGCACACGCTTGCGACAGATCTTCCTATCTACGAATCGTTTTATGAGACAGTTGCTACGATCTCCGCACTGTGTGCAGTCTCTTACATCATTTGGGTAAAAACACGCATAACAATCTGGACTGTTTGTCATAACGACTCTCCTTTTTGTGGAACCAAGAATCGTACATGCGCGATTCACAAGTGTTGCTCTCGCTAGGACAACGGATTCGGTTTATACTTTTGCGTTGGACTTGATTCGGGTCACTCTTGCAACTTATCTTGCCGCAGGGCAGTTTTCTGCTGTAATGTCCTCCAACAATCGAAGTGAATTTTGATCCGGAAGTAGCTACATGGTTTGAGAAGTTTATTCTTCAAAAATCTCGAGAGCGGGCAAGAGTAGATCGAAATGATTGGCGCTTGCGGGGTTTTTTGATCCTGTAAATGGCCCAGGCGCTAATCTGTACTACCTGATTTCTGCCTGCAATTGTTCGCCAAAGCTTTTTCTAAAGCTCTCATACAAGCGTCAAGCTTTTGCGAAGGGAATGGGACTTGGGGACAAATCAAATGATATGATGACATAAGGGAGATTCGTAGGGGCATCTCCTTGAAAAAATCCAGACGCAGGAATTTACTCAGCACTACAGCGGCATCTTTGGAACTATCCTACTCCCACTTTTTCCTAAAATAAGTAAGACATTTTGCAAGCGAATATCAGAGGAAGGGCTCATCAACTCGCTTGTCAGCTCCCCCTCCTTCTGCCGAGCAATCCTTCATACAGTCTTGCGGTGGAGTTGACCACGCTTTCCCAAGTGAAATTTTCGACTACAAGTCGTCTTCCATTTAGGCCCATGACCTTTGCTCTGTCTGGATTTTCGAGTGCACTTGTTATTCCCCAAGCTATGTCAAGAGGCTCGTAAGGGTTGACATGGAAGCCACTTTGCATATCTCCACTTGGAATGACAAATTCCCTCATTCCTGACACACCCCTCGCGCCGACCACAACAGGCTTTGACATGCTCATGGCCTCCAATGCAACTATCCCAAAAGGCTCGTACAAACTCGGAAAGACGCATAGATCCGAAGCTGCGTAGTGCGCGATCCTCTCTTCCTCAGATATCCATTCGAACCTAAGCTTGACACAATCCTCCAATTTGAGAGTTCTCACCATCTCCTCTATTGCGTACTGCATGTCCGAGGTTCCTACTATGACCAATTTCGAGTTGGGAATTTTCTTTCTAACGTAGACCATCGACTGAACAAGTCTATCAACTCCCTTCACCACGACGATTCTCCCGAGAAAGAGTATCATGAATTCGTTTTCCCCTATCGCATACCTTTCCCTTATCTGCTTCACTTTCTCCTTTGGAACTTTCGAAATATCGTATTTTGCCGCATCAACCCCGTTGTAAACGACATTGATCTTGCCTTCCGGGAACCCAAGAGACAAGAGCTCATCACGCATCGCATACGAAACGGTGATTATGTGATCCGCCTTCTGTCCTCCCGTGTACTCAAGATCACGAACAGTTTTCGACCCTTCGCCAAGATTTCGACCTTTCTCCGTGGAATGAAGATGAAAAATAAGTGGTTTTGAAAGCTCCCTCTTGGAGATCATCCCTCCCATTATTGAAAGCCAATCGTGAGCTATTATTGCATCGTAATTTCGGTGCTCCTTTCTGACAAGTTCGTTGACAAGTTTGTTTGCAGAGAGTATGTTACTTATCGTGAGATCTGCAAAGAATCTGATCCCTGTCCCCCACCTCTGGATATCTTCCGCGACGATGGTAGGGACCACCTCCTCGGAATTAAGTATGAGCGGTCTGTAGACATCGATACCGTTCTGGACTTCGTGCTCTTCGAGTGTGCCGTCGTTAAGAGTGAAGACGGTCATGTCATGACCGAGTTTGACAAATCTTGGAGCAAGTTCCGAGATGTAAGTTCCGAGACCTCCGACAATCCGAGGGGGATACTCCCAAATAAACACGGCAAGTCTCATTTTTTGATTTTCACAGCCTCATTTCTCTTTTCAAGATGCTAGCAATCAATCACACTTGTCATCCGAATGGGAAGAACTTGACATCTCAAATCTCTGTGGGATTCTTATCAGTGACATTCGTGTTCTTTTCCTTTGTTTCAATAATTCTTTTTTACTTACCAGAACTAATAATATCATTAGCCGCGAAATTGATCGATTCCCGAAACCAAAGCAAGTTTGACTTTTCTTGTAAACCCAAGTAAAATAGCCACTCTAGTCGATCCAGATGCATACCCCGGTGATAAGAATATCATAAGAAACGTGAATCTAAGTTGACTTATATCTCCTTAGTGCTTGAAATCCATCAACCCATTCGCCTTAGCAGGGCTTTTCCGTATGAGCGCATATCAAGAATAGCAGAGGGCAACTCGGTTACAGATCGTTACTTTGACAGAAGGTTGAATGAGGAAGTATTCCGAAAGGTTGCTGGAAAGTGTTACCATCCCACTTTTTCGATTCTTGAGGAGTTAATCTCCAAAAGCCCTGATCAGGAAAAGCAATTCAAAGTCTCATTTGGTCTGAGCGGCCCGTTTCTCGAGCAAGCGATGAGATATGAACCGGATCTCATTGAAAAGCTTCGAAGTCTAGTTCGTACTGGAAATGTCGAGATTCTCGGCGGGACATACTACCACTCCCTTGCTGGGATCTTTCCAGGGGAAAAGCAGGAATTCAAAGATCAGATAAGGCAGCACAGATCCTTCGTCAAGAATACCATTGGCTTTGAGACTCGAGTTTTTGAAAATACTGAGTTCATTTACAACGACACGATTGCAAAGATAGTTGAATCGCTAGGATTCGAAGGAATATTGACAGAAGGAGTTGAGAGTACTCTCGGGTGGCGATCACCAAATTACGTCTATTCTACTCTTGGCGCGGGAAACCTCAAACTTCTCATGAGGCATTATAGACTGACTGATGACATTGGCTTCAGGTTTTCGCAGAAAAATTGGTCAGAGTATCCACTTACTGCAGACAAGTATGTCGGATGGTTGTCTTCTACTCCAGGTGACTATATACTGCTTGCGATGGACATCGAGACTTTCGGAGAACACCATTGGGCGGACACGGGAATATTCGAGTTTCTGAAAGCTTTACCAACAGAATTGGACAAGAAGAAAGATCTGAGATGGGGAACGCCATATGAAATAATTACAAACGTCCCAGCCTCGGGCGTAATTCTCGTTCCGGAAACGAAATCAATCTCCTGGGCGGATGTAGAAAAAGACACGACTGCTTGGCTTCAAAATGCCATGCAAAGAATTTCTTTTGAACGGCTAGTCGCACTTGAACCGTACATCCGTGAAATTGGAAGAAAAGAAGTCTCAGATGTTTGGAGGCTTTTGCAACAGAGCGATCATCTTTACTATATGTCTACGAAGGGAGGAGGACCTGGTGAGGTACATTCTTACTTCAGCCCTTACAGCTCGGCGGCCGAAGCCTTTGCTGTATTTGACTCAGTGATAACTGATTATGAGGGTCGGGTGGGCACTCTTGTTTCCGAGTTGAGAGGAAAAAAGAAGGCCTTCTCTGCGGGTACGAAGCAAGTAAAAAGGGAAGATGAAAAGAAAGATTCTCATAGACTTTGAGGAATCTTGGAGAGATCTCCTTCTTCTGTAAGAAGAAGCAAGTCTCGCAACCTGATGAGAAACAAGAAGGGAATTTTTGAAGAGTGACTTTTCGTGAGAGTGAATGTCAGAGGAAAATTGAAATCAAATAAATTCTCCTGAGAAAATCTTTTTTCCCCTTTCTCAGCGATTTCGTTTCTGAGTCTTGCTGATCTGAAGTATTCCTGCAGGTTCCATGCACATCGTGCAGTTCATCGCTTTTGCTTCCGGCTCCACATCATAGTGAAAACCGCACATGTAACCAGACTGCATTATGTAGTCACAAACCTCCTTTATCGTAATCGCAACTTGCAATCGGTTGAGTTTGCGTTGCTGGATCGCATCAGCTATGCGATCTATCATCTCCTTTACATCTGGCTTCTCGTCAAAATCAATCGCATGGCCCCTTTTCTCGGCAATGTATTTTGAAACCGCTGGCTGGGTGATTCCAAGAGTCGTAGCGATTTCAGCTTGTGTAAAGTTCCGCTCCATGAGCTTCTTTGAAATCATGCCCCGGATTGCAGGTATCACCGATTTTGCGGCAACCTCATAAGGCGTTTGCAATTTTGAAATCATAACCTGTCGAGAGAGAATTAATCCTAAAAATATGCGTCATTGTGATATTTAAGGCTAGGGTTTCCAAACGAGCAACACCAACCGAAAGCCACCTGCGCAAAAATTTCAGATTCCGCTTTAATTTTGGAATCCCTATGCGAAGCCTCTTTTGCCATAGCCACAACAAATTGTGAAATTTTCATGAAAATGGGAAATTTTCCTCAAGTCATGCTTAAATATCGTTGGAAGCCATCTGAAAATTACAAGCCGGCATCAAGAAGGGATTGCCTGCGAAGCGTTTTGGTGAAATTTTTCTAGCATGACTACAGAGTTGCTTCAAGAGCAACAGGGGTTACCCAGTGAAGTTTTACAGAACAATGATGTCACAATAATGATAGGAGGTCAGGGGGGCGACGGAACCCTGACCGTCGTCAATCTTCTCGGCCGAGCCTTTCGCAACATCGGCCTCTTCATTTATGACTCTAGGAATGTCCTCTCAAGAATCAGAGGCGGGCATGCCGACGGAGTGATCCGCGCAAGCACGAAACCCATCTATTGTATTGCTGATAACGTGGACGTGTTGGTTGCTTTCGACGAAGAAGCGGTCGAGGCAGGGGAACAAGAACTTTCGAATCATGCGATAATTGTCTTTGACAGCTCGAAAGGACCACTTGATCCAAATTACATTTCGCGTGGTTACACAGTTTATAATGCACCTCTCGGAAACCTAGCGTCGCAACATCTTCGAAAGAATATCTTCAAGAACACAATTGCCTTTGCAATTTTGGGTCGCCTAATGGGCCTAGAAGATTCGCTTCTTGAACAAGTGCTTCGAGCAAGGTACGAAAGAAAGGGAAAGGAAGCTCTTGAGGCAAATCTCAAGGCGTTATCTCTAGGTTTTGAATATTGTAACTCAAACATCCGCGCCTCATCCTTCAAGATCGCTAGACTAGGTAGTCCCTCAAATCGAATTCTTTCAACTGGAAATGAAGCTGTTGCCTTCGGCTTTCTCGCAGGCGGAGGGCGTTTCTTCGTTGGATATCCAATTACTCCTGCTACTGACATAATGGAATGGCTCGCTCCTAGGCTTCCGAAATTCGGAGGAGTTGTCAAGCAAGCTGAGGACGAGCTTGCCGTAATCAACATGGGGCTTGGCGCGGCTTATGCAGGAGCAAGAACGATGGTTGCTACATCTGGCCCTGGTCAATCACTTATGACAGAGGGCGTGGGTCATGCTGGAGAAGCGGAGATCCCCATAGTCATAGTGCAATGTCAGAGGGTTGGGCCGAGCACTGGTGAACCAACCAAGAACGAGCAGTCTGATATCTATCATGTTGTTTTTGGCTCTCATGGAGAATTTCCGAGAATCGTCATCGCACCAGGCACCGCGAGCGAATGTTTCAAAATGACTGTGGATGCCCTCAATATCGCCGAAAAATACCAGCTTCCAGTCTTCATTCTCATGGATCAAGCTCTTTGCCAGAATAGCGAGAGCATCGAGCCTTTCGACTTGAGTTCAGTGAAAATTGAAAGAGGGAAACTGCTCTCTCAGGAGCAGCTAGATTCCATTCCGCTGTATAAGAGATATGAGCAAACAGAAGATGGAGTCTCCCCCAGAACGATCCCATCCCTCGAAGGGGGGCAGAGCCAAGTTACAGGCAACGAACACAATGAGTTTGGCCTAGTTTCTACGGACAGAACAAACCGTTTTAGAATTATGCATAAGAGAATGAAGAAGCTTGAGGCTGCGAAGAAGGATCTACCTCGTGGCGTCGTTTTTGGTCCTTCTGAAGCCAAAATTGGCCTGATAGGTTTTGGATCCAATTATGGCCCGATTCTTGAGAGCCTTGAACAGCTTCAAGAGAAGGGGTTCAAGGCAAAGTTCTATCAAATCAGGACAATATGGCCGCTTCTAGAGGAAGATTTGCAGTCTTTTGTAGACACGGTTGACACAGTGTTCGTAGTGGAAAACAACTATAATGGCCAGCTCGCATCTCTCATCAAATCATCAGTTGAACAAAGAGATCGAATACAAAGCATCTGCAAATTCGACGGCACCTCCTTCAAGCCAAACGAAATTACTCGAGCAGTCCTGTCCTCTGTAATTTCTGCTATAGGAGCATGAATGATGAGGGACAAGAACGGAAAGAAGAAAAAAGAGTAGTAGGAGGGAAACAAACTCATAATGACTGCGAAATTCTATACACCATCGGCGCCGATCTGGTGTCCGGGCTGCGGTGATTTCGGTGTTCTTGCTTCACTTAAGAAGGCTCTTTCCGAGCTTCGCATTGGCTCAAAGGATACTGTTGTTGTCGGTGGAATAGGATGTTCTGGCTCGATTCACAATAATCTCGAATGCTATGGCTTCCATTCCCTTCACGGGAGGCTCTTGCCAACAGCGATAGGGATCAAGCTTGCGAATCCGCGCCTCACTGTTATAGCGGCCGGAGGGGATGGAGATGGTTATGCAATAGGATCTGGACACTTTATTCATGCGCTCAAGAGGAATCCAAGTATTGTTTACATTGTGATGCAGAACGGGACGTATGGATTGACCAAGGGTCAACCCTCCCCAACTGCTATTCCGGGTTATGAGGGCAACGTCGAAATCCCCTTCGATGCAGTTCTGACAGCGCTTTCGATCCAAGGATCCAGCTTTGTGGCAAGAGGATTTTCGGCAAATCAAACGCAGCTCACCGATCTTATGAAGAAGGCTATCATGCATTCTAATTCTAATAAGGGGTTTGCATTTCTTGAGGTCTTGAGTCCTTGTGTGACCTACAATGACACATACAAGCTCTGGAGAGAGCAGGTATACGATTTAAACGCAGAAAGAGGTTATGATCCTCACAACAGGGCAAGCGCATTCAAGCGCGCGTACGAGCTCGTTTTGCAAGAAAAGATACCGACGGGTCTCATCTTTGAGGGAGAGGCCGATTCGCTTGAGAAGAATACGCTTACGAGTCCTGTTCCAATCGCTTTTCAAGACATAAGCATTGAGGCTAATCTCCCAAGATACCAAGAGATCCTAAACGATTTCCACTAGGACAAAAACGACTCTCTTTTTCGACCCTTTAGTGGGACCATTTGATTCCCTTCATTCTGATGTTTCCGTCTCCCAGAGAAATATTTGCAGATTAACCTGATCGCAAAGACACAAGGTGAATGCAAGAAAGTGGCATCAAAAGAGGAAATAATGTCAAAGCTAAGAGAAGTTGTCGACCCTGAAATAGGAATTAACATAGTTGATCTCGGAATGGTGCGCGACATAGTCCAAGATGGTGGAGATGTTACGGTAAAGATTGCGCTTACAGTCAGAGGATGCCCTCTTGCAGCCACCCTTGATACCGACATTAGAAAAATAGTTGCTCAGCTCCCCGGAATTTCTTCTGTAAAGGTCGAAATGGGTTCAATGAGCAAGGAAGAGCTTCAGAACCTTGCACAAAAACTCCAGTCGATGAAGAAACAGCAAAGATCTGCAGTCGGGACTGCAAGCGCAATGAGCTCGGGTATAGACAGGCTCGAGCGCAAAGGGATTGAGTGTATACTTGCAATCATATCAGGCAAGGGAGGAGTGGGTAAGTCATTCGTAAGCTCGATAGTTGCAGTTGAGTTGCGTCGTCAGGGGTACGAGGTTGGATTATTAGACGCAGATATCACTGGTCCGAGTCTTGCTAAGATCTTCGGGCTTTCAGGAAAACCACTGGCCGATGAACATGGAGTGATACCAAAGGAATCAAAGAAAGGAATCAAGGTGATATCTATGAATCTCCTTCTCGACAAGCCGGAAACTCCAGTCATTTGGCGCGGCCCCATAATAAACGGCGTAATAAGACAGCTATTTTCTGATGTAAACTGGGGAGATCTTCATTATCTGATTGTTGATTTGCCGCCCGGGACTGGTGATGCACCTCTTACTGTTTTTCAATCGCTTCCTGTAGATGCTGCGGTAGTCGTCTCCACTCCGCAGGATCTGTCAATGCTCATTGTGCAAAAAGCAATCAACATGGCTCGGCAGCTGAAGGTACCCATAGCGGGAATAGTCGAAAACATGAGCTTTTTGGACTGCCCTCATTGTTCCGAAAAGATCGAACTGTTTGAGGATAGCGGCATATCAGAGAAAGCAAGCTCGCTTGGAATCAAGTTTCTCGGAAAACTTCCTTTCGATCCCAAAATCAACCGACTCTCCGACGCAGGTGAGATCGAAGAATTTTCAAGTGTTGAAACTACTGAATTCGTTCGAAAATTGAGGCATGAAGTAAATCTTATCCGAGGATTCTCTGCATCTCCCATTGCTTGGAAGAAATCTCTCGAAGTCCCAGTGAGCTAGTCAAAATTAGTGCTTGAAGCAAACTTACTTTGACCTGTTGATTTCTATAACTGATTTTGGCTAAAGACCACGAATCTCACAAATGAAAGAATTGCATCGCTTTGATAATTTTCAGCGAATTTTTTCTCTTGTTGCTGAATGGGTGTTGATTTCTAGATTAAGACACGGATTTGTCCTTCGAAAAGGGTTTATTAGTAATTAATGAACAATGCTCAAAAAGACGCAAAAGACAGAAAGTTGGGAACCCGTGAACAAGAATCAATCGAGTCGAGGGAGGAATCTAATTTCAACATAGGAGGAGTAAAGGAAACGTCATCGTCGCTGTACAGGCCACTAGTTGCAACGGTGATGTCTAAGAGGACATTGCGAGTCCCAAAAATAATGCCAAGTATTGACCCAGACCGAACACTGTTTCCTCGTGGAGTGCTTACGCTTCTCAAGGAATCTAGGGAAGCCACGCACGAAGTGAAGCGGATTGAGATTTTCGCAAACAAGTCGAAAGAGGGCCTGTATGGAATACTAAGGAGAATGTTCGTTGCATTCAGCTCTGAAAGGGAACTTCTTCAAATTGCAAGAGCATCGGACAATGTCATCGAAGTTAGGAGTTTTTCGCAGTCTGGATCTGGCAGTTTTTCATCGCCTGAAAGTGGAAGGGTAATCGAAGATAGGCTAGTCCTCAAGAGAATAGAAGAAGCTACCCCCGATGAGCACTCCGAAACTCTCATCTCGTTTCGCAAAAAGCCTCCCAAACTGCTGGTTCCTGCGGCGTGGTTAGAGCGGGTGGACCTGGAAGACGGTTCGCAGATAATTGTTTCTAATCCAATGGCTCGTTTCGTGATTCCTCCCCCTGACCTTGAAGACATCGAAAAGAAAGGAAAGATAAGAGTCGGTTCTGATATTTTCTAGCTATCGACTTCCTTGGGCGTTCCTCTCCATAGGAGGGTTCCCCTCGCTCTCTGAGAATCTGATTGGAACATTACATCCTAAATTCGGACACCCCCAAGACAGCTCGACTCGAAGATTTTTGAGTCTACAGAATGGAAGGTAACGGTGATGGATGCTCTCTTCAAGTTAGAGAAGGCAGAAAATCTCAACGACAAACTGAGGTCGCGTATTGCAACTCGATTCGCAAAGATCGTTGTTCCCGCAGCTACTGAAGTAGAAAGGGTTTCTGGAGTCAAATATCCACCTTACTTTGTAGATCCGGTTCTCCCCGTGATTGTTGGGGCCCAAGATAATATTGGAGGGCTTGGCGTGATGTATGCCCGAACCCTTCCCATTCTCAACAATGAGGGAAGGCTTATCATAGTCGTTCAACTTTCTGCCCCGTTTGTGCTGTACGCCACGAAAACCGTTGTCAAGGTGGTACTCGCTCATGAGTTCTTACACTACATTAATTTGGTTGGCAGGTTCTCCACTCTCGATATCAATTCGCAACTTTCCTCAGCTTACGTTTTTGAGGAACGATACGCTGACATGGAACGCTTGGTTGATGCTTCCATAGTTTTTGGCAAAAACAAGAGACTCGTGAGACAATTAGGTAAGCAGATGTCTTCTGGTTTGGAGAATGAAAAGCTGAATGAAAAATGCAGGAAAATGTGGATTGAAAAGAAATTGCCTATGATCAGAGTTGCTCTGGGATCTAATCAGATTTCCCTTCCTGTGAATACAATTCTACAAGCAGATTTTGACCCAAAAGCAAGAGAACTCGCCGAGAAAATTCGTAGGATTAACTAGCAACTTATCGAGTTTCGCTTCGCTCAACACACTCGAAACATTGTAACGATTGATTTCTCGGGCAAGCTATTTCGAGGGTGCAAGGCTTATTTCCTTCTGCGAGAAGTAGAATTGGCTTCAAGGCCCATCTCCCCCTGTAAGATCCTTTGACCGAGCTCAAGTCAATCTTGATCATCCTGACTTCCAAGGAACGCGAACAATTGCTGAAAGCGATCAAATCGCTTCGGCCCAACAAGGAGCCGCTCGCGATATGTGTTTACGGATCTCGTATTGCTGGATACGCGACTGATTCGAGCGACTATGATGTCATAGCGATTTATCCAAGCTATGCCCAGAAAATAAGGTACAGTTATCTTAAGGACGAGATCTATTGCTCAGCTTTGGTTGTTGATTCGAAATCATTTGAAAACGACTGCAAAAAATCTTCGCTCGGAGAATTTGTTTCAGGTAGGCTTCTCAATTGTTATGAGTCCATACTAGGAGAAGACTTCCTTCGAGAAAATGAAGTCATCTACAAGAAAAGAGTCATAATGGAAGGTCTACTCAATTCATACCTCGAATATCTTCATTTTGCCGAAGAGATAAATTTCAAACTCGAGTATTTTCTATTTGAAAAGCTAAGGCGGCGCGCATCAATCTATCCACCAGTTGTCTACAGTTATTCACGAACTTACAGCGACAAACTCCGTGATGGTAATGTTGCTGCTTCATTGCGCGGCTTCAAAATTGCAGCGAGATCTCTTCACGAAAATGGTACCTTGATTTTTGACGAAGAATCAGACACTGTGAAACTTATTCCTGATAAGCTCAAGACAAGCGTTGCTTCAAAGCTCCTTGTCGGAGCAAATTACGCAGCAAGAAGCATCACTCAATATGCTGTCCATGGTTACGCCGGCCGTGTGGGAGTGGACATCGTAGGAAGGGAGGTTCTATCGAAGATATCAAGATCCAAAAATGAAAACTTCACACTACCAGATGAGATAAAAAATCCAAAAATTCACATGTCCATTTCACAAGGTAGACTGTTCACGGAGACTGATAACTGGCTAGGAGATCTTTTGGAGCACTTGGGCATCTCAAATCATGATGTCAAAGTGATCGAGAAATCCATGGGAGAAATCTATGCTTCGACTCGGATCTTCAAGATAGAATCGAAAAATGCGTCATATAGCTTTGCGGTGAAAAAGTACCAAGACATCAAGGCAATGAAGTGGGGGCTTCTCTCGATATGGTCTCTCAAAAACACCAACTTTGCGTATTCCCCTTTTGAAAGGATGACAAGGGAATATCGAGCGTACCGCGACTTCAAGAAGATCGGGATTAGAACTCCAAATGTTCTTTCCGTTTTCTTGTCACAAAGAATACTAGTCTCTGAGTTCATCCCGGGAAAGGATCTTTCCCAAATAGAATCTGATTTTCTTGAAGATCGCTCAAAAGATCTTTTGCCAATCGAGAGATTTGGCAAGACCTTGGGAAAGTTGCACCAGAATCACTTCTGTATGGGAGATTCAAAGCCAAGCAGTGCGATATCAAAGGAAGACGATGGTGACATCTGCTTGGTAGACCTTGAGCAAGCTCATTTTGGCGGAAACCAGATATGGGATGTAGCGGAATTCGTTTACTACTCGGTGAGGTTTACACTCAAGGAGGAGAGCACTCGGAAACTCGTTGGGGCGTTTCTTAAAGGATACCTCGCCGGAGGAGGGAAAGGAGAAAACGTATCAAAAGCAACCTCGCTTAGGTACAGGGCACCGTTTCAGCCTTTTATTGCTCCAGTCATCTTGGGCGGAGTTCTTGAAGAATTAAAGAGCTATTCCAAATGATAACGAACTTCAGAACGAAAAAATGAACCGTTGAACAATCAAAAGGAAGCTTGTGGCTTTACTTCCAAATTCATCGGGCAACTTGAATCTTTTTGAAGCTCGTGTAGCCGCACTTGCCGCATGTAAGGCGATCCTTGTGCTCTGCGAGGAAAGTACCTCTACCGCACCTGGGGCACTCTTTCAATAACCGGGTCGCCTTGCCCCCCTTGATTTCATAATACTTGTAAACTGGTCTTTCATTCCTTCTCTTCTTTGAAGATGTATCTGACTTTTTTACCTCTTGATCGTCCGCCTCTCGCACTGACAATATAACAAAGCCCCCCTCTTCTCGAAATTTTCATGCGCTCTTTCTTTCTGCTAACAAGTCATTCATGTGAAGCGTTCTAGCCTCGAATTCTCAAGAGCAGTCAACTGGAAGAGGCATCAGAGGATTTTTGGGATCCGGCTTCTTGCTTTTTCTTTCCTTCGCCAGCGTCGCCCTTCTTCTTACCCTTTTTTCTTTCTTCGCGCATAGCTGATCTTTGCTCCTTTGAGAGCATTCTGATCACAAGATGACTTGGGACCTGTCTTCTAAGTGAGGAATCATCCTGGAATACAAAAGCATCACAGTATAAATCCCTAAGGCCGGAACTACCCCTGAGTGATATTATTTGAATTCGCTCCTTTGGCATTCCGAGCTTGTCAGCAAGCGCATCACGTGCCCCCTGGCGTGTTATGAATCCATTCCCTCCCCTGAAAACACATTTGATCTCCTTTCGGGAAAGTAGCAAGTTCTCCCTTTCAGAGACAATTGTCAAATTAGAAACCATGAAGGAAACCTCGAACAAAACAAACGATTGGTTAAGAAATGCTGAACAGAGATGATAGTAGACAATATTTAACGGTTTACGGTTACAAGTTCACTTGCCTTTCAAGCTGAGAAATAGGGGCACTTTTGTTCCAAGCCCATCGAGTACTTCCGAGATAATTTACTGCAAAGGAGAGCAAAATCGCAATAAGTGAACTCCAGATGTACCATATTCCAAGAGTTTCAAGAAGGGTGAATGCAATCATATTTGTAGCAAAACTTCCCATGCTTACGATGTTGTATTTCGCGAGTCTTAGCGGCCAGCCATTTCTTGCACCATCCTTGGTTAAAGAGACAAGCCTGCTCCTGAACGTGAACCTGTCATTCCAGAAAAAGTTGTTTAATATGCTACACTCCACCGCTATGCCATTTGCTATAAGGTAACTCGAGATTGAATGAGAATAAAAGGCGAAAAGAAAGAATTTCAGAAGTGCGAGGATTCCGAGGTTGACTACGACTCCAGTTGCTCCAACCGTCATGAATTTGATTAGAACTGAGTTTCGACGCAATATTTCAGAGGGAGAAAAGATGAGATCCCAAAAGGAAAGAAAGGGCGAGTATCCATGCTTCAACGCATCTTTCTTGCTTGGCATATTTCCAGAGTCAAGCAAGTACTTCGCATACCTCCTGCTTAGAAGCATCCATCCTTTGCCCGAAGCGAAATCAACACGTGTGAAATTCGTTCTTCCGATTTTTTCAATACTCGATCTGTTGCAGTCAGGAGAAAGCAAGATGAAGAGATCTGTTTCATTTGAAATGTGTAAGGCCTTCTCGATCCCCTTTCTCGTCACCTCCCATCGATTTAGCGTGCTTCCAACAAAGACAACATGAATCTTCTTCTCCCATTGCTTTGGGATCCAAGGAAGCTGAGAATTTTCAGAGACAAGTATCACCTGCCTTTCTGACAATTTTTGTATCATTCTTAGAAGGAAATCGTCCGATCGATTATGGCTGGGAAGACCATACAGAATTGCAGTAAAGCTTGCACGTGAAAATTTTTGATTTCGGTCATAAGCTTCCTGCATCGGAGTATTTCTAGAGACCTCTTCGACGTTGCAAGCTTTAAAGCTCTTTAGTCGCAGTTTTATGGCGAAATTGAAAGGAATTCTTCTAGCTATGAATCTTCCAAACACTTGATCGCATGTCTCAAGTGTCCCCTCCATTTATTCAACGAGTTAAACGCATGAAAGGCATATCCGGCATCTTAAATCTCAACACCAATCCTTCGAAGTATTGATTTGCTTTTCTCTGCTAGTTCATTCTCAAGTCGGACTAACACCATTCCCAAATTCGGTTGACCGTAAAAAACGAAAGTTCCAGGCGGGAAGATGGCAAAGATGGGGAGGGCCAAAAGATCTTCTTCTCCTTCAATTTCAATTCGAATCGAAAGTAAGGAAGAACTTTCGAGCAAGATTTTTAGAGAATCTTTGAGAGCGCTCAGACTTTCGCTTGAAATGAAGCCGGCTGGATTAGCAACCTTCAATATGCGACGATATGAGTTTTCCCACAATCTCTTCGTTTGGAATGGTTTCCTTTGTTCATAACCGTCGACGATCTCGAGATCTGATTTGAAACCAAATATTTGAATGCGCTCGGTCGTTCTGTCCCCCACCGAGACTTTGAGCGATGAATTATCTGCGAAGCCAGATGAGAGAAGGACTTCCCGTGACAACTCACTGTCAAGTACCAACTTGCCAAATGGCTTTTTGAGTTCATCCTTGATTTCTTCGGGGACTTTGTAGAGCAATGAAGATTTGCCATCCTCTATTTACTTTCTTTCAAGAACTCTTCAAAGGTTCAGCGAAAAGAAAAGGATGAAGAAGATGTTTGGGGGACTTGCGCAAAAATGCAAAGATTGTAAACAGGGAAGAAGAGAGACTTCTTAATTTCGGGTTTTGTGGTCAGCTGACTTTAAGGGCATACCGCCCTGGTTTTGAAATTCCAAGTGTTTTCGAAATAGTTGACTTGTCAGGTTGAACTACAACAATCAGTCCTGCCCAATCAGGAGTCAACTCGGTACTGTGACAATTAGGGCAGATTCTTCCTGTGGTCAGAGTTTTGCACTTGCGGCAAGCAAACTCCTTTACCATTTTATTTATCTCCTTATCCTTTATCACAAAGACAATACATAGCTGAGTCCCTGCTAGCTTTGTTGCTTCTTTGCTTGTGAGGGTGATTTCTTTTCCGATTTTTCGGTTCTTCCAGCCGTAGTCCCTTCAGTGCTGCCCGAACCTCCGCTCCCCTTCTTCCCAGAGATTCCCCTTCTTGCCTTCTCAATATCTTCGTGTATCCATTCAAGTGCTCCTAGGAACGGCTGCCTGCAAGTGACACCAATCTTCCCTAAAGCAGCTCCTCGAGGCAAGCTCACTGCAGTAATCCTGACCCTGACTTTGCTTCCCACCTTTAAAGTTCGCTTTGTCTGACTTGCGAGAATGACTCCTTGCTTTACATCGCTAGTTAGATAGTCGTCAATGATTTGGGAAAGGTGAAGAAGGGCGTCAGTTGGACCAATTCGGACAAAAGCTCCAAAATCAGTAATTTCAACAATCTCCCCTTCTACTATTTCTTGGACTTTCGGAAAGAATGTAAGGACATCAAAAACCACTTTGTGGTAGGTTGCCCCGTCTCCAGGAATTATTTTTCCAGTCAGATCGACATCTACATTGGTTATGAGGATAATGTACCCAAGCTCGGGGTTGATGGTGCTCTCATATTTCCCCTTCAGTATTTCCCTCGCTACTTCGTCTAGCTTGGCCCCAAACCTAGCAGGAGGAACTCTTATGACATCTTCTAGTTGCGAAATTTGAAACATTGATGCAGAAGAAACCCGCTGTTGTTCAAGTTTCGTCATATTTGCAGTTAAATATGTTGTCCCTGCTCTTTCCGCAACCGCAAAAAAGCACGTCCTTGTCTGATAGTAAGATAGGACAAACCCAGACTTTCGCAATCTGAAAGAATAGAGGAGTCAAGTGTTGCTACTATTCTCGTTAAGGGATTTTCCTTCGCAAAATCCAAAAGCGCTCGATCTACGAATCCTTCGCATTCTTTATTCCCTTGTTGTCTTCTTGTCCTGCCCTTATGGAGCGCTTGTTTTGGAATGATGTGTATTCTTTGTCTATTTGATTCGAGGAAATCTAGAGCACGTCTTGCGCGTGAAGCAGTCTTTCGCCTTTCATTGTTGAGGAGACCTTTCAACTCGTCGATGACGTAGCTAAGAGTAGCTAGATTGCTTCGCTCGAGTATTGCCCTGTCAAATTTTGGGAGCGGGTCATTCGTAATCTTGATCAGGAAGTCGGTGTCGAGAACAATCAATAGCATCGCAAAGATTTCGCAGGTGCCAAATCAACTTTTGATTATTTGATTGTGCCTGCGCCGATCAGTCGCCATCTGTCGCCTATCCTTCTGCTGATTGCCACTCTACTTCCTTTGCTTGCACATATCGGTTTACGAAGCTTGCAATCTACGGTCGAGTCTCTTGAAGAGCTGACGTTCCCAACGGTGACACCCGTTCCAACATTGAGCCTCAAAATTTCCCCAGTTCTTATCTTGTCAACTCTCACAAGTTCTTGAGTCCCAACTGCGGTTTCAAACAAATTCACATCCATGCTGATCGAGTCGAAAACAGGAGGAAGAGCCCCCGGCTTACCAATTACCGAACCAACGAGGGAATCACTTCTTGTGTAGAAGGGATCGAGGTATGTACCCACTGCAATTAGACCCCTCGGGTGGACAGATTTTGTTCGGCCGGCGGAAGTCATGAGTGAAGCAATCTTCGTGACAATGGGTTCAGCCCTAGTCTGCCCTTCTTCTATTATCCCTGGTTTCAATTCTATTTCATCTCCTTCTTCCAGTCTGCCTTGCAATAACGTCCCGCCAAGGACACCACCTGTGAGCATTGATGGTGAGAGCCCAGGGTGGTTCACATCGAAAGATCTGAGGACATACATTATGGGATCAGCATCTTCGCGCTTCGGCGGGCTGGGGATGTTTTGCTCCAGCGCCTCAATCAAAGCATCAATGTTGAGCTTGTGTTGGCCTGAAACAGGAATTATCGGTGCGTCGGCAGCGACACTTCCAGCGATAAATTCTCTTATTGCTTCATAGTTTTGTCTTGCCTGAGCATTCGAAACCAGATCAACCTTGTTCTGAACCACAACTATGTGTTTCATGCCGAGCATCTGCAAGGCAAGAAGATGCTCCCTAGTTTGAGGTTGTGGAACCTTTTCATTGGCCGCAATCACGAGAACTGAGCCGTCCATGACCGCGGCGCCAGAAAGCATATTTGCCATCAGGCTCTCATGGCCGGGGCAGTCTACAAAGCTCACAACACGCAGAAGTTCGGCCTCACTACCGCTACAATTCTCACAGTCGGGACTCGTCGTATAGCAAGTAGGAGGAGGGCATCCCTTGCATTTGTAAAATGCTGCATCTGCATACCCAACCTTGATCGTGATCCCACGTCTCAACTCTTCGCTGTGAGCGCTTGTCCATATCCCTGTGATTGCTTGCACGATCGTCGTCTTACCGTGATCTACGTGTCCTGAGGTTCCAATGTTAACCTCAGGTTGCCTTGGAATCGCCCGCTGCTGTTTCCTTTCCTCCTTTCCGATCTCGGTGGATTGCTGCTCCAGCACTACCTTTGACATTGCCGCTATAGATTTTCCTCTTTCTTCCCTTTCTGATTTAAGTACTTCTTGGACTCAATAAGTGGATTTTCTTCCATCGCTTTCAAGAAGGGGCGATCTATGTATTAATCATTGGAAGAATACGGAGATAATCGTGATCGCTCTGTCTTTTCCGAGTCCAATCTCACCACGAAGCTCAACGAGCTGCTAACGAAAAAAGTTCACGAGGTAAGAACACAGTTCACTTGGAAAATATCTTCGGTTATGGTGTTACCCCTAACGAGTTTTCTTTTCTTTGTTCCTTCACTAGCCCCCTTTCGGAAGCCAACCCCTCTAGTTAGAAGAACGTACTTCTTCACCCCTCCAGAAACATCACGCCTCATAGGAAATCCGGCCTTGTCAGACCCTCCTGTAATTCTTACCTTCCCTGGAAGTCCCAAAGATGAGCCGTCTATTTCATCGCCGATTCGCAATCCAATAAGCGCTTGAGCTTGATCCTCTTTCAGCTCAATTGATTGGGATTTCCTTGTCTTCGGGTCAGCTACTACCACTTTAAAGGAAGCCATCCTAAATTCTTGCCACCTAAAGCCTTGACAACCTTCCAAACCCTTCTTTTTTACTAATAAGCTTGACCACGGAGTGTGACCTCAGTAAGCAAAGAAGGGAACACTCTTCCTTCGAACTTTGATAATCTCGTTAAGAAGTTCCTTTTCTTCATCCCCAAGTATTTTTGAATACTTCTCGTTCAGTGACTTGATTTCGTCTTCTCTTGGAAGTGAATACAAGATATCGCCTTCGTTTATTTGCCTCCCAATTGTCGGGCCCGCCATTGAAACGGACACCTGTTTTCCCTTTGTTGCCTCCACAATGGGTTTTCCTTCCTCCTGTATCTGATGAATCGAGCCCACGACTTTTCCCTGCTCATTCATTACCGGGATTTTCTGCTTTAGTTTTCCTGCCAAGATTTCGACCCCAAAAACTGCCGGATCGTTTCTTCTGAATACAAATCCTGGAAGGAACTTGAACTTGCAAAGTGGCGTAATCTGTTCAAGGCCCCTCTTGAGCTCGTTCTCTTGTTCTTGGGAGAGCCAATCAAGATAGGTGTCTATCAAGTTGTAAATTACTTTGTCAGAGAATACCTTCACCTTGGACTGCTCGGATTCTAGTTCCGCATCTGCAAGTATCCTCACATTGAAAGCCAAGACGACGCCGTGGTATCGATCGTGAACAGAAACTGCCGAAGCCTCCACAACGTCGCGCCGTGTCACAGGTCCGATATCTGCCCGCCTTATCGGCACCTGCCTCTGTCTTAGCATCGCAACCACAGCTTCGAGCGAACCCAAGGTGTCTGTCTTGATTATCACTCCATTTGTTTCAGATTCCACCAATACTTGTTTTACTTCCCCCTCCACGAGCTTCTTAACCTCCTCAATGCTCACCGCGTCGACAACTGAGACAAGGGGCGAGCCAGCCAGGACTCCTTCAAGATCTGGAGTGACTATCTTTACTCCCGCCGCCGCCGAAATTTGGTCGATGCTCACGAACTTGTCTCGCGGATCCCTCATTTCGTCAAGTGGCTTTGGGAGAAAGATTGCCTTGATTCGAGTCAAAATTGCTCCTTCTCTCTTTGCAAGAACAATGTTATCACCCACCTTAAGCTGACCTTCAAGCAGAATCACATTTGCTGTCTCACCAAGGCCGGGTTCTTGATTCACTTCAAGCACAATCCCACGAGCAGGAGAATCGGGCGAAATAAAGAGCCTCTTTCTGAGGTAGACTTGAGTCAAACCGACTATAACCGCTATTAGCTCCGGAATCCCTTCCCCTGTCTTTGCGCTTACGGGCACAATCGCGATCTCTTTGGTAAAGTCCTTTACACGATACAGTGCCTCTGAAACGAACCCTTCTTTCGAGAGCGCTCCCACAACAGTGTAGAGTTTTTCGTCTAATAGATCTACTACAGACTTCTGCTGCTCCTTGATCGATTTCGTAACAAAATCAGTAGTTCCCCTTTTCCATCCTGCTATGGTGTCAATCTTGTTTAAAGCAACAACAAATGGAACTTTTCTCTGCTTGAGTATCTCAAGGCTCTCGTAGGTCTGCCTTTCGAGCCCTTTTTGGACATCCACGACCAAGATCGAAATATCTGCAGCAGAGCCTCCTCTCAATCTAAGATTTGTGAAAACCTCGTGACCTGGGGTGTCTATCACGAGCAACCCAGGCACCTTAATCTCTCCTCCACCAATTGATTTGAGAAGCGGGCCGCATATTTCACGTAGCGTTTCCGCGGGGAAGAAGCTCGCACCTATGTGTTGCGTGATTCCCCCTGCTTCCCTAGCTTGAACCGCAGTTCCTCGAATCTTATCAAGAAGCGAAGTTTTGCCCGAATCAACGTGGCCAAGAACAACGACTACAGGCTGTCGAATTGCACCAGACTGCTGAGCCATACGAGGTTAGAATCACCTTTTCCTTTCGAGAACCATTCGAAGAATTTTTCATTTCAAGCAAAAACTTTGAGATCGGCCTCGCGGCCAAAGCGGCATTTGCCACCACGTAATTTATTCGGCCTTCCTTGGTTTATGTTAGATCCTTTTGAGAAGGGGGGGTGTGTGGCGTCAAGTTCAGTCTTTGAAGATAATCTTGGACTCTCTCTCAAAGCTTTCTCTAGAGTCAGAAGCGTGAATCACATTGTCAGTTATTCCCAATCCAAAGTCCCCCCTTATTGTTCCAGCCGCGGCTTCGAAGCTCTTCGTGACACCGATCATTCTGCGAACGACATCTACCGCGTTTGAACCTTCCAGGATCGCGGCCACCACGGGGCCTGACACAATGAAGCTCAAAAGGTCTTCAAAGAACGGCTTTCCTCTATGAGGAGAATAAAATTCGTCTGCTACCTGTCTTGTAAGAGTCAGCATTTTGAGCTTGACTATTTTGAAACCCTTTCGCTCGAACCTTGAGATTATCTCACCAACAAGCGAGCGTGCAACGCCATCAGGTTTGATGATTACGAGCGTCTGTTCCAAGTAGAAGCTTCACGCCTTTCCCTCACGGTCTCGAGCTCTTCCGATGAGAAAATGTATTCCTTCAAGAAGTGAAAGTTATTTCTTCTTTGTAGTAGCAACAGTGGCTTCGGCAAGCTTCATCCTAGTTTGAGGACTCGACACCTGCTCTGACCTAAACCTCTGAGCTCTTGCCCACTTTAACTTTCTCGGATCCCTTTTCAGCACGGAGGCGTTCTTTCTGCACTTTGAAGAGCAGTACCAAAAAGTCGCGCCATCGTTACGAATGAACATTATTCCCTGACCTAGGGGGATCAGCCTCGAGCAAAATGAACATTTCTTTGGAGTGTAAGACAACTCAAAGCATCACACTTTTCCTTCTACTTCTTCTCTCTTTTCTTTCGCAAATTTGTTTCAACAAAGAAAACGTTGGAACTGCTTTTCTCTTCTGAAGTCTTATCTTTTACCAAAGGAAGCGGCAGATATCCATCCGATCTCAAAGAGAAGATTTCAGACGGACCGACGTTGCGGGATGACTTCCTCGGAATGATTACTAGAAAAAGCTTACCTTATCTTCCTAGCTTCCCGCTCGGTCTCTCTTAACATTAGAATGTCGCCCATCCTCACCGGTCCCTTCACGTTTCTAGTTAGTATTCTCCCCCTGTCTCTTCCTTCCAGCAATTTGACTCTCACCTGTGTGATTTCTCCTGCGACTCCGGTTCTTCCCACAATCTGAATAATTTCGGCTGGCGTGACTCTTTCCTCAGTTCGCGTACTCATTTGTTCGTTTTGTACCTCCAAGTTCTATTATGGATTAGCGGGAGAAAACATAGAGTTAGGTGCTTCAACCAGCGCTTTTCTTCAACTTGCTAAGAGAATCAACTACTTGATCCACGAGTTGCTGAGCATCGCCGGGCTCCACAATACAGGCTGACGCAGCCCCCACTTCAATCCCGAGCGCGGGACCCATATTAGCCTTAGTGGGGACAAAAACGTACGGAATATTTCTTTCTTCACAAATGATAGGAAGGTGAGCAACTACTTCTGGTGGTTCAACGTCTTCCGCGATCACAACGAGCTTCGCGACTCCTCTTTCGATAGCTTTAGTTGTTTCATTTGTTCCCTTCCTAACCTTCCCACTTTGCTTTGCCATTCTTAAGGCTTCGTATGCGGCGTCAGAAATCTCTTTAGGTGTTTCGAATTTCACAAAATAAGGTCTAGCCATTGTTTTGATCACCCCTTCAGTATCAACTGCAGAGATGCTGAAAACAGGACAGACCAATTCCAAATTGTGGGTTCATCTGTTTAGCACTCGCCCAAAAAACAACTTGTTTTTGACTGTTTAATAAATTGTACCATCGAGAATGTAACAAGAGTGGCACAAACCATCAAACCGGCCACGAATGGATGCAAAAGAGGGGAAAAGCCTACTTGTGAGTCAGAATTGCGACCCCAGGTTTATCAATCCTGCAAAATCCAATTCTGACGAACTGAACTAACTCCCCTTCTCTGAGCTCCAAAGCAGACTGCTCGGCTAGTCCCTGTACTGTGGTCAAACTCTTCTCGTTGAAGATTCCTCCTTCCTTCAATAGAGGACCGAGTACTTTCATTTCAAAGCTCGTGCAAGAATCTCTAGCTACCCACTGCAGTTTTTTAATGCCTCGATCTTCACCATGTAAATCATTCTCAATCATTCGAGCGAGAAGGGCGGTCCTCCCAACACTTTCTTCTATCTCAACTGTGTAAGCTTCGATGAGCCTTATCTTTGAGCCAGGCAAGAGCCCTTCGCAGTCCTCTGAAGAAATCGCAAATCTTCCGTTGGTTTCAATTTTCCGACTTCCAAACTCGACTCGGTCTGGGTGGTAAGGGATTTCAACTGTGACTCGAGGAAACCCTTTCACATCGAGACTGACTGGATGCGGCACAAAGAAGTAGCGCTTAGCCATGGGATCTAACAGTTTCCTGTTTATTGATTCAAGCAGATCCCAAGTTGGTTCTGACTCGACCTTGCTTAGCCCCATACTGATAATGAACCTTCGAATGGCTTCTGGAAGGATTCCTCTTCTTCGGAGGCCCGCAATTGTGGGAATGCGTGGATCGTCCCATCCGTCTACCTTCTTCTCCTCGACGAGTCGTTTCAACGTCCTCTTATGAACAGTTGTGTTGGCAAGTGAAAGACGCGAGAATTCTATAATCTTTGGCACTCGTAGCCCCAAGGAATTGAGAATGGAACAATAGACTTCGTCCCTAAGCTCATACTCCTTACTTCGCATAGCATGAGTGACGCCGTCAAGGCTGTCCTCCACAGGGCCGTCGAAGTCGTAAGTCGGCCATATGTGATATTTCGTCCCCCGCAATGGATGGGGATCTTCTACAATACGAAAGAGAACGGGATCCCTCATAGCTGTGTTTGAGCTCTTGATGTCGCCGAGAAACCTAAGAACAGCTTCGTTCCTTTTGAACTCCTTTTTTTTCATCTTCTCCCATAGCTTCAGATTCTCCTCAACCGAATTCGTCCTGTGTGCGCAGGCAAGACCCTTTGCCCTCATCTGTCTGATGTCTTCTTGCGCACAAGTGCATACGTAGGCCTTGCCATTCCTCATCGCTACCTCGGCAAGCTTGTAAAACTCCTCCATATCGTCAGAGGCATTCTTCACCCTGTCGGCCTTGATCCCTAGCCATTCGAGTGAATCCAAAAAAGCACCATAATATTCAAGCTTCTCTGTTGAAGGATTGGTATCGTCAAATCGGACGATGAACTTTCCAGAGTATCTTGTCGCATATTCTCTTCCGATTATGGCAGCTTTTGCATGGCCGATGTGCATGTAGCCGTTAGGTTCGGGAGGAAACCTTGTTACAACTGCGCCTTCGATAGCATCTGGCAACTCTGGGAGAGAAGGCTCCCTTTCAGCTTCCTTTCTTGAAATTTCCTGCTTTCGTTTGTCTTCGTTTTCCATTGCCCCAGGAAACTCTAGAAGGAGTGCCCTTCTTTGGTCCAAGAGTGGCAAGGAATTGACTTTCTCGACCTGCTCCCGTACAAGAGAGTTCACCCTTTGAGGAAAGTGTTTCAGTTTCGGTTGTTCTGCGAAAACTCTACCTATGACAGATCCAAGAGAGGCCCTGCCATCGTGATAGATCGCGTTAAGGAGGGCAAATTTTCTTGCGAGTGTGATGATTTCTTTTTCATCTACCTGCAATTCCCCACTGTTGTTTGAATCCATTTCTTTTACTTGTCACCATCTCATTTATGGAGACGGCAGATGCTATAACAGAAGCCCCTCTCCTTCAGTTCTACACAACTGCGTGCCAGATAAAAAATCGATTTCATGGTAGAAGAAATTATTCCGGTGAAAGAAAGCAACTCGTGATCAAATGAGAAGTTTTCAAAAGTCCCTTTTCGTGAGGAACTCAACAAGGGCCCGCGTAGTCTTTGCGACTTCAGTGTCTTCTTTCCTTGCTTCGGACACTATCAAATCAAATCTCGAGAGAGCGCTTTCAGAAAACTTCGAAGCGAGCTTCCTAGCATATTCAAGCGAACCCGACTCTCGCATCAAACGAAATATTCTTTCAACATCGGAGTTGGTTTTATCGGCTCTGCTTTTGGACAGACATTCGAGAACAAGAAAGCGATCTTCTCTAGATGCATTCTTTAGCAGGTGCATGAGTGCGAGTGTCCGCTTACCCTCGAAAATATCCCCCAGTATCTCCTTCCCGTACTTTTCTTGTTTACCCTCGAGGTTCAGAAGATCATCAATTATCTGAAATGATATTCCAAGATCGATCCCGAAATCAACTATTTTCTGAAGAATGTCGTTTTCCCTTCGCTCATCTAGTGTTCCGGCAAGGATCGTTCCTATTCTTGCAGGTGAGATGCAAGTGTACCACGCCGATTTCTTTGTGACCATCAGGAGGTAATCTGCTTCGCTTATATCCCACTTTCCTCCCTCAATCCAGCCAAGTTCCATATGCTGGCCTTCAGTTGTTTCATTGAGCATACGCGAAAATTCATACAGGATCTTCAGAGCCGTGTGCTCGCCAATAGACTCCTTGTTTTTCAAGAGAAGCTCCCACATTTTTCCGTGGAGTGCGTCTCCGGCATTTATTGAAAGGGCGATTCCATACTGTTTGTGGAGAGTTGGAGCTCCCCGTCTAAGATCCGAATTGTCTTCAATATCGTCATGTATCAGAATCCAGTTGTGAAACAGCTCCAAGGCCGCCGCACTTACGAGAGCTGATTCCCTCTTTCCGCCGAATAATTCACACCATAACAAACACATAGCTCCGCGTAACCCCTTTCCCCCTCTGCTCGGATAATCCTTCATCATCTTGTATAACATGTCGATTTCGCTGATAGAATGTGAGGTGGGAAGAAAATTGAGGATGATTGCGTCCAGTTCCTTCTTGGTGCCGGAGAGCATCTCAACTATCTTATCCGGAGTGCGAATCAAAGAAATCGATTTACCATCCTGAAACTGCTTGTTAAGAATTCAACCATCAACCTCAAGGGATCAGGAGTTTCTCAAAATCCTTAGGAATGCACTCTGACTGAGGGTATATGTGTTCCTAAAATGGGTTTGCCGCAAAGCGCTCGAACTACCTGTTCGACTCTTTTTCCATTCACAAAGAAAACATCTGAACCATTTTGAGCAATCGAGAGTCCAGCGGACACCTTCATAGACATGCCTCCAGTCACATCTCTCTCTTGGTTCTCAGAGACGAACTTGCTCTGTTTCGTTATTACCCTGATCAACTTTCCCTTCGAATCTCCCCCCTCATAAACCCCGTCTACGTTCGTAACAAAAACTACTCTTCTCACGTCAAAGGTTCGAGCTATCAGCTCGGCCAGTCTGTCCCCCGAAATTACGCGGGCACCGAATTTTGTCAATAATATATCGCCAAAAGTAATGGGTGTGAGGCCCAACTTGAAACATGTTGACACGTGTCGACGGCCGATCTCGTTTATTTCCTTAAAGGAACTCGAAACAAGTTCCGATGCCGCGACTGTTTCACATGGAAGACCAGAATCACAAAGAATTTGCAGTACCTTAGAGTGAAGCTTGATCATCGATAATCTAGTTCGGGAGATGCCTTCAGCTGAGACGCCGTGTGATTCCTTCCCGATTCCAAATCTTGTGGCCCAATAGTGACCGAAGGAGCCGCCTCCATGTACCAAAAAGATTCGCTTTGGGCCGTCTTTTGACCGCATTGCTCTAACGATGCTTTTTGCAAGCGACTTGATTGCCCTAACATTAACTGCTTCCCTCTTTTGTTTGTATGTAATGACGCTTCCACCCAATTTGACTGCGATGAGTTGATCCGATACTTCTCTATTCAATTCTTATTGCTCCACTTTCAAACCTTCCTGTGGAATCAAAGTCGAAAATACGTACTTGCTTTCTGCTTCGAGTCGGTCGATCACTTCTTTCGCAGTACCAGGGCGCGGGAGAACAATTATGCTTCCGCCCCCTCCCGCGCCAGTGATCTTTGCACCGAAGACGCGCCCGCTTCTCGCATCTTCAAGCATTCTATCAAGTTTATCATTCGACACGCCAATCCAATCAAGAATTGGCTGTGCAATGTTCATAATCGCCCCAAGATAAGGAAGATCCCCCCTGCACAACGCATCGACAGCCTGCAAACTTAGAAAGGAAGAAGATTCGACAAGATGGGCAAACGTGTTCGGATATTTCTTACGGATCAGAGCAACGGATGAGATCAACGCAGAAGTATTGCGACTCTTTCCCGAAAAAGCTATTAAAATTTCAATCCCCTTCTCCAATGCTATTGGCTTTGCGCCAGAACTCTTACTGAAAAGCACGACTCCACCTCTCAAACTTGTCTCAACGTCTATTCCTGAAGGATTTCCGTGAATTGCTGCTTCACCCTTCATTGCTATCTTCGAAATTTCTTCTAAGCTCAGCTTCTTTCCCATAATTCTGGTGACAGCTGCTGCGGTTGCAACCGAAACTGCGGCTGAGGAGCCGAGGCCTGATCCTCTTGGAATTTCCGATCTTATTTCTATACTCATACCTTCTTCACATTTTCCGAACCTTTCGAAAATTTCATTCATAACCGAGCTAGGAGCAGGAAAGAACCTTCGTGCGAGAGTGCCTGGAAAGTAGTAGTCCCTTCCTTGAGAAACGAATCTAACCTTTCGAGTGCCATCCTTGGATGCAATGACTGTAACTCGTTTGTTTATCGCAGCTGCGACTGCATATGCTTCATGCACTACGAAATGCTCTCCCACTATTATGATCTTGCCTGGAGAGCTCGCAGTGACAACAACATCCTCATGGGTGTTAGTCACTTGAAATACACCGCAGGATAGCCGACAACCGATGACTTGTCCCCTGTAACATCGCCACTCGTGCCGTACTTCAGCAGTATCCCACGTTTTCTTCGGAATCCCGCCGCTATCTTCATAGTTGCGGCTATGGGTCCATATCCACAGGCAGATATGTCATGTCGTTGGAGTGTCGAATAAAAGTCGGATAAGTCAAGTTTCGCAACAGAATCTAACAGCCGCAAATCTTTCTTTGTAGCGTCTGCGTGTGGTTCGTAATGAGTGAGATCGCTAGAACCTAGAACCAAAAATCTTCTTTCCGGATCTTCTTTACTCAGAGATTCAAGGATTCCAGTCAAGGCGTCTCCCACTTGAATGGCAGTTTCTTTGTCCTGAAGCATCATGCAAACGGGAACAATTGACAACTCGGCCCAACCTTCGCAAGCATACTGCAAAAAGGGGACTTGAACTTCTATTGAATGTTCTCGAGAGTGAGCGATATCGTCCAAATCGATGATTGATTTTGGACTCGAAACAAGCATTCGAACAAATCCCGTGTCAACGTCCACAAATCCGAGCGGAGTGGACCATGATTCACTCGGGGAAACCGCTACGCCACTACCCAGCCCATAGTGATTTGGCCCGATAATCACGGCAGTGATACGGGCCTTTCGTTTCCTTTCATGAGGAAATAGATCATAGGCCTTCAAGTAAGAGTGTGCAGCAATCGGTCCCGAATAAACGTAGCCTGCATGGGGAACAAGGAAACACTCGACTGGAGGCCCTTGGGAATCTTTCGAGCCTGAACCCTGTGACTCTTCCCTAGGGAGCCGCCCAGGACCGAGAGGATGAAGGAAGCAGTTTTTCAGCGTCTCCAAAACTTCGCTCTTGGTTCCTGGATAGAAGAAGCCCGCTACTGAAGCTGGTCTTGTCTTCTGCAAAGGCAAACCAAGGACTCAAGAGCTTAGATCATCGCGCATTAAATATTGCTTCCTTTCCAGAACGTTTGAAAAACGCCTTTTCAATGAGAAGGGCTACTCAAGGGAAAACTTTGATTAGCCTATTCGAATTTCAGCTTTCGTAGAACCTTTCTTCATCTTCCTCGACAAGTTTGGTTTCAAAGTCGTTTATAGTGTATTTCATAGGTTGATCGGAACTTAGTGCTCCTGAATGAACGAGCACATTTCTTGCAAGAAGCCAGAAGACGGCCGCAAGGGCGCTTCTGCCTCTGTTATTAGCCGGAATCACAACATCAACATTTTCTGTTACGTTGTCTGTGTCGCAGATTGCAACGACCGGGATCCCTAGCTTTGAGGCTTCATCGACCGCCTGAAAATCTACAGCTGGATCCGCCACAACAACAATCTCTGGATCAATATGACTTGGAAAGACTGGATTAGTGAATGTTCCCGGCATGAAGCGGCCTGTGAGCGGGCTAGCTCCTGTGACCTCGCAGAACTTTTCAATTGGAGTTTTAGCATACTCTCTTGATGAATAAACCACAACTCGTCCGATCTCAGCCCGGGATATGAACCTGGCCGCTGAATCGATGCGACTCAGTGTTTTCGAGACGTCGATCACATGAAGGCCATTTGCCTGAGTTCTACTAACAAACTGAGCCATGCTCTTCGTTTTGACAAGTGTCCCTATCCTGATTCCAGTGGACAAGAGGGCTCTTTCGGATAGTCCAGGGGCCACGGTAGCTTCCGCAGAACCTTCTTCATCCAATTCTCCAGCAGTTTGAGCCAATCAGAAAAATCACTTCAAGAAAATCGAAGCATCCGAATTCTTTTCAGAGACTTATAAAACGGTTGCCTTCCCATCGATCCTTATGGAAGAGGGTAAGTGAGATTGTCCTGATTGACTTCCAGTTCTCCTCAGCCAATGTATGAAGTGCTTGAGACATCGAATCTGTCCACCACCTCATAGTCGTCTGAAACGCGACTTTTTCCAACCATTTGCAACTCAGGGTGAATTTCAAGCCAATTGGTCTTTGCAAGTTTAACGGAGGGATGATCCGATCCAAGGACTGCAGAACAAATTCTTTCGCACAAATTGCGAACGCTTGCTTCAGAAAGATATCCCAAACTATGCAGATACTCATGCATCAAGACCATGAAGACAAAGTAGTTGACCTCTCTATCATTCTTTGACACTGCTCTCATTCCAGCCACAAGCGCGCGATTCAGAACAATTGTGTTAGTTCCGACGGGATAGTAAGCTCCAAGTGCAGTAGGCATGTCTTGTAAAATCAGGGAAAGACCTGCTCTGTGACGACCGGTGTGAATTTCGACAACTCTTTTTACAATTTCAAACAGCTCGGCATAATCCTTAGCGCTGTCTATCCGTCTTCGAAGGTCCTGCTTCAATTGCTCTCGGTACCTTTCGTATTTCGTTATCATATAGTCGCTATTCATGCCCAAAAATTCAACCTGCGATCACAGAAACAGATTCTCAAGCGAAGGAAACGAGAGAGGAGTTGTTTTTGTGATATTCAGTTATTCACCACCTCTTCGGGACGTAGAGGCAATGAGCGCCTTTCCCAACCAGAAGGAAGATTTGGGGGAAGATCAAAGTTTTAGATTTCTTGCAATGAACCTTTCAAAGACACTCTCCGGGGCGGCTCCGATGTGAGAGCCAAGAGGGCGACCCTTATCAAAAAGCATCACCGTCGGTATGCTCATTATATTGAACTTCTCCGCAAGCTCTTGGTTTTCATCAACATTCACCTTTACAACTTTAATTTTCCCCTTGTACTTTTTAGCTAGCCCTTCGATTACCGGAGAAACCATTCTGCAGGGCCCACACCATTCAGCCCAGAAATCCACCATAACTGGCACAGGAGAGCCCAGTACCTCTCTTTCCCAATTTTCGCTTGTTCCAATAACTGTGGTTTCGGCGGTCATACCAGCAATATCTACAAGCTCGGAAAATATTTAAGGGTTATGTCCCGAACCTCCGTGATTAATCCCAAACTTGTTTCTACATCTGCTTTTTTTCCCCTTTACTCCACTCACTTCTCCACCAGCTTAAAGCAGATTCTTCTCCGTCCGAATTCTTCCCGGCTCTTCTTTAGATAAGCCTCGACGAGTCCAACTTTTTCCAAGAGATCCATGTGATCCATAATAGTCGAGTAAGAGGCACCTATGTCCTTTGAAAGATCTTCAGCGGTCTTATCTTCTTGGGATAGAGCCTGTATTATACGAACTCGAGTATCGCATGGAGTAATGAGCTTAGTGCCTTCAAGCTCGACGATACAAAAATTTCCAAGACGGCTCTTTACTTCCTTTACTCGTACCTTGGCTTGCGGCATAAAACGGAATCCATCTGAAACTGGAGAGAACGCTTTCGGAATTTAGCCTTTGTGGCATTGGCACGAATAATTGGGATTTACCCCTATATTCGATCGGACGAATATTCGGCGTGACGGCGATAGAGTGCCTCATTATATGGCATCAACTGCTCGCTCACATCAACGCTGGTTATGAGCATTCTCCGGCAGCAATATCTCTTTAGTTTGAGGGAGTCAAGCACCGTCTTTGGATCCTCGCCGTTTTTCACCCTCTGCACAAACTCGGCGTGTTTGTCAGCTACGAGGTTTCCGCAAGTAAAACATCTAACTGGGATTATCATTTTCTCGTCGTTTTCACCCGCAATTTATTGCCTTCTAATTCTGAAGCGAAAGCCTTTGTTTTTCTTTTGCAACGCTGCTCTTACCTGTATGATTTTTGCTTCCTTCTTCTCGCGCCAGGTCCGCCGAACTTCTTCGGCTCTGATTGTCTAGGGTCTCCCGAAAGAAGGTGAACATCATATTCAGTCAATTTGCGTTTGAGTTCCTGCCCTCTTGTCCAATCAACCAAGGCCCGCGAGATTGCCATTGCCGCTGCTTCGGCCTGACCCATGAAACCTCCTCCGGACACTCTCACATCAATGTCGACTTTGTCTCTCAACTCGCCAGCCAGCACCAACGGAGCGAGAACCCTCTGTCTTGCAACCGCGGGAACAAGTAGTTCTACGGGGACATTGTTGATTCTAATCCTACCAGTGCCGGGCATGATCGCTGCGGTAGCCCTGGCAGTTTTACGAGCACCTGAGTACAATTTTGTCTTCCTAGCGGGCAACCTCTACTACTACTCCTTCACTCTCTTTTCGAAAAAACATCTTTCTACTCTTTACCAATCAATTCCTGCTAAAAATCTCGTCACGGAGGTTTTTCCTTGCTTGGTTTTATGAACTAACCCTTCCATCCGATCCGACTTGCGACTTCGCCTATGCTCACGTAAAAGGCAATGGGCTTCGTCGCCTTACACTCGTCAAAACTTTCAAACTTTGCTTTTGAAAAATTCTCAGGAATTCCAGAGTACACATGAAGCCGCTTCAGAGCCAATCTTCCTTTGGGCTTCCGTCTTGGAATCATTCCGCGTATCATTCTGGAAATTATCCCAGAAGGGGTTCTGGGATGGAACGGGCCGTGCTTTGGATGAACAACACTTGAAACCTTAAGGCTCTCAAGGTATTCAGAGATTACCATATTTCGTTTACCCGAAAGAAGAGCCTTCGATCCGTTCACGATGACAACGTGTTTTCCTTCGATCAGCATCCTTGCAACCTTCGAGGAAAGTCGACCGGCGATCATTCCAGTGGCATCAATTACATGAGACCCAGAAGGACTCTTTAACCGAACACTCAAATGTCTCTTTGTGCTTAGCTGCCCGCTAGTAGCTTTAGCTTCACTCACATCATCCAAGCACGGTCACCTCCTTAGCAGTAGCATCTGAAGATTTGAGATAATCATGAAGGTATACGAACTTCCCCCCTGCGCTCGAAATTTTTGAGCGGGCACTTGCTGAAAAGTCGAATGCAATAACAGTCAGAGGATGTGACAAGTTTCCCCCGCCCAGCACTTTCCCCGGCACCAAGACTCTTGAACCCTCCCGAGAGTTACGGGATATCTCCCCCAAATTCACCGAAGGCCTGTTTCTTCGATTCGCAGAAATGACCTCGGAAAGTCTCCTCCAAAGCCTAACCTTAGTCTTTTTGTATTTTGATCTCAAGTCGCCTGCGAGTTTGAGCCGCATCGGATTCTCTTTCAAGCTGAACCAGATCACTCCGCAATTGCAAGCTGTTTTGCAAAATCTGAAAGGGCCGATTGCAATCGTTCGATCGCCTTCTCAAAAACTTCCTGAGCCGAGAGAGAACCAACTGTTTCAATGTAGAGCTCGAATTCGTCGGGTCTTCCTGTCTCCTTGAGAACAGAAGCAGAAGTTGGTTGCCATTTGGCATGCTCGCCTCCTCTCCCAAGCCTAGCGTATGCTTCTAGCTTGATCTTCTGCCCTGGTGCCAGCTTTACTATTGGAATATTCGGGGTAACTGCAATTGTCTCTGGATCTTCAGACACCAAATCTCCCGAATTTACGATACGCACCTTGTCTCCTGCCTCGGCATCTAGCACAAGCAAGACCCTGCATTTTGGACAGCCTAGTGAGTTCTTGCAATCGCACTCTTCTGGAAGGTTGTATTTCACAAGATTGGTTTTGAGAGGAATGAGCCCCAGCCTGTGCGCAACGAGTTCGTCGAACATAACTGAGGAATTCTCCAATATCACCACATCGTCAATTGCCATAGAGGGGACTTCTGAAATGGCAAGCCTCCTTATGGCATTAGCATAGCTCCTGTCAATACCCCTCAACCTAACTCTAAGCCTCGTTGGCTCCGAATCAATAATTTCAAGGCTAATCAAAAGAAAAAGATCACACGCGCTCTCATGACTTTCTCCGATACAAATAACGAGAAATAGCTTGTCGCGAAGAAATCGAAAGATACAAGAACTGTTCTTAAGGCAATTCAGCTTAAAACGGTTACGGTGACAAGTTAGGTAAGCTTCAAGGATGTTTTTATGATAGCAGGAAAGCTTTCAATTGAAAAGTCCAATGATGACCGGTAAAAACACAAGATCATTCCTCTGATTCTTCGCCTCCGCTCAGTTGACGAGTAATGATAGCGCTCAGAGCAACCAAACCTTCACGAGTTACGGAAGATACAGGATAGAGCTCGTAACCGATGCCAGCCTTGACAAGGGATCTCAGTACTGACGAGTCTAGCTCGTAAGTGTGCCTTGATTCTTCGAACAAAGCTGACTCGAGTTTGGAAGCGTCTTTGGACCATGACAATACTCGTCCGAGGTTGGGGCCGAGAAGATCTCGCCTTGAAAGAACAGCAATCTGTGGAGTTCTAAGCCTAAGCTGGATGGACGCACCCAAGAGCGCGATGCTCACAAAGTTAGAAGCGCTTGAAACGAGAGTGGAGTCGAACAGAAACAGAACAGTTTTTGCTTCTGATTCTATGGTCGAAACGATGTAGGGTCCACTGTTTCGGTACGCGAAAAGTTCAACCTGGCCAGGAGTATCAAAAATAGCATAGTCTGGATTTATGTCAGAAAGTGCTTGTTCGATTTCCTCAAGCCTAGTGGCTACGAGATCTGCTGCGAATATGAGAGCGCCATTGGGGCCAAGAGCGTAGCTATCCATTACTGATGAGAGATCAATGAAGTCACGAATGTCCACATCAGGTTCATATGGGAGATTTGAAGCGCCCGGGTCGAGGTTGACAGTAGCGACAGTCGATCCCTTGTCTGAAAACCAAGGGGCGAGTGTTGAACAAAGTAAAGATTTGCCAGAGCCTGCCGTACCTGTCAAGAAGATCGATCGCATTCACCAAATCAATCTCTTACTCTATCCAAACTCGCATGTTTATCTTGCTATCCAATTTTCTCAAGCAGTTACGTTACATCTTTGTTATTGTGACAAGGAAATCTGAGAGCAAAATTAGCCCGAGTTCCTATGGGCAAGGGAGGGTTGTCCTCCCAAAGAAATCCAGAAAGGTTGGAATCTTGTTAGGATTTAATTCAGGTTCACTTTGGGAAGAAAGTAATGTAATAATGTTTGTGAAACGACGAAGGAATGGTTGAGAAAGAAGTGAAGAGCATTACTTCTGAAATCCTAATAATTGGAAATGAGCTCCTCAATGGAACCACACTAGACACCAACTCACATTGGTTATCCAAAGAGCTTACAAAGCTTGGAGTCGGTGTCGTACGAAAATCTACTGTGGGAGATAACATTGAGGACATCAAGTCGGCTTTCCAAGAGGCAATTAGAAGGAACCCAAATTGGATCTTCTCCCTTGGCGGGCTTGGGCCAACTTATGATGACAAGACTCTTCTCGGGCTTGCGTACGCGACAAGAAGGAAAATTAAGATGGATCCTCTTGCCGTGAGATTTCTCAAAGAGAGCGCATTTGAGCTCCTTTCAACAAAAAAGCCTTCACACACGTCTCCGCGACTGTTGAAGTCAAGTCTCAAAATGGCAAAGATCCCAGAAGGTTCTATACCACTTAAGAATCCTGCCGGGTCAGCCCCAGGTGTATTACTCTCTTACAATGGCGTTTCGATCGTGGCCCTTCCTGGCGTCCCACGTGAGATGAAGGCAATTTTCAAGAAGCATTTGAAGCCTCTGCTTAGTCGTGCGTCTTCAAGATACGTACGAAGGGAATGTTGGCTTGATGTAGAGGGAGTCGGAGAATCTAAGCTTGCCAGAGGAATAGAGCAAATAGCTGCAAAGTATGCTCCAGAAATCTACGTGAAATCTCATCCAATTGGTTTCAAAAAAGGCAAGTCCCTTCTGAAAATTCAGCTGATCCAGTCGTTCCCAAAGGAGATGGAAGCGCGAGAAAGAAGAATGAAAGACAAGCTACTTGCAGCCACAAGAGAGATGATTAGAACAATCAAGAGTCTCGGTGGAAGGGTCAAGCGAGAAAAATTAGTATGACGATTCTGCGCTTGGCCTTAGAAGGCGCATCCTTTTCACTCGCCCACAACTCTGACACTTGAATGTAGCATAACCTCTTGGGTTTATGATCGCCTCAAAGTTCACTATGAACTGCTTTGTTCGTTTCATGCAGTTGTCACAGAATCGAACTTCAAACTGTTCTGACATTTTCACACTTGCAAAGATCTTTCATTGGCTCAAGCGGAGATTTACCCTTTTCCTTTCTCTTTCAGCTGCATTTCTTGATTCTCAAATAGATGATAATGAGTAACAGCTAGCAAGTAACTTGTTTTCCATGTCGAAAATTGAAGACCAGTGAACAGGAGAGAGAAATTCCTAATTTGAGGGAATGGGAACTTGTCAGACTTCTTTAACCGAAACGCACGAATTTGCAGTTTGCTAGGCTTGCGCTCAAGTAAATTCAGCATCTTTCTTTCCTTTCCACGAAGATGTGCTGGTTTCTTTGGTATTTGGTGCCCTCTCGGAAGAAAATACGGTATGTGTAAAGCACAATCACTTTCTAGGGGAAATGGTGGCTAGAACTCCAGAAAAAAGTGAGAGGATTTGCATGTACGCTTTCAAGAGCGTTATGTGACGTTTGGGTTTATTCCTCGTTTGTGAACGAATAGGAAGCTCTGAGCTCATCTAGGCCCTGCAAGGCACGCGTTATTCGCGTAGAACAAGCCGAAAAGAGAAGCTAGATACGGAAAGCTATCGTTTTCATCAAGTGGTTGATAGCTCAATGATTTGGCTACCGATTCGCCTTGATACTCTCAAATAGCATGGGGAGAGAGGGGCGCGAAACAAAACTCGAAATCAACCATTATTCAACCCAGTTTGTTTGACGCATCTTGAGATATCTCCCTCTCACTTTCGCTATCTTTCTGGGCCTTGCTTAGAATGTTCTTTCGCACAAATTGATCTCTCATGGCAACTAGAATTCCAAGCCATATCACTGCAAGTATGGTGGAAAATGCGCCCTTCGCGACACCGTCGTAGAAACAGTGGCAATAAGTAAATGGCACAATGAATTTGAATATTACGACAGCTCCAGCAAGTACGAGCAACCATGCAACTGTGAATATCGCAAAGAGGGAAAAGAGTGGTCTATTACTTGGCAAGAGGAATCACCCAGATTAGCAGTGCAGTAGTTAGGGCAAGTCCCGCGCAGTAGGCGTCCAGCTTGAAAATATTCCTTGTGATCTCTCTTTCGGATTGGGGGCCGGTTGACACAAGTAATCTAACTAGCGTCACAGGAGCCTTTCGATCTGTGGACGCAACCATTCTCGAATCTTGTAGCAAAATTGTTGGCTGCACACTGACTTGGCGGTGCTCGACAAGTTTCTTTACGCTTGACAAAAACAAGAATGAGTTTAGGATTGCTGGGAGAATTGCTATGATTGCTACAATCTCAACTCCGCCTATTATCGCGATCGCCCCATAAGCTCCTCCAAGGGCAAGGGCTCCTGAATCACCTGGGAAAATTTTGGAAGGATAACGGTGAAAGAAAAAGTAAAACGAAAGCAGAGAAGCAATTAAAGGAAGTGTTGCAAGAAGGATCCAGATGCTACTCAGCCCTAGATAGATTCTGATAATAATTGCAACCGTTACCGGAACAAATGCTATCAGAAGGGTTCCGCTCATTACCCCATTCAAAACGTCTATCGTGTTGATTGTGTTCGTGGTAACGGGAATCGCAATGATGACTAAAAGTGGGTAAAGGATAGGAAGGTATGTGGGGTGTGAAAAGAGTGGCAGATATAGTCGTGAACTGTAGACTGACGCTCCGGGAGCAAGATATTGAATAGCTACCATTGGAATCCCGCCAATCAGCAGCAGAAGAGGTTTTGCAAGTCCCCCCAACGTAGCCAGGTCATCTACTATCCCCACAATTCCTGAGATCAGCGTGACTAGGGCTAGCGCTAAAATAGCGTAGCTTGATGAGAAGAAAAAGAGCAGAATCTCTCCTGCAACTACTCCACCAAAAATCGCAGGGCCTGCCGGGCGAGGAATCTGAGGGCGCTCCGGCTTGTGGTAGTCAAGGACTGTCATCTTTCTTCGGACAAGGAATTGAATCAGGAATCTTGTCCCAAATAGACAGATGAGAAAAGATAAAACAAATGAAGCGGTGCCCGCAAGGAAGACTAAAAGGGCAAAGACTGTCATTGAAACAGATAGCTAGACTCCCAGTGCAAGGGAGCAATAAGAATGTTCAGACTTTAACAATTTTTCTTTCTTCTAAAGAGATTCTCAATGGATAATCTCAAGTGTCGAAAGACTGAGCGTGAAAGACCTTTATGTGCCTCTGAAGCTGAGTTTCTCCATTGACTAGAGGAAGGTTTTTCGGAAACAAGCACGAACACTGAGGGCATTTTTCGAACTCGGCTTTCTCCCCTTGCTCCCGAGATCTATCAAGATGATCTTCTGTTGCCAACCTTGGTTCTTATCCTTGCTTTACCTATCTTTTTCCCAGTGTTTTTGAAAAATCTTCTAGCATTGATCTAAGTAAACTTTTATTGTCCTTAGGTTAGGGCAAGCTAAACGCATATTCTGATCGTTGCTCTGCTCGAACACTAAAGCCAATAATTGGTAATAATCCTTTTAACATGGGATGGCGGAGTCACCATCCATGTTTCATCCGCATGAATTCTCCATGAAACGTGCAATTAGCAGAATCGCAACGATCATTGTCGTTGTAATCATAGTGATTATCATAATAGGCGCCGGAGCTTATGTTTTGCTTTCTCGTACTACCTCGACATCGTCACCCACCACATCGCCGACTTCAGGAACGTCCGGCACGAGCTCCACTACGACAACACCAGTCTCGATTCCTTCGACATTTACATATGAGCAGACCCAGACGATTCAATTTCTCGACCCTGATCATTCTTACTATTCATTTGATTTCATGATAATGCAAAACGTTTACGAAACGCTGCTTTCTTACAATGGCACAAGCTCAACTTTGGTTGTGCCTTGGCTTGCTCAGAGTTATACCGTATCAAGTGATGGGAAGACTGTCAACTTTACTTTAAGACAGGGCATAAAGTTTGCAGATGGAGAGACATTGAACTCAACTGCAGTATATTTCTCTCTCAACAGACTACTTGTAATGGATGGAAGTTGGCCAAGCGGTCATGGAACACAAGCTTCATGGATCCTTCAACAACTTGAAAATACCAGCCTCAGCACAACTCTGTGCGGATGCAATACAACTGCTGCTGGTTTCTATACAACAAAGTGGTTGAATGAGGTTCTTGCACAAGACTTTATCCAGATAACCGGCCCTTACACTTTCACAATGCACATCCAAAATCCAAATGCAGCGCTTCCATACCTTCTCGCGAACAATGCTTGGGCAGATATAATTGCACCGGATTATGTAATGCAGAAAGATATTGCAATGTGGAATGCGTCGTCAAATGGGTACACGCTTCCATACAAGTCCTATTCATCTCTAACCGGCAACTCTACGCAAATGATAGACGAGTATTTCCAAGATGAAATAGCCACATGCAACAGTGGTGTAACTCCATCTGGATGCGGTGCAACGTACCTTGACCAATCGCAAGGAGGCTCCTTGGCTGGAACAGGTCCCTATGTCATTTCTAGTTACAACCCTACGACAAAGGAAATTGATCTGACTGCAAACACAAACTATTGGGGAGGTGCCTATCCATCCAAGATAAAGGCTCAGATTCCAAACATCAAGATTACCTTCCAGCCAGATGACAACACGCGGAAAATAGATATTCAAAATGCTGCAAGGTCTGGCCAAGCGATGGCCATTGATGTAACGGGACCTCACTTGTATGATTTTGCGGACAGAAACCAGTGGCTTAACAATAACAAACTGGTTTCTGATGTTCCCGGAGTGAGCATATACGGCCCCTATAGTAGCCTGAACACTCTGTTCGATCCCTTTGATATGAATGTGACAAATCCAAATACAGGACACCCCTATACCTTCCAGCCATTTGCTGATAGGAGAATAAGGCTCGCGTTTGCTGACTCTATTAACATGACAGCTGCTAACTTGTACGACAACAACAAACTGGGGCAGGTCGCAATCAATGTAGTTGCCCCAGGCCTCAATCCTCCCGGCGTATACAATACATCCAACACACCAATTTACAGCTACAATCCAGATGAAGCTGCAAACCTTCTCTTGCAAGCCGCCGAGAATCCAATAAAGACATTCAATCTTCCAGATGGCAAGCCGGCGCCTCCTGGGATGTTTAACAATACGTTTGGTTGTCCTTCTCTTCCAACGCCTTGTGCTCCTGGCACTGAGACGGTACCTTCTGGATGCGGTAATCCTTGCGTAATCAATATGTACGTAGCCTCTGGCGACACAGTTGATACTGAGATATTTGATTCAATTGCTTCAGTAATCAATAACATTACATATACCTACAATCTCGGCTGGTCTGTTTCTGTCTCAACTGTCCCCAGTGGCCAACTTTTGACTCAAGCATTTTCAGGATATTATTACTTCTACAGCTTGGGTTGGTTTGCCGACTATCCATGGGTTACGGATTTCCTTGGACCAATGTATGCTCCCTCCAACACATACACTGGGCCCGACGGTTGGAACCTTACTCAAATGGCAACACTTTATTCACAGGCAAGAGCTGATACAGCTAGCAATAATACAGCCGATCTTATACGAGTGACAAACGAAATGAACACGCTTGCGAACCAAGAAGTCATGTATCTCTGGACATTCAACGCATACAACATACTGGTAATAACCTCCAACGTGCAAGGAGTTTTCAACAACCCAGCCCTTAGTACGAACGCAGCCGGCGACGCTCTGGAGCTGTTCTGGCCTCTCTACTAATTTCGTCAATACGAGGGGCTTTCACTCCTCTCACTTTCTTTTTCCATCCTTCCCATTTTGGAGAGTCTACTCAATTTTCCATATTCTTAGGAGAACTTCAAAGAAAATAGAATTATTCTACCCGAATCGTTATTATCTTTGCCCGTAGCACATAAGTCTCAGCAAAATGAAGCTATACGAATACGTCATCCGACGCCTCGTACTGATGGTATTCGTGCTACTGGCAGTAAGCGTAATAGTCTTCGTGATAACAAGGGGGGTTCCCTCACCAACTTATGCTCTTGCCCCCTACATCACTCCAAGGATGACTGATCCACAAAAGCTACAGACTGCTGTAGGACTGGGGATTGCTGAGCCAAGTTGTCCTTCTTGGGTCGATTTCACTCAGAGTGCCCCGGGATGCATTACTCCTCTATATGTACAGTACTTTTCATGGCTCAAACAGGTGCTTTCAGGTAACTGGGGAAATAGCGTCATTCCCAGCATTGGGGTTGGTCAATCGACGTGGGGCCTCTTCGTCGCTAGATTTCCGTACACAGCGGAGCTGGCGGTTGCCGCCGCGCTCATCACTGTACTCTTTGCACTTCCGATGGGTATAGTTTCAGCGACCCATAACAATAAAGTGCCTGATCATTTTTCAAGAATAGTTGCGCTAGTGGGGTATTCTATGCCTGTGTTTTGGCTAGCGTTTATACTTCAGATAATATTCGTTATCTACTTGACCCTAACGATCCACGGAAACACCTTCGGTCTTCTCCCCTCTTCGCAAACGGTTGGAACTGACTGCGCCCTGTGCATTCCAAACCCTGGCAACATTAACACTTACACTGGCGCCCCGATCTTAGATGCAATTCTTTCACTCAATCCCGCCTATTTTTGGGATGCATTGCTTGCACTCATACTCCCTGCAATCACTCTTGCCTTTTCCACACTGGGTGCTCTTACCCGGATAGTAAGATCGAGCATGATGGAAGCGCTTAGGCAGGATTACATCTTGCTTGCAAGATCCAAGGGGCTGAGAGAAAGAACTGTAATCTATAGACATGCCCTCAAAAACGCGCTTCTCCCTGCAATCACTATAACCGGACTCATACTTGCCACATTACTCGGAGGAGCAGTTGTAGTTGAGGAAGTGTTTAGTTGGCCAGGAGTGGGCCAAGCTGCGCTTGATGCTTCTCTCTTTCTTGACATAAACTTTCTAGAGCTATACACTCTAGTCACAGCTTTGATTATTGTTGTGGCAAATCTTGGTGTCGATGTTCTCTACGCTTTCATAGACCCAAGGATAAGGTACTAGGCTTCAAAGTGGCTAGGGGAGAGAGGAAAAGAATGACTCAGAGAGTTGAAGAAGTTCCTTTTGAGCCCAGATCGGCTTACAGAAGAAGATCTGGAAGAATTTCTGAGATCAAATACTCTCTCTATCTTGCTAGAAAGAATCCACTTGTCTTGTCTGGCTCCGTCCTAGCAATCGGTTCGATTCTGATTGCAGCTTTGTCTGGAATTATTGTGGATCCGAGATCTTGGGCCTTTCAGTACCCTCCAAGGTACTATTGTTGGAATAATCCGTGGATAAACTGGCATCTTCAAAATATCAAACCCTGTCCACCTGGAACTCCATTTTATCCGCTTGGGGCAGATGCTTTCGGAAGAAACTTGCTTAATATGATAATTCTGGGTTTGCCAATCGATCTTCAGATCTCCTTTTCGATAGTGATATCTGCCTTTGCGATTGGAGTTGCTCTTGGAGCGGTGGCCGCTTATGCCGGAGGGCTGATTGACGAAGCCGTATTGAGAATAACTGACGTCTTTTTCGCCTTTCCCGGTCTTGTGCTTGCTTTGGTACTTGTAGCAGTTTTTGGGAGAAATCTTACGATTCTTACGCTTGCGGTTCTCGTAGTTTGGTGGCCACTTTATGTGAGGCTTACAAGATCACAGATACTCGCTGAAAAGGAGAAACCATATGCAGAAGCCTTGAAAGCGATGGGAGCGGGTCGTTTGAGAATTCTCTTTTTGCACATAATACCAAACTCGATCTATCCAGTCATCGTTCAAGCCACTTTGGATATTGGAGGCGTCATCCTTACATTTTCTTCTCTTATGTTTCTTGGGTTTGCCCCGAGTCCGCTTACTCCAGAGCTTGGGAAGCTTGTCAGCGATGGGATTAGTTTTGTGTCGCAGGCCCCATGGCTTGTGATATTCCCTGGTCTTGCCATCGTTTTGGTCGCTTTAGGTTTCAACCTATTAGGAGATGGCATCAGGGATATATTGGACCCAAGACTAAGAAGATAGTTTCATCATCGTAGGCTCCTTCTTCTTCGCATTCTTCTCTCATAGAAATAAAAATGAAATTTCAAAAACAAACAAGATGGCAATCTCAAAGTAGAAGCAATCCTCCCCCTCAATCAAGATGGTCTCTCAATTTGATGAACTCAACGCCCCAATTAACCAAGAAGAATGTTGCTCTTGAGGTAAGGAATCTAAGAGTAGTCTTTCACACATACGCAGGGGTAGTGAAAGCAATTGATGGCGTCAATCTTACAGTCCACAGTAAGGAACTCTTAGGCCTTGTCGGAGAAAGTGGCTCAGGGAAATCGGTCACGGCTCTTGCTATCGCGGGTTTGCTACCCGAAAATGCGGAGGTACTTGAAGGCGAAGTTCTCCTGCGAGGAAAGGATCTTCTAAAACAAAGCAAGAAGGAACTGCGCATGGCCCGCCTCACCGACATAGCTCTAGTCTTTCAGGATCCGATGACATATCTCAATCCTGTCATGACAATTGGAACACAAATTACTGAGATATTCACAGGCAACTTGAAAATTTACAAAGATGAGCTGATCCAATCAAGACTCGATCAGATCGAGAACGAATTACGCCAGGAGACCGATCCCAAGAAAATTTCTAAACTTAACGAAGAGAAGACCAAACTCGAGATCAAAAAGCAAAATTCATCTGGCATTTCCAAGAAAGAAGGAAAGAGACTTGCGAAGCTCTTAGCCATCGAATATCTCAAGCTTGTCAAACTTCCTGAGCCGGAGCGCGTATTCAAGATGTACCCCTTTGAGCTATCTGGTGGAATGCGTCAACGTGCAATGATCGCTATGGCACTAGTGAGACGGCCCGCTGTCCTTCTCGCGGACGAAATCACGACAGCTCTAGATGTCACTGTCCAAGCTCAAATACTCAAACTAATCAAAGAGCTCCGAGACAAAGTCGATGCAGCCATAATTTTGATCACACATGATCTCGGGATCGTTGCAGAAACATGCGACAGAGTCGCAGTTATGTACGCAGGCAACATAGTTGAAGAGGGGGATGTAATAGAGATCTTCAAGAACCCCTTGCATCCTTATACAGTTGGATTGTTTGGGGCAGTTCCCCGTCCCGATATTGAGAAGGAAAATCTCGAACCAGTACCAGGTTCTGTTCCAGATCTGATAAATCCTCCTTCAGGTTGTAGATTCCATCCAAGATGCCCCAAGGCTTTTGAACGTTGTCCTAAGAGCAAGCCTCCCCTGATAGAGTACGAGCCCGGTCATAAAGTAGCATGCTTTCTGTACGGAGGCTGAATTTCTTGGGCACAATCACGGATTCAACTCTTGGAGAATTGGAATCAATCAACTTAGTCGAAGCCCGAAATGTCTTCAAGTGGTTTCCAATAAAGGGAGGACTCTTTGGTCGTACGATTGCAAATGTGAGAGCAGTCGACGGAGTTTCCATCTCTATCAGAAAGGGCGAGACTATGGGTCTAGTCGGAGAGTCTGGTTCAGGGAAAACAACCTTAGGCCGAACCATCATGAGACTGATAGATCCTACGAAAGGGGAAATATTCTTCGACGGAGTAAACATCACTAGGTTATCGGGGCGCTCACTCAAACGCTATAGAAGGAGGATGCAAATGGTTTTCCAAGATCCATACGCTTCCCTCGATCCACGTCAGACTGTGAGATCTGCGCTTACTGAGCCCATGAAGATCCATCACATAGCAAGTAGCAAAAAGGAAGCAGATGAAGCTGCGGCTAAGCTCATAGAAACAGTCGGTCTCAATCAGGATCACTTGGAAAGATTCCCTCACGAGTTCAGCGGCGGCCAACGCCAAAGGATCGCCATCGCGAGAGCACTTGCAGTCAACCCAGAATTCGTGCTTCTCGACGAGCCTACTTCATCTTTGGATGTCTCGGTTCAAGCGCAGATACTAAACTTGTTGAAGCAGTTGCAGCGCCGATTCAACTTGACATATCTTTTCATATCTCATAATTTGTCTGTCATTCGCCACATGTGCGACAGAGTCGCAGTGATGTACCTTGGCAGAATCGTTGAGATAGGGAATATGAAGGCGATCTACGAGAGCCCAAAACATCCTTACACCTTCGCTCTCCTTTCCGCAGTTCCAAATCCAGATCCGACAAAGAGAAAGGAGCACGAACCTGTTCTTGAAGGTGAAGTACCTAGTCCCATTGATATTCCTTCAGGTTGCAGGTTCAGAACTCGATGTCCTTACAATACTGAAAAATGTGCAAGAGAATTTCCTCCTCTTGTAGAGATTGAACCAGGGCACTGGGTAGAATGCCACTACGATATCGATTTTTCTTCCGCAAGGAGAAGCTTTTAGCTTTGAGGGGGTCTTTCACTCAATTTTATTGAAGGGAACGAATATGTGATCGCTCAGCCTTGCTTCCATAGCACTTTAATGACTCGACAATGCAATTGCTAGCAAGATTGCAAGGACGATCACAACAAAGATTACTAACGGAAGAAGAACTGTTTCAAGAGCCGCGATCGAAAGCGCAATGTAATCTTTCCAGTCGAGTTTGATTTCGTCGCTCTTTGTTCCCTCTCTGTTTTCATTTGGTTTGAATTCTCCTTTGTTTGAGTCTTCTCCTTCTTCTGAGAATCTTTCATGAGGGGGCTTGCCTACTGCGTTTTCATTATCGTCGTCCTCCGAGATCCAATTCCCATAAATGTCTCTCTTTCTCCTTCTTACCAATTTCTGATTTTGCTCCAAAGAGTCCGGCTCTCAAATTACGTAAGGATGGGCTTCGTCTCGAAAAGGAAAATCAAATATTATTCCATCTTTTTCTTTTCATTCAACAAGATCCGCCATTTTTTCTCCTGCACCAGCCTTTCTCTGAAGCCCAAGCGAGCCCAAGGCTTCTCTGGAAGTGAAGTAACAAGGTGCCAAATAAATTCCCTTGCACTTCTTTCTGCATTCCTGATACCTTCAGGCGAGTCATCAATGCCGAATCGTATTTCAAGAGTGCAACCCGAACGAGCTGAAATATGCGGAGGAATGAGTAGCATGAGATTCCTAGCATTGGGGTCTGATCTCATCTCCACCACGACTCGAAAATAGGCAGGTCTTTGAACCTCAAACTCCACAAGCCGGTTTGTCTCATTCTTAATGAACTCGAATCCGAGCTTGCGTAAAACTTCTTCCGATTTTTCAGCCATTTGCTTGTGGTTAAATGAGGATTTGAAAAAGGTCGCCAAAAGAAGTGATCACTAATTCAGCTACTCCTTCGATAATCAAGCTAGGGATCGAAGGAAAGCAATTAACTTTCTGTTCTATTTGGCTTCAGCTGTTTTGCAACTAGGTAGCGTCCACTTAACGGTCAACATCAATTTCTTTGCTGTAAGATACTCACAAACTTCTGTTCAAAATGATATCTTGCGATCTGCGATTCCCCTTAAGTAGCCGCTACCTTGCAACTATCTTCTTCAGAACTTTGCGTTATAATTTATCTTGTAAATCAAGACTGCAGCGTAAAGTCCTGTTGAGGAAGGCCCTGGGAGACTGCTTGACTCGAAAACAAGCTGGAACGGCGCGCTCGAATTGCCTGCGGGATACTTCATTTGATAATTGTAAAGTTCTGTATAGCCGGCGTCGATTCCACATATTCCGTTTGTGCAGGTTGCCGCGAAGCCTTGTTGTGTGGATGAAGTAGATGGACTGATGAATGTTCCGCCACTTATCTCTGTAAAGGGCATTAGCTGTCCAAGAGTAGTGTTTGCCCAGAAGTAGGGAGTAGGAGTAAAGTCGTCAGACTCCATGAGCGCATGAGGACCGTTCGTCTCTTCTATGCAACCACATGTCGTGTTTCCAATCCGCATGAACCACTGTTTCTTTGACTCATCTCCTCCCGCTGGATTGTTGCCGACAGTGAGCATGTAATAGACCTGACCGCTTCCGCTCTGTGGCACGAAGCGCTCTCCAGCGAGGAAGATAAGTATGTAAGTTGGTTTATGAAGCTGCTCGAGTATCTGCATTGAAGTCTGCGGACTTGACACGAGCATTCTTCCTATTAGGGCAATTTGAGTTTCATTCATAGTCGCGTTGTCTGCAAGAGAGGTTCTGTTCCCCATCACAGCAATCCAGTATCCATAGTCCCACCATGAGACAAATGTAGAATTTGACGGAGTCTGTCTGATCCATTGCAGTGCTTGAAGCCAATCCTGACTAGTTGTCTGAAAAGCGGTGCCTCCGTTTGCTATACTCACAGGAACATTAGCACTCTGGAACCATCCTGAGTCTTGCAGCTGATACGCTGACGAAGAGGAGCTGAAAACAGCTGGGAAGAACATTGGCAGGCAGATAAGAATTATCATTAGAGCAGAAAACGCAACTTTGATTTCGCTCCTTGCCTCATATATTCTGGTTTTCTTCCTAGAAATTGCAGCAACCGTCGGTCTGAGAAGTGACTCAGACAACTCCACGAGGCCAACCGCGGCAAGTATCCCCAAGGCAAGAGTGGAATAGACCATCAGTCTTGAGAAGGATGAAGCTATATATATTCCTGTGATGCCAAGAACTAGGGCAAACAAAGCATCAATGTTCTTTCGCCTGAAAGCTATGTAAGCACCAAAACCGCCAAGCAGAATAAGTATAGCATAATCCTGAAAGAATTGACTGCCTGTCGGGACAGCTTGCTCAGCTACGGACTGAACCAAAGGATTTGTCTGTCTGAAAGTGGCGTCAATGACGGTCAGATACCTCCCAGAGACTGAACCGAGGAGACCAAACCCCATTGCCAAGAGACCGACGAAGACAAGAGCAAGCAGTATCTTGACAATATTCCTAAAGTAGAGGCTTGGGTTGCCGTAATTTCTAACAAGATAGGCTAAAACACAGAAAAGCCAAGATACGAGAAGGCCAACCCCGACATAGTTCGTCACTACGCCCGGCCCAGGCCTTGGAGTTGCGGCCGCAATGAGTAGGGTCAACCCCGCTATGATAGAACCACCGTAGACAGTCCTCTTGATATCTATGCTCTTGACAAATGGGACAACCAAAAAGATGAAAGCAAACACAAGATCATACTCGTCGCCTCCACCCCACGCAATCACTGAGAGACCAAAGAGCAATCCCGCTACGATCGCTCTTGTGATTACTCCTCTCATCGTGTTCTTCGCATCGTACATTGTCAGAAAGAAGTAGGAACCAGTAATTGAAAGGAGAAGAGAATAGGGTTCAGATTTGAACCAGCCGAGATTACCTCTTTCAAGTATCGGGGGAGATACCGCGAATATGAGTGCGGCAAAGATTCCACCTGCGCTGTTGTTTGTGATCTTCTTTGCAAGGAAGTAGAGCGAAATCGTCGTAAGAGAACCGAAAAGCACAGGGAGAAAGACAAGAAAATCATAGTAAGTTATCGGTACCCGTAGAACCTGATTCACAAACAAGTAGAGCAAAGCGCCAGTCAGCTGGAGTCCGACTTGGCTGGTTGCAGCCACGTTACGCCCGTAAGGCCACCAGGTCTGTATATCATGCCAATAAAAGTAGCCCTGCTGACTGTGGCAGGCCGTGAGCGCAGATGCTGGGCAGTTGGGTGGATTGTTAAAGAGTGCATAGTAGAGACCATGTTGCTCTGCGAGAGTGACCACATGTAATGAAGCATAATAGTCGTAGTAAGGATCGAATTCGTTTAGGTACCATCCATACTGCGCGGGAAAGATTCGCATCACTAGAGCAATGACAAATATCATTGACATTGCAAGGAAGATGGCAGCACTTCGCCTTGTCATAGTGGGGCGATAGAAAACGTTTCTAAGCCCGGCGAATCGCTCACGAAGCGTCATGCTAAGAAAATACCTCTAGCCCTCAAGAGTGTATTAATCTTTCCCAAAATCAGAACTCAAGCCTCCTCCTCAGAGGCTTTGAGCTGATTCACGTATTCTGAATACTGATTTCTGCTAAGAAGAGATTTCAATTCATTATCAAGATTCGAAGCCTTTACTTCAACCATCCAGCCAGATTCGTACGGGGATTCACTAATCAATTCTGGCTTGAGCGTGAGCTCCTGATTTGTTTTCAATATGGAGCCGGACACCGGCATGTACACATCTGCGACTGTTTTGACCGACTCGACTTGACCCAAGACTTCCTCTTGCGAGAGTATCTGTCCTTCCTGTGGAAGAGTCACATACACTATATCGTGAAGCATTTTCGCGGCATAATCTGTGATTCCCACAAGGACAACATCACTTTCGCCTGTCTTTCTTCTGACCCACTCGTGATCTTTCGTATAGTAGAACCCTTCAGGAATGGAATACTCTTCCCTTTCTGTCATTTTTTCGAATCAGCTCTCTTCTTCTTCTACTAGTTCTAATTTAATACTTGAAAAACTATGTAACAAGCAGTCCGGAGAAAGAATACTACCTTGAGTTTGTAATCTCTGAGCTCAAGTTGAAGAGGAGGTTTTTCTTGTTATTCCGTACTTTGAGGTGTCGTAGAACGGCATTCTTGTCACTTGCGCCTCTCTTTCCAGATTTCGAATCCTAATCATGAACTTCTGACCAATTTCTGAAAGTGCCCTTGGAACGTAGGCCATTCCTATCCCCTTCTTGAGAATCGGAGAGAAACTTCCGCTTGTCACAACACCCACCTTTACTCCACCTAGGACAACATCGAACTCGTGTCTTGGGATTCCGTCTTCCGTCATTACAAAGCCTACCCTTATTCTGCTTGTGCCATTGCGAATCTGTTCATCTATAACCTTTCTTCCCACGTACTCTACTGATTTTTCTTGACTGACTATACTCGAAAGGGAAGCCTCAATCGGAGTGATATCATCATTCAGATCCTGTCCGTAAAGACACATACCTGCCTCGAGCCTGAGCAAATCTCTAGCGCCCAGCCCGCATGGCTGTATGCTGTATTCCTTTCCTGCTTCAAGCAAAGATTCCCACACTCTCTCGGCCTTTGCAGGAGAATCCAAGGGAGTATCTAGGACAGTAATTTCGAACCCGTCCTCACCCGTATACCCAGTTCTCGAAACTATGCACTCAACCCCTGCCACTTTCGCGTTTGAAAACGCAAAACGTTTCATTGAACCAAGATCCACATCACAAATTTTTTGGAGAGTGGCCCTGGCGAGCGGCCCTTGAATAGCAATGAGAGCAGAATTCTCAGACGAGTTTGATATGGATACTTCAAAACCAGATGCATGACTTTCGAGCCATCGCAGGTCCTTTTCAATGTTGGCGGCGTTTACCACCATCATGTACTTGGAGGACGAAAATCTGTTTGTGACCGAGTCGTCTATTATTCCCCCTCGTTCGTTGCATATCGCTGAGTAAAATGCCCTAGAATCTTTCATCTTCTCAACGTTAGTGGGAAGGATGAAATCAAGGAACTTTGTTGCGTCCCTTCCTTCGATGAGGAGCCTACCCATGTGAGAAACATCGAATATGCCAACGGAGTTTCTCACCGCACCGTGCTCTTCCACAATCCCCTTGTACCAGAGCGGCATTTCAAATCCACTGAACTCGATCAACTTGCCCCCTTTGTGAAATCTGTAAAGATGAGTTTTCTTTGGCATCGTCGGATTCCTTGTCTCACAACATCAGGATCAAGAGTGTTATTTGAATTAGCCCATAACATCCATTACTCTAGCGATAAGAATTAGGAGGAACTGGTTGAATGATCAAGCCAGATCAGATGAAAAGCTCACATCGCAAGGAAGAGGCAAGCTCCAGGATGGTATCATTCATAGGAGTAAAGACAAGGAGGAAATTGGGCAGATTCGATCTCGCTACCTCCATAGTTGAGGATGTACGAAGAAATAGCTTGTCCTTAGAAGATTGTGATATTCTGGTAATCTCAAGCAAGTACGCAGCAATGTCCGAAGGGAGTTATGTCAGACTCAATGAGGTAGTTCCTACCAAAACAGCGGTTGAGCTTTCAAAGCGTTACAGTCTCGACCCGCGACTTGCCCAGATGGTACTTCAAGAGTCCCAAGAAATTCTTGGTGGAGTGCCAGGCTTTGCACTTGCCATTACCAAGGATGGGACACTCGCTCCAAATGCAGGAATCGATCGAAGTAATGTCCCCAAGGGATTCGTTATCCTTTATCCGAGGGATCCTGAGGCTCTTGTGATGAATTTGAGAGAGTCTTTGATCAAGCTATGGAATAAGAAGGGTAAGTCATCCTCTTCCAAGGTCAGGATAAGACGCCTTGGAATAGTACTCTCCGACAGCAGAATAGTCCCTACCCGCCTCGGAACAACAGGTGTTGCACTCGCCGTCGCTGGTTTCAGGCCAGTAATTGATTTGAGAGGTAAGAGAGACTTGTTTGGCAATACGCTCAAAGTTACAATGAAAGCTGTTGCAGATCAGATAGCATCTGGTGCTGAAATTCTCATGGGAGAATCTTCAGAGTCGATCCCGATCGTGATTGCAAGAGGGATTGAAGCGTCACTTTTCTTCAGGGAGGGAAAAGGCGAGGTTGCAAGAAGAGTACCTCTGACAATCGATCGCAAGAAATGCCTTATAATCAATGGTCTAAGGAATGCCTTAGCAAAGGAAGAAGCGCGTGAAGATATCCTCTCCTCTCAACTCAGTTAGACAGTTTCCTCAGCCTTTAAGACTTCGAGTGTAAAGTCTGACGGAATTATCGGCTTTCCGCATCCCGTGCATTTACCTCCGCTTGCTCGCACTACTTCCTTTGGGGATCTAAGATCATAACCAGAATACAAAACCTTTCCACATCCACCGCATAGAACTTCAAGTGTCATAGTGTTGTTCGAACTCCTCCCAAGCGCTCCCCTTTAGAGTTTTTCATTTTAGTTGGTTGTATTAGTGATTTGTGGCTGTACTGAAATAGATGCTGACTCTGAAGCAGTGTTGGATGATCTGCAACCTTCGCCGATTCTGTAATCTGTCCTATTTCAAACAAAACAACAAGGCAAGTCTACACTCGTGGGAAAGCTATTTAGAGTGATTTTTGCACAATCAGAAAGTGAATAAGCGGAATTGGTGTTTTTTCCTTGCGCGAGGAGTCATGAAACCCAAGAGATCAGGCACCTTGAGTACAACATGAAAAACTGGACGTGGAGAGAATTTTGGTCGTAAAGAAGCGAATTCAGGAGAGCCTGCAAAGAGTAACTTTCAGAGTCAAGAGATCAAGTATCTCAAGGAGGCTAACTTCGGGTTCGAGTGCCTCCTTGGCGGCTCGTGGGATAGAATGGCTCTATCTAATAATTTTGTTCCTTTTCATTGCTGGGGTGATCAACGCTGTTATCAATTCATCCAATCCCAATGTGGCAGCCGAGGTAATAGTCCCATCTCCCAGCGTTCAGAGTCCCACGGAGACTTTCGTGATGCTTTTTACGTACATAATTGGAGCACTTGGGGCATATGCTCTGTATCTCAGCGGAAGACAAACGATAAGGGCGAGATCCGCGGAGATATTCTTTGTGTCAGGTTTTCTTCTGATGGCTTTTGCAATGACAATAGGTTACTACGTCTTGAGCTACAAATGAGAGATGAAATTCAAGAACTAGAATTTTTCAGGTAAACATGTAGTGAGGAACTTCGAGCAAGTAAGACCTTGAGTTTTCAAAACCAATGCCTCTGTCGCTTTCTTTAGTCAGCTTCAAAACCGCCTTAAGCAAGAAATGTTCCGATTCGTTATCTGCCAGGTTTTTCGAAGTTTCTATGTATAGTATTGCTTTGCTCTTCTGAGTGACGAGTCTTCCTCCTACGAGTTCGGCTGACCACTGTCGGTCATGCGCCGGAGATCTTGGGGGTCTCGAGCGTAAAAGATTTGAGATGATAAGGGTCATCCCAAGAGATTTGGTCTGCATTTGAAGCAAAGTGAGATATAGGAACGCTAGTCTGTTTGCAGCAACCCAATCATATCTCCCGTCCATTGCGACGAGGAGATGCTCGAACGAATTGAGAGAATCAAGGATGACCAGTCCGCGTTCAGATCGCTTGGCGGATTGAAGTGATGCGATGAAATCAATCAGTTCTCTCTCAAATTTCGCAGAAGAGGGTCGTATTATGTCAAGACGCGTAAATACGTTGCTTTGCTTCAGGCTGTCTTGGATGCAAGAATAAAGTGATGAAAATTGCAGGTCAAAATCCAAGTATGTCACCTGCATGTCTGAATCAAGAGCAGCTTTTGCAAGGCATGTAAGTCCTATAGTTTTGAAAATAGGCTCACGAGATGAAATGCTCAAGGTTCCAAAGGAAAAAATCTCACCCAGAAGTTCCTCAAACTTTGTCATTTGAGTTCCTTTCTACTCCATTTTTCTTTTCTCTGTCAAATAAGGACGAAAGTAGGACAACCCTCAATTTTTTCCTTTTTTGTGAAGAGCAAGGAAGCAAAAAGTTCTTCTTTTCATCAATATTTAAAAGAAGCCGCAATAATAATCATAGGTTAAGGTACCCAAAAGAAGAGCCAAGAAAATTTTATTCGCTCAGGTGAGAAGCATAGGCGTCTCAAACGATTATGCCGCAAAGGTCGGAGTGGCTACGCTAAGCGGCAAGGCCTACTATAAGATTACATCTCTTCTTAATCGCGCCGGATTCAGTTATACTGATCTAATTTCAGGGGAAAATCCATCCTTCCCTCTTAACGGGGATCTTCCCGAGTCCATGGCAGATCGCTATATTCAATTTTCAGTTAACGGAGGGAACGGTAAGGATCAGTGGAAAGTCGCTCGAAAACCAGACTTGATAATCACAACCCAAAAAGAAAGACTACTCTTTCGAGCGGGCTATACTATGTGCATCGAAGATCTGGGGGATGACGTTGCGCTCGCAAGAGAAAAGATCCTAGGAGTTCTTTATCCGGATTCGTTTGGAAAGACTGGCACTTTGGTAGTTGGGGTCGATCCTGGAAAGAGGACAGGACTAGCCGCATTCATAAATAACGTGCAAGTAGAAAGCCGAGTTCTAGGGTCGATTGAGGACACGGTCTCCCGGATCGAACAGCTGTTAATGAACGCTCCAGACGGGACAAGAAGGATAGTGAAGATCGGATTTGGGAACCGGGAAATTGCCACAAGGATAGCAAGAGAGATTGGAACAAGGTTTGGAAAGAATGCGGTTAGAATAGAGCTTGTGGACGAGAAGGGTACCTCTTCTTTGAGCGTCCGCCGCAATAAAGCCCCAAATAAAAGAAAGAGAAGAATGCTCAAATCATTCAATTCCTCGTTGTACACCAGGGACGAGCGCTCAGCAAGACTTATCGCCTTCCGTAAGGGCGCCGAATTTAGTTTGGCCGCTTGAGCTTCCAAAGCTGCAACAACTAGGATTTTCTGTGTTAGACTAATTGATCTGAGAAAAGCGTTTCAGGATCAGAACGTTCTCCAAGTCGCTCCTCTTGCCATCTCTTGGCGTTTCTAATATCGCGGGAACCTTTGATAAGATGGGGAGAGAGAAGAAGCATTCCATCCCTCTCTTCCCTATTTTGCCAATGCCGATGTGCTCATGTCTGTCGATCCCTTTGCCACGCTCGGCCTTCGAATCGTTTGCGTGAATCAGAAAGAGATTGTTCAATCCAACGATTCTATCAAATTCATGAACCGTGTTTCTTACTCCTTCTTCACTCGAGATTTCATAGCCAGAAGCAAAAGCATGGCATGTATCGAAACAGATTCCTGTTCGCTTTGGTTCAGCTATGTCTTTAAGACACTCTCTCAGAGTTTCAAACTTCGAGCCTAGATCTCTCTTTCCGCCCGCCGAGTTTTCAATCAATAAGCGAACTGAAAGAGAGTCTGTTTTTGAAATTGCTTCTCGACATGCATTCACGAGGCGTTTCTTTCCTTCCTCCATCCCTGTTCCAAGGGAGCTTCCAGTGTGAAGAACAAGGTATTTGATACCTAGAAAGTCACAACGCTTGACTTCTCGCACCAACACCTCTTTTGATTGGGAGTAGAATTTAGGATCTGGGGACGAGAGGTTTGGCATGTAAGGCATATGTGCGAAAGGAACAAAGCCATTCTTTGAGCACTTTTCTCTGAAAGCTCTTGCCTTCTCCTCTTCAATTGGAGCCGCATTCCACCTACGTGGACTACACGTGAATATCTGAAATGCTCCTTCGCATCCAAGCTCGATAGCCCTGTCAACCGACTCGTCTATGCCACCGCCTATTGACACGTGAATTCCGACATGCCGCGATAGTTTTGCTTTTGAGGCATTTCTTTGAGGCATCGTTTTTTCGGCTCCACCCTGCGTTCTTCACACTATTGCTCTCCTACTACTTCTTCTTGTTGTTTCATTTGAAGCGTGTAATGGACAGAAATCAGTTGCACTCTTCTTTTCAGCAAAGAAAACTTTGCCTATTCTATTCTCACAAAGACACAAATCACCAAAAGGACCCGAAAGACCTCTTTCTGAAGGTTTAATAACTGATAAGGAAAAAAGTCGTTCTTGTAACTTCTGAGCTTCTGGTTAGCGGGGTGGGGAAGCCAGGTTATCCCGGCGGGCTCATAATCATGTTGCAACGCTTTTGCAGTCTGGCCGTTGGAACAATGAGAAACCCGCAGAGCGGTGGTTCAAAATCCCTGCAGCATGGGCTTGCAGAGAAGAAAATCCACCCCCCGCTACTCAATCTCCTCCAAGAATCGGGTTTGAGAAAGAGAAGGTTGGAAAGTAGAAATTGAGTCTTTCTAGCCTCTATTCACTAACACGGGGAGCGAGGTAGAAATCGATCAGTCCTTTTTTCGAAACCATATCTCCGAGATTGAACCTCATCCTTAGTGGCATCTTGCTTGAATATTCGAAGCCAATAGATTCGGATGCCGATCCGGCGGCCTTTGTTATCTTTAACAAGTATTCAATACTGTAGGTAGCCTTGCTTTCTTCCTTTACTTCGAGTTCGAGAACTTCTTCCGTTCCTTTCTCCAAGACGACCGAGGCCTTTCCAGTGTCCCCCTTGCCGGAGAAAATTATTTTGTCCTTACTGGTCTCGATTGTTATGTGGTTTGAAATTGCGGATACATCATTGAGGACTCTGTCAAAGGCCGCTTCGAGTGTGCGAAATCGTGCATTAAAGTTGAGTTTTGGGAGCGGAGTGTTTCCTTGGTTTGTATCGATTAGGTGCAATTCAAACTCTCTCAGGTAACCGTTCTTGATCTTCAAGCTAAGGGAATCTGCGCTCTTTCTAGAGAGTTCGATGCTATCCTTTGACTCTGCCCTTCTGATTAGCTTTGCAAAATCTTCAACGCGGACGGTAAAGCGATCTGGCCTTTCGCAATGGAACTTTTCAAAATCAGAGCTTGGCCAGAAAAGATCTACAAGTGCTACATGAGACGGATCCATGGCTCGAAACGTTATGCCATCACTTGTGACATCAAAAGTCGCTTCTTCAACAAGTGTTTGTATCGTTGAAGTTACTGCCTTCCATTCAGAAGGCGAAGCGCTCCTAGCCGTGAAGGTTTGCGAAGATGATGATGCGGAGGAGAGATCAGTTGCAACAGAGGATTTTGAAGCTTCCGTGGTCATAGTATGCTTCTAGCGAGCAGACTGGATTGATCTATAATTAAAGTAAGCTGTCTCAATTGTATCCCCCTCTTGTTAGTGGGCACAGGCGGCCCGAAGGATTCGTCGAGGTATTTCAGCTGTACTGTCGCCAAGTATGGCCGCATTTTTCGCATCTGAAAAACTGGGTCGGAGGTTCGTCGCCGCTCCTAGTTTGCAAGAACCACCAAAAAGCAGTTCCGTGGCCGCATTTTGGGCAATCGATGTTCGTCGTCGGCATTGTTTTGATTTTTTCTTCTTTATCTCCAACCACCTTAATTGGTTCGCCCGCCTCCGGGGCTATCTCCTCTGGCCTCGTGACGCTGGGCTCAACAGGCTGGGTCGTCCCGCATTTCTCACAGACAAGTACAGGGTTTGGCTTTTGTGCTCTATACCTGAGTCTAGTTCCGCATTTAGGACAGAATTTCATCCTTGGTTACCACCCATCTTCTATTATCTTAGACACTTCTCTTGAAGGGAAAGGAAGAATGCTACCCCTTTCGCAACGACCGCAAGCACAATTCCTTTTTTTGTGAATCGTCGCAGTGGCCTATATTTTTGTGTTCTCCTGTCCGAACTTCTTCATCATCATCAAGGCGATAAAGAAAAAAATGAGAAGAAAGCAGTAGCCAAAAGTTCTGCCTATTTCTTCAAGATGCTGAGTAGGAGGAAGGAGAGGAAGAAGAAGCCAACGATTCACTTGACGAAGACCCCTTCTTTGCAGACTCGCCTTGGATTTCTGAGAGCGGGTTTTCTTTGACTGAGGCGTTAGAAGCCAAATTCCCTGACAGCTCGGGAAACGCCTTCCTTACAATTTGAAGCAGTTCAGAGACCTTTGATTGGGCCGAGACAAGCGCGTCGCTGACCGCTTTCTTCGGCGTTAATTCTCCATCGGTCTCTAATTGAATCGTCAGTTTCTTAATCAAAGGATGCGGCGGAGCGACTCCTGCAAACTTCACATGTCTTAAGCCAAGAAGCTCTTTGTGGATGATGTCCGAAACGCTGTAGTCTCCACTTTCCACTATGATCTGAGCAGCCCCTTCGTTGAGGGATATTAGTTTGAAGTTCATCGATAAAATAACCCAAAGGTCTCTGAGCGCTTTTATATGTTATTCCTCATACCGAGACTCTTTCTTGGAATAGCTTCCTTCTTCTCCGAGAGGTCGTGGCCTTTTCAAAGCAAGCGGTAGCATGGTGCAAGCGATGGTCATCGATGGAAGTAGGTAGCTCCAAAATCCGTTTACAGGTAGCACTACAGCTCCTACTGCAAGGAAAAAGAGAATCGATGCAAGAAATTTGAGAGCGTCCTTCGAAAGAAAGACAAGGAAATATACTCCGACAACAAGAACAAGAATTGAGCGAACAATTAGGCTTAATTCAATACCGGTTGCGTAGTAAGTTAGGAAATAAAGACTCATGAACCCGTTGCTTTGAAGCGGCCTTTGAAACTGGAAAAGAAAGACATCGTAGAGAAATCTCGAAGGTGAGGCGAGATAAAACGGAATCACAATTGCAAGTGCCGTGATGAATGAAGCAGCCAAGAACCTTGTTTTCTTCATTCTCCACAGATACCGAAGAAAGAATGGAACAGCAAGTATCAGAAGTTGGTTAGTGGCAAGGCCCAATCCAAAGATTATGGCGAAGCTCCAGTACTTCTCCTGAAACAAAGCCGCAAGAGCTAGGAGAAGAAACATCGAACCAATCATCATATTGCTGCCGATGAAACTTGTAAGGAAGATTGAAGGGGGAAGAAGGGCGAAAGCAACAGAGCTCCAGATTGCCTTTTGATTAAAGAAGGTTCTCGCGACCCAAAAACAGGCGAGTGTTATAACGGCGTCTGCGAAGATGGCGCCGTAGCGGACATCTCCAAAGACAAGTTCGAAGGGAGACAGGAATATCGGTACCATTGGCAGATAGGCGTAGACATCTCTTTGGCCCGCAAGAGGATCGAAGACAATGTTATAGGGGTTATGGAAAGAGAGCAGTGCTTTGCATGCTTCCGTGTCTGCATAGTAAATGTCGACAACTCCTATGAAATTTACTGAAGGTAAAACGACTGGGATCAATCTTAACGCGATGCCGGTTCCTGTGATCAGGAAGAGCGGTATTTTCAAACCCGACCAAATTGATCTTCCAGAGCTCATTCTCAAGAATCATCTACATTTTACCTTGGAGTATCCTAATTTGTTGGATCGCCTTTTTCTCCCATCACAATTTTAGGTCGTTCCTCCAAAAAAGGAAGCGATTGTGTGGTTAGTTTACAAGCTTCGAAAACTTGAACAGCTGCCTATTTTCTCTCTGAAGATTTTCAGACTTTCTCATTGTGGAGGCCTCGACCTGGAATACTTTACAAACTCATTGGAGAGAGCCCTCTCTTCAACCCATCCGCATGATGTACACTTTACTCTATCCTTGCTGAGCGCAACGACCTCCTCTCCGCAATTGCTACAGACGGTGAAGATGACTCCGCAATTGGGAGCGTCAATCGTCAAGTGGAATATCGCATTTTTGGTGCTGAAAACTTGAGCTCGAATTACATCACCTGCCTTGACTGGGGACGAGAACGAGGAACGCTTTCGACCTTCCTCATGTACAAGAAGCATACCAGTGAAGCTCTTGTCGCTTCTTTGATCGTTGATTGCTTCTATTTTCACTTGAGCAATCGAGCCTTGAGCACTCTCGACTGTGCCTATAACGAAGTCCCCCACCTTTGGAATCTTGGAGTCTTCGCTCCTCACCGGTAATACGTTGATGACTCTCCTTTTCATGTCAGGAGAAACGATGCCCACTTTCTTCGAGATCACAAAATCACCGTTAGTTAGAGCATTTTCTCCAGCGACAAACTCCTCGATTGTAGCGATCTTATCCCCCGGGAGAACCGGCCGCTCTGAACGCTTCAAAGCCGCTCCTTCTGATTCTTGCATTTCCTTTGTAAACTTCCCAAAAAGACAGTGGATCAACTAATGCGATTAGCTAAATGAAACATTTGAACTACTAGGAGAGAGGAGAACAAAAACCCCTTTAGATCAGTCGTCCCCTGGTTAATTCGCCAACGCAAAGTGTCTTTCGAACCTATAACCAGTGTTTCCTTATTAATAAATCAGGTTCGAGCTCCTGCCCCGAGAGAACGCGTATGAGCGCCATCGCTTGAGGGACGCTCAGCACGGGCTTTGAGAAGGTGTATCCATCTATGCTTACTCTCGGGCAACCTGTCTGGACAAATGCCTGAATGCCCGTAAAGGTGTCCAGACGCTCAGGCGTGATCTCACGCATTGCAAGAAGATCAACTATCTTCCCGAACGACTCAAGATCTTTCTTGATCCTGATGGATTGATCAGGCATCATCTGCCCCTCCTTAAGACAAATGATCACGCCGAAATGTTCGGCTTCTCTAGCTTTGTAAACCGAAAGTATTGCCCTTTTGAGCCTTTCATCCGCGAGATCTTGAACGTTTCTCACCTCGTTTGAATATGGGTCTAACATATATGTAGGCCTCCCCGTCGAAAGGCACACGCCAATCGCGTGAAACACACTATTGCCCAAGAGAGCCATCGCATCTACAGAATCTTTGATGCTGAAAGCAGGATAGAACTCGCATCCAAAAACCTGTCCGTCGTGTAATTGCCCCAATCCCTTCCCTATCCTTGTTTCGATTCCAAATTTCCCAAATATTTTGGAAGTCTCATCGAGCGATTGAAGGTACTGAGCAAAAGTGACGAGACCAATCCTTCTAAATCCGAAGCTATTGAAAAAGCGCGCTGCTTTCTCAACTACTTCTGAGAAAGACACATCATCCCAGACGTCTATGTTATACGATATCTTGCCTAGTTTCTGGATAGACGTGTTGTGGCCTATATGAAATGCGACCTCAGCTCCTAAAGCTCTTGCATCGCTATCGACCGTATCGCAAGAGCCGTAAGTCGGATCCGCAACAAGAATGGTTTGGATTCCTGGGTGACTTTTCTCTATCTTCTTCGCGGCATCCATTGTAATTTTGAGAAGGCCGTCAGGTGTGTTAAAGACCACCCGACTTGGTTTGCAGCTCTCAATGATAGCCTCGATTTTCTGCAAATCTATTCTGAGAGTCATGAGTGAAGAACGCCGATTGCTCCGTAATTCCTGTGGGTCATTTCTTTTTTTATTCGAATCATTTATTCAGCGAAATTAGATTCTTTTTTCCGGGTTACAATCTGGTTCTGCCCTTGAAAAACAAGGAGAGAAGGAAACATGTTTCCTTTCTTTGCGAATTTTCTTTATGCGAAGCTGAGAGATTGAAAAAAAGAGGGAGGCAAAAAGGGGACAAAAGAAAAGGGAAAGGACTACGCAACGCCCGCAGCTGTCTCGCTGAGCTCAGGAGAAGGCTCTTCAGCCTTGAGGCTTTGAATTCTGATCTGGGTTGGCATCGGAAGCTTGCTAGACGCATTCTTCATTGCCTCCTTCGCCTTAGCCAAGTTCTCCTTCTTAACGAATAACTCGAGAATAACGTCTCCCGAATCCACCCTCGCTGCAAGACCAATGGGCTTGCCCCAGGCCTTTCTCATGCCTTCCTGCAACCGGTCTGCTCCGGCCGTCGCAATCATTTTGTTTTCGCGCAAGATAACATGCGGATAGACCTTTACTCTTAGAAAGTAAGAGTTCTCCCCTATTGGGACAAGTTTCTTGTTGGCCGCTACTCGAGCTGCCTCGAGAGCGTTGTGACGAATCTGAACCTTTTCTGTGCTTAAAAGTTGAACGAGATAATCATAATCTCCACTTGCTTGACCGGTGCTGAATCTTGCAATTTTGGGGTTTGGAGCTCCAGGCGCGAAGGCCTTGCTCGTGAGCGGCATTCCGCTTGGAATGCGATAATTCTTGCCGTGCAATTGAAAAATAACACTCAAAGTCAAGCTTTCGTTTTATCGCTAAATAACTGTTGCTTGAACAAAGGCAAAGCAAGGACGCAGAAAATGCGCACTCACCCTGCTCTTCCTTTTAATTCCCTCAACCGAAGATAGAGGCCTATCTACTAGGTCGGAGAGACGAGACCCCTTTGGCTTTAGGGTATGCATGCATTCTCTCTACTTAATGAACAGGAGCACATCTTGTGTACCATCTCTGTGTAACACGATGGTCGATCCTTCGATTCTTTGGCCCAACTCAAGGGTCGCTTTTCTAGAAACTCGCATTTTCCCGATCTCGACTACGCTTAGAAGGAGAACAGGACTCAGGTTCCAAGTGAAATTTTTCAGCTTCGACCATACAGAGGAGATTTCTTAACGGACTGAGCTATTCGCTTTATAATTCTTGAAAGCTAAAGCGAGATTGTTTTCCTAAACAGGCGTTCCCTTTCTCCTTGTGCGGTATCATTGGCTACATTGGCGAGCGAAACGCGTCCCCGATACTTTTCGAGGCACTGAGAAGAATGGAATATCGCGGGTACGACAGTGCAGGGATCGCCACCTTCGACGACAACTTCATCATTAAGAAAGGTATTGGCAAAATCTCGGATCTTGACAAGGAGCTCAATTTCAGAGAGATGCAAGGAACAGCTGGAATGGGGCACACGCGTTGGGCGACCCACGGAGGCGTGACAAAGGAGAACGCTCATCCACATTGGTCCTGCCGTGGAGAAGTAGTGATAGTCCACAATGGAATAATAGAAAACTACTCCGGTCTTAGGGAATTCCTATCATCCCGAGGTCACAAATTCACAAGTAGCACCGACTCTGAAGTCATTGCCCATCTTTTGGAAGAAGCAATGAAGAATCATCAAGATCTCAAATCAGCGGCCCTCAGTGTTGTAGCCTCACTCAAAGGTAGCTACGCGTTTCTAGCAATGACAAGATCCAAGCCGGACACAATAATTGGTGCAAGGAAGGATGTTCCACTCATTGTTGGAATCGGGAGAGGAGAAAATTTTCTTTCGAGTGATGTATTTGGTTTCATCGATAGGACTAATCAGGCTATTTTCATGGACAATAAGGAGATTGCTCTTGTAACAAAAGATCAAGTGGAATTCTTCGATTTCACTGGCAAATCCATTTCGAAGAAGCCGGCTACCGTTGCCTGGGAGGTAAGCGACTTCTCAAAGAAGGAATTCTTGCATTTCACATTGAAGGAGATCCACGAGCAGCCTCTGGCAATCCGCCAAACACTTTCTCAAGAAGTTGAGGCTGTGCGGGAATTCGCCTCACTCATCTTAAGAGCAAAGAACTTGTTCATAACAGGCTGCGGAACTAGTTTTCATGCTGCACTTCTCATGAAGTATTTACTTGCAAGAAAGGCAAAGATTCGTTCGGAAGTCTTCCTCTCAAGTGAGATAGAACACCAGAAATATCTAATGGATGGTGACTCTGTTCTGCTTGCAATTTCGCAGAGCGGTGAAACAGCAGATGTTCTCTCTGCAGTTTCAGAGGCGAAGAGTAGAGGGGTCAAAGTCATATCCATTGCAAACGTGATGGGATGCTCACTAGCTAGAGAGAGCTTCAAAACACTTTACACTCGCTGCGGCCCAGAGATTGGTGTTGCCGCGACAAAGTCATTTACTTCTCAAGTTGCTCTTCTGTACTTGATCGCTTCTGAAGCTTGCTCGGATCTTGCGATGAGAAAGTTTCTCATCGAATCACCTGACTACGTCGAACAAGCACTTGAGTTTGAAGCTCGTGTCCAAGAAATAGCATACAAATACATGAATGCAAATGACTTTTACTTTGTGGGCAGGGGGGATCACTATCCCATCGCTTTGGAAGGAGCCCTGAAACTCAAAGAGCTGAGCTATGTTCATGCTGAAGGAATGGCAGCCGGTGAGTTCAAACACGGAACCCTCGCTCTAGTCGAGAAGGGAACGCCAGTCGTGTTAATGAATCCTCCAGATGAAACCTACGTTCAGACTCTCAACAATGCGATGGAGCTTAAGGCAAGAGGAGCAAGCGTCATCGGCATCTCTACTCGGCCAAATGCATGTTATGATGATTTCTTGCAGATTCCAGAGCTACCAACAGGGATTCTATATCCAATCGTAGAAAGCGTTCCTCTGCAGATGCTTGCATATTTTAGCGCGATAGGACGAAAGCTCGATCCGGATTATCCCAGAAACCTTGCAAAGTCAGTCACGGTGATCTAGAGCAGATCATTAGAATTTCGAGTCTAACCTTCCTATATAGACCGCTGGTACCAATAATTACCAACATCTAGAACTCATAGGGAAAAAGGAGTAGACGCCTTGAAAACGATACAAAAACAGAACTAAGCAACGCAATCAAATCGGCAAGAAATTGGGTGATAGAGTTCGTTGAGCAGGCGAATAAGACAGCACAGAAGTCGTTTGAAGATTATCAATGACATACTTTCAGTGGCAAGGCACGGGGCCCGAAAGACGCACATCATGTATAGGGCAAATTTAAGTTACGATCAACTCAACGAGTACCTGAATTTCCTCCTTGACAATGGGCTAATCGAAAAGGAAGCCGATGTCGAGTATGAAGGTGCCATAATCTACAAGGTATCGAGCAAAGGCAGGCAGTTCTTGGAAAGATATTCTCAACTGCAGGAGATTTTAGCTCACCCACAAACGGGGCAGCGAACAGGAGCGAACTACTTTGATCTTCCGATAATAGGCGAGTAGGGAACAAGAGAGGGAGAGCGGCGGGAAGTTTGTGTAATTTGTTAAAAATTGAAGAAAGCAAAATCGCACTAGGAAGAAAAGAAGAAGAGCTTCCCCGGGCTATGTCTTAAAATTCATGGATTACTGATCCCCCCTTTTCCTCCCGCCACTTCCTTTGCCAAAGAGGAGTGTTTTGATCGGCTCTTGACAAGATTGCTCTTTTTTTGTTAGAATGATAAGTGAAGGGATGAGAGCTTTACCCCGTTATTGTTATTCCTTCTCTTCTTCTTCTCCTCCCTACTTCTATTGCCTTCATCAGAGCAGTTTCATACAATTGCCATAGAAACCAAACACTCGCGTAAACCCTGACCTTTTTGGTGCGTCTGGAAAAAAAGTTCACACCGCTTAAGTAAAGTCGAATTGCAAAAATTGCAATAGTATTTTTCGAAGAGCGGTTGGAAAATCCACTTGAAAATAATGGCAATAGGAGCCCATCCAGACGACGTTGAGATCGGATGCGGTGGATCACTGCTTGCTTCTTCTGCCCTCGGCCATGAAATTTACATTTATGTCGCAACTCGCGGAGAAAAGAGTGGCAATCCCGTCATCAGGGAGGACGAGACAAGAAAGACAGCCGAATTGATCGGCGCGCAGAAGCTGCGCATTGCTGACTTCAGAGACACTCTTTTGAAAAGGGATGGAGAGCTTATCGATAGCATCGAATCATTTGTCAAGGAGGTCGAGCCTCATATTGTATTCACACACACAGCAAATGATCAGCATCACGACCACCAAGCTGTAGCGCTTTCAGCTGTTGAAGCTTGCAGATTCGTTCCAAATCTTTTTTGCTATGAAAGTCCGAGTGCGAAGAATTTTCAACCGCAAGCATTCGTGGATATTTCATCTGTAATAAGCAAGAAGCTCAAATTACTGGATATATTCTGGTCTCAAAGAGGAAAGCAGTATCTCAGGAAGAACGCGATCGTCGGACTAGCCGAATACAGAGCATTTCAAACTCGTGTTGAGCAGATAAAATATGCTGAGGCCTTTGAAGTGAGTAAGGTCTGCATGTCAGAGGCCCTGTCGCTATTCAGCGTTCCGGTGTTTGCAAGAGAGCTTGAATTGTCGAAATCACCAATTTCCGGTGAACGCGTCGAGCAATGAGAGAATAAGCGGCGGTGTCCATCGTCTTTCTCTTGCAAGGAATTGAAGTGTCATCTCGGGACGCTTCCCTGAAGGTTGGGAGAAAGGGATGACTGTGCAACAAACTAAATCCGTTAATGAAATTGGATTTCCAAAATTTGGGATTCAATTTCGAAATTTCCCCAAAACCACAGCCGATTCTCTATTCGACAAAATTGCGGAGGTTTCGCATGAGGCGGAGAGGGCCGGATATGATTCTCTCTGGACGATAGATCATTTGATGTTATGCCCTCCAATATCTTACGAGAGCCAACCAATCCCGGACGCGTGGACTGCGCTGGTCCAGATCGCAAATGAAACTACCTCTGTGGATATCGGGACTTTGGTGACATCTTCTCTGTTTCGAAGTGCAGAGTATCTGGCAAAGCTCTCTGAGGCGCTGTACTTGATCAGTTCAGGGAGATTACAAGTAGGCATTGGAGGTGGCTGGTTTGAGCAGGAATTCAGGGCTTATGGAATCCCGTTTCCTTCTCCGATGCAAAGGCTTGCCATGGTAGAAAATCAAGTGAAATACCTCAGGAAATACTTTCGAAGTTTGGGACAAGATCTTACAAAAGATGGAATGCCTTTGGCAAGTTCCCCGCCAATCTGGATAGGTGGCTCAGGGCCTCGTTTGACACTAAAGCTTGCGGCGAAAATTGCTGATGCTTGCAACCTCTTTGGCAATCCGAAAACTGTGCAAGAGAGATTGGAACTGCTTGAACTTTATTGCAGGAAGTTTTCAAGAGATCCCAAGGAAATAATCAAGTCGAAGCACAGTAACGTTGTGATCGGACGCTCCAAAGCCGAAGTAGAGAAGAAACTTGCGGAAATTGTTCCTGAAAGATCTAAGTGGAAGGAATTTTCTACCTCAAACATAGTCGGAACTGCACGTGAGTGTGTCGAATCACTGAGAAAGTACATCTTGGTGGGCGTTGAGTACTTCACACTCAACTTCCCGGATCTCTTCGAAATTGACCCCCTCAAACTCTTCATGACCGACGTAGTCGGAGCCTTGAAAGAAATGGAAATTTCAGCCTCTGGGGAACAGATGTAAATTATTGGATCAAAAGCGTCATCGAATCAACTCTCTATATATTTCTATGAGGGAAGAAAAAACTAATGCAATTTCGCTCCTCCTCCTTTGGGCAAGAGGAAAAATTCTTGATCAACATTCCTTCAATGTCTCCCTTTTTCACGGATGAGGATATTCAAGAGCTGCTCAGTGGCTTTGAACAGATTTTGAGGTCGGGAAAGCTCACTCTTGGAAAGTACACAGCCGAATTTGAAGAAAAATTTGCAAAGTATGTGGGGGTGAAATACGCAGTTGCAACTAACAGCGGTACAAGTTCGCTCGAAGCTATCTACCGCTCTCTTGGAATCGAAGGAAAGGAAGTGATAACTCCGACAAACACACACATTGCCACTTCTAATGCAGTGATTTTTGCTGGCGGGATTCCAGTTCTCACCGACATCGATGAAGAGTCGCTTTGCATGAGCTTTGAGGATCTAAGGTCAAAAATCGGGAACAAGACAAAAGCTGTAGTTGTTGTTCATGTGGCGGGTCTGATTCATCCTCGATTCGATGATTTCCGGGAGCTATGCAACGAAAAGGAAATCTTCTTGATAGAAGATGCTGCACACGCACACGGCGCCTCTAAAAATGGAAAGAGAGCCGGCTCGCTTGGGAAAGCAGGAAGCTTCTCTTTCTATCCTGCCAAAGTAATTACAACCATCGAAGGCGGAATGATAACGACAGACGACGAAGAACTAGCCAAAACCGCACGTGAGCTCAGAAATCACGGCAGTAATTCCAGCGGCTTGCAAGTTAGACTGGGAAATAATTGGCGAATGAGCGAAATTCATTCTCTTATTGGCTTAGTCCAATTGAACAGGATAGACGAGATCATTTACCTGAAGAGAAGGATAGCCACGGAGTATGAAAAGTACCTTGCGGATGAAAAGGACATCACGCTTCTCAAAGTTCCTTCCGACACGACTCACAGTTACTACAAGTACCCTGTCATTCTGAATCGCAAGGGCATTCCCCGTGAGAAGGTTCAGTCAATCATGAAGAAGAAGTTCGGAATAGAAACAGGCACAATTTATTACCCGCCTTGCCACTTGCAACCCGTTTATAGAGAAATGTTTCCAAATCTGCATGGAAGTCTCCCTGTAGCTGAAGACGTTCTGAATCGCACGATTTCTCTGCCGATATTTGCTAGCATGACAGAAGAGCAAGCAGAATACGTTTCAAAATCCCTAATGGAAGCTATCTCACTTTCAAAGTTGGATTAACTGCCGTCTTTTCCAGTATCAATCAAAGTAACTACATGAGAGGGAGAACTCGCAACGACAAATTTGCTTGAATTTGTTCATAGATCCCTGAAAGAGCGAGAAACACAGCCAAGCTTCAAAACGAGCTTCTTGTTTGTTAGCACATCAGAAGTTGCCGAGGCTGTCTTGTCTTACTTTGACAAGGTGGGAGAAGCCGGTGATGAGGATTACGTTCAGGAAATGAGGCATAAGATTTCAAATCTAGCAGAGAAATATTACAAAGGCCTCCAAGAAGAGCTTCCAGATCCTGTGACTTCTGAAATAGAGAGAAATCTTCGACTGCTCCGAAGCATTAGTAGCAAGAATCTCATGTTAATTGTGACGGCACATCAACCCAATCTCTTTCCCTTCTCTGGAGTGATGAGAAAGATAGTTCTTGCAAATCATTTGTCAAAGCTCGTTGCCAAGTTAAAGAAGGCTCAGGGATCAAATGATTTTGAAGTTCTCTGTCTCTTCGCAGTTGCGGATCATGACTTTGTTCACAACAAATGGATTAGATCTGCCGAGCTTCCAGCGCCTCTGAGGCGAGACGGAGTCCTGAGACTCAATCTGCAGTTTCGTGAAAAGTCGGATTTGATGCTTCCCTCGAACAGGATCCCGAAACCTAGTAAGGAGCTTCTCGAAAGATGGAGATCCGAAATTTTTGAATGGATACAAGAAAATGGCTCGCTTGCAACGAAGTATCTGAGATCTATCGAACCGGAGTCTAAAACCGATGTTTCCTCCCAAGCCCTCCAGAGTTTCAGGGACTTTTGGGAGCTCGTAGAAACTGCCCACAATTATTCAGCGAACTTGTCAGAATTTAGTTCCTTTCTGCTGTTTCTTGTCTCATCAAAGATTTGGAGAATTCCAATGCTGTTTATGAATCTCTCTAATTTTTTTCCGCTCTTGCGAAGAGAATACCTCTGGTTCTTGGAAAACTCAGAAGGATTTCGAAGTGCAATATTGGAAAGTGAGGAGCGACTGAAAGCCTGTGAGGTCGACAGCGGCTTGCCTAACGACCTTGCTGAACTCTCTCCTCTTTGGCTCAGATGCAAGTGCGGGAGTAAGTACAGGCTCTCCTTCTCCGAAAGAGATCTCTCAGGGAAATGCCTGCGCTGTCAATCTGAAATATTTCTTTCCCTGGGGGAAGCAAGAGAGTTGATTGAACATAGTCCTGAACTTTTCGAACCAAGATCGATATCTATGCCAATTTCTCTCTCGAGAGCAACACACATGTCATGCTACATCGGAGGAATCGGAAGCCTAGGATATCTCATACATGCACGAACTGCAAGTATTGCGATGAGAGTCTCATTCCCTCCAACACCTTTTTGGTTTGTTCCTGACAGATTTATTGGCGTTGAGCAACTTGCTGCGATGCATGAAATAAAGAGAATCGCGCAGACCTACAAGCTTGTATCAGCTGAGACAGATCTTCGACATCTTGAATCAAATGCAGAGTCACTTGGTTCACAGCTAAGAGCGAAAATCGAAACTGGTGAGGAGAAAAAGACTCCAGTCACGCAAAGAGATCAACAGTTACTTCAAAGAATTTCCAAGATAAGTCATGCCAATCCCTGCATGATCGGCTACGCAGTGGATATCGGCCTTGATCAGCTCGTAGCGCAGTGGAACAAGTTCCTCGAAAGAGTTGGGAATCTGCATTCAGAAGTCCCGCTAGAGTCGTTTTGCTCATTGACTCTTGGGACTCCTGTCCATTCACAATTACCCCTTTAAGGAAGGGGTATTTCTAGCGACAAAGAAAGAAAGAAAAGCCATAAACGAGATATTGGTAAATCCTACCAATCTCTTCTGGAAGAATCGTTCCTCTGTTCGGGAAGCTCCTCAGTGTTCGATTCGCTTGTCTTTTCTATAGTCATTAGCACCGTACTTTCAGTAACTGTGAACCTTGGAGTAATCCCCACATTTGCTACGAACATTGCCTCTAAAACTGATTGCAAAGCCACTGACCATTTGCTGCCATAATTGTGGCGCAACGTAACCACATATTCAGAATCTGTCGAAGAGTTGTGATACGTCGCCCATTTCATGTAGTCGCAGAAAATATTTTCAACAAAGCGGATGCATCCTTTAAGATCATTCTTTTGGCCTGTAAAGAGGATCAAATCCTTGGGAAACCTTTTTCCCGTTTCTAAAGCAAGTGCTCGCACAGAGTCCTCGTTGAGGTGAGAGAGACCTCGAATAAAGTCGTGAACAGAAAACATGATGTATCCGAAGTCTTGCAGATATCGATCAAAATTTACCCATTTTCTAAGAATTTGGTTTGTTAGGTTGTTGACACTTGTTCCTCTCCGAGCGCTCTCTGTGTCAAGTGCTTCAAGGATATCTGCATCGAGTCGGAATGATTTTGTTTGGGTAGGTGTTTTGTCCAAGGTCAGTCATCAGGAAAACAATACATGATATATAAGCTGAAGGACATCTTTTCTTCGGAGCTCTACAAAGAAAAGCATGCCCTTGAGAAACTGGCTATCTATTCAACTATTCAATTTATCTCTATACAAGAAAGCCCAATTCTTTGGCTTCTTTTGTACTTTCTTCCTTGATGAATCCCTTTTCAATGGATCGGAAGGTTCACTGAAGAAGCTTGACAATTATATCGCATTCAAGATCCTTAGAGACAATTCAAAAGAGGAGGAGAATGTGTGAAGGAAGAAGAACGGCTCGAATTTTTAGTTCTGTTTGGATACGGGAAAGCATCGCTTCTTGAGATCTGTGCACTTGAAGAGTCTCGCCTGTTTGATTTCGAGGTAGTCGAGTGTTATGATTCTTTTTCTGTCATTGAGTGTACTCTATCAACTGCAAGAAAACTTGCAAAGAGGCTGGGTGGAGCATCAAAAATCGCAAAGAAGCTCTCGAATGATCTCGATGAAGCCCTCGAAACCTTGGAACTCCCATATCGAGACAAGTTCAACTGGACCATTTCCGCTTACGAGTGCCCGGAGGAGATCGCAAGAGTAGCGAAAGAAGAGCTATCTTACAGGTTCAAAAGGGAAGGCTTGAAGAAAGGAAGATTCATCATACCCAGTCAGGAGAGGGGAAGAGGCAAAACAAGTGATGAGCCCGTCGACAACAACCAAGGAATGGACTTCAACACTGCTAGAGTAAACTTCGAACTTCGTTTCGAAGATGTAGCCAAGAGAATTCTGAACCATGATCGAGGCGAAGGAGGACCCGGGTTCGACTTTGTAATCGAGGGAGGATCGAATCTATTGAAACCGATCTTTGCCCAAACAATTGCCACAATAGATCATGGGGGTTTCGAAGAAAGGGACTTTGCTAAACCTCACAAGGATCCCAGGATCACACTGGGACCGCGAATTGCAAGAATGATGATAAATCTTAGCGAGATGCCCCAAGATGGTGCGAAAACTGCTTCTCACAATTATGTCCTGGATCCGTTCTGCGGACTCGGCACGATTCTTATAGAAGCATTGTGTTGCGGCCATTCAGTCATTGGTTCTGATATTAGAGTGGATATTGTTTCCAAATGCAGGGAGAATCTTGAATGGTACTCTCGGAGATACGGTCTCAGTAAAGATCAAAGTATCACAACTCTAATTTCCAACGCAAGCTCCCTCAGCTCGAAGATTCATAGAAATCAGTCTATCGGGGCGATAGTCACCGAGCCTATCTTACTGCCTACGTTCAAGAGCAATCCAGGAAAAATTGAAGCTTTGAGGCTTCTTGACCTTTCTAAGAGAAGGTACTCTGAAACGTTGAATAGTTTGGTAGATCTTCTCCCCCGTGAGAATTCACGTTTAGTTTTCACTACGCCAATCATCGTTGATTCAGGAGGCTCATTTCATGAAATGATGGTGAAGGTAGATTCGACTAGACCCTATGTGCCAAGAAAGCTCTCGCAGGTAAAAATTCAATATCCACTCCAAATAGAAACATCAAAGAAGAAGACTGTTCATAGAGCGATCAACGTATTGTCGATTCGTCCTCCTCCTTAGCTTTCAGATTTTCTCTGCAATCGTGTAATTTTTGAAATTGCCTTCCCTGCCAAACCCATCAGAAGATATGCTTCTCTCTCGCTCAGATTGGTTCTTGCAACGATTCTCTCGATCAGGATTTTTAGCTTTCTGATTCTGTGATCCTGTACGTCTGAAACTCTAGCTAGCTTCAACAAGAGATTTACCACACGAGCCTGTTCTTTCTTCGAAGCGCCATCCCTTGTTTCATTTGTGGCGGCTAGATTGCGAGATTGCAATCTTAACAATTCAAGAAATGAAAAGAAAATTATCGCAGCGGCATGAGACACGTTCAAAGTATTGTATGCAGAACCCGTCCTGATTGAGGTGATAATGTGACAAAGAGAAAGCTCTTCATTCGTAAGGCCAGTTGTATCTCTCCCAAAAACAATGCATATCGCGTTATCAGAGTCTTCTTTGGTTAAAGAGAAGTTTCTGATCAAGATCTTTGCGCAGTTGCTGGGACTCACAACCTTTCTCGCAATATTCGACTTTTTCCTAGCGGGTATCGCTGTTGTTCCAACAAGCAGTGAGAATTCCCTTCTAAGATCTTGGAAGGTCTTGACATACTTTGCCTTGCGAACTATAAGTTCTCCGTGTGAAGCAAAGCGACAAGCTTGTTCCAGGTCACACTGTATTTTCATTCCCCCGACAATTACAAGCCGATTCATACCAAAGTTAGCCATGACCCTCGCAAGATAACCTACGTTAATCGCGAATTCGGGTTCGACAATTGCAACAGCAATCTGACCCAGCTTTCCTTTCATAATGTCTGAAGAATTTGGTGAAACCTCCGATTTCAATGGTTCAAAGCAACTTTTTCTTCTAAGACTTGAGGATTTGAAAGATTTTTCCTGATTTCAAACACGTATAATGTTTCAAAGAAAAGCTTCTTTTCTTCGATCTTCCGAATCTTAAGCTGGCGCATTGTGCAAAACTGGAATAGTTTATCCAGCTTGCAATGGGAGGAGAGCACCATGAGAATTCTTCCGTCTGGCCTTAAGACTCTCAAAGCATCTTCTAGGAAGGAAATTGGAACGCTAATTCCTCCGGGACCGCCATCAACCGTCACATCTTCAATCACGCTTGAAGGCATGTATGGCGGGTTGAAGGCAACTACCTCAAAAGTGCAATCGCGAAAGCAAGTTGCTCGGTCAGTCCTTAAGAAATTGACCTCCGAATTTCCCCGCACAGGTCGCAAAAGATCAGTTCCCACGAGAAATTTGAACCTAGAGCCCATCCCACTAAGAACACCTGCGTTTCCCACTCCAATTTCGAGCAAAGATTCTCCTTCCAGTTTACTTATCGCCCTTCTCAGCAAGTCAGAATCATCAGAGTAAACATAGTTGCTTTGTCTTGGAGTCAAAGACAAGAGATCTTACCTCATCGAGACTTTACAGAACCTTCAGTATCTTTGCATACTCAGCCGGAGCCAAATTCTCGATTCTTTGGTTTAGTAGCGTCTCCGATAGTGAATTTTCACCTGCAACAGCTCTCCAATTTTTGTTCACAGCCGAGCGAAGAAGCCTTCCTCGGAATGCGAATATCTTCTTTAGATTCATTATTCTCGATTCGGTGAAGAAAGGAAAGAATTCAGGGTTGGGATTAAGCTTGACAATTTCCGATTCCACTCTTGGAGGAGGAACAAAGCAAAAGCGAGGGATCCTATAAATTCTTTCGATAATGAATGACAGCTGACAAATCACAGAGATGGCTCTATAATTCTTGGTACCCGGCGCTGCTGTAATCTTTGAAACAAAATCCGATTGCAAGATCGCAGCCGCGTTCTTGAAACAGAAGGGAATCTTGGCGAGCCACTCGATGAAGTCGCGTGAACGGGAGAAGGGTAGACTCGTGACACAATGGTCGAACATTGGAATGGGTTTGATCCTGAATGCATCTGCGCATAGCAAGGTTATGTTAGAATTATTTTTATTCAGCTGCCTCATGAACCCGGATGCTTTGTGAGGGTCAATCTCAACAGTTATTACTTGAGAAGCTTCCTTTGATAATAAAGAAGTGATTTCTCCGTTGCCTGTCCCGATTTCGAATACCGTATCATTCTTCCCTATCTGAGCCGCTTCGATCAGCAGTTTCTTTGCGTTTTCATCAGTCAGAAAATGCTGGCCAAGTGCTGTCCTTCTTCTTTTTTGGACTTTGTAATCTTGTATTCTCTTGTTCATCTTCGCTGCTAAGTATGAGTCAAGCTAGGCTTATGTAACCTATTCTCAGAAGATGATGAATCCAAGACAATTAGCGCGATCTACCTAATGTTTCACAAAAATTGTTACTCTAGATCCTCCTGAAAGCTCTTCTATTATCCTTCTCGCAATCAACTTCGGCGGATCCCGTAGCCCGACGCGTTTCTCCAAGTCCTCGAAGTTTTCAAATTTCTTTTTCTCTCTTTGGTTTACAATTTGTCTCATAAACGTCTTTCCGATTCCTGGAATAAGCTCAAGAGCATGTAATCGGGGAGTAATGGGCTGGAGTTCGTTGAAGTACTGAATGAATCTAGTTTCGTTATCTCGGATCAACTTTTCTAGAACCCCTTCAAGTTCGTTCTTTGCCTCGTTTGTTAGTTCAGAGTAATCGAGCTTTCCGAGCACGCTCACAACTTTGACTCTATTTTCCTTTCCGATGGAGAGTTTTTCTCCCACTTGGAATTCTGCACTGTTTGTAGCGAGTATCTCAAGAAGCGTTAGCCTTTCTTCACCCACAGCTTGCACGAGCGGTCCTTCTCTTTCCTTTATGACTTGAGACTTACCCCTAGGAATGAAGTGGAGCACATAGGCAAATTCCTCATAGCGCTTGGGGGGTTGAGAGGGCTGCGTGTACAAAGAGGTCACATGGGCGATTTTTTTCGAGAAGAATTAAACGAAGGATGAAATGTCCAGTGCGCAGTGAGTCATTTTAAGGAATAGTAGTGTTTCACTCAGAGGGGAGCTTCTTACTTCATCAAAGTCTTTTCTGGTTTGCTGACTTCACTTTTTTCCAGCTTGAGAAAGAAAAATCGAAGACTCGGTGACACTTCCTTTTTTAATTTACGCCGTGAGAAGCTTGATTATTTTTTCCGTCGTGGCTGCAGGAATCAATTTCCTCCAGCCAGAAGTGAAGACTCTCAGCTCTTCCAGAGTTTTTGGCATAATGTTCACGAGTTCAGCTGCTTCTTCTGCGGTGAGCCCGCATTCATCGGAGAGTTTTTTCCGAAGTGTTCTGGCCTTATCAGCATCGGTTTTGGAGAACTTTGCAAGATAATCAATTGTTCTTTTCTGAATTTGGTCAGCTTTTTCTGGGTCTATCCTCGAAAGTATCTCTTTGGCCTCTGGTAGGGTTATCACCCTAGCTTTCTTTGTGGGGGCTTGCTGTTCCATCTGTTCAGTCATGGAAAATCACTGTGACACTATTAAGGGAGGTCTCAAAGCTTCAACTTGCGAGTTTCAAGGGTCTTACATGCTCAAGACGGGCGATCACTTGCTTTTGTTTTTCTCCAACTGGAACTCGAAGCACCATGCTCCTTCTTCTAATCTCTTCGATCCTTCCGACCAAGCCTTGGAACCTTCGATGAGGCATCCCCTTCGGTTGTCTTGAATCAATATCAATAACCACAGATTCTCCCACATTGTAGCTTCTCAGAAACGCTCCTAGGGGGGATCTCTTCTTTGCCTTCAAAACAGATCTAGTTTTCCTTCTGAATCCAAGAGAATTCGGCATAAATTCAACAAGCCTCCTAGAAGAAGCGAAATCAGATTTGAACGCCTTTCTGTACCTTTGGCACGCTTTAAAATGCTTCTATTCTTCCCATTGGTAATACATCTTAGTGATGTGGGCATTCCGGAATCACCCAACTTCAATATAGGCAGAAGAAAACTGCCTTACACATTTATGAAACAGCTCTTTGCATCTAGTAAGATGGTTCCCGACCGCTCCTTTTGTTCCAAAGGGTTTCCAACAGGGTTTCTCCCATCGCTAGAAAGGGATGAATAGATTCAAAGTAGATTGTGACTTGTGTCCAAGAGCCTCTACTTAGGATCACGCTGTTTGATAGATGAGTAGTAAAATGAAATCAGGCCGGGTGGCGGTACTCTATACCGGAGGAAAGGATAGCACCTACACTTGCCAATTGCTTGAGGAACAAGGACACGAAGTTGCTTGCTTAATCTCCATTTTTTCTCAAAACAAGGAAAGCTATATGCTTCATACTGCTAGTATCGATGTAGTGAAACTTGCTGCAAGAGCGATGGGTTTCCCCCTAATCACAGAGACTACCTCTGGAGAAAAGGAAAAAGAGCTAAGAGATATACAAAGGGCAGTCAAGCGAGCATCCGAAAGTTATGATTTTCAAATCTTAGCTTCCGGTGGCATAGCAAGCAGATACCAGAAGGATCGTTTTGATGCTTTGGCTAGATCGTTTGGCTTAGAAAGCGCAGCGCCCCTTTGGGGCATTGATCAGGAAAATTATCTTAGGAAACTCCTGACGTTGGGATATCGAATAATGATTACCTCTGTGTCTGCTGGAGGGCTAGGAAGAGAATGGCTTGGGAAGGAAATCGGAGAAGACTCCTTGGAAACCTTGCTCAGGATTGCAAAGAAATACGGTTTCAACCCGTCATTTGAAGGCGGCGAAGGAGAAACATTGGTTCTAGACTGCCCAATCTTCAAGCGGGGTAGGATTGAAATACTTAGTTACAAAATTACTTGGAATGGATATTTCGGAAGTTTGGCTGTCAAAGAAGCCCGTCTCGTGCCGAAACAAGGCAATCCAGGCTTGGCTTCTAAAGCTCCGGTCCAATAATAATTTGATTTTGAGAGTTATTTGAGACAAAAATGCTGGATAGACTAAGAGAAGGTCTTCAAAGTGCTGTCAAGAAGCTAGTAGGATCTGCATCTTTAGACGAAAAGGAGATCAAGGAGTTCGTACGAGATATTCAAAGAACTCTACTTTATGCAGATGTAGATCCGTACATTGTACTCAAATTCTGTCAAAAGGTCGAGTTACGAGCTCTAGAGGACAAACCTCCTCCCGGCTTACCCAGGAAAGATCACATCATTAAGATTCTTTACGACGAGTTCGCAAGCATCCTTGGCGAGGGTGGGAGATTAGATCTACCCACAAACAAGACGAATGTCATTCTCATGATCGGAATCCAGGGTAGTGGGAAGACAACAACCATCGGAAAGCTTGCGAGACTACTTGTGAAACGAAATTACAGAGTCGGAGTCGTTGCGGCAGATACTTTTAGGCCAGGGGCTATCAGGCAGCTTGAAACAATTTGTGAAACGATCAATGTGCCGGTTTATTCACAACCTGAAGAAAACAATTCGATAAAGGTGGCTAGGGAAGGCCTTGCGAAGCTTAAGGAACAGAATTTCAATGTTGTAATAGTGGACACTGCAGGAAGACATAAGGAAGAACAAGGGCTCTTGCAAGAAATGAAAGAGATTTCCAACGCAGTCCATCCGGACATCACCTTTCTAGTTATCGACGGAACAATAGGGCGATCTGCGTTCAAGCAGGCGGAAGCATTTCACAGAAATGTCCCTGTAGGGGGAATCATTGTGACAAAGATGGACGGAGCGGCCAAAGGAGGAGGTGCACTTGCGGCAGTAGCTGCTACAGGCGCAAGGATATACTTCGTTGGCACGGGGGAGAGAATCGACGATCTCGAACAGTTTGTTCCGACCCGTTTCGTTGGAAGACTACTAGGAATGGGTGATCTTCAAGCCTTACTTGAAAGAGCAAGAGACCTCGAAATCGCAGCTGACGAAAAGCAAGTCAAAAGAATGATGGCAGGCAAGCTCACAATGAATGATTTTCTTGCTCAGATTGAATCTCTTAAGAAGATGGGATCACTACGAAAGATTGTGGAATCGCTACCAGGATTTTCGCAGATGAATCTTCCTGAGAAGAACATTGAAGAAATTGAAGGCAAGATGAAGTATTGGAGAGCTATGATTCAGGCCATGACAAAGGACGAGAGAGAAGATCCAGATTTATTGAATTCCCAGCGAATTCGGAGAATTGCAAGAGGCTCCGGCGTAACTGAAAGAGATGTAAAGGATCTTATCATGCGCTACAAACAAGCAAAGAGCGTAATGAAAGCAAGCAAGGGAAGACAATTTAGGACGCTCATGAGACAAATGAGTCGTCAACAATGATAGAAAAAATAGCATTGGTTCTGCTTCCCTTCATCATTGCCCAATCTTAAAGTTAGAGGTCTAATTACTTTCCTTCAATCGTTTCATTCACCAAAAGCATGGCGATCTTCTCGGCATCCAGAGTCCATTCCCAATGATCACTTCGAATGAAAAATGTGCAATGCAAAAAATCAAAACGGATCAAAAGGAGAATTAAGGGGAGCTCTAAGTTAGGTTGCAAAGTGCAGTTGTCTCGGGACTCTTGAAAAAGAAACTTTGTGAATCTTGTCTCATTCGCCAAGGTTTTTCAAAGGACACTAGCCGAAGATTATCGGTGAAGTCAGAAGAATGCAGCTTGTGTGAGGGTCTAATGGCAAGGCTTGAATCCTATTCAGACGCACTCGTCAATCGACTTTCCGAATATGAATTTGACTCGTTTCTTGTGGGGGCAAGGCTTCCTCCTGACATTGTCGACCGAGAAGACGAGCTTCGAGCTGAGCTCAAGATTCGTGGAAAGGAGACACTCAAGGCTCAAGTAACCCGTTACTTGAGCAATGCATTATCCAAAAGGACCGGAAAACGACTAGACTATAAGCTTCCAGATATTACAGTACTTTTTTCCGTAAGCGAAGGAAGCATCGAAGTTCAACCCCGACCGATTTGGTTGAGTGCTCGTTACTTGAAAACTGAACGCGGCATTCCACAACGCTCGACCATCTGCTCTGTATGCAGGGGAGTGGGATGTGCCAACTGCAATTTTGAAGGAAAAACTCCACATAGCATTCAGGCCATAATCACAAGGCTCTTGAAGAACATGTACAGAGCAGAAGATTGCAACTTCATTTGGATCGGAAGCGAAGATGAGAAGAGTCTCGTGCTGGGGAATGGAAGGCCCTTCTACGTCGAAGTAGTAGGACCAAAGCTACGCCATCCTGTGATTGATGAAGGGAATCTAGTTTCCCAGTCGATAAAAATCACGGAAGTCAAAACATTGAGATCACGGCCACGTTCAGTTCCAAGCTTCAGGATCAAATGCAGAGTCTTTCTTGTCCGAAACGATGATATTCAAAAGTTGCCGCAGTCTAAAAGAGAAGAAATCGAATCAATATTCCGCAATTCCTTTGTAAGTGTCAGGCTTTCTCGCAAGCAGAGAGTTGTCGCAAAGAAGGTGATTTACCTCAAATTCTTGAACTTGGAAAACAATCAAGAGCCTTTACTGCTTGAAATCTGCTGCGACGGTGGTATTCCAATAAAGAAATTGGTCGCAGGAGGGGAGAAAGACGACGAACCAATAGCCGTGACTCCGAATCTATCTCAATATGTTAAAGGTGTTTCAATTGATCCGGAGAGGCCTTTCGATGTGCTGGAGGTATCACTCTTGGGTGCAACGACCAACCCCACTTCACAAAGGAGTGAATCCAAACCTGGTTTCGAACCAGAAGTACCATTGAAGTAATCAACATTTAGGCAACCTACTAGAAGTTATCGCATTCAGAAGCGATTATCGGGCAAATATTCGGGTGACAGCGAACAGGATTTTGAGAGCCCTCCGCAGAAGCATATAGATCTTTTTTTCCATCATTCAATGGCCAAACTGCTCGAAACTTTATCTCAAGCGGCCGGCTCAAGCATCAGACGGCTCTTCCGATCGCGCGTGTTATCACGTGCAATGCGTCATCGGGCAAGATAGCTAAAGTGTCATAGAATCGCTTTAAACTTATTTTTTTCACAAGATGTTGTGGCAAGAGACTACGAGGCAAAGAGAAAAAGTCTCTTGCCTTCTCTGTGCATGTTTTAAGGGTCTTTCACGAAAGGCCAGTGTTGTGGCAATTTACTCAACATGACCTTTGCATTTATAAATAACCCAATCGCATAAGTACAACTTTGACCTGAAAGGAGGTTTTTTACATGGACACTGATGATTCTGCAAGAATGGAAGAAGTGTCGGCCGAGCCACTTCAAGCATCTAATCGTCAAGTGAGTAGTCCGGATCAGGAATCGAAGTCAGAACCAGAGTTACGCGTCGAGGATAAGGAAAAGGAAGCCTTAAGGCAAGCACTTGAGGCTGAGAGAAAGAATTCAAGAGAACTTGCTAACCAAATCAAATACCTTCAAGCTGACATCGTAAACATGCAGCGACAAGTTGATAGACTCGTCAACGAGGCACGTGAGAAGGCAAGGATGGAGTTCATACTCGAATTAATATCGGTAAAGGAGGATTTGGAGCGAGCCATTTCAAGCCTTTCAGGCAACAACGCTGACCCGCTTAGAGAGAAGATTTTGTCAGGTTTGGGTCTTGTGATATCCAGAATAGAAGGGGTACTGAGGATTCAAAATGTTGAGCAGATCAAAGTGCAGATTGGCTCTGATATGGATCCTCATTTTCACGAAGCCGTTGCATATACTGAAACTGACAATACGGGAGACGGTAAGATCTTGTCTGTTATTAGAAACGGTTACGTTGCTGGGGGAAAAGTGATAAGGCCTGCCTTGGTTGAAATAGCGCGGCAAAAGCCCAAAGAGCCAACCCCGCAAATCGAGCCTCAATCCGGGTCAAGGGTTGAACCCGAGCAATCACAGAAAAACGAATTTCAAGGATAGAACACGATCATTTTTCTTTGTTAGAGACCTATGCTACGCAAGAAAACTACTTTTTAATTTGAGTGGTGAAAGTTCAGGATGCCAAAAATAATTGGAATCGATTTGGGAACGAGCAATTCTGCAGCCGCGGTCATGATGGGGGGTCGTCCAACCATCATTCCTAGCGCAGAAGGAACAAGCGTTGGTGGGAAAGCTTTCCCCTCGTACGTCGCCTTTACAAAGGATGGCCAACTCCTAGTGGGAGAACCTGCGCGAAGACAAGCTGTCTCGAATCCAGAGGGAACGATAACCGCAATCAAGCGAAAAATGGGTACCGATTATAAAGTTCGAGTGTATGGGAAGGAATACACTCCTCAGCAAATCTCGGCCTTCATACTACAAAAGATCAGGGCTGATGCGGAAGCTTTCCTTGGTGAAAAGGTAAACAAGGCAGTGATCACTGTTCCTGCCTACTTCAACGACAATCAGCGTCAGGCAACAAAGGATGCAGGGGCAATTGCTGGACTCGAGGTTGTTCGCATAATAAATGAGCCGACGGCTGCTGCGCTTGCATACGGACTAGACAAAGCTGGCAAGGATCAAAAAATAATGGTCTTTGACTTGGGCGGAGGAACTCTTGATGTAACAATCATGGAGTTCGGTGGAGGAGTGTTCGAAGTCAAATCCACTAGCGGAGACACTCAGCTGGGCGGAACTGATATGGACAACGTTCTAGTCGACTATGTTGTTTCCCAGTTCAAGAGTCAAACTGGCATAGATCTTAGATCGGACAAGGTTGCAATGCAACGCATCAGAGAGGCGGCAGAAAAGGCGAAGATAGAGCTGTCGACGACGATAACCACAGAGATCAACCTTCCTTTTATAGCTCAGGATCCGGCTGGGGGAGGTCCGAAGAATCTTTTGCTTACACTGACCAGAGCAAAGCTCGAAGAGCTCGTGACGCCAATCATCGAGAGATGTAGACAGCCTATGATGCAGGCCCTTGAAGATGCAAAGCTTTCTCCAAATCAGATAGACAAGATCATCCTCGTCGGAGGCCCAACGAGAATGCCGATTGTCAGAAATTTCGTTGAGAAAATAATGGGCAAGCCCGCCGAACGAGGAATCGATCCAATGGAATGTGTTGCAATGGGTGCTGCAATCCAAGGAGCGGTCCTGACAGGTGAAGTAACAGATATCCTCCTGCTCGATGTGACTCCGCTCTCTCTTGGGGTCGAGACATTAGGGGGAGTGTTCACAAAAATCATAGAGCGTAACACCACTATACCAACAAAGAAGAGTCAGATATTCACAACAGCCGCCGATTTCCAGACAACTGTTACAATTCACGTGCTTCAAGGAGAAAGAGCGATGGCTCAGGATAATGTCTCGCTCGGTCATTTCAACTTGACTGGCATACCTCCAGCTCCAAGGGGCGTTCCACAAATCGAAGTCACCTTCGACATCGATGCAAATGGAATCTTGAATGTCTCCGCAAAGGATCTCGCAACTGGAAAGCAAACCGGAATAACTATCACCGCTTCTACAAAGCTCTCTGAAAAGGAAAAGGAACGAATGATAAAGGAAGCAGAGCAGTTTGCGGAAGCAGATAGGAAGAGAAGAGAGGAAGCAGAGCTCAGGAATCAGGCAGATAGCCTTGTTTACACGGCTGAGAAAACAAAGGCTGATCTTAAGGATAAAATTCCCTCAGACATGCTCTCGAAACTTGATGCGGCTTCGAAGGAACTGAAAGATGCACTCGCGGGAACAGACATTGAAAAGATCAAACAAAAGAGCGATGCTCTAACAAACGTACTTAAAGAAATCGGAACTGTCGCATATCAGCAAGCTGCGGCTGCTTCCTCATCCTCTTCTACTTCTTCATCATCAAGCACATCTGGGTCCTCATCAGGGGGCGGTCCAACCACTGGCGCGAGCGGTCAGCAAGGCAAAGTTGTCGATGCAGAGTACAAAGTTGATCAAGACGGAAAGGAAGCAGGATCAAAAGGCTGAAAGTTGCGAATGGCATCAAGCACATCTCAAAAAAATGATTACTACGAGGTTCTCGGTGTTCCGCGTGACGCTACAAAAGATCAGATAAAGGAGGCGTACCGGAAGCTTGCTCTCCAATACCATCCAGACAGGAACAAGTCCCCAGGAGCGGAAGAGAAGTTCAAGGAGATTTCGGAAGCTTACGCGGTACTTTCTGATGATGCAAAGAGAGCTCAGTACGATAGATTTGGGCATGAAGGAATTCAAGGCAGGTATTCAACCGAGGACATATTCAGGACCACAAACTTTGACGAAATATTCAGGGATCTCGGATTTGGAGGTTTTGGAAATTTTGGTAGCATCTTCGACATGTTCTTTGGAAACATGACGGGAAGTGGGAGAGGAGCGCGAAGAGGTGCTGATCTTAGGTACGATTTGGACGTAACCCTCGAACAAGTAGCAACAGGGCTTACAACTGAAATCCAAGTGCCCAGAACGGAAAGATGTGATCTCTGTAATGGTTCTGGTGCAAGGCCCGGAAGCAGTCCTAGAGTTTGTCCAGAATGCGGAGGGAGAGGCCAAGTCCAACGAGTGAGCTCTGCTGGCTTTGCTCAATTTGTTCGTGTTGAGACCTGCAGATCATGTCGGGGGCGCGGAGAAATCTTGGATAGCCCCTGCAAGGCTTGTAGAGGTGCTGGAACTGTTCAGAAAACAAGGAGGATAACGGTTAAGATACCGCCGGGCGTTGAAGACGGAGCATCTCTGAGGCTTAGGGGAGAGGGAGACGCAGGAGAAAACCACGCGCCTCCAGGTGATCTTTACGTCGTGGTACACGTGCTTCCCCATAAGATCTTTCGAAGAGAAGGAAACGACATAGTGTGTGAGGCTTCGGTAAGCTTTGCCGACGCAGCTCTTGGAGGCAAGGTGATCGTTCCTACTATCGATGGAAAGACCGCCGAGATTCATCTGCCTGCTGGAACTCAGCCCGGCACGGTGTTGCGCTTGAAGGGCAAGGGGCTACCGGAAATGGGAGGCTCCTCAAGGGGGAATCAGCTCGTAGTTGTTCGGATCGTGACGCCAACGAAGCTGAACGAAAAGCAGAAGGAACTGTTAAGGCAGTTCAAAGAAATTGAAGATAGGAAAGAGTCAGGAGGATTCTTTCGATTCTAGACTGGGTAGGATGTGCCTTCCACAATCTTTGAGAGCAATACAGCTTTTTAGTAGAATAAACTGAGTTTTCATTTGGAATGATTACTAGAGAGCGCTAGCCACCTTTGACACGCATGATCTTTGTTCTGCCCATTACCCGCCAGTATTCGACTTCGGCTCCGGATGAAATTTTTGACTTGAGCTCTTCTTCAGTCGGGAAGGGAACATCGAATGTCTCGAATGTCTCCAAATCCATGAGTTGGACCGTGCCCCCTGAAGCTGACACCACTTGGCCTGATTTTTTCTCAATGAGAGGGACTTCAACATTGGCTGACACAGGCGACACGAGACTCCTCTTAACCCCATCAAAAACACCAATACCTACGACTCTCGCCTTTGCTGCGCCGTGCTTTCCGGGCTTGCTCTTATCATATTCCACGATTCTGCAAGGCTCGCCATCTATAAGAATGTACGAACCCTCCTTGACGCTACCAAGATCAACTGGTTTGCTCATGCGAAAAACCCTGAAGAAGAATGACCGTTTTTGTGAAAATGAGTTCTTCACATTATTTAATCTTAATCATAGCTAGCTATTTCGAGTTGCATTGCGTCAAATCCGGATTCTGAATTAAGCTTGAAATCGGTCTCTATCTCATAGAATTCTTATCCCATTTAGGTTCAAAGGATGTGTCACACGACCGATTGAAAGTTTCTCGCATAGCTCTGATCTCCAAGGAAGGGCACGGCGAAGCAAGGGATGTTGCTAGAGATGTTGCCCTAAATCTAGTGAGTAGAGGTTTCTCAGTAACAGCATTTCCCAATCTTCATCTAAAGGATGTGGATCATGTGCCTTCTATCAAAGATCTAGCTTCTATTCCAAAAGTCGATCTTTTCATATTGTCATCGGGTGATGGAACCATCCTCAGGGTTCTGAGGCTTACCGATACGACTATTCCCTGTTTATGCATTAACGTTGGTGGAAGAGGAATCCTGTCCGAAATAAAGCCGCATCAAGCCCCCTATGCTATCGAAAGAATTGAAAGGGGAGATTTCATTCTTGACAGGAGAATGAGACTTTCCCCGACTATAGGGGGAGAAAGGCTACCTCCGGCTCTGAACGAAGTCTATCTCCTAAGACAATCCATTACCCGAACTCCGACGTTCACACTTGACCTCGGGGATTCTGCCACTTTCACTCAAAGAATGGATGGCTTGTTAGTCACCACGCCAACCGGTTCAACTGGCCATTCTTACTCGTTTGGTTCACCCTTCGTGAGCGGATCTCTGCATTCTTTTCTCATTACTCCAGTCGCACCAATTACGAACTTTCCAAAGATAATCCGAGATTCCACGCCCATGAGAGTGATGGCAACTTACGGCCTCCATCTTATAATCGATGGACAAGAAACCTACTCAGTAGAACCCAATACATACATAACATTGAAAAGGCATGAGCGTGATGCAGTTTTTGTGAGATTTGAGCCAAGCTCCGATTTCAAGCAGCTCAAAAATCTTGGTTTCGATTGACGGAATCGGTTTGTTGCCCAATCAAGATGAAACATCATTTCGTGAACAATTCTTCGTTTATTTCCCCTTCAAGTTCGGAGATCTGTAAGGTCTGGTCATTGCAAAAGCATTTCGTTGAGTTCATTGTGAATCTTCAGATTACACTTCGAAAGAGAATTCACTTCAAGCAGTAGCCTGAATTATCAATCTAGTGTTGGGAAGAAACAGTTTCAATTCGATGCCCTTCCTAAAATGCTTAGGGTTGTATTTTCCATGTTGACAAAAAACAATTCTGCAATACGATCTGAACCCATTTCCCAAGCTGAGACCGATTATATGTAGGTGCCAAGCCAATAGATATGCCACAACAGTTCTTGGTGCTCGACACGACAGCATTCTATGCAGGTGTTCCTTACACCAACACTACAGAGAACTTGGTCACAACACCGGATGTCATAAGTGAAGTCTCAAATGAGAGAACAAGATCCTTGATAGCTGTGTCAAAAATCAATGTCCTTCAAGGCTCTCAAGAACATCTCCGGAAGGTGAAGGCAGCAGCTAGAATGACTGGCGATGACAAAGACTTGAGTCCAGCTGACCTAAGCGTTTTGGCCTTGTGTCTCAGCATCAAGGAAGAGGGGAATTCTCCGATTCTGATATCGGATGATTTTGCTGTTGAGAATGTGGCTTCGAAATTGGGAATCCCTGCAAGGCCTTTGATGACAGGAGGAATTCAGAGAGCGGCTGAATGGGTCTTCTTCTGCCCTGCTTGTGGAAAACAATACTCGAAAGCTAGGGAAGACTGCTTGGTCTGCGGGACAAAACTCGAGAAAAGGCTGAAAAGGTCTCAGGCACGCTGAGCGAGGGAGGTAAGTAGCTTTTTTCTTCTTCTTCTTGTTATCAGTATTATCTTCTAACTGGTCAGTAAATTACTACGCAGGGCGGAGGGAAGTAATCTTAAAGGTTGGGTTTTTCATATGGTTTTTCGATCCGATGTTCAATAAGAGCGCGGTCAGCCCTTCAAGTTGCTTTGACATCTCGAGTCCTCCGGCATAGAGCGCCCTCAATCCCCCGACTCTCTGCACGATTTGTTGAACGCTTTGATAGGTCTCAAAATCTTCGCTCGAAACAAAGACATCTGCATCGACAGTGCTCTTATCGTAAATCGCTTTCGCCGGAACCGTCTGGAATGCGGTTGCCACCTTTGTTGATCTCGGCAGGAATCCTTTCAGTCTCTGAGCAATGGACAGCGGATTTGATTCCTCAGGATTCACGAAATGTCCGCCCCTCTTTGCGACCGGAGCAATCGCAGAAATAAACAGCTGGCCTTCCCGGAAACTGGGAGAGAGACCCTTTACTGCTTCGAGCGCGCCTTCGTAAGGAAAGGCAGCGATTACAATATCGGATAGGGCGGCAACTTCTTGATTTGTTGCAGGCACAAGATGTTCCTTAAGCTTCCTTGTAGCATCTTCACCCATGGCACTACGCGATATGAGATCGTCGATCACTCTTGCGGCTCTTTCCTTCAGTCTCGAACCGATCAAGATCCTCTCGTAATACTTGCACAGATGGATTGCGAGCGCATTTCCAAGATCTCCAGTCCCGCCCAGAATTCCTATGGTTATCATATGCTCCTTTTTGCACCTTTTCCGTTATACTTGCAGCTTTACAAAGGAGCACGATATAAGTGGAGAGAAAAATTTAGGCAAGATAAACGAGAAGAGGCAGCGTCTTGTTGTTTGCTTCCAGAGGTGGATCGTCTTTCTTATTGTTGTCATAGTCGCTATTACAGGCCTATTGAAAGAGGCATCAAACAGAAGGGATCACTAAGGAGATCTATTTGTTCTCATGTCATTTTTGTAAGTATTTTACCTCATTCACTGCCCCTTGCTGTAGAAAATCCGAAAGACACCGATAGAGGTAAGATGTTTGTGCAATAGAGCAAATCATTCTTCTCTCGTTGTCACTCAAGGTTTTTTCTCGTTCCTCTTTGTTCGATTTAATCCGAAGGAGAAAAGTATTCGGACTGGGAATCAACAATAAGATTACGCGTAGTTTGATTCGGAACCTATAGTTGGGAGCTTGTGGAGCACTAGATTCGAGTCTTGAAAGTCAACATTTCCCTCGGGCTCAAGGCGGGGCTTGCATCAGGGGTAATATACGGGGCTCTAATCGGATTTCTGCATGCAGGCCTTCTCGAGGCGTGCAGCTCGACTCAGCTCTCGTTCATCAATCAAAATCTCATTGCTTCACCAATAAGAAGCCGGATGATTTCCTACTACACCTCGGAGAGCGCATCAGACGTCTTTGGAAGCGATCTTCTTCACTTCCCAATATACTGGGCGATCGGAGCGCTTATAGCTGGCGTTGCGTATGGAGTCGTCTTTTCGGCAATTTATCCCAAGCTTCCAGGTTTTTCCTCCCGAACGAAGGGTATGTGGATGGGAGTGATAGTGTACGTGGTTGGGACCTTTCTTGGCCTCTCTGGGCTCGAGGTGACATGTTCCCCTAGCGTTTTCTCGATACTCGGAATGCTCGGAAGCCTTCCGATCTCGATTGCCGATGGATACTTTCTCGGGATGTTTTACGATAGTTTTGGAGCCCTTAGCAAAGAGGAAAGGGCTGAATTACTAGAACAGAAACAACTCCAAGGAGAAGATGACGAAGACGAAGGAAGGAGAGTACGCGAAAGGAAAAAGGAGAAGACCCGAGGTCGTCTGCAAAAGCGGGGAAGCTAAGATCGCCAAATAAGTAGTGACTATCCTCAGCCTGCATTTCCTCTTGATTAGAGACGGAAATTTCGAATCATTTTTTTGACGATGACCCTTAAACAAGCAAGGACAAAGAGCGAAGTGGAAAGTCTTACAATCTTCTAAAAGAGAGAGAATGCGTGAATGGAAGGGGCGTGTGAATGAGAAAGAATGTCTAGCAATCATCATCCTAGAAGAGGTTTAGAGGAGGGAACAGGAAAGAATCAAGACTTTCGGGTCGAGAGGGATTTCCTCGGCGAAGTGGAAGTTCCAAACGAAGCTTATTATGGTGTACAAACTCTAAGAGCTGTTAACAACTTTCCAATCAGCGGTCTGAGACTACCCAGGGAGTTCATCAGGGCTCAAGGAATCATCAAGTTTGCGGCAGCTAGGGCAAATGTGCAACTTGGTCTGCTCGACGGGAAAATAGGGGAAGCTATAGCTCAGGCTTCAAGAGAAGTCATCGAAGGGAAGCTCGATTCAAACTTCGTGGTCGATGTCTATCAAGCAGGAGCCGGTACTTCACAGAACATGAATGCAAACGAAGTAATTGCAAATCGAGCCCTTGAGATCATGGGGTTTCAAAAAGGCGACTACAAGATCATACATCCTAACGATCATGTGAATATGGCACAGTCAACAAACGACACGATTCACGTGGCTATACACGTGTCAGCACTTGAATCAATCAAGAAACAGCTACTCCCTTCACTTGAAGTGCTTAGGGAATCTCTCAGGAAGAAATCGGAAGAATTCAGGGACATTGTAAAGATTGGAAGAACTCACTTGCAAGATGCCGTCCCAATAACTTTGGGACAAGAGTTCAGCGGATACGAGAGCATGATAACTCACGATATCGCGAGAATCAAAAGATCCTCTTCAGACTTGGAAGAGCTTAACCTCGGGGGGACAGCGGTGGGGACAGGCCTCAATGCTCATCCTAGATTTTCTGAGCTTGCAATCAGGTATGTGAACGAGATTACAGGGATAAACTTCAGGCGAGCAGAGAATATGTTCGAATCCACTCAGAACCTGGATGCCTGTGCTGAAGTAAGTTCTTCGCTTAGGACATTGGCAGTCAGCCTGACAAAGATCGCAAATGATCTTCGCCTTCTTTCCTCGGGTCCTGCGGCGGGCCTTGCAGAGATCGTCCTTCCGAGCGTCCAGCCAGGGTCATCAATCATGCCGGGAAAGGTTAACCCGAGCATTGCTGAGATGGTCAATATGGTTGCCTACCAAATCATGGGAAATGATCTCGCAGTTTGCGCCGCATGTCAAGCTGGCCAGCTAGAGTTGAACGTGATGATGCCAGTTGTGGCTTGGAACCTCCTCCAGTCTATCAAGATTGCCACGAATGCTTCAAGAGTTTTCGCCGAGAGATGCATAGATGGGATAAAGGCAAACGCTGACATTTGCCTGAGATATGCAGAGATGAGCAGCGCTCTTGCCACTGCCCTATCTCCGAAAATAGGATACGAAAAAGCGGCGGAGATCGCAAAACTAGCCGTGGTGACAAAGCGGTCTATCCGTGAAATCGCAAAAGAAAAACTGGATATGCCTGAGGAAGAGCTTGACAAGCTTCTGGATGTTCGTAAGCTGACCTCTAACAAGGAATGGCAAGAAACTTGATTCACTTCAATTTCAAAACACAAAGAGAAAGAAAGCTAGCACACATGTAAGGCAAGGCATCACAACTGCAGCTTTAGTAAAAGAAAATGTGAACAATTCTGAGGCCTTGCCTGGATCTTTTTCTTTTGTTTCTCCCTTGATTGCTCTTTATGTGATGTACTCCATCCTCCGATATTTGAGTGAAATGATCAATCCACCATGTTGAGAAACACCCCCTCTCTCCAGAATATCCAAGGATAGCCTCACGTTCATTATTCAGAAAGAATGGATTCATACGCCGCTTTTGAATAGCAATGAAAGCGAGAAAGTAAAGAAATACTCATTCTTTTTCCCTCTTCTATTCAAGCTCAACTTCAAGATCATAAGTCAAGCGCGCCGTGACTACATGCGCTGGAAGTGAATCGGGGGAAATAGAAACAGTATAATCAGCTAGCTTGAGAAGAGAAGCTTCAAAATGTCCGCGAGCAAAACCCCCAACAATCCATATCTTGGTTTCTCCATTTGTCATGGAGAGAATTTCGTGCACGAATTTTCTGAGCTTGACTGGTTCCCCGATCCGTGACAGGGCGACAACCTTCCTGTTGGTAAATCGTGAAAGAAATTGATCTATTTTCTCAGTGCCTCTCAACCGGATCAATTCATTTCCCTCAAGCTCCTTATTCGAACGAAAGGGCTGGGACAAGAGCTTCGACATTACGCCATTGAAACGAAGGAGAGTTCTTGGAATTCTTGTGCCAGGGGTAATCTCAATTACCATATCATCCAAGGTGTGAATTATAACTTCCAATTTCCCGCTTTGAAAGAGCGGAGTCGAGGTCGCGTCCAAGAGAGCAAAATGAACCACATCTGGTCTTCCTCTTTTCTCTGATTTTGGAAGTTTCCTTATAATATCGTGGTGGAAGTTATCATCCAAAATTTGAGAGGCCGGAGTTACGCCAAACTTCTCGAAGAATGAACGACAAGATCTGCTCCCCTGGAACTCCTTCGGAACGAGCTCAAGAGAGGCGTCTTCGATAACGAGCATATGTCTTCCTATTCGCTTTGTCAAATGATACTACACACTCGTAAAGGAATCCTTGATTGCTTGGCGGATTCAGAAACACACAAAAGCCGAGCATTTCACAATTTCAAGACGTACAAAAAGGCAATGTAGGTTTCCATCTCCCCCCTCTTTGATTCCTCTGTGATCTTGCCCTTCACTGCAAGCTGAGTTGAGCTAGAACTATGATTTCTTCTTTGAATGGTCGAAATGGAAGGGAAGAAGGTATTCCAGTCAAAGGGAGGAAGATCTTTCTTGAGGGACATGGTTGCTCGGCAAGTCTTGCAGACACGGAAATCATAGGAGGCATTATCTCGTCAGCCGGCTGCGAAATTGTTCAATCAGAAGACGAGGCTGAAATTGGAGTTATAGTGACCTGTTCTGTGAAGACCGTAACCGAGCAAAGAATGCTTTGCAGAATAAAAGAGCTTTCGAAGAGATATGATGGTAAAGTTGTCGTGGCAGGTTGCCTTCCCAAAGCCGTTCCTTCAAAAGTCTTGTCGATTGACCCGAGGTTAAGTTTGATTGGACCGAACAACGTAGAAGAGATACTTCCTTCGATCGAAGCCGTCTCTACTGGAAGACAAATCGTCTCTCTTGAATCAAAAAGGATTCCAAAACTTGGGTTTCCTCGGACAAGGAAGAACGACATAATTGGAATAGTCGAAATAGCGTCGGGCTGTCTCAGTAGCTGCACCTTCTGTCAGGTCAAACTTGTAAAAGGGGTAATCTTCAGCTATCCTGAGCCGGGAATCATTTCCGAGGCAGAGACCTTGATTCAAAGTGGGGTAAAGGAGATCTGGCTTACTTCTACAGACAATTCTTGTTACGGCCGAGAAACTGGAAGTTCCCTCGCAAATCTCATCAAAAGAATAACATCGCTACCCGGAGACTTCAAAATACGCATAGGTATGATGAATCCTCTCCTGACTGGGCGAATGTTAGAAGACCTGATCGAAGCCTTCAAGCATGACAAGGTGTTCAAATTCTTGCATCTTCCTGTACAATCAGGGAGCAACAGAATTCTCAAACTGATGCAAAGGGGCTATACAATAGATGACTTTATGCTTATTGTGGAAAAGTTCAGACAAGAGATAAAGGATCTTACTCTTAGCACCGACATGATTGTCGGTTTTCCCACTGAGACCGATGATGACTTTGATGATTCGATGAGACTCCTGAAAGAGGCAAATCCTGATGTTGTGAACATCTCAAGATTTGGAGCTAGAGAGGGAACAAAAGCAGCCGCGATGGAGGGACAGGTGAACTCTCAAGTCGCAAAGCGGAGGTCGACTACAATGACGCTTTTGGTGAAGGAAATCTCCTCCCACAGGAACAGAATGTGGGTTGGCTGGAGAGGCGATATTTTGATAGATGAGATTTCAGAAGATGCATTCATCGGCCGAAATTTCGCATACAAGCCTTGTGTTCTGAAGAGCGGCTTTGATCATTTCTCGCCTGAGGAAAGAAAGAGTATGCTCGGGCACAATGTCAATGTGAAGGTCGAGTCTTACAGTCCTTCCGCGCTTCTCGTTTCACCTGACTAGAAGCTTCCTCACGAGACTCAATCTAGATAAAATCCTCTTGACAGTGAATGCACTTCTGATCAACCATCGAAAATAAAATCAAAAGTATCTAGGGGTCGAGATCAAGGTTCAATTGCTGAAACTCAATCATACCCTTCAGGAATATCCATACTCACACCCAGGTTATGGGAAGAAAGTTGCCGTGGTTGCTGTTGGCACTGCGGGAAGTAAGGTTGCAGCGCAGCTCTCAAAGCAAAGCAGGCTGTTAGAGCATTACCTTTACGTTACGTGTGACGAGGCCGACGTTGCAAATGTCACAAAGGGAGAATTTGTGCTGATAGATGCTCTTGTAACAGGGAAAAGCAGCCCATACGCTTTGCGAGGTCTTGCAGAAGAGCGGGTAAATGAGATCAGGCAACATCTTAAGGAAAGCAAGCTTGTGTTTGTGATATCGGGGCTTGGTGGGACTGTTGGGTCTGGCATCGCTCCTTGGATTGTCAGAGAAGCCATTCAAATGAACATAATGACGGTCGCCATTGTGTTGATGCCCTTTGCCTTCGAGAAGCAGAAGCACTTTTTCGCAGGGAGCGCACTCAAGAGAATACGCGCGATGGCACATGGAGTCATTCTAATTGACAACGATGAATTCGCCAAACAACCAGTGGTTGATGCCAATGCAGAGATCAACGAAAAGATAGCTCTTGCATTGAACAAGCTTCTCGGTTCCTCAGAAGAACGGGAAATTACAGTTGCTTTGAACAATGTAGTTAATTTCCTGAGATCAAACTCCTACAGTGTACTCTGTGTTGACGACAGTGGTCAAGAAGCAAAGGAGTACAGCAAAGCTGTAATGAATGCGGCTAGCCATTTTGGCAAGACGGTTGATACAAGCGAAGCGTGCAAGTCCATAGTTCACCTCTGCACGGGTGAATCTATTTCCATGAATGAGCTTGTCTCATCAATCGGCTGCCTCTCGAGCAGACTTGGCAATGGCACAATGTCAATTGAATATGGTCTATCGACTGGACTTACGAACACGACAACTGCTGTAATAATGGCAACAGGTTTTTCGAAAACAAAGTTCGACAACTATGATCCCATTGACGCAGTGCTAGGCAAGACAGGGAAGAACAACCTAGAAGGGCAAGACCTAGATTCCTCAGTTAATTGTCAATTCATTCTCCAAAACTTGGAGTGCTAAGCCTCAAAGAGGACAGTTGTCCTTTTTTTGCTTATGGCCCCCTTTACAAGCTCAAAGAAGCTTGGAGGGAAGCGAGGCAGAAGCTGCCAAAAAATTTGCCCACTTTCTGAATGAAAGAATGTTTTCCAAGTAAGGTAGCGGCTACTTAAGGGGAATCGCAGATCGCAAGATATCATTTTGAACAGAAGTTTGTGAGTATCTTACAGCAAAGAAATTGATGTTGACCGTTAAGTGGACGCTACCGAGACTAAGATACCGGCCAGATAAGGGAAATGAATATGGCCGGGGAACTGTCTTCCATCGTATTTTGGTGATAAATATGATAGAGGACGAGTTCGACCTAGCCACACTCGACCGTAAGATCTTTCGTGAGAAATA